>Ga0265297_10006809_pt1 | contig 16281 bp, 14 predicted proteins | sample Munlanlwell13791_FD_192502 | JGI IMG/M metagenome (GOLD analysis project Ga0265297, IMG submission 192502) | Leachate microbial communities from a municipal landfill in Southern Ontario, Canada - Leachate well 137-91 | ecosystem: Engineered > Solid waste > Landfill > Unclassified | place... | reverse complement strand
CTGGCGGTAAGGTTAGCGATACAACCGTTCTCAAATGTCAAGCGGGCATTGGCGATGTCTTCAAAAGGGGTAAGCACATTGACTCCCACGGATTCTACCTTTTTAAGTTTTGAGCCCACAAGGCCAAGGACTATGTCAATGTCATGGATCATGATATCCAGTACCGCGCCTACATCCAGGGAGCGGTTCGGAAAAGTGGAGAGGCGGTGGCATTCAATGAATTTAGGGTTTTTGATTATCTTCTGCGTGGCGCAGAAAGCAGAGTTAAACCTTTCAATATGGCCTACCTGCAGGATAAGTTTTTTATTTTGAGCGCTTTCAATCAGGTCATCCGCCTCTGCCAGGCTTACGGTGAATGGTTTCTCCACCAGCAGGTGTATATTATGCTCCAGAAAATCCCGGGCTATTTCGTGATGCAGCCGCGTGGGCACGGCTATGCTGGCAGCGTCAATTTTCCCGAAGAGTTCCCGGTAGTCGCTAAACCCAGGCACGCGCAGCGACCCGGAAACCGCCTTAAGGTTAATCGGGTTCGTATCACATACGCCTACCAGGGTGCAATCCGGGGTCTGTTTGTAAATTTTGGCATGTATGCTGCCTAAATGCCCTGCTCCGATCACTGCTACTTTTAATTTATCCATATTCTAGAATAATAGCGCAAGGCCCTGCCGCTTGCAACTAAAATCTTCTTTTAGAAACTGTTTCCGACTTGTTCGGGAAACAGTTTCCGCTTCAGGTTGGAAACAGTTTCTAAAGGGAAGAGGCGATAAAATAGTTTGATAAAGCAAAAGCTCTATGCTAAAATAACTTCCCTCTCAAAGGAGAATATAAAATGCGGGATTATCTTAAACTATTGAAGTTTGTCAGGCCCTACAAGTGGCTTTTTCTGCTGGCTGCCCTTTGTATGGGGCTTTCGGCTATTTTTGATGGCGTATCTTTGGCGATGATGGTGCCTTTGGCGGATAAGGTGCTTACGAACAAGAAGATCATTGTGCCTACAAAACTTCCCGAACACTTAAGTTCCTTCGTGGATATGATAAATAACATGCAGCCGCAGGTTTTATTGAATTACATGGTCATTATCGTGCTGGTTTTGTTCTTTTTAAAAGGAATTGTAGGCTTTTTCCAGAGTTATTTTATGTCCGATATCGGCCAAAGGGTGGTCAGGGATATAAAAGCCCAGCTTTACGCCAAGATCCAGACGTTATCTTTGGACTATTTTACCCATAAACGCGGCGGGGAATTGATGTCGCGTATCACTAATGACGTGAAAATGGTTGAAAACGCTGTATCTTATGGCTCAACGGATTTGATCTACCAGAGCCTGCAAGTAGTCATCTTCGCAGTAGTGATTTTCTTTATTTACTTTAAAATGGCTTTATTGTCCATATTATTCCTGCCTTTGATCAGCCTCCCGATCATCAAGGTGGGTAAGATCTTAAGAAAACTTTCCAAAAGGTCGCAGGAAAAGATGGCGGATACCAATTCTTTGCTTTATGAGACGATCATGGGCGCGAGGGTGGTTAAGGCGTTTAATATGGAAGATTCCGAAATAAACAAGTTTAACAAGGTAAATTCGGATTATTACAAGATTTCCATGAAGACGATCAAACGTACGCTTCTTTTGAACCCCTCGACAGAGTTTTTAGGTTGTGTTGCCGGAGTACTGGTATTCTTCTGGGGAGGCAAAGAAGTTATTGCCGGAACGCTTTCCTTTGGCGTCTTCGGGTTGTTCCTGGGTTCTTTGTTAAGCTTAATCAGGCCTTTTAAGAAGCTTAGCCAGGTGAATGCCCTGAACCAGCAGGCTATGGCTGCCAGTGAGCGCATCCACGAGGTTTTGGAAACTGTCCCCAGCGTAAAGGATTTGCCCCAGGCGCTCCGGCTTACGGGTTTTAAGAATAGCATACAGTTTAATAATATACATTTCCGCTACGCGGACAATGAGATCTTAAAAGGCATAAATATCAAAGTTGAATACGGGCAGATGGTGGCTATTGTCGGGCCGAGCGGTTCAGGTAAATCCACGCTGGTTGACCTTATCCCGCGTTTTTATGATCCTCAGCAGGGGGTTATTCTGATCGACGGAGTGGATATCAAGAATTTTCAGTTGAAGTCCTTGCGGAACCAGATCGGCATCGTTAACCAGGAAACGATACTTTTTAACGATACGATCAAAGCCAATATCGCCTATGGTAAGCCCGACGCTCCCCTGGAAGAGATCATCGCAGCGGCCAAGAAAGCTTCTGCGCATGATTTTATACAGCATTGTCCGGAAGGTTACGATACAATAATCGGGGATAGAGGCGTAAAAATATCAGGAGGGGAGCGCCAGAGGATCGCTATCGCGCGCGCCCTTTTGAAGAACCCGCCTATTTTGATCCTTGATGAAGCCACCTCCCAGCTGGATTCAACAAGCGAGCGCCTGGTACAGGCTGCTTTAGATAGCCTGGTAGAGGGCAGGACGACAGTAACCATCGCGCACAGGCTTTCTACCGTGCGTAACGCCAACCGCATTGTTGTTTTGGACAAGGGGTTGATCGTAGAAGAGGGCACGCACTCTCAATTACTGGAGAAAGAAGGGCTTTATAAACGGCTTTATCAGGCCCAGGAGCTACAAAAATAGTTGCAACTTGAAATATAATTTGTTATAATTATAAAATTAACTTTATGCCACAAGGTGAGGCAAAAAGCGCATATTAACCAGCAAATGAAAGGGAGAGTAGAAACGTGCCATCAGAATTGATCAAGCAATTATTAGAAGCAGGGGTGCATTTTGGGCACCAGACCAAGCGCTGGAATCCCAAAATGAAGAAGTTCATTTTCGGCGCAAGAAGCGGTATTTACATCATCGACCTGGAAAAGACCGAGGCCTGTATTAACGCTGCCCGGGATTTCTTAATGGATATAACCAGCAAAGGCGAATTTGTCCTTTTTGTGGGGACCAAGAAGCAGGCGCAGGATGTGATCAAGCAGGAAGCCATCCGCTGCGGAATGTACTACGTTACAGAGCGCTGGCCCGGCGGGATGCTCACCAATTTTGCTACGATCAAAAAGAGCATTAACCGTTTGAAAGAGATTGAGAAGATGCGCGAAGACGGCACTTTCGCCAAGCTGACCAAGAAAGAAGTGGCCCGCCTGGAAAAAGAACTGGCTAAGCTGAACAAGAACTTCTCAGGTATCGTGCCTATGGAAAGGATGCCCAAGGCTGTTTTCGTGGTGGATACCAAGAAAGAGGAAACAGGTGTTTTGGAAGCGCGCAGGCTTGAGATACCGATCATCGGCCTGATCGATACGAATTCTAACCCAGACCTGGTTGATTATCCGATCCCGGGCAATGACGATGCTACTAAATCTATCCGCGCGGTAACTACGATCATTACCGATACGATCATTGAGGGAAGGAAGAAATTCCTTTCTTATCTTGCTCAGGATGGAGCTAAGGCGCAGGAAATAAAAGCTGAGGCTCCCCAGGCAGAGATCCCGCCGGAAGTGTTACCGGAAGAAGAGGTCAAGATCAAGGAGATAGAGGAGATAGTCGAAGAAAGCCAGCCCGCGGAAACAGATCCCAAGGCAGTTAAAAAAGGCCATGTGAAGGTGCCTGAATCAAAAACAAAATTAAGAAAGAAGGGGTAATCTTTAAAATGAATATTTCTGTTGATACGATAAAGGAATTAAGGGAAATCACCTGCGCTAGCATCGCGCATTGCAAGAAAGCTCTTACGGAGACCAAGGGCGATATCAAGCAGGCTGTATTATTGCTGCGCAAACAGGGTTTGGAGATCGCCGCCAAGAAACAGAGCCGCGCAGCCAAAGAAGGCCGCATTGACGCTTATATCCATCATGGCAATAAGATCGGCGTGCTCCTGGAAACTGATTGTGAGTCGGATTTTGTCGCCCGCAACGCTGATTTCGCGCAATTTACCAAGGATGTGGCTATGCAAATAGCCGCCACAAGCCCGGCTTACATTAAGAAAGAAGATGTGCCGGAAGAAGCCTTAAAACACGAAAAAAACAAGGAAGATTATTATAAGTGTAATTGCCTGCTTGAGCAGGTTTTCGTCAAAGATCCTTCTATGACGATCAAGGATTATCTGGGAAGCATAGTGGCAAAAATCGGCGAAAACATAGTTATCCGCAGGTTTATCCGCTACAAGATCGGCGAATAAATGGCCCAACCGGTTTACAAAAGAGTAGTACTCAAGCTAAGCGGCGAGGCTCTACAGGGTAAAAAGACCCATGGCATAGACCAGGAGGTGCTTTTATCCATTGCCCGCCAGCTTAAAGAGATCAGGAACCTGTCGGTAGATGTGGCAGTTGTCCTGGGCGCGGGAAATATCTTCCGTGGGCAGGAGAATACCGCTTCGCGCGGGCTGGATATGGACCGTTCCGTTGCTGATTACATGGGTATGCTGGCCACGGTAATCAACGGGCTTTCTTTGCAGGATGCTTTGGAGAAGTTGGGCGTGCCTACCCGCGTGATGACAGCTATTGATATGGAAAGGATAGCTGAGCCTTACATCCGTAGAAGGGCGATCCGCCACCTGGAAAAGGGCCGCGTGGTCATCTTTGTCGCCGGCACAGGCAATCCATATTTTACTACTGATACCGCGGCCGCTTTACGGGCCATGGAGATAGACGCCGACGCGATATTAAAGGCAACCAGGGTAGACGGGGTGTATTCCGCCGACCCATTGAAAGTAAAAGAAGCGCATAAATTTATGCGCTTAAAGTATATTGACGTGCTTAAGAAGGGCCTGAAAGTAATGGACGCTACGGCGGTAAGTTTGTGCATGGATAATAAACTGCCTATTGTGGTCTTTAACCTGAATAAGGCCGGCAATATCAAGCGCGTGGTTTTCGGTGAGAAGATCGGCACGATAGTGCAATAACCGGAGGTAAATTAAAAATGACCGCCAAGGACGTTTTACATACTAACGAAGAAAAGATGAAGAAGGCCTTTGAATCAGTGACCCGCGAATTCCATGAAGTGCGTACCGGCAGAGCGTCGCCGACTCTTGTGGAAGGCCTGCATGTTGATTATTATGGGACATTGACGATGTTAAAGCAGTTGGCGGCGATATCTGCGCCTGACGCGCACCTGATCGTCATCCAGCCCTGGGATCCGTCAGCTATCCCTGAGATGGAAAAAGCTATTTTAAAATCAAACCTCGGCATTTCCCCTTCTAATGATGGAAAACTGATCCGTTTGTCCGTGCCTCAGCTCTCTAAGGAAAGGCGCCAGGAACTGGCCAAAATGATCCATGTCATGGCTGAAAACGGCAAGGTTTCCCTGCGCACGATCAGAAGGGATTCCAAAGAAGCGATAGAGAAGCTGGAGAAGGATAAGCTTATCTCCGAGGATGATAAATTTCGCGGTATTGAAGAACTGCAGAAAGCCGTAGACAGATATATCGCTAAGATTGACGAACTCCTGAAGAATAAAGAGAAGGAGATATTAGAGTTTTAAGTTATCAGCCATCAGCCGCCAGCTTTCAGCTTAATGCTGGTAGCTGAAGACTGAAAGCTGACAAATTTGGGCCTCTAGCTCATCCGCCACTAAAGCATCGGCGGGATTTCGCTAGAGGTAAGGTAGGATTAGATTTGGGCCTCTAGCTCATCCGCCATTAAAGCATCGGCGAGATTTCGCTAGAGGTAAGGTAGGATTAAATTTGGGCCTCTAGCTCATCCGGTAGAGCACCACACTTTTAATGTGGGTGTGCCGCGTTCGAGTCGCGGGAGGCTCAATAATTTGTAGTTGCAAAACGAGAACGCCAAAGGGGTGCGGGGAAAAGTTTTTCCCCGCGTTTCCGGGGTAACAGCGATCCGCCACGATTTCCGGCGGAGAGCGCCATAGGGGCAGAGCCCCTTGGGGAGCGACGAGCCTAAAAGTCTAGGGCGACGCGTTCGAGTCGCGGGAGGCTCAATAAATGTATCACCGCGACGAGGGTAAGCGTTCTTGAGCCACTTTTAATTTTAAGAGTAGTGGCGAAATCCCGCTTGGTATTTTTTAGTAGTCTAAGCGGGAGAGTCGCGGGAGGCTCAATAAAATTTGATATCCTGTGCTATCGCTCGCGTGCTGAAATTTTTCGCCGTGTGCTGCGGTTTACGACTCACTCTCGGACTTAGCTTACGTTTTAAGAGTGTCCTTCGTTCGTCGTAATCCCTTGCACACATTTGCCGAAAAATTTCTAATGCACGCTCACAATACCACAGGCTATCAAAGTGGTTTGCAGGTGGAAAGAGGAAAAATTCCGGGCGGATGGCGGAATTGGCATACGCGATAGCCTTAGGAGCTATTGGGGTAACCCTTGGAGGTTCAAATCCTCTTCCGCCCATTGTTCTGGCTTAAATGATTTTTGGTTCTAGGTGTTAGGCTTGGATAAAATGATAAGCCGGTTGCCCCATACCTAAAACCTAGCACCTAAAACCTAACATCCAAATTGCGGGAGTGGCTCAGTTGGTAGAGCGCAACCTTGCCAAGGTTGATGTCGCGGGTTCGAACCCCGTCTCCCGCTTAAACTTTAATAATCCATTGAAAGGAGAACTTAAGATGCAGATTATGGAGTTTCTTTCTAAGAAGGCGATCCTCACTGACATAAAATCCACCAAAAAAGAAGATGTGATTAAAGAACTTGTCGACCTGCTCATTGAATCCGGAGATATAGAGAAACGTAACCGCGCCAAGCTTATTGAGTCGCTTATGGCCAGGGAAGCGCTGGGTTCAACCGCTATCGGGCAGGGTATCGCCATACCGCATGCCAAATCTGACTGCGTGGACAAATTAGTAGCCGCATTCGGCCTCTCCAAGAAAGGCGTTGATTTTGATTCCCTTGATGGGGAGTTAGCCTACATTTTTTTCCTATTAGTTGCTCCCCGGGATTCCGCCGGCCCGCACCTTAAGGCGTTAGCCCGAATATCTCGTCTGCTCAAAGATAAATATTTCCGGGATACGCTGCGCACCTGTGTCGATGAAAAATCCGTGATCAAGATAATCACGCAGGAAGACGAGAAGAAGATTTAGCCTCTGCGCTGTTTTTTTAACACAAATAATTTTATAAAATGCGAGCGGAAAATCCTGGAATCCTAAAATGGCTTTATCCTGGAATTGGCATCAAGCGCTGGATAGGTTTAAGCACCTTCGGCGTTCTATTGCTTATTTTGGGCACAGCTAACCTGCGTTCAGAGGAGTTCTGGGCAGTACAACTTTTAGACGCGATCGTTGTTGTTTCCGGTATCATCATCCTGATCTTAGGCATCAAGCGGATGATGCGTTCTTTCATAGCCGTATTCATTCCAACCTCTAAAGATTCCGGGTTGGTGGATATTTTGTATCAGAAAAAACATTTAAGCCGCGGCCCGCGCATTGTGGCGGTGGGCGGCGGTACGGGCTTGTCGGTATTGCTCAGCGGTTTAAAAACCTACTCTTCGAATATTTCAGCCGTGGTTACTGTTGCCGACGATGGCGGTTCTTCAGGCAAACTGCGCCAGCAGTTTGATGTTTTGCCTCCTGGTGATATCCGTAACTGCCTGGTGGCTTTGGCTGATGCGCCGACTTTGATGCAGGATTTGTTCCAGTTCCGTTTTGACAAAAATTCGGAATTTTCCGGACATTCTTTCGGGAATCTTTTTATCACGGTAATGACGCAGTTGACCGGTGATTTTGAGAAGGCGATCAAGGAAACAAGTAAGGTGCTTGCTTTACGCGGCCAAGTCATCCCGTCTACTCTGGAGAAGGTTAATTTAGCCGCTCATTATAAAGATGGTTCCAGCCTTGTGGGTGAAGAGAAGATACCCAAGGCGCGCAAGTTGATCAATAAAGTCGCCTTGATCCCGGAGCATTCACAGGCAACACCTGACGCTTTAAAGGCTATACGTGAGGCGCAGATGATCGTTCTGGGGCCGGGTTCTTTATATACAAGCATTATCCCGAACCTGCTGGTCAGCGATATCGCCCAGGCGATAGCGTCGTCGCAGGCGATCAAGGTTTATGTCTGTAATGTAATGACCCAGCCGGGGGAAACCGATAACTACAGCGTATCGGACCATATCAGCGCGATGGTCAAGCATAGTTCCGCGCGTATCCTGGATTACTGCTTGGTCAACACAGGAGATGTGCCCCAGGATATCGTAGAGCGATACACTAAACAGAATTCTTCCCGGGTGCTCTGTGACCGTAAGAAGATCGAGCAAATGGGGTATCGGGTGATTGAGGAAGATTTTGTAACTATCCAGGACGGAGTGATCAGGCATGACCCGGAGATGCTGGCGCGGATCATCCTGGGTTTCATTGAAGAGATTTAAATAGGAAAACAGTTGTATCCTGTTTTTATACATATGGCAATAGTAAAGAAAGAGCTGATCGTTAAAAATAATCAGGGCCTGCACGCCAGGCCTGCGGCGCTATTCGTGCAGGTGGCCAATAAATTCGATTCTTATATCACTGTCAAGCGCGACAATGAAGAGGTAAACGGTAAATCCATTATGGGCATACTTATGCTTGGGGCAGAAAAAGGCAGTATGATTATTGTGGAAGCTAATGGCGTTGACGCGGAAAAGGCATTAGAGGAGTTGGAGAAAGTGATTAATAGCGAGGAAGAGTTATGATCCAGTTAAAGGGCATTGCCGCCGCAAGCGGCATAAGTATCGGCCCGGCTTACAAATTAGGCAAAGAAGAGTTTGCGGTCAGCCGCGAGGCGATCAGCTGGGAGGATATTCCGGCGCAGATACAGCTTTTTGAGGAAGCGCTGATCAAGACCCGCCGCGAGATCATCGAACTGCAGAAAAGGATAGGCACGGAGATGGGCCAGGATGAGGCGCAGATATTTGATGCGCATCTTTTGGTCCTTGAGGACCGCATGCTCATCGAGGAGGTTATCTCCCGGCTTAAGAAGGAGCAGCTGAACGTTGCCTATATTTTCTCGGAAGTATTGAAGAAATATATCAGTGTTTTTTCCAAGATTGAGGATGAATATTTAAAAGAGCGCACTGCCGATATCAACGATGTGGGTAAACGTATCCTGCGCCATCTTTTGGGCAAGGAAAAACAAAGCCTAAGCGACCTTAAAGAGCGGGCGATCATCGTGGCGCATGACCTTTCGCCTTCCGATACGGCGGCAATGCACAGAAAGAATGTCGCCGGGTTCGTCACGGATATCGGCGGTAAGACTTCGCACACCGCGATCATGGCAAAATCTTTGGAGATACCCGCGGTTGTCGGCGTAGAAGGTTTTACCTTCAAGGTTAAGGCAGGGGATATCTTGATCGTTGATGGCAATACCGGCACGGTGATCATTGACCCGGATGAGCAGACGCTCTCTATCTACCAGGAAGAGCTGGAGAAGCTGAAAGGTATCGCCGCCAGGTTTGTTTCCGTTAAGGACCTGCCTGCGATAAGTAACGACGGCCAGACAGTCGGGGTTAACGCTAATATTGAATTCCCCGATGAAGTGCTATCTGCTAAGTTGCACGGCACCGAGGGCATCGGGTTATACCGCACGGAATTCTTTTATATGAACCGCAAGGACCTTCCTACGGAAGATGATCATTATCAGGCTTATAAATATGTCGCTGAGGAGATGAATCCGCGGGAAGTGGTCATCCGCACGCTGGATCTAGGAGGCGATAAATTTCTTTCACAGCTTGAGATGCCGCATGAAATGCAGTCATTCTTAGGCTGGAGGGCTATCCGGTTTTGCCTGGCGCGGCCTGATATTTTCAGGCTGCAGTTGCGCGCGATCCTGCGCGCTTCCGTGCATGGCAATCTTAAGGTGATGTACCCGATGATCTCCGGCATTGAAGAGTTGCGCCAGGCAAACAGCATCCTGCAGGAAGCCAAGGATGAGCTAAAAAGCCAGGGCGTGGCTTTTAATGATAAGATCAAGATCGGCGTGATGATCGAGGTGCCTTCTGCGGCGATGACAGCGGATATTCTGGCAAAAGAGGCGGATTTCTTCAGCATCGGCACAAATGACCTGATCCAGTATTCTCTGGCAGTTGACCGCGGAAATGAGAAAGTCGCCTATCTTTATGAGCCAGCTCATCCGGCTGTATTAAGATTGATCAAAAACGTCATTGATTGCGCGCACAAAGCGGGGATAAAAGTGGCGATGTGCGGTGAAATGGCCGGCGAGCCGAGCCTGGCGCTTATACTTTTGGGTTTAGGGCTGGATGAGTTTAGTATTCCGCCGCAGGTCATTCCGGAACTAAAATACATTATCCGGGCGATCAGTATACAGGAAACACGCTTGATCGCAGAACAGGCGCTTTTGTTCTCTACGGGCAAAGAAGTAGAGAGTTTTGTGCAGGATAAGCTAAAGGAGATCTTGAAATAAGATGAAGGCTTTGATCCTTGCCGCTGGTTACGCCACGCGGCTGTATCCATTAACCAGGCATTACCCCAAACCTCTTTTAGAGGTGAATAACAAGCCGATCATTGATCATATTATTGAGCAGCTTAATGGTTTAAAACAGGTAAACGAAATAATTGTGGTCACTAATGACCGGTTCATCTCTAAGTTTAGCACGTGGGCTAAAACAGCCAAGACCAATAAGAAAATTACTTTGGTCAATGACCTGACTAAGAATAACCTGTCAAGGCTGGGGGCGATCGGTGATATAAATTTTGTTCTTTCCAAAAAACGCATTTCCGACGACATTTTGGTTATCGGTGGGGATAACCTTTTTAGCCAGGGCCTGGAAGGTTTCCTGAAATTCTCTTTAGGAAATTATCCGTCTCCTATAATGGGGATTTACAGGCTGAAAGATAAGTCTGATGCCAGCCGGTATGGGGTAGTTAAGCTTGGCCGCAAGGGCTTGATCAGTGAATTAGTGGAAAAGCCGCAAAAGCCGGCAAGTAACCTTGTGGCAATGTGTTTATATTTTATCCCGCGTGATTTGTTAGGCAAGGTAAAAGAATATATGCGGGATACGCGTAAAAATAATGACACTACGGGTGGGTTTATCTGCTGGCTTAAGGATAAAGTGAAGGTTTATGGTTTTGTTTTTGGCGGCAAGTGGTTTGATATCGGTGATCATAAGTATTTGGATGCGGCAAACAAGAGTCTCGCGGTAAAAAGCTAAAGAAAGGGAAAAGAATATGTCGGTGCGTAAACACTATTTTACTTCAGAGTCAGTAGGTGAGGGCCATCCGGATAAAGTCTGCGATCAGATCTCTGACGGTGTGCTTGACCAGGTTTTAAGGTCAGATTCCAACAAACAGGCAAGCCGCGTCGCTTGTGAGACTTATGTAACAATGGGGCTTTTGATCGTAGGCGGCGAGATCACTACCAACGCTTATGTTGATATACAGAAACTTGCCCGTAACATCATACAGGAAATCGGTTACACGCATCCTAAATACGGTTTTGATTATGAAACGTGCGCGATCGTTAACACGATCAACAGCCAGTCGCCGGATATCGCCCAGGGAGTAAATACAGGCGGCGCAGGTGACCAGGGGATCATGTTTGGTTACGCTTGCACGGAAACCAAGGAACTTATGCCTCTTCCTATAATGCTGGCGCACCGTTTGGTAAAACGCATGGCGGATGTGCGCCGCTCAGGCGTACTAAAATACCTTGGCCCGGATTCAAAATCACAGGTGACCGTAGAATATGAGTGCGGCAAGGCAAAACGCGTGGATTCAGTGGTTATCGCCTGCCAGCACACAGAAGATATCCTGGATAAAAGCGGCAAGCATATTACTCCGAAAGCGCGCCAGGAGATGATCAAGGTTATCGCCGAGCCGATGCTCAAGGGCCTGATCGATAAGGGCACAAAATATTACGTTAACCAGACGGGAAAATTCTTGATCGGCGGCCCGCAATCAGACACGGGGATGACCGGCAGAAAGATCATCGTGGATACTTATGGCGGCAGCGTTCCCCATGGCGGCGGAGCTTTCAGCGGCAAAGACCCGACCAAGGTTGACCGTTCCGCAGCCTATATGTGCCGTTATATCGCCAAAAACATGGTTGCCGCTGGCCTGGCGGATAAATTCATGGTGCAGCTTTCCTATGTTATTGGCTATGCTGACCCGCTTTCTGTTTATGTGGATACTTATGGGACAGGAAAGTTATCCGATGAGGCGATGGTCAAGCTTATCCGGCATAACTTCCAGCTTACGCCTAAGGGTATTATTAATTCCCTGGATCTGTTAAAACCGGTCTATAGGAAAACAGCCTGTTATGGGCATTTTGGCAGGGATGAGTTCAGCTGGGAAAAGACTGACAAAGCAGCTGAAATAAAGAGGCAGGCAGCGAGATTATAAGCTATCAGCTATCAGCGTTCAGCTATCAGCTTTTATCTGAAGACTGATAGCTGATGACTGAAAGCTGGCAAGCTGACAAAAGGAGATAAATGAAATACGATATTAAGGACATCAAGTTAGCTAAGAAGGGCGCTTTACGCATTGAATGGGCCAGCAATAATATGCCCGTATTGAAACTGATCAAACAAAGGTTTGCCAAAGAAAAACCGCTTAAAGGGCTTAAAGTCGCCTGCTGCCTGCATGTTACCACAGAAACCGCGGCGTTAACGGAAACGTTAAAAGCCGGCGGCGCAGATGTCTATATTTGCGCGTCTAATCCTTTGTCCACTCAGGATGATGTTGCGGCGAGTTTAGTAAAGAATTCCCGCGTCAGTGTATTTGCCATAAAGGGTGAGGATACTAAAACTTACTATGCGCATATAAAATCCGCCCTGGCGGTAAAACCTGATATTACCATGGATGATGGAGCAGACTTAGTCAGCAGTATTCATCAGCGTCCTAAAGCAAGCCACGCCAACATTATCGGCGGGACAGAAGAAACAACTACCGGGGTGATCCGTTTAAGAGCCCTGGCCAAGGAAGGCAAACTGCGTTATCCGATCATCGCTGTCAATGACGCGATGACTAAACATCTGTTCGATAACCGCTATGGCACAGGGCAGTCTACGTTAGACGGCATAGTGCGGGCAACGAATAAGCTTATCGCGGGAACCAACTTTGTGGTCTGCGGTTACGGCTGGTGCGGTAAGGGCGCGGCAATGCGCGCAAAAGGCCTAGGCGCTAAGGTTATTGTCGTGGAAGTTTTGCCTTTGCGCGCTTTGGAAGCGACGATGGATGGTTTTCGCGTAATGACGATCAAGGAGGCAGCCAAAGTCGGCGATATCTTTGTTACAGTTACCGGCGATATCAATGTTATCCGCAAAGAGCATTTTGCCGTTATGCAGGATGGCGCGGTGGTCTGTAACTCCGGCCATTTTAATGTTGAACTTGACATACCAGGCCTGAAGAAGATCGCTAAGAAAATCCGGCCGACGCGTGATTTTGTTGATGAGTATACCTTGAGGAACAATAAACGGATATATATTTTAGGCCAGGGCCGCCTGATCAATCTGGCTGCGGCAGAAGGGCATCCTGCTTCTGTAATGGATATGTCTTTTGCCAACCAGGCGTTTTCAGCCGAATACATGGCTAAAAATTATAAGAAACTTAAAAAGCAGGTTTATACTGTGCCGGAGAATATTGATAATAATATCGCCAGGCTGAAATTAAAATCCATGGGTATCAGTATAGATACTTTGACCAAAGAGCAAAAGAAATACCTGGCTAGTTGGGAGATGGGCACGTGAAATTCAGTAGGTAGCCTACCTGCCGGCAGGCAGGTAGATAGAATGTAGGAAAAAGCAAAAATAGTAGATAGAAAACCAAGAACCTAGCACCTGTAACCTAGAACCTATAAAATGGCGATGAAGAGAATAGCAGTTTTAACTACAGGCGGGGATGCTCCGGGGATGAATCCGGCTATCCGTTCTGTGGTGCGCTACGGCATAAGCCAGAAGTTGGAAGTGATGGGTGTCTTTCGCGGCTGGTGGGGCCTGATCAATGAGGAGCTTAAACTGCTTAACCATCGTTCTGTTTCCGGGATCATCGGCCAGGGAGGGACGATTCTTAAGACCGCCCGTTGCGCGGAGTTTTTCACCGATGAAGGCCAATTACGCGCTTTTAACACGGTAAAAAAGAATAATATCGATGGGCTTGTGGTTATCGGTGGAAACGGCAGTTTTAAGGCAGCGCATTTGTTTTGCACCAAATACAATATCCCCTGCATAGGCATCCCGGCCTCCATTGATAATGATGTGAACGGCATTGATGTGACTATCGGGACGGACACCGCAGTCAATACCGCATTAGATGCCATTGATAAGATCCGCGATACGGCGACTTCCATGGAGCGCATCTTTGTAGTAGAAGTAATGGGCAGGGATTCCGGTTATATCGCGCTTACTGTCGCGCTTGCCGGAGGTTGTGAAGGGGTGATCATCCCTGAAAAGGAATTAAATTTAGAAGATATCTGCCATGATATTGTCCATGGCAACCTTGTCGGCAAAATGAGCTGGATAATCGTTGTTGCCGAAGGCGCCGGCCGCGCCGATGATATTGCCAAGCGTATTACGGATATGACAAGCCTGGAAACCCGCACCGTAGTGCTGGGCCATGTGCAAAGAGGCGGTTCGCCTACAGCGGTCAGCCGCGCTTTAGCGTTGGATCTGGGTAAAGTCGCGGTTGATTGCCTGATCGCCGGTAAAACCGATAAAGTTGTGGGTTTAAGCTGCGGCAAGATCGTGGAAGTGGACCTTGAGCACGCTATTCAGAAAAAAGATTTAAGGATCGTGGATCTGTATAACTTAATCAAAATATTAACTTAAAGTAAGAAAGAATAAGGAGGAGTCATGGGAAGAAGGCCGTTAGATATTGATAAGATTGTCAGGGAGCTTGTTTTAAGCCAGGATCCGGCTGTGAAAAAGACGCTAGCCAAGAAGATCTGGGACATCGCTTATAAGAAAGGTATTTATCCATCCAGCATCCATGATTATTATATGGCGCGCGGCCGCTCGGAGTTCACTGGTTCCACTGTGCCGGCGATCAATTTAAGAAGCCTGACTTATGACCTGGCCCGGGCGCTTTTTAGGGTCGGCAAAAAGAATAATGCCAAGGCTTTTATATTTGAGATCGCTAAATCCGAGATGGGTTATACCGCTCAAGCCCCGGTGGAGTACTCCGCAGTGATATTGGCCGCAGCGATAAAAGAGAATTATTCCGGCCCCGTGTTTATCCAAGGCGACCATTTTCAGGCAAACCTTAAGAAATATAAAGAGGACCCTGAAAAAGAAATGGGCGTTTTACAGGCATTGATCAGCGACGCTGTCGGCGCTGGTTTCTACAACATAGATATTGATTCCTCAACGCTTGTGGATCTTTCCAAGCCAAAAGTAAAAGACCAGCAGTATTTAAACTATGAGGTTTGCGCCAAACTTACGCAGTTTATCCGCCGGGTACAGCCTAAGGGCATCACGGTTTCCGTAGGCGGGGAGATCGGCGAGGTAGGCCATCAGAATTCAACACCGGAAGATTTGCGCGCGTTCATGGAAGGTTACAAACAGCGCCTGCGCAAAGGCCTTACCGGGATAAGCAAGATATCCATACAGACCGGCACCAGCCACGGCGGGGTGGTTTTGCCTGATGGTTCCATTGCCCAGGTAAAACTTGATTTTGACACATTAAAGAATCTCGGTGAGATGGCCAGGAAGGAATTCGGTTTAGGCGGCACAGTACAGCATGGCGCATCGACCTTACCGGAAGAGGCGTTTCATAAATTCGCCGAGTGCGAGGCATGCGAGGTGCATTTGGCCACGCAGTTCCAGAACATGATCTTTGATTCCAAGCATTTTCCGCAGGAATTAAAGAATAAGATATATGAGTGGCTCAAAGTCAACGCCGCCAGCGAAGCCAAGGAGGGCGAGACGCAGGAGCAGTTCTTCTATAAGACGCGCAAGAAAGCGTTAGGGCCATTTAAGAACGATATTATGAACCTTTCACAGGATGTGCGCGATGCTATTGCCGCGGAGATCGAAAGCAAGTTTGATTTCCTTTTTAAACAGCTTAATGCTGTGAATAACGACACGCTGGTAGATAAATATGTCAGCTTAAAGAGAGTGATCGTGCGTAAGCGCCAGGATACAGAAGCGATTGTGCATGACGGAGAAGGCGCGGACTAAATGAGCGTTTAAGTTATGGAGTTGGCTACAAATATTTAACGACATAACTTAATACGCGAATTTATCCCGGCGAACTTGTAAAATTTTGTAATAACTTCAAACGGCTGTGAGCCGGGATATAAAGAAAGGACAAAACATGCGTTCTGATCGGATCAAAAAAGGTTTGGAGAGGGTGCCGCACCGGGCGCTTCTGCATGCTACGGGTTTATCCAGGAAAGACCTGGACCGGCCCTTTATTGGCGT
>Ga0265297_10006808_pt1 | contig 16283 bp, 20 predicted proteins | sample Munlanlwell13791_FD_192502 | JGI IMG/M metagenome (GOLD analysis project Ga0265297, IMG submission 192502) | Leachate microbial communities from a municipal landfill in Southern Ontario, Canada - Leachate well 137-91 | ecosystem: Engineered > Solid waste > Landfill > Unclassified | place... | reverse complement strand
ACATATGTAAAACAAAAATAGATCGAGATATAAATGGAGCGATAAATATTTTAGAAAAAACAATGTGTGGTTGTTGAGAAATTCTTTTATCCTTGCTACAGGGATTAGCACCGTTTTTTCGGTCTCACTATTTATATATAAAGGAATGTTTAAACTTTTTATATAAATAGTAGTAAATATTGTAGCGGAGTAATTAGAGGTAATAATATTGTTAGAAAAACCATTAAAAATATGCATCTTGATAATAAACGATTTGAAATTTGTTTTGAAAAACAATGTTCAATAATTAATACATCTGAAAAACCTGACTGGTATATTTTAGATAAAAATGAAAATAAAGTATTGATTGGTATGAATCAATTAGACTTATGGAGTGGAGGACACCAACTGAATAGAGGTTCAAAATATTTAATAAATAATAAAATAAATTCAGAAAATAGTAAATTATTATGCGTTGTGTGTAATAAAATAAAATTTAATAGTGATAAAAATAAAGCATTCAAATTGTTTGAAATTGGATTTACAAATAATACATTATGTTATCTAAAAAATTTACCAAACATTATAAATAAATATTTTAATTAATCAATGCTTTATTAAATTCTTTTGTTAATTCTTGTTTAGATATAGATTTTGGACCAACTGTATTATTTCCGTTGAATTTTATTGTATTTAACTTTTTGATATTTTGTTTAAGTGTTAAATCATTTGTAAATTTAATAAAATAGTGTGATTGAATACTTTTATCATCGATATCTTGCATAATTTTTCCTGCATTTACACCAACTCTACGAAAAGAAATATCTGGATCATCTGATTTCTTCACAAATTCAAAATTAATTGGCGTTAACTTTTTTATTGTTTTCCGTTTTTCGTTTTTATATTGCCATATTTGGAACACACAAGGTACATCCGTTTCTTCATCATTAATTAAAAAAGCATTTTCAGGTAAATCCATTTCAAAAATCAAATGATAGTTTAATGGAAAATGCTTTTGCATACTATCTTTCTTAAAGCTTTTAGGAAGTACAAACGATATACTATTTGCAAATTCGCAACATTTTTTAATAAATTGTATTGCTAATGTTGATTGGCGACCGAACGGAGGATTTCCTATAATATGAATGTTATTATATTCATTTTCTAGTTTACTACTGTTTAAATTTAGAAAATCTTGTTTAATAATTTCTTTATTCTCTGGTGCGAGATCATAAAATTTGTAATTATCTGATAATGTTTTTATTTTTTCAATGAATGCTCCATTACCTGCACTAGGTTCTATAATTATATCATCTTCATCAATTTTTATATATTTTTTGACATTCTTGATACATTGATTTACTACAGATGGTTTTGTATAAAATTTATCTATGGCATTTCGTTTTAATCCTTTATTCTGAACTGAGATTTTGTTTTTTTTATTTGCCATTTGTATATTATTATTAGATGAATTGTTATTATATGTTGTTAATTCAATTTTTTTGTTTATTAAATCTGCAACATCATTTTCTACTGTTTCATTAATAATCGTTTTAATCTTACTAACTACATTAGTACATGGATTTTTTTTATTTATATGTGCATCATAATGAGATTTTTGCGCAAATTCTTTCAAACATTTTGTACAAATATATTTAACCATTTTAGTTATCTATATAAGTACTATAATTTTATTTTTATATAATTTTAAAATTATATAAAATCGGAGTTTTAAATCTCCAAAGGAGGTTAAATAAAAAGTTATTCTGAAGAAGAATTAATTGAAAATGACCATTCATATTCTTTCTTTTCGCTAATAAAAACTTTTGGTGCAATTACAAAATATTCATCACCTTCATAAATAATTATCCATCTTAAAGGATATGCAACTCGTGATTCTACATTTTTAATTCCAAATCTTACAAAATTACCTTCCTCAAACAATGAACAATAAAAACTTTTCAAAATAATATAGCTATTTTTTCGACAAATATTTTCTCTTTGATCATTTTTCATAAGTGATTCACAAATAATACTGTCTATCGGTTGTTTCAATTCAACCAAATCTCTATATCCAATTATTTTGTCTTCCTTTTTATCATCACTGAATAAAAATTCTTGATTATATAAATAAGCACAATATAGTTCTACATTAAAACGACGTTTTTGTGAAATAATGATAAAAATAATATCTAATTGATTAATCACATGAGAAATTTTTTCATTCATAATATCGTATAATTCTTGAAAAAATGGTTCTAAATTATTAACACTAATGATTCTAAAAATTTCCTGACTAAACTTTGATTTCTCAACAAATTCTTTCCACGCCATTTTCAATAAATAATTAATATAGGATATCTAATCAATTATTTTTTTCAATTTTTTTAATAAACTTATTTATTCTTTTTTGTAAATTTTCTAAATTTCTTTTTTTTACTCAAAAGTTCTATAACTTTATCAATAGTTAAATCTTTAATATCTAAATCATCTGGAATTTTAACATTTCTACTTTTTCCTTTTGTTGGTTTAACTTTTACATATTTCCCAAATTTTCCTTCCAATGCTGTATATGTTGTTCCTTTTTTATCAATATCTTCCCATAGTTTTCCTTTTTGTTTTTCTTTAATGAATTCGATTGCTTTTTCTAATGTGATTTTATTTTCATCACTATTTTCTTTATTATCGAATGATACATTTTCTTTACCATGTTTAATATAAAATCCAAATTTTCCTTTCATTAATTTAACTTCTTTTCCTTCATATTCTCCTAACTTTTTTGGATATTCTAATAATTTAATAGCGTCATCTAATGTTATTGTTTCAATTGTTAATGGTTCTTTAATAGGAGCAAAGACACAGTCTTTTTTATTTTCAGGATTACACATTTTAACAACTGCGCCAAATCTTGCTATTGTGGCAATTATATCAAATCCATTTGGATGTTTTCCTAATTCTCTTGTATGTTCATTTTTTAATTCTTTTGTTTTTTTCTTTAATTCTTCAACTAATGGATGAAATTTATCATAAAATAATGATAAAACTTTTTTTGATGAAATTTTTCCTTCTGCAATATTATCTAATTTAACTTCCATATCAGCAGTAAATTCAAAATCCATAATTTCCTTAAAATTACTAACTAAAAACTCAGTAACAACTTTTCCTAAGTCAGTTGGTATGAATTTATTTATTTCTTTTCCTAACATTATTTTTTCATTCTCTTCAATAATTTTCTTTCCATTCCATCTCAATATAACTTTTTCTTTTTCAAAACCATTAATATCTTCTTTTTTAACATAATTTCTATCTTGAATTTTTTCTATTATTGTTGAATATGTTGATGGTCTACCTATATTTAAATGTTCTGGTGATAATTCTTTTACTAAACTTGCTTCATCATATCTTGTTGGTGGTCTTTTATATTCTTGTGTTGCTTTAATTTCATTACAATCTAAAACATCTCCCTTATTAACTTTAATTTCTGTTGTTTTTTCTTCTTTCCCATAAACTTTCATATAACCATCAAATATTATATTCTCAAACTCTGAAATAAATTTATATTCCTTTAAATTACTTATATCTATTAATATATCTATGATTTCTAATTTTGCTGGTGACATTTGACTTGCCATTGTTCTCTTCCAAATTAAATTATATAGTTTGTCTCCATCTTCTCCATATTTATTTTTTTCTATCTTCATATTTTTTGGATGTGTTGGTCTTATTGCTTCATGAGCTTCTTGTGTATTTGCTTTTTTTGATTTATATATTTTTTCTCTAAAATATTTTTCACCAAACATATCTAAAACAGTTTCTTTAATTTCTTCCATCGCTTCTTTTGAAATATTTGTTGAATCAGTTCTCATATATGTTATATATCCTGATTCATATAAATGTTGTGCAATTGTCATAGTTTTTTTAACACTAAAACCTAATTTTTTAGATGCTTCCTGCTGGAATGAAGCAGTTGAAAATGGTGGAGAAGGATTTCTAAAACTATTTTTTTTTTCGATTTCACCAACTTTAAAAGTTGATTTAGAACATTTACCTAATATAATCATAGCATCATCTTTTCCTTCAATTTTAACTTGTTTATTATTTTTTGTCAAAACTGATTCTAAATTAGGTTTAAATATTGCTGTAAATTTAAAATATGAAGAAATATCAGATTGAAAAAAATCTTTAATCTCATTTTCTCTTTCAATTATTAAACGAACAACGACTGATTGAACTCTTCCAGCAGATAATGACATTCCTATTGTTCTCCACAATATTGGAGAAATTTCATAACCTATAATTCTATCTAAAATTCTTCTTGCCTGTTGTGCATGTACAAGATTCATATCTATTTCTCTCGGATTATCAATAGCATTTTTAACAACATCTTTTGTTATTGAATCAAAAGCAACTCTTTTCGGATTTTTTAATTTTAATATTGTTGAAATTGTCCATGCTATAGCTTCTCCTTCCCGATCTGGATCAGATGCTAATAAAATATCATCTGAATTTTTATATTCTTTTTTCAGTTTACTAACTACATCTTCTTTTCCTTTTATTGTTATATATGTTGGTTCGAAAGTTTCAAAATCAATTGACATTTTTTTAGGATCTAAATCAATTACATGTCCAAAAGAGGCAATTGTTTTATAATTATCACCTAGAATAGTATCTATTTTCTTTGTTTTTGCATTTGATTCGACTATAACTAATATAACCATTTTTATATATTGTTATGTGATTATTTATCTTATATTTAATTTATCAATTTTATTTTACATAAACTAAAATTGATAAATTTTTATTATTTTTATAATATCTAATTTTTTCTGGGTGTTATTTAAATAACATCCAGAAAAACCATGACTCATGCTCGAACAAACATATACACAGAATCATGAATTCCCCAAAAGGTTGGATTGTTGACATGCTGAACGATCTTCCAATGAGTTTTCAACTCATCAAAGAAAGCATCATTGGCAGTACAACCCATGCGCCATTCACCGCAATAAATGAACTTCATGCCAGTGAATGCTCTCAGTGCATTTACTGCGGAAGAATTCCAGTATTCTGGCCACACACACATCAGGACATTGCACTGTTCATTGTAGTGTGTGACAGCCGTCACAGAGTCCATCTCTTGAATCTTTGTGAACGCATCTTTTGGAGGGTGTATGTCTGTCGGAAAAATCTTCACACCTTTTAATTCCAACAGACGTGTCCAAAAACCACGACCAGAACAAACCTCAACAATCTTTTGGCCGCATGCAAATGAACGTATGGCTTCAATGACCTCCACACTTGGAATTGCCCAACCAATAGCTTCAACAAACGAATCCGTTATTGCATGTGTACGAAAAATAGCCTCCTTCATACGTGATGAGAAATTTGGATCGGTTTTTTCAACCGATTGAACGTCAGAAAGTTCCCATTGCACGAATCTTGCAAGACGTGAAGTGACAGCTCCAAAGTCAGTAATCGGAGTACGTCCGATCACCCTTTTACGAAAACTTTCCGGATTCTCCATAGCGTCATAATGTCTTTTCTATTGGAACATTTAATAAATTTATATTTTCAATTTTTTTTATAAAGTTATTTGAATAACTTTATAAAATGTGTTTCATTACTTTTCTCTTTTTAGATTGTGTTATATCATCCATATAACAATCTTCATTGTCTTCATTTCTATATCTTTTTCTTGAAAAAACACATTTGTCTTTTTTGTTTATTCTTTCAAATAAAAGTTGATAACTTTTTTTCTTATCTATATCTGACATTATTCCTTCCAAATAATCATCACTAACTTTTTCATGTAAAATTCTCCATTTATCTTCATCCGATCCATTTACATAATCTAAAACATAATCTTCATATGGATGATACATTTCTTGATCAATATATGATTTGATCCATTCATATGGTAATAAATCTTGAAATTCTACAGCATAAACTATTCCATCAATAACTAATATATCACCATAGCATGTTCCATCAACAAATATCTTCATTTCATATGTATTATTAGTTTTATGCCTTCCAAATAGTTTATTTTTCAATATTTTATTTTCAATATTTTATTTTTCAATATTTTATTTTTCAATATTTTATTTTTCAATATTTTATTTTTCAATATTTTATTTTTCAATATTTTTATTTTTGATTTATTACTCTTTTATATTGTTCTAGATCTGGATGTATTAACATCATATCATATTCAAATAAATAAACTTCTTTAAATTGTGTTAATAATAATGCACTTTTAATTTTATCAACTTTTGACATCTTGCAAACTACATTAAATATATCATAAATTTCATGAGGCAAAATTTCTTCAAATGAAATTAATGTAACAACATATCCTTTATTATTCCATTCATCTTTGTCGATATCAAATTGTTTATTCTTGTCATAAAAATAAACAATTGATTTATCAATATATTTTTTAGGAACAATAAATGTATCAATATCTTTGATCTCATCAGCATAATTCCACCATATTTTCATATCTTCATATTTATCTCTTGGAGTTTCCCATGGTTTTTCAATCCCACCAAAATTCCATCCTTTTTTTTTATTTTCCAATTTTAATTTTAATTCATCATATTTCCATCTATAATTATATAAAATTGATATATTTGTCCAATTTCCAAATAATTCTGTCAAAATAAATTCATCTGGTCCACTTTTAACATTTGTCGGATATGAATAATAATTTTTTTTCCTAAACATTTTTATCATTTCATAATATTTCGTTTTTGAAGGTTTTAATAACATAAATGATGCATCTGCGACAAATGAACTATCAAAATTTTTATATCCTTCAACAATCATTTTTTTTGTAATAATACTTCCAGTTTTAACATTATTCGGATAATAATTATCATGAATCATTCCATTTGGATTTAATTTATTTTTTCCAGACATGTTAAAAAATATTCCAGCTGGAGTATTTAATTCAAAAATTTCATCTACATTATCAGTCACAATTAAATCAGCATCAATAAATAAAATTTTTTCATATTCTTCAAATAATAAACATTTCCATTTAGTAAATGAATAATTAATCCAACCAACATATCTATTGGCAATTCTTTTAGAACTCATAAATGTCGAACAAAATGTATAATTTACTAAAAGTACTTTATCATATATCTCTTCTAATTTTTTTCTTAACTTTTCACTAACATCATGTGTTATCATTACTATTGTTTCTATATTTTTATTATATTTCTTAAAAGTTGCACCTAACACTATAGCACCAGGGCCATATGAATCTCCTAACATTACTAACGTACACATTGCATATTTCATTTATAATTTTAAACAACAAAATAATTAAATTTCATCATCAATGATTGGTGAACACATACTATCATGATAAACAATATATTTTGTAATATCTTCTTTGTCATTAGGAATATATATGCCAAATAATAAAAGATTATTACTTTTTTTAACAACTTGGACTAAAAAATAATCTTGATCTTTTATAACTAAAACATATTTATATTCTGGTTTATTAAGTATTTTTCCATCTATTTCAATTACAACATTATTTTTAAGTTCAATTGTGACTGAAAAATATTGGAATAATACAATTGTTTCTTTAATAACTTTAATTTTTTTTTCAGAAAATCCATTATAATTTATAACATTTAGTTTTTCAGAATCAATTGATAACATTAAATATTATAGTTAAAAAATAATATTTGTTTAAACAAATATTATTTAATAAAAATTGAAAAATATAAAGAAAGAAAGAATAATATAATATTATATCATAATGGATACTCCACAATTATTACCTATCGAAAAAAATAGCAAAGAAATTTCAAGAGAAGTTATTAAAAATTTAATGAAAATGCTTAAAGAAAGAAAATTAATAGATGATTTTTTAGAAATTGATGAAAGCAAAACTAGTTTTATTATTCCAACAAAAGAAGAAGATTACTATATTAAAATTTATAGAAGTGCAATTACTTCACTGATTAAAATCCCAGAGGTCATTGACTTTTTGAATTCAACAACTAATCATAAAATTCTTATTGTTCAATCAATAAGTAATAAGACAGAACAAATTATAGTTAATAAATATCCTAAAACAGAAATATTTCTAGAAAAAAATTTAATGATCAATTTAGTTGATTATATTATGGTTCCAAAACATGAATTATTAAGTGAAGAAGAAGGACAAAAAGTTCTAGATGAATATAGAATTAGAAAGATAGATTTACCTAAAATTCTTCGTAATGATCCAGTTGCAAAATATTATAATATGAAACTCAAACAAATATGTAGAATCATTCGTCCAAGTGAAACAGCAGGGTATGGATTTACTTATAGAATTGTTGATGAACCTATTATTCTTAAAAAATAAATTAGGTAAATACATTAATTTCATAATTTTTTTTATCAATATTACTTTTAATCATATATGTAATCAAATAAATAAATAAACAAAAATTAAATAATATATTTATATCAAATTTAGAATAATTCAGTAAAATAATAAATGAAAACATAAACTGAAATGGTTCAATTACTATTCTATCATGAAATTTACATAAACAAATTATATTTAAAATTATATCATAAATTATCGAAAAACACAAATAAATAAAATTATAATAAAAAAATGGTTTATTTATTTGTTTTGACAATAAAAAAAGCAATAAAATTTTTATCGATAAATAAATAATCCATAAAAATTCTAAAACAATAAATTTAGTCATAAATTTATTGTTTTTAATTAATAAAGCTAATAACATATTTTATTTTTCAATTTTTTTAAATAGGATCACGTGTAGAACCAAATTTAATAAGTTTTTGACAATCATCACAAATTATACGAGAAAATGAAAATATTCCTGAAATAAATGAAATAATTGGTGCAATGTAAATACTTAAAATATAAAATGTTAATTCAACATCACTTTCAGGAATTGGAATATTAAAAATTGAACTCAATATCCAAATTAAACAAACATTTCCCAAAGTAATAAATGGTTCAGAAAAAATTATTTTATTATAATTTGGATATTTTTCATAGATATTTTTCATTATGTTCAAACAAATACCAATATCAATCATAAATAATATTGTGTAAATTATCATACACAATAAAACAAAGAATTTAACATGGTCTTCTGTTATCCATCCTTCATTTTTATCTCCAATAATAAATGCTAATATAACAATTGTAATTTTTAGTGATATATAAATAAATGAAACTAATGAATACGATAATAAAACAGCTAATTTGTTCATTTTATTAATAACTTAATGTTTTTATTTCCATATTATTTTAATTTCAATTTTTTTCGAATCAAAAAAATTGAAATTTTATTTATTTTTACTGTTCTAAAGTTATTATACTTTTGATTATAATGAATGATAATGACTTCGAATCAAATTTAGAAAAGACACGCCGTTTAATTGGTTTTCTTAGGGAACTTCATGAAAGAAATCAATATATAATTGATCAAAGAAGTATATATATGTACAAAAAAATAGATGAAAATGCTTTTATCGAAGATCTGGAAAGTGAATTTGATACAGCAATATGGACAAAAGATTTTGGATATATTTATTATCATCTTATTACGATTGACACAATAGAAAAATTAGATTATTATATCAAACATCATGTCAAATTTATTCATTCTTTGTATAAAAATGTAATTCGTAGAAATATTCGTATGAAAATGCGTATCAAAAAACTAAGAATTTTACATAAACACATGTTGAGTGGAAAGTAAATAAAAAAAATGAAATTATATTTTATTTAGTATGTTTATCATATTAAATATTGATATTCAATGGAACACATTAAATTGAAAACTATGAGAAGTAAAACGCAACGTGCTGTAAAGTTTATTGATATTATTTTACAACAAATGTATGATAAAATAAAACTTCATAACTTGAAATGGAAAATAATAAATAATATTGAATGTTATTTTCTCATAATTAAAAATATGTTGGATTACTCTTTATATTATGATGTTTATGATGCTGTTAGTAAAATTATAAATATTGATAATATTAAACAAATGCAAACATATTTATATGAAAATTATATGATAAATTACGATGAACAATGTCTTGAATAAAATTGAAATTTTATTTTATTTGGAAACCTTATTAATTAATATTAATTGATTTCTGAAATGCAAGATGAATGTCTTTCACAAAAGGCTCGAAAAGCGATTAATTTGCTTGATCGTATTAGTGTTGTTAATTTGATTCACATTTCTTTAAAATATTGTTTTATTAATGAAGCAACTTTTGAAAATTTGTATATTAAATGTATTATTTCTGATTTGTATAATGCCATTCACATGAATACTTATGAAAAAGTTCTTGATATTATAAATAATGAAACTTTAGATAAGATGCATGAATTTATACGTCGAAAAAAACAAAATCATGAATAAATCTATGAATAATTTTTTATCAATAATATGTTATTGATAAAAAAAATTGAAAATTCATTTTATTTACAACTTCCATATATATTTGTTGTGATTGAATCATTACAAAGATGAATCATGAATCTCATGTTGCTCGTTCTAATTTTGAGCAAGTTGAATTGCTCAGCAGTTTTGAGATTTCTACGAAGAACACAGACAAAAACAATGCTAGTGAAGAAAAATTAGGAATTGGAAAATTTATGATTGATCTCATGGGAGCATTGACAAATGCTCTTGCACTAGAAAATCCACAGCCAGTGTTGGATTTTCTTTCTGTGAATAACATTTCAGAAATGCGTTCCAATCTGCGAGAAAGAATTCGTTTCATATAAACAGTTATTGTTAAAATATTTTAACAATAACTGTTTATTTCAAAAAAATTGAAAAATAATTTTATTTGAAATTTCCATTGTAAATTATTTCTTTCCGTATTTTAATGATGGAAGTCTCTACCATCAAAAATGCTCTTGACACTAACACTGGAGAAATTTTGTTGCAAAATCAGCATAACGCATTTAGAGCAAAAAAGTTCCTATCAATTATTCTTAGAGAATATGATAGGATCATCGATAACAGTTGGCATGTTGTTTTTGCTGAAAAAGACATCATTGATGATATTTTTTGGACAATTGATGATGCCATACGATGTGGTTTTTATGAAAATGTAAAAGATATACTAAAAATCAATACTATTGAAGAAATGCGTGAATATATCTGTAGACAACTTAAGAAAAGACATATTTGTCATAGTATTTAGACAATAATTTTTAAAATTATTGTCTAAAAAAAATTGAAATTTTAATTATTTGAATTATCTGTTTTATATATTAATATTGATAATACTAACATTTTGTTATGGATATTTTAGAGAATCTTCGTATTGATGTTTTACGTGTTTATAAATTAATTGAACAAATTGACCATGAGAATGAACATTTTATTGCGACACGTACTTCAGAACATGAACATGAATATAAAATTGCCATTGATAAAAGTAAAATTATTTGTCGTGAAAAAAGAAAATTAATTAATGCTTTAATTAACGCATTAGGTTCTGCATCTGGTGTTAAAGATATTGAAAAAATTTTACCAAATGTGAAAACTCTTAATGATATGGAAAAATATATTGATAAATTGCTTCCTACATTATATACCTATTCTGAGTTTGATGTTTAAGTAATTAAATTATTATGTTATTAAATAATAACATAAAAAAATTGAAAATTTAAAACATTTAAATGTTCCATTAATAATATTATATTTGAATCAGTCATGGACTCTGTTAAGTTGGAACAACTGCGCAGGAAAGCTATGCGCGCATTCAAGATGATTGAAGAAGTGCAAATGGAATATGAGAAATTCAATTCCACTTGCACTAATGACATTGTCCAGCGTAATATTCGTTCCGCATTGGACTGTTCTTATGCCATCGATATCGTGCGTAGAAGGATGACCACAGTTCTTTTCAACAATGCTTTTTCACGTGTTCCAATTTGATGAAGAGAATTGAAGTGGAACGATGTGAATGCATTGTGCAATGCATTATTTGCTGTCAAAATTATTTTTGACAATAAACAATTAAATTTTTACTGAAAAATTTAATTGTAAAAAAATTGAAATATAAACATAATATAAATGTATAATTGATATAACTATATACAATGACAGAACCAATTTTCGAATTACCTATTAATGATGCTAAAGATGATAGAAAATATATTTTAAAGTATATTGATATGGCTCATCAAATTTTATATGAAAGTGAAAATATAGAAGGTGAAGGAGCTTTAAATGATATTATGCATTTTATTTTTATTAGATTATTAGAAGGAAAATTAAGTAAGGATGAAGAAGATGGAAAAATTGATTTATTAAATAAAAAATATTATCAGAATATTGGATTTGAAGATAAAAACTTAGATGAATATTTTAAATATTTTGATTTGGAAAATGTATCTAATGAAGAACTAACAACAATAAGGAGCAAAGATAATTTAGATGTCATTAAAATTTTAGGTAAATTATTTCATTATCATCCAGTTATGAAACAAATTTATGATGAATTTAATTTTATTAATGCAGAAAAACCAGGAACTATTCAAAATTTACTTAATGATTGTATTCTGAAAATTGATATGGAAAAATTTTATAATCAACCGGATGCAATTGGCATTATTTATGAACATTTTATAAGTGGATATACAAAACTTGGTTCTAAGTTAGGACAATATTTCACACCACGTAAAATGATGAATTTAGTATTAGGATTTATAAAACCAGATATAACAAAAAAAATTAAAAAAATAGAAGAATTCAAAGTTGCAGATTTATGTAGTGGAACAGCTGGATGGTTAGTTCTTTTTTATAACATGTTTAAAGAAAAATATGCTGATAAAATTCAATTAATTTGTGGTGAGGTTAAAGCATCTACATTTCAAATCGGATTAATGAATATTATTTCAACAATAAACAAGATGCCATATAAAGCAATTCGTGAAAACTGTTTGACTCATATAGATGATGAACAATATGACTTAATTTTAACAAATCCGCCATTTAGAACTGATTTTAAGTTTAAGAATATTGATGATAATTTTAAAAATGATCAATATAATGAAATTGATATTGGTGAAATATTTAAATTAAAAAGTAATAAACCAATTGTTCAATTTTTAGAACTTTATATCTATAAATTAAAAGAAAAAGGAACATGTTTAATTGTTCTTCCATTTGGAGAATTATTTTTTGGAAAAATGATGAAAAAAGTCAGAAAATATTTAATTAAAAATATAGATATAAAATACATTATCGAATTTGAAAGTGGAATATTTACTCATACTGGTATTAAAACATGTGTAATGATATTCAATAAATCAAAAGGAACAAAAGAAATTACATTTTTAAAAGCTGATAAAGAATGCACTAAATTATTTGAAATTGTTAAAGTTTCTGAATTTGATGAAAATTATTCATTATATTATCGAAATTATATTGAAGAAGAAATTAAAGTGTCTGATGAATTTGAAAGTATTAAATTTGGTAAAGTTTTTGAATTAGAAAAAGGCAAAATTCAATCATCTAAGGTTGAAGAAGATAAAGATGGAATTGTTTTTGTGACAGGTGCAAATGAAAATAATTGGAAAACAATTAAATTAAATGATAAATATATTTTAATTGATGGAGAAAATACTTTTATATCTGAAAATGGAAATGGTGATAAACGTCCAATAAAATATTATAAAGGAACATGTTATTACAGCAATTTAATGTCAAGATTAGTTGTTAAAGATGAATTTAAAAATAAAATAAACATTAAGTTTTATTACTATTATTTAAAACATATTCAAAAATTTATTGAGGAACATTATCAAGTTGGATCATGTAATAAAAAACTTGATATTGATAATTTTAATAAAATGAATATTCCATTACCTTCTATTGAAGAACAAAATAAAATTGTTAAACAATTGGATGTTTTAAATGATGGAATTGATAATTCAAATAAATTGATTAAAAATTATGAAGAAAGTATAAATATTTATGTTAACACTGAAATAGATAACATAATTGAAAAAACAAAAATTATTAAATTAAAAGATTTATGTAATATTAAATATGGATCATCAAAAATTCCTACTAAAAAAGAAGGAATGGAAAAAGAAAAATATCCATTGTATGCTGGAGGTGAAAAATCAAAACGAAATAGTAGTGAATTTAATGTTGACAAAAATACAATTTTAATAGCAAGATCGGGTTCAAGTGGTTCTGTTAATATAACTACTGAAAAGTCATTTGTAGCTAATTATTGTTTCATTGTTGAAAACATAGATAAAAAATACGAAACTAATTATCTTTATTATAAATTAAAAAGTATTGAAAATAAAATTAAAAAAATGGCTGTTGGATCAACACAACCAAATTTAAATATTGATGACCTTAAAAATATTGATATTGAAACAGTATCAAAAGAATTCCAGACAAATATTATTAAAAAGTGCGATAAAATTAAAGAATTAATTAAAAGTATTAATGAACAAAGTGAATTTAATAAAAAAATAATAATAGAAATTATAAATGTTTTTAATTTAACTGAATAAATTTTATTCAAACATTAAACATAATTTTTATTTAAACAATTATATTTCTAATATATAATTGTTTAAATAAAAGTAAATTTATACTTAATTTTACAATATGGCTAATAGAGATGCTTCTTCATCATTTAATGGATATGTATATCAACGTCTTTACGGAATATATTTGTTTCTTAAAGAAGAATTTGAATATATATTAGAAGAAGGATATGAAGATATAGATTTAATAAAAGAAGATAAAACAAGAAATATTTATCAACTAAAATACAGACCTGAAGAAAAAGAAGAAAATTTAACGTATAAAAGTGGTCTTTATAAAGTTATAAAAAGTAATTTTACTAGAATTGATAAAATAAATAAAATATATTATATTGTGTATAATAAGACAAAGAATATATTTAAATTATCATTATATAAAAAATTTGAGAATAAAAATTTTAATAGCATACGTAATGATATTGTTAAAGTAATTAAAAATCAAAAAAATTATGAAAAAAATAAAAAAATTAATGAAAAGAATGAAAAAAATAAAAAAAATAATGAAAAGAATGAAAGGAATAAAAAAATTAATGAAAAGAATTTTAATGTTTTTTTGGATGATAAATCAAAATATGTAAAACTTTTTGATCAAATCAATCTTTCAACTGGTTTTGAATTTAATATCCTTATAAATGAAATTGAAGAATTAATAAATAATCAATATAATAAGTTTGTTAATATATCAACACCTGAATATAATAAACATAAAAAAAATATAATAAAAGATTTTATATATAATAAATTAACAGAACAAATGTTAAAATATCCAAGGGAACAAAATCAAGATAAACGAAAAATTTCAAAAAACGATCTTAAAAATGAAATTATTGAAATGATAAAATGTTGTGATAATCCTGATAACATCATATTAAATTTATTTAAAGTAAAAGAAAATCTAATAAATAATATCATTGAGGAAAGGAATAAAGAAAAAACTAACATAAAAATAAATGATATAATAAATACACTTGATGATTTTAATTTAATTACAAAAGACTTAATATGTTTTTTAATTGATTTGTTTAACTCAAAAAAAGACTTTATTGAAGAAGATGAAGAAAATTTTATAAAAAATAAGTTAGTGAATTTAATAATTTACAATTGCGATTTTGATAAAGATAAAAAATTTGATGATAAATATTACCAATCAATGAAAAATATTGTAAGTAAAATTTATCATTTTACCAGAATTAAAAATAACAATAAAAAATATAAAATAAACACAAAAAAAAGTATATTAAAAGAAATAGATAAAAATTATAAACCGAAACAATTTTTTTAAATAAAAAAAAGACAAAAATAGATAAAAAATATGAACCAAAAAAACTATTATTATTTCTAATAATATGTGATTTTTGAATGAACTAAACACTATTTCATTTAAAAATAATAAAATTCAAATACTTTTTATTATTTTTAAATAATAATTTACTACTTAAAAATAACTTATTTATAGATAAGTTATTAATGGAAGAATTACTAAATTTTGACAATAAAATATTAAATAAATGGATTAAAGAAAATAAAATTATTGGACATTTATATGATTTTAATATTAGTCAAATACCATATTACTACTATAATGACTTTAAAAAATTAATCGGACAAATATTAAATGGTTTAATGGTGAAAATCAATAATGAAAATAATGAAGATATTATTATACCAATTACTTTTACAGAGAATATAAAATATCAAATTG
>Ga0265297_10006806_pt1 | contig 16284 bp, 16 predicted proteins | sample Munlanlwell13791_FD_192502 | JGI IMG/M metagenome (GOLD analysis project Ga0265297, IMG submission 192502) | Leachate microbial communities from a municipal landfill in Southern Ontario, Canada - Leachate well 137-91 | ecosystem: Engineered > Solid waste > Landfill > Unclassified | place... | reverse complement strand
TCTTCTCTCTCCCCCTCAGCCAGAATAACCCCCTCTGACTTATCCTTAAAATTCTTCGGAATACCTTCGGTGAGAAAAACAACAACTTCTCCGGCGGGTGGATACCATGTTCCGGGGCACTTACACAATTCTTATCAATTTCAGAGTTCTGAAATTGGGGCAATCCTTGTCACCATTTAAGAAAAAAATGCAAGACAAGGATAGCTGAAAAGTTCGGAAAGATCTAATTTTGAGACTGTTTTAAACACAAACTCGGTGTAATCAGCGCACTATCGGCCGTACGTAGGCGTCGCCTGAAACGAGCCCCCGGCCTCTTAGCTGTTTGAGGAGCTGGGACGCATCCTGGCGCGACTGGAATGTCGCAATACAGACCTGCAGATGCTTGCCGCTTGGGATCACGAAAGAACTGTAGCCCATTTTGGCGAGTTTTTGGATCTCACGATCTGCCGCAGACTGGGTGATATAAGTCACATGCTGGATCGTATACTTCCCGTCGGGTTTCATGACCTTCGCCACAGGCTTAGGCAGTTCCGCAACCGCAATCGGAACTTCTTTGGGAACAGATTCATCAATCGTGGCCATCGAGGGGGTCTTCACAACAGAAGCGACGACAGCTTGAGAGGCTTCCGAAGAAAGGACCTCGGCAGAAACAGAGCGTATCACTTGGCCTTCGTACGAAGACTTCTTCCCTTTTTCGACTCCCCAAGAAAAGGTCAGTACATAGATAACAAGCAAGACGAGCGTCAACCCGATCGTCTGGTCAAGACGCAATGTGACAAAGGTTTTTTCAAGGAAAGAAGTTTTCGGGATCGCCGAATTTTCCGAGAGAGTCCGGGGTAACGGCAGATCGAATAATTCCGTTTGCATGGTTAAATCCTCCGCGTATGTATTTACGGCAACTCGCGCGGAAGATTTAATAAAAACTGGATATCGAATGACGGATAAGGAATACTGCGGGACTTTGTTCTGAAAGCTCGAGCCGCCGTGGGAAAGTTGTCGGACATCGTCTTAGCTTTTACGCCATTCCCCGTCCTGTTTTCATCATCCCGTCTTATTGGGTGAGTCTGATTCGCTTGGGCGGCCACCAGATCATGAAGGCTTTCCCCACCAGATCCTTTTTCGGGATAAATCCCCACTGACGGCTGTCGGCCGAGTGGGCGGAATTGTCTCCCAGCGCAAAATAATGGCCGTCCGGCACACGGATCACCTGGCCGGACTTGCCGAACATCCAGTTTTCAACATTGTAATAGGTGTTCCTGGAAAACGGCGGATCGGTCATGGGTTGCCCATTGACAAGCAGCACCCCTTTACGTATTTCAATCGCTTCTCCCGGAAGTCCTGCAAGCCGTTTGACGAAATCCTTTTTGCGGTCAAGAGGGTACTTGAACACGATGATATCTCCACGCGCGGGCGCGCGGAAACGATAGCTCAACTTATCGACGAATATCTTGTCTTCTTCCATGAAGGTCGGTTTCATGGAACCGGTCGGGATCTTGTATGGCCCAAAAATGAATGTGCGGATAAAAATGGCAAGTACTGCTGCGATCAGAAGCGGTTCGCCCCAATTCTTCCATTTTTCGAAGAGCCATCGCCGGGGTTCGCCCCGGGCGAATTGCCACTCACGAACGAGTTTGGCTCTGTAAAAGTAGCCCAGCACTAGGATTACCGGCAGGATCCAAAGATATTTTTGAACGACTTGAATAAGGTTCAATTCCATATTATTCCACCTTCAAAATGCTGATGAAAGCCTCTTGTGGAAGATCGACCTTCCCGATCTTTTTCATGCGCTTCTTCCCCTCCTTCTGTTTTTCCCAGAGTTTTCGCTTACGCGTGATGTCGCCACCATAACATTTAGCCGTCACGTTCTTTTTGATAGCGGCTATCGAATCACGGGCGATCACCTTCGCCCCGATTGCCGCCTGAATCACGACCTCAAACATTTGCCGGGGGATCACTTCCTTGAGTTTTTCCACAAGCGCCTTGCCGCGCGGGTAAGCTTTTTCCTTCCAGGTGATGATCGCAAGCGCATCGACCGGTTCCCCGTTGATGAGAATATCCATCTTGACCAGATCCGACGGCTTATGGCCGATGAATTCGTAGTTGAGCGATCCGTAGCCGGCCGTAAGCGACTTAATCTTATCATAAAAATCCATTACGACCTCAGAGAACGGGATCTCATAAGTCAGCACCGCGCGCGTCGCGTCAAGATATTCCGTACTCTTATAGGTCCCGCGGCGGTCCTGGCAAAGCTGCATGATCACTCCAAGCGCGGTGGAAGGGATCATCACATGCGCACGGATATACGGTTCCTCGATAATCTCGATTTGCTGCACCGGCGGCAAATTCGTCGGATTCTCGATCTCGAGGATCTCCCCCTTGGTCGTGAGCACCTTATAGACAACGTTTGGGGCCGTGATAATGAGCTGCAGATTAAACTCGCGTTCGAGCCGCTCTTTGATGATATCCATGTGCAGAAGCCCAAGAAACCCGCAACGATATCCGTGCCCGAGCGACGCCGAGGACTCTGGCTCATAAACAAAAGAGGAATCATTGAGTCTGAGTTTCGCGAGGGCGTCCCTAAGCAGCGCAAAATCATTGGCCTGAATCGGATAAAGACCGCAAAAGACCATCGGCTTCACGTCCTGATAACCCGGCAGCGGCTCCTTGGCCGGATCCAGGGCAAGCGTCATCGTATCCCCGATCTTCACATCCGCAATGTCCTTGATGTTCGCGTTCACATAGCCGACCGCCCCGGCCCCAAGCTCTTCGACAGCCTCCGGATTCGGATTAAAAATACCGATCTGATCGACCTCGTGCTGGTTCCGGGTCTGCATCATCAGGATCTGATCATGCGTGCGAAGTTTTCCGTCAAAGATACGGAAATAGGCCACAACCCCCTGATAGCTGTCAAATTTGGAATCAAAAATGAGCGCCCTCAAAGACTTCTCAGGGTCTCCCTGCGGCGGAGGAATCTTCTCGATGATGGCCGTCAGGATCTCCTCGGTGCCTTCGCCGGTCTTTGCGCTGGAAAAAATGATCTCTTTTTCATCCACACCCAAAAAATCAACGATCTCTTTTTTGACCCGTTCCGGCTCCGCGGTCGGAAGATCGATCTTCGTCACGATCGGAATAATCTTGAGATTACGCTCCATGGCCAGATAAAGATTCGTCACGGTCTGCGCCTGGATCCCCTGCCCGGCATCCACGAGTAGCAGGACGCCCTCGCAAGCCGCGAGACTTTTGGAAACCTCATAAGTAAAATCGATATGGCCCGGTGTATCGATCAGGTTGAGCCAGTAACCTTTGTAATGGATACGCACAGCACGGGCTTTGATTGTAATACCGCGCTCACGCTCAAGCTCCATGTCATCCAGAATTTGATCGCGAAACTCGCGTTTGGTGATAGCACCGGTGTGCAAAAGCAAGCGGTCCGCAAGCGTGGATTTGCCATGATCAATATGCGCGATAATGGAGAAATTACGGATTTTGGAAGGTATCATCAGAATTTCTTAAAAATCTCCCGGAATTCCTGGATCGCCTTCACTCGGTCGGATTTTCCGAAAACGGCGCTTCCCGCAACCAAAATATCAGCGCCGGCCTCAAGCGCCTGAGATGCATTCCCGGCGCCAATGCCGCCGTCCACGGAAATGAGCCCTTGAAATTTCGGACGCAGCACTTTGATCTTTTCCATCGTATCCGGCATGAACGACTGTCCGCCAAACCCCGGCTCCACGGACATGACAAGGATCAGGTCCAGGTCCAGAAGAAACGGAAGAATCGTTTCCACGGGGGTCTTCGGCCGAAGCGAGATCCCGGCCTTAGCTCCAAATTTTTTGATCTCTTGTAGGGTTTTGCGAACATCGCTTTCCGCTTCAATGTGGATTGTGATCCAATCGGCACCGGCTTTGCGGAACTCCGCAATATAACGGGACGGCGCATCGATCATCAAATGAACGTCCAGCGGCAGTTTTGTAACCTTGCGGATCGCACTTACGACAAGGGGCCCGATCGTAATGTTAGGCACAAAATGCCCGTCCATCACGTCGATATGGAGCGCGTCGCATCCGGCTCTTTCCACATCCCGGATCTCATCGGACAGCCGGCCAAAATCGGCGGAAAGCAAACTGGGGGCTATCATTATTTTCTTCACAAGGTTCTCCTCAAGTCCCTTCAATGACTAGATTTTTGGCGATCTCGCGCTGCATCTTTTCAGGCACCGGTCCAATCAGCGAAAGGTTCAGATTCCCGGTTCGGAAGATCCCCTGCGCGACCCGCTGGATGTCCTCCAGTGTCGTAGTCTCGATCTCCCGGCGGATCTCCGCTTTATCCGGCAATTCCCCAGAACAAAGGGCCTTTTCACCCACCCAAAGCAAATGGTCCAGCGTGTCTTCCACACCCAGAGAGACCTGGCTCATAAAATAATCCTTCGCGCGACGGAGCTCTCCGGCCTTTACAAAGCTTTTCCGCACCTTCGCAAGTTCCCTCAAGATCACTTCGACGGCCCGCACGGTCTTTTTCGTCTCCACACCGGCGGAGACCGTAAAAGCCCCGGCATCCTGATACCCTGACATGCCAGATTTAATTTCATAAGCAAGACCCCGTTTTTCGCGCACTTCCTCGAAAAGACGGCTCGACATGTTCGCCCCAAGTACCACATGCAGGAGCCCCAGCTTGTATCGATCAGGATGCATGCGCGGCAGAGCGTGAAGTCCGATTATCAAGTGTGTTTGTTCAGTTTCTTTTTCATAAAAATGCGTACGAGGCTTGGCCTGTTCGCTTTTCGCGGGGATAAAAACCGAAGGCTTTTTCTGTCGGCGTGTCCGATAGATCGAAGCAACGCGCGACAGGACTTCGTCGTGATCAACGTCCCCGGAAACGGAAACCAGAATGTTGCTATGATGATAATAATCCTTCTTGTAATTCAGGATGTCGGCTCGCGTCATCCGGGAAACCGTTTCCGGAGGGCCGGAAAGGGTGCGCCCAAGCGGCTGATTGGGCCACAAAAGCTCGCTCATCAGGTCATGCACGTGATGCGAGGGCAGATCGCGATACATCTTGATCTCTTCAAGGATCACGGTCCTTTCCTTGGTAAGCTCATCTGCCGGCACCGTGGCATGAAGCACCATATCAGAAAGAACCTCGAGTGCCCGCGGATAATACTGCTTCAGAAGCTTCGCGAAGTAGCAGGTCATTTCTTCACCCGTGAACGCATTCAGGATCCCGCCCACGCCCTCGATCTCTTCCTTGATCTGGCGTGTGGTCCGCGTGGGCGTACCCTTGAACATCATGTGCTCGAGGAAGTGTGAGACCCCGGAGATTTTCTTGGACTCGTAACGGCCTCCGGCCTTGATCCATATCGCCACTGCCGCGGAATCCCGGTTCGTCATCGGAATGGTCAGGACCCTAAGTCCACTTTCAAGCGTCGTCAATTGATAGGTCATGATTCCCCTTTATGAGTTCACGATCGTACTGTCTAAATAATTCTGTAAAATGCGCTGGGCCGCTAACTGATCAATGACTTCTTTGCGCCTCTCACGGCTCACATCGGCCGAGATTAGAATCCGTTCCACTTCCTTCGATGACAATCGCTCATCCCACATAACGACCGGCACCGCAAGCCGCGACTGATACCACTCAACCTCCTGAACCCTTTTCTGCGCCGCAATCCCCATCTCGCCCTTGAGCGTCTTGGGAAGCCCGACCACGACCTTCTCTGCTTTATGATCGAGGATCAATTTCCGGATCTGGGCCAGGACCTGCTCCCGCCCTTTGACCTCGATGGTTTTCACCGGAAATGCGATCGTTGTTCCGGCCGGTACAAACGCAACTCCTATTCTTCTCTCGCCAAGATCAAGACCTAATAACGCGCCGCTCATGCGCCATGTACCGTCCCCCATAGGTTTTTACCACGTAAAAACCTGACCATGGGGGCCCTCACGATTTGTTTTGCGTTAGCAAAACTGTGAAGGGCTATGTTTTGGTTCTTGTGTTTTAGCATAAATTTTGATGAGTTCCGTTTTTTGTTTTCTCGTTAATTTTTTAATATTTCGCTCTGCATGCAACGCATTTTTGTAATAGGCCTACTCTTTGACAAAAACTAATGCAAAGGGTCCTTTGTTGCGCAAAAACTTCGCTCCCCTTCCATTGTTGTGCAGTTTGATGCGCTTTTCCAGGTCCTTCGTAAACCCTGTGTAACAGGTTCCATTCCTGCATCGCACGATGTAGACATAGTATGCGTTGCTCCAGTTATTCCCTCCTGTAGGGCACATTTAAATGTGCCCTACGGAAGAGAGGATAGAGCGAATATCTCTCAGGAAACCGGAACAATGCATATAGTATATGGCTTTCGCTCAAGAACTTTGCGCATGAATCGTTTGGGCCATCTTTTCGATGAAGCGTTCGGCCGCAGGAATTCCACGCTTCAAATGCTCGATCACCGCACTCCCGACGATCACACCATCACTCATACGGGAGATGGCCCGTGCCTGTTCCGGCGTGGAGACACCAAAACCGGCCAGGACCGGCTTCGAGGTCATGCTCTTTAATTTCATAAGGTGGGCCTTAAGGTCCGAAGGCAACACCTTCCGCGCACCGGTCACGCCACGGAGCGAAACATAATAGATGAAACCTTGAGACTTTTGCACAAGCATCTTTGTTCGTTTGTCAGCGGTGGTCGGCGCTACGAGCTGCACAAACTGAAGCTTTTGCTTCCGGCACTCCTTATGAAACACCATTTCTTCCTCCAGCGGCAGATCCGGGATGATTAAACCATCCATTCCCGCGCTTCTTGCGTCCCGGGCGAAAGCTTTTTCGCCGTACGCATAAACAGGGTTGAGATAACCGAAGAAAATGATCGGAATCCGGCACCCCTTTGCGCGCAGACTCCTCACCAGCTGGAAACCATCCTGAATCTTCACGTGTTTTTTAAGCGCTTGCTCCGACGAATACTGGATCGTCGGCCCGTCAGCAAGAGGGTCCGAAAAAGGAAAACCCAATTCGATGATATCTACTCCCGCTTTCTCGGAAAACAGGATGAGCCGCTCCGTCGCGGCGATACTGGGATACCCCAGCGTCAAAAAAACGCAGAAAAGTTTCCTGCCCTGCTGTTCGGCTTGTTTAATTTTTTCGAGCAATAAATTTTTCAATGAAATTTGTCCTTTATGATCGTTTTAGACTACAGATGCGTTGCTCCAGTTATTCCCTCCTGTAGGGCACATTTAAATGTGCCCTACGGAAGAGAGGATAGAGCGAATATCTCTCAGGAAACCGGAACAATGCATTACAGATTTCAGCTATTTGACGACGGCGAAAACCTGGAAAACATCCGTCGCGTTGGGTCTGCAGTCTGTCGCCCTGCAGTCCGTGGTCTTCATAAGTATTGCTGTACTGTGTGGATGTCCTTGTCCCCGCGGCCGGAAAGACAAACTATCACAATATCCGAACTCCGGGTCTTGGGCATCAGCTTGGGTAAATAGCCCAGTGCGTGTGCGGGTTCAAGCGCCGGCATAATTCCTTCTAGCTTTGTCAAAAGATCAAAACCTTTGAGCGCGTCGCCATCCGTTACGGCGTAATAGGACACGCGACCTGAATCCTTCAAATAAGAATGTTCCGGCCCCACAGAAGGATAATCCAGTCCCGCGGAAATCGAATGCGCAAGAAGGACCTGGCCGTTCTTGTCCTGAAGCAAATAACTCTTCATGCCGTGAAGAATACCGGGACTTCCTTTTGTGATGGATGCCGCGTGATGAGGAGTGGAAACACCTTCGCCGGCCGCTTCGATGCCGATCATGCGCACTCCGCGGTCTTTGAGGAAGGGATGAAAAAATCCTATGGAATTGCTCCCTCCGCCCACGCAGGCTATAAGATAGTCCGGCAATTTTTCGGACGTCCGAAAAATCTGGCCGCGCGTTTCTTTGCCGATCACCGACTGGAATTCCCGGACCATCGCCGGATAAGGGTGCGGCCCGACGACCGAACCCAGAAGATAGTGCGTGTCCTCAACATTCGTGACCCAATCCCGGATCGCCTCGTTCGTCGCGTCTTTGAGCGTTTTGGATCCCGAATGGACCGGCCGCACTTCCGCGCCGAGCAGTTTCATCTTATAAACGTTCAGAGCCTGGCGCTCCATGTCTACCTCGCCCATATAAACCACGCATTTAAGCCCGAAAACACAGGCCGCCGTCGCAGACGCGACACCGTGCTGTCCCGCACCGGTCTCGGCCACAATACGCGTCTTGCCTAGCCGTTTGGCCAAAAGCCCCTGGGCAAGCGTGTTATTGATCTTGTGCGCACCGGTATGAAGAAGGTCTTCGCGCTTAAGAAAGATCCTCCCGTGGCCGAAATGCGCGGAGAGATTTTTTGCTTCATAAAGCGGAGTCGGACGGCCGGCGTAGGTCTCGAGGTAATAACGCAATTCTTTCCAAAACTTTTTATCCTTTTTGACCCCCCGATAGGCCGAGGTCAATTCCTCGCAGGCCTTAATGAGTGTCTCGGGAACATAGCGTCCGCCGTAAGGACCGAAATAACCTTTTGCGTCCGGAAGTGTCTTCATACTTTAACCTCAGCGATGTCCGAATCCTTCACCCAACCGCTCTCCCCGTTCGTCAAAAGCACCCGGCTCCAATCTTCGCGCCGGTCCATCACGAACACCTTGATGCCCTCGCCCATGCGGAACGCAACCTGGTCATGTTCCGAGGGTCCGTAACGGGCTTCGCATTCTTTTTGCATCACGATCGCATCACGGATCATATGGCTCTGGACCTGTTTGCCAAACGCCACAAGCGCCGCGAGCAGAAGCACGATAAAAACGAATTGCTGCCACGGATTCCAGAATACCCCGCGCCCGTTCAAAAAATAAAGAATCCCACCGGCCAGAAAAATGAACAAGACCGCAAGGACCACGGCATAAATCTCCCGCTCGGTCGCGTACTTCAGCACAACCTCAGTGGCCTTCAAATACCAATTGCGCGTATCTTCGACGCGATATTCTAAAAGCCCGCGAGTGTAACGCAAATTCTCCCGGATATCCCCGTTCCGAGGATCGAGACGCAGGGCTTTTTCATAATTCAGGATAGCACGGCTCAGTTTCCCGAGCCGCACATACGTATTCGCAAGATCATAATAAAAAACCGCAACAGGGGGTTTTTGCCCGGTCAAGGATTCATAAAGCTCTGCGGCTTTTGCGTAATCCCCGGTCCGGTAATTCGTATTGGCTTCCTGAAAAATTTTTGTCGTCTCGGCTCCCCTACAGATGATGGGGGCGAGACACAACGCGATCGGTATCAACCACGTCAAACGTTTCATTTCCGCATCCTTTCGATCCGATTCACAGTGTCCTGGAAGATCTTGAGTCCGATCTTTTTTGACGCCTGCGGGATTGAGCCTTTCCCAAAACGGGACTCATCACAAAGATGGTAAAGCTCAAACACGTCTTTCAGATGCGCATCATCCGCGCCGAAATGCGCGGCGAGCGTCTCTTCCAAATCCTGCCGCGTCACGCCATGGGTCGAAAGATTCCATTTGTCCGCAATGTACTGGATCATGGCCTTTTCAAGCTCCACAAAAAAGGCCGCGGCGTCCTCGTCTTTCGAGGAGCGTGCGAGCTTCTTAAGTCTGTTCATGTTGACGGACGCCGTCCCGCGGGCCGTCTTCCGGCGCCGCAGGGCCTGGTCTTTTGAAAAAAGCCGGTCCTGGCGGTCTTTCATCCAGAGCGCCAGCAGTAATATGAACAGAAGCAGGTCACCCCACATGAGGACCGTATAAACCAGATCCACGATGTGAGACGGAAAAACCCCGGGAAGTTTTTCATCGATATAGCGGATGTCCTTTCCTTCCGACTTGACCTGTTTTTGAAAGATGGCATTTCCGGAAAGTTCCTGCGGCATCTGGAAATTCTGCTCTGAATGCTCCACCTGGATCGGAAAATTCGGGGTCTTCAAGGTCACGTACCTTTCCTGCCGGGGATCGAAGAAACTGAACTCGAGCGGCGGAATAAACGATTTTCCCTCTTCTTTGGGAATAAAGACGATTTCAAAGCTCTTCGTGCCGCCAATCACGTTTTCGGTCTGGAAGAGTTTGGAATTGGTATCCGCGTCATAGGTCTTGAAACCCGTAAGTGCCGGAACTTTCGGCCGCGTGATTGTCTCGATGTTGCCTTCTCCCTCAATGACCATTTTAAGCGTCACAGGTTCGTTCTGCTTCACTTTTTCCCTGTCGATCGTGGCAGAGAGACGGAAAGTCCCCACCGCGCCTTGAAAACTTGCCGGTTTTCCATTTTCGGGCAAAGGCTTCACAACAAGCTGGATCGGCGGAGGCGAGAGTAAACGATTCTGTCTCCGTGCAAAAAAGGCGCCCCCTGTAAAAAAGCTATCGCTGAAAAACTCATCAAAAGCGCTCGACCCTTGTGGTTCCTCGCGAATCGAAACCTTGAGGCTCCCGGGCTGGATCGTGTAGTTGCCGGGGGCGGTCGGGAAAAGTGCGAGTTTTTTCACATCCGCTTTTATGTAGCGCTTCCCGTTCATGCGGACCGTCTCACGGGGTATATCCCGGTCCATCGGAAATTCCTCGATCCAGAACCCGCTTGTCTCGGGTTCTTTGTCGAATCCTTCGTAACGCGTGTCATAGCGGGTGTAAAGCGAATAGGTCAGGAGCACCTGCTCGTTCTGGTAGAGGGTCCTCCGGTCGACCCACGCCTGGACAAAAATATTGTCATTCGTCCCCGGAGACACCGCAGAAGCCTGGTCCTGAGAGACCGATTGTATCGCCGGGGCTGGCCCGGAAGGCTGCGCCGTAACATGTTGCGACGGGACCTGTGTCCTTGGTATCTGGCTCTGGCCTCCCGACACTTCGATCTCAAGCGGCTCCGTCCGGAGGATATTCTGTCCTGCCTGAACTTCAATGGGACTTAGCGTAAATTTCCCAGCCCGCTGGGAAATCAGCGTGTAGCTGAATTCGACGCTCGAGGAGGACATTCCATTGATGACCGAGATATGTGAAGCGCGACCCGTATAGTAGGTCTCAAAACCGTCGAGTTGCGGAAGTCTCGGAGCCTGGAGATTCATGCTCTGTCCGGTTACGCGAATACTGAGACGGACTTCTTCTCCGGCCTGTACCGAATGCTTGTTCAGGCTGGCGGACACACGAACTTCCTCGGCCTGAATGACCGGGGCAAAAATGCCCCAAATAATGAATGCTGCTAAAAGGATTTTTCTCATACAAAAGTCACTGAAGCGCGTATTGTATAGGAATCACAACGCGATTTCAAACAACGAGTTAAGTGAAGAACGCCCCAATGAAAGTTTCTGGAGGAGTCGATCGAGTTCCTCCGGTGTTTTTACGCGTGCGTGAAGCTCAAATCCGGTTTCTTCAAACCCCTGAACGGGCTCCAGGCGAAACTCTTTGGCGTCGCGAAAAATATCCGACCGGCGCTCCTTGAACGCTTCGAGACAAAGCGAATATTTGGGAAAACGCAAGCGCCTGACGCGGTCAAAGAACCGATCTGCTTTGGTGCGCGGATCCATACCGCGCGTGTCCAACCCTGCGAGGACTTTGTGCTTCCTGCAAAGCCCCCGGAGACATTCCCCCGTCCCCTTCATGATATCCGACAGCCACTCTCCGGCCTGAAGCAGTTGAGAACTCGTCAGCCTTACTTTAGCCCCGATATTTTTGACGAAATAATCCTGGTCGTTCTTTGAGAATTTCAAAAAAGGCAGGATCCCTCGAAGCGGTAACTGCCCCTCCGCGACAAAGTCTTTAAACAACGGGGAGAGTTGATTGGCCCTTCGATAAAGCCCCAGTACGGTCTTGTCTTCCAAAAGTCCGAGGAGAGGCATCACAACCGAAAGGATCTCGTCTTCTTTAAAATGGAATTCCCGGGCCGCCATCCCGAGCGCCTGGACTCGGTCTATGTCCGGGCACCTTTGCCTCCAGTTGGAAACGAGATTCAGAAGAAAAGCGTCTTTCATCTCCATTTTCTCCGCAACAAGCACGGGCATTTCCTTCATTTTCAAAGTCTGCGCCGCATAGAAGCGTTTGTGGCCCGCAATCACAACCGGACGCTCGGCGTTTGTCACAACAACCGGCATCCGAATACCGAGCGTCTTGACCGACGCCAGCAGCTCCGCGTCTTCCAACCGGTACCGATAACAAAACGGCCCGTCCGTCCTGATTTCCCTCACTGCTTTTACACCCCGGGTGTTTGAAATTTCACCCACCCGGGGCGCTGAGGATCGACACATTCCGGGAGAAGCTTTTATTTTATCGTGGCAAGCCATTCATGCTCCAATTGTGCGGTCGAGATCCCAAGCGCTTCCTCGATCGCCTGCTCCGCGGGTTTCCCCTCTTTTAACTTCAAGAGGATTTCCTTTATACGATACATCTGGAAACGCTCAACCATATAGCTGACAAGCATGAAGACCTCCTGATAAAAGAGCGCGACCTCCAGCGGATCCATTTTGTTCATTTGCAAATTCTCGGAAAGCAGCCGATTCATCGGCATGAGAGTCTTTGTTCGAACCGCCGCGGCGAAAACGGCCGTGTTCACCGGCTGGACCTTGTTCTGCTCATATTGGGCCAAGCCCTCATGGATCCAGGCTGTGGCGCGCATCCCGCTCAAGAAAGCGACGAACGCATGTGTCATCTCGTGGACCGTGGTCGCGCGCAAATCAAGCTCTCTAAACCCCTGGCGATAAGACGGAAGCCGTATCTTCCCGTCGTAAAGCCCGCCGACCCACAGGGATTGTCCGGTCACATTGTGAAACTCGTTCCCGGAATAAAAAAGCACGGTAGTCTTGTGATTGAAATAAACACCAAAATCCTGCGAGATCTGACGGTAGGCGTCCCGCAAAAGATTTTTCAGCCAATACCCCTCGTAGCCCTGTTCGCCTTTGCGGTACTTAATGATAAAGTGCTCTTCGTCATAAGTATCGAGATCTTTTTCGACTGAATTCTCTTTTCGGATCTTTATGATCTTCTGACGCAGGCGCAGCGAGGGACTCACAAGATAACTTTGTTTGTAATAATTTTCAGCCTTTTTAAAATTCTGCTGGAGATTTTCGATCTCGCCCAAAAGTTCCAGAGCCAAGGCGTTCCGCGGTTCCAACGAAAGCGATTCGTTGAGCGCCTCGCGAGCGAGTTCGAATTCGTTTTTCTCAAAGAACTTGACCGCGTCGTTATAAAGCTCAATGGCCATGGGCGTCATCGGCGCCCTCCCGCCCTTCCCGGCGTAAAACCTTTGAATTTCGATCTTTTGCCGGCGTTCTACAGCCTCTTTGCCGCGATCATCATCATTTATGGCAGCATAACCTTTCGCGGCAAACAGCAAACATAACACCAGGAACAGCATGCCTCTCTTATTTTTTGTGATAGCGGGTGACGAATGAAAGATGGCGTCATAGTTTTTTGTCATCCGATCTCCGGTTACCGTTTCCCGACTCTTTTCGTCATCCTTCATCCGTTATCCTCCATCCAGTTTTTTTGCCATTTCAACGCGCTTGGCGATCGAGGGATGATCGTAAAAGAACCATTCATACCATGCCGGCGGCTCCGGGTCCGAGAGATTCTGCCCGCCCAATTTGGTCATGCAGGAAATAAAAACTTCCCGGGCCTCAAGCGCCTTCAATGCAAAAATATCCGCCGCCCGCTCCCGCCGCCTGGAATAACCGTTCATGACCGGCGTCAGGACCAGATTGACGGCATAAAAGATCAAGAACAGCAGCGGCAAGCCCGCCACATCCGACGAAGAATTCAAGGACAGCACCGGTGCAAGCAAGTTCATTCCTAAAAACCCGGCGGCAAACGCAATAAGCGAGGCTGCAAGACCAAAGCCCAAAAGCCGCCAGACATCGTGGTGTTTGTAGTGGCCCAGTTCATGTGCCACAACCGCCTCAATTTCGGGGTGCGTGAAGTTCTGGATCAAGGTATCGCTCAAGACCACTCGCTTGGTCCTCCCGATTCCCATGAACGCGGCATTCGCCTTTTTGGTCGTTTTGCTTAAATTGAGCGAATAAACATTTCCCACCGGCATATCAAAACGGGCAGCAAGTTTCAGAACCCTCGCCTCAAGCTCCTTGTCCTCGAGCCTGCCATATTTATAAAAAAGCGACACGACCACCACCGGAAAGACTTTACCGAGAATATAACTCACGAATGCATAGGCCGCCCACGCCCATACCCACCAATGTGCGGGATCGACACGGATAATCCAGTAAAGACATTCCAGGAGCCCGAGCGACAGGGCAAACGAAAGCAGGGTCTTCTTCCCAAGATCCCGGAGCCACTGGCCAAAACTCTGGTTCGAAAGACCGAATTGATGCTCCAGTGCAAATTCCGAATAAAATGCGAGCGGCAAATCAAAAATCAGGAAAAAAAGGGAGAAAAGAACAAAATAGCCTGCCACGACGCCCCAGTCACTTACCCCGGCCAGCGCGGCGGCGTTTTGTCGCATCCCGAACGTCCACCCGCTCGCAATCAGGATTCCGAGAAGCGAGGGAGTAAGGATAAGATGAAAAAGCGCCAGCTTCCTTTTTATTCCCTGATATTCCTTTGCTTTATCCGCAACTTCCATGTCACTTGCCCCCATTCCGCTGATCGCTGAACTCGGTCATCACGCCAAAATGATCTGACGGATAAATGCCCTCCAGGGAAGGCTCGTTGAATACCAAACGCGATGAAAGGATCTCTTCAAAAGGTCCGGCCTGCTCACGGATAAAAATAAAATCGATGCGCCGCTCCGCCATCTTCCCGCGCTCCGCTTCCGTGTAAGGATTCCGGTAATCCCAGGTAAATCCCGGATCGCCCGGATTCTTCGCCCCAAAGGTATCGCACCATTTCAGCTTCTCCCGGAGATAAGTAACAGAGGGCGTATCCGGTCCTGCATTAAGGTCGCCCATAAGCGCCACAGGGAGATTCCCGGCTTTCTTCATCACAAACGCTTCAAGCTCCAGCGTCTGCATCATGCGGATTTCATTCTCATCGGCCTTCCATGAAAGATGCGTGTTAAAAAGCACGACATTTTCCTTACCCGTATCAACTTGGACATAAAAAGCATAGCGGAGATAATCCTCGGTCGGCGACTTTGTCTTCATCACCAGGCATTCCTGCTCGACGGGTCTGAATTTCGAAAGGAAGATCAGCCCGGAATGCTCGCCGCTTACGGCAAGATAGGGGTATCCACTCCGTTCGTGAATCTCCCGGGCCCAGTCCATATTAAAAACTTCCTGAAAAGCGACGATGTCGGCATCATACTCCCTAAGACCCTTTAAAATAAGCTCCCACCGAGCGCGCCACGGCCCGCGTTCCTGCCAGGTATTCAACGTAAGTATTTTCATCACATATCTTTCCCGTGCCGGAGCCGCGCAAGCCGCGCGGTCATCTCGTGACGTATCTTCTCTTTAACTTCCTCCATCGAACCATCTCCGGCATTCTCAATCGGCACGGGCTTGCCGATTGAAACGATGAAGGTGCTCTTTTTCTTAACAAGCCAGGATTTTTTCGGAAGCGCCTGGCCGGTACCGTCCACTACCACGGGAAGAATCTCGACTTTGTTGTCGAGTGCGAGTTTGAACGCGCCCATTTTAAATGCACGGATTTTTCCGTCCGGACTGCGCGTACCTTCCGGAAAAAGCAGAACGCTCACACCTTCCTCCAAAACCCGGGTGATCCTCATCATGGCTTCACGGCCGCTTTTGTGGCTCGCGCGATCCACCGGAATATAACCCGCAGACGCCATGGCCCAACCCATGAGCGGGATTTGAAAAAGTTCGCGTTTTGCCAGAAATTTGAAATTGATCGGCAATGCGGCGCAAACGGCCAGAATATCCAGGAGACTTTGATGATTGGCGACAATAATATAATGTTTCCCTTTTTGAAGGTGTTCGCGGCCAGTCACAAAAATACGCCAGATGGGACTAAATCCGATGATCGACCGCGCCCACCGGATTGAATTCTGATGGACCATCCACCGCGTTCCGCGATCAAAAAAAACCGATAAAGGGAAGGCGACCAGAAGATCGAGCAACGAGAAAATCAGCGTTAAAAAAACCGCCCCTCCCCACAGGATAAGAGAATAAAAAAGCCGTTTCCAGAATCCGAGCGTCTGTTCCTTGAGGATCTTCATGGCGGGCATTTTAACGGTCAAATTCCCTATTGGAAACAGCTTTTTGAAGCCAGGGTGACCGCCGCGGGCACATGGTATCCACCCGGCGGCACGGAGGATAACACACGCTCCAATCGGATGGGAGGGAAATTAAAAACCTGCTCATTCATCCCCGGCATTTTCTTCCGGAG
>Ga0265297_10006805_pt1 | contig 16286 bp, 15 predicted proteins | sample Munlanlwell13791_FD_192502 | JGI IMG/M metagenome (GOLD analysis project Ga0265297, IMG submission 192502) | Leachate microbial communities from a municipal landfill in Southern Ontario, Canada - Leachate well 137-91 | ecosystem: Engineered > Solid waste > Landfill > Unclassified | place... | reverse complement strand
TGTTCACGACGCCGACGAACTGTACGAACGGCACGAACCGTAAAAAGCCGGACACGCGCTTCGCCCGCCGCCACTTCCGCTCGTTCACGAACTTCCGCTCTGTACGCGTGATCACGTTCTGCGACCGGCCCTTCAGGCTCACGTACGGACCCACGCGGTCAATGTGCTCGGCGAGCGCCTTTGATCCCAATGCCCGCTCGACGTCGGCCGGCGTCGCCCTCGACACCTCGGCCAAGTCCCACGCGTAATCGACGTACAGCCACTTCCAGATCTCCTCGACGGTCAGCGGGTATGTCAACACATCGTGGTACGCGAGCGCCGCGAGAATCGACTGTTCGAGCGCCGAGAGCTGTGGAGAAGTCTGGAGCATGGGCGCCGTCATTTTACTCCACGCCGAACCCCGCCGCCAGTGGACGGCGCCGCCTCCCTAACTCTCCCCTCCTTGAAAAGGAGGGGTGTCCCCACACCAATGCATTGGTGTGGGGACGGGGTGGTCTTTCAAGACTCGAGGCGGCGCTATTTTCCCTTAGCCTTTTTCACCGCCTGCTGCTTCGCCAGCATCGGCTTCAGGTACTGGCCGGTGTAGGACTTCGCGACCTGGGCGACCTGTACCGGCGTGCCCATGGCCACGATCTCGCCGCCCTTGGCGCCGCCTTCCGGCCCGAGGTCGATGAGCCAGTCCGCGCTCTTGATCACGTCGAGGTTATGCTCGACGACGAGCACGGTGTTGCCCTTGTCGACGAGCTGGTTCACGACGCCGAGCAGCCGCTTCACGTCGTCGAAGTGCAGGCCGGTCGTCGGTTCGTCCAGGATGTAGAGCGTCCGGCCGGTCGCGCGTCGCGACAGCTCTGCCGCGAGCTTCACGCGCTGTGCCTCGCCGCCGGAAAGCGTCGTTGCCGACTGGCCGAGATGGATGTAGCCAAGCCCGACGTCATACAGCGTCTTCAGCTTCTGGTTGATCGCGGGGATGTGCTCGAAGAACTTCGACGCCTCCTCGACGGTCATGTTCAGGACATCGGCAATGTTCTTGTTGCGGTAGGTGATCTCCAAAGCCTGCGAATTGTAGCGCTGGCCGTGGCATTCCTCGCACTCGACGTAGACGTCGGGTAAAAAGTGCATCTCGATCCGGACAACGCCGTCGCCCTCGCACGACTCGCACCGGCCGCCCTTCACGTTGAACGAGAACCGGCCCGGGCCGTACCCGCGGATCTTCGCCTCCGGCACCTGCGTGAACAGGTCGCGGATGTAGGTGAACACGCCCGTGTACGTCGCCGGGTTCGAACGCGGCGTCCGGCCGATCGGCGACTGGTCGATGTCGATCACCTTATCAAGATGTTCGAGGCCGGTGATCTCCTTGTGCGCGGCCGGGAGGTCCTTCGAACCGTAGAAGTGCTGGTTCAGAGACCGCGCGAGGATGTCGGTCATGAGCGTCGACTTGCCCGACCCCGAAACGCCGGTGATGCAGACGAACTTGCCGAGCGGGATCGGTACCGTAATGTTCTTCAGGTTGAACGCGGTCGCGCCCTTGATCGTGACCTGCCTGCCGTTGCCGGGACGGTACGCCTTCGGCGGGTCGATGCTTAGTTTCCCGGTCAGGTACTTGCCGGTGAGCGACTGCGGGTTCGCCTTGATCGCGTTCGGCGTACCCTGCGCGACGATCTCACCACCGTGCTCCCCCGCCCCGGGACCGATGTCCACGACCTCGTCGGCTTCGAGGATGGTCGTCTCGTCGTGCTCGACGACGATGACCGTGTTGCCGAGGTCGCGCAGCCGCTTCAACGTCTCGATGAGCTTGTCGTTGTCGCGCTGGTGCAGCCCGATCGACGGTTCGTCCAGGATGTAGACCACGCCGACGAGCGACGAGCCGATCTGGGTCGCGAGCCGGATGCGCTGCGCCTCGCCGCCCGCGAGCGTCGATGCGTTCCGGTCGAGCGTCAGATAATCAAGTCCGACGTTATGCAAGAAGGTAAGGCGGTTCCGTATCTCCTTTACGATCTGGTGGCTGATGGTCCGGTCGCGCTGGTTCAGGCGCATCGCCGGATCCTTCGCTTTCGGGTCACCGAACGCGTTGAAGAACGTGATCGCGACCTCGATCGTCATCTCGGATACCTGCGAGATGTTCTTCCCGCCGACGAGCACACCGAGTATGTCCTTCTTCAGGCGCTTCCCTTCGCACGTCGGACACGGGTACACGCGCATGTACCGTTCGATCTCCGCGCGCATGTAGTCCGAGTCGGTCTCCTTGTACCGGCGCATCAGGTTCGGGATCACGCCCTCGTAGGTCGTGTTGTACGCCTGGACCTTGTGCGTACCGCCGAAGTCGTTCAGGTTGTAGAGCTGGCTGCCCGTGCCGTTCAGCACCATGTCGAGCGCCTTCTTCGGCATCCTCTCGACCGGAACGTCAAGCGAGAATTTATTCGCCGCGGCGACGCCCTCGAGGATGCGGTAGTACCAGGTCTGGTTCGAGCTCGTCCGCGACCATGGCCGAACCGCGCCCTCGGCGATCGTCAGGCGCTTGTTCGGGATGACGAGGTCGGGATCGATCTCAAGCTTCGTGCCGAGGCCGGTGCACTCGGGACACGCGCCGTGCGGTGAGTTGAACGAGAAGCTCCGCGGCTCGAGGTCGGGCAGGTTCGTCCCGTCATAGGAGCAGGCGAACCGTTCGCTGAACATCATCTCGTCGCCGTCCGGTGTCAGATCGGTGCCGCTTGCCTTCAGCTTCTGGATGAACACGAGGCCGTCGCCGAGCTTCAACGCGGATTCGACGGAATCGTACAATCGCGTCTTCTCCGAATCTTTCTCCTTCTCCTCGGCGTCCTCGCCGATGATGACACGGTCGACGACCACCTCGACCTTGTGTTTCTTCTGCTTGTCGACGCGCAGGTCCTCGGCCTCGTCGATCGTATAGACCACGCCGTCGAACCGGACGCGGACGTAGCCTGCCTTCCGGACCTCCGACAAAAAGTGCTTGTGCTCGCCCTTCTGGTCGCGGATGACCGGCGCGAGGATCATGATCCGCGTCCCCTTCGGGAGCGACCGAATGTGCTCGACGATCTGCTCGACCGTCTGCTTCGACACGACACGCCCGCATGTCGGGCAGTGCGGCACGCCGATCCGCGCGAACAGGAGCCGGAGGTAATCATAGATCTCCGTCACCGTACCGACCGTCGACCGCGGATTGTGCGTCGTCGACTTCTGGTCGATGGAAATTGCCGGTGACAACCCCTCGATCTGGTCGACGTCGGGCTTGTCCATCAGCCCCAAAAACTGCCGAGCATAGGCGGACAGTGATTCGACGTAGCGGCGCTGACCTTCTGCGTAGATCGTATCGAACGCGAGCGAGGACTTACCCGAGCCTGAAAGCCCGGTGAACACGATGAGCTTGTTGCGGGGAATCGTCAACGAGACGTTCTTGAGGTTATGGACCCGCGCGCCCCGGATGATGATCTTTTCCTGCTGTTCTTTCATGGTATAGAAAATTGACGCAGAGCCGGATCAGTATACACCCGGTGTCAATGAGGGTCAAGGGGTAGCGTCCGGATAGCAAGCGCCCCCGGTCGGATCATTTGGATCGATCCTTCCGGGGGCTTCGTTGTTGCCTCCTTGATGACAGAGCGATACACACGATGTGGGCGTGCAAGAACGGTTGCAGACTTCTTATGTCGCCGAAGAACCAGTGCGACCGGCCGTCTCGACATGGAACTTGACGTCGAGCTCTTGATCCCCTTCCGGGACAGACTCCATCTCGTACCATGAGCACCCGGGATCCTCGTCGGTGCCACCATCGTTGGAGCAGACCCATGTGCGGATCTCACCGCCCTCGACGGGAGTCGTTCTGTACAGGACCTTCCACCCACTGCAGTGCTCCATGGGACACGCGCCGTTGATGGATCGCATCATGGCCTGATACACCATGAGGTAGAGCCCGGCGATGAGCACCACGGAAACCAGCACGCAGCAGGCGATGATGGACACGAACGCGCGGACCCCATTCCACAGGACCTTCTTCATGCCGCCCCCCGCGACTCGAGACTGTCCAGGAGCCTTGTGCAGGCCTTCTCATGGAGCATGACGAACTCGAACTTCCTGCCGCTCTTCTGGCACTCCTTGTCGCGGTAGAACGTCCGATGATCCCGAGCCCGTTCGCCGAGATATGCAAGGTGTGCACCGCACCCCGGGTCCGGACAGATATCCGCGCGAGGACGGAAGTCGACCTTCCCGCAGGCGCACCGACGCCTGACGGTCCGTCCGACGATACCGTCGTAAACGAACGTCCTGCCGCAGATGCACTCAAATACAATGCAGCGCTCCTCCTTCACTCGGCAGTGCCGATGTGCACAGTTGATGCTGATCACGGCCAGCACCACTATACCGATCAATACTACGGCCATGGTTCACGTCCTTGTTGGAGGAACATGAAGATGTTCGTTGCGGCATGGTCTCAACGGTGCCCACGGTCTCCTTTCTGCTGGAAGCCCAACTCATCAGCCTCCATCCTGGCAGCCGCCCTGAGGCAGGCACTGGCAAGGACGAACGCCGCAGGAATAATCAAGATCCACCAATTGCCGATCAGCCACCGGACAACATGAACCACGGTGAATTCCATGCGGATCTCCGCTCGCCACCGTCACTCCTTCTTCGGGTGGCTCATGGTCCAGAGCAGCATCTTGAACCACTCCCGGCCTTCATTCGCGGCTCCAAGAACAAAGAGCGCGCCGATGATGAGGTAGGGATTGTAGTCCATACGCACCTCCCTATCCGTGAGCTACAGCGATCAGACGCCCTTCTCACAGGCATCCGCTCCGGGCTTGAGGATCAGGAAGCTCGTTGCAGCAAGCACTGCGAACCCGATACCGACCCATACCCAGGTTGACGCGGGGATCATCGACCACAACATCCAGTGCATGCGTCCCGTCCTTTCCGTGGAATCACGCGCTCGTCAATACACGTCGTGATCACGCGACCAAACCACTGCCCGCGATCAATGCAACGCCGACGCGAATCGCATGTTCAGCGACCCTGCCGGCGACGCGCTTGAAGCGCTGCGGGCCGAACCCCGTCAATACGATGCCGGTCACACCGATAACAACCGACGCGCTGCCCATCATGAACACCGCGCGAAACATGCCCGACCTCCGTTGTCGAATGTCCCCTACAACATCGGCGACGAGTTGACGTCGTGCGTCCGAGGTGCGAGGTGCATCGTGCCGTCGTTCGGCTGGAACGGCCAGAACATGATGATGGCCGCGACCAGACCCAACAGCGACACAGCGAGATCAAGAACAACATGCTCCCTCTTCATGCGTTCCCCCTTACGCGAACAGCAGCCCGATCAGCGCCAGCACGATCGCTGTCGCAGCGATCCTTCTGGCATGCTCCCAGCGTGTTTCAACCTCATCGAAACCGAACCCGTACCATGGATCGAACGACATCGGCTCATCCTCCCTGTGTTCGCGCCTCCGCCGAACAACATGCGCTATTGTCAAAGGGCTCCGTACCGGCAGCCCAATTCCAGACCTTAATGCTGCGGTATCTGTTTCAACCCTACTCCCCTGGTATCGCCGGGGTCAACCCCGTTAGAGAGTCGTGTAAAACAACCCAATTCATGATGCATTAAAAATCCTTGACACCCCGGGCTCTCTAACGGGGTTAAGTTGACGACCGTGCTATACTTTTTGACGTGATGACCCCGAAAAAAATTGTATTAATCCTGAAGGAACTCCCCGCTAAACCGGGCGTTTACATCTTTCGCGATACGAAAGGAAACGTCCTCTACGTCGGCAAGGCGAAGGTGCTCAAACACCGCGTCCGAAGCTACTTCCAGAAGCGCTCCACGCTCGAGCCGTCGAAGCGCATCATGGTCGGCAGGATCACGGACCTCGAGTACATCATCGTCAGCTCCGAGATCGAGGCGCTGCTCCTCGAATCGACGCTCATCAAGAAGCACCGCCCGCCGTTCAACGTCATCTTCAAGGACGACAAGTACTACCAGTACATCCGCATCACATTGAAGGACGAGTACCCGCGCGTCGACACGGTCCGCCGCATCGCGAAGGACGGCAGCCGCTACTTCGGTCCGTACACGTCGGGGTTCTCCGTCCAGCAGACGCTGAAGCTCCTGAAGCGCATCTTCCCGTATAAAAATTGCGCCGAGCCCCCGTCGCGACCGTGCTTCGATGCGAAGATCGGCCGCTGCCTCGGCCACGACCTCGGCCCGGGGAGCGAGGAGTGCTACCATGACATCATCAGGAAGCTGATCCGCTTCCTCGAGGGCAACGCGGACGAGGTGGCGCGCGACCTCCACGCACAGATGAAGGATGCCGCGAAAAACAGGGAATTCGAGCTTGCGGCGCGGCTCCGCGACCGCATCTATGCGATCGACCGCGTGCTTGCCGAACAGAAGGTCGTCTCAACAGGACTCGAGAACGAAGACGTCATCGGCATGCACCGCATCGCCGACCTCGCGGCGGTCAACCTGTTCCAAGTCCGCGCGGGCAAGCTCATGAACCGACAGTTCCACGTACTGCAGCATGTCGGGACACAAACCGACGCCGACATCCTCTCGTCGTTCATAGCGCAGTACTACGGCCAGCTTACTGACCATCCGTCAGTTGTCATCACCCGCGTGCTCCCTACGGACGCGGCGCAGCTCAGGAAACTGCTCGGCATCAAGATCGAATCGCCGAACCGCGGCCGGAAACGAAAGCTCGTCGTACTCGCCGAGGAGAACGCGAACGACTACCTCTCGCGCAAGCAGCGCGAGTGGCTGTCGAACGAGGCGCGCGCGAAGCTCGGTCTCGCCGACCTCCAGACAGCACTCCTCTTCCTCGAATCGCCACGGCGCATCGAGTGCTACGACATCTCGAACGTCCAAGGTACGAACGCCGTCGGCTCCATGGTCGTGTTCGAACAGGGACTTCCGAAAAAATCAGACTACCGCAAATTCACCATCAAGACCGTCGAGGGCTCGAACGACTACGCCATGCTGCAGGAGGTCATCAAGCGCCGCTTCGGCCACCATCACACCGGCGCTTCTGGATGGCCTGACCCCGACCTCATCATCGTTGATGGAGGAAAAGGCCAGCTCAACGCCGCGCTCGCCGTCATGCGCGAGCTCAAGGTCCTGATCCCGACAGTCGGACTCGCGAAACGTCTCGAGGAACTGTTCCGTCCCGGGCAGAAGGAACCGATACGGCTTCCCAAAGACTCCGAAGGTCTCTACCTGCTCCAGCGCATTCGCGACGAGGCGCACCGGTTCGCGATCGGCTCGTACCGCGCGAAACACGGAAAGGCGACAACGGCGTCGCTGCTCGACGAGGTACCGGGCATCGGTCCGACGCTCAAGAAAAAGCTCATCGCCCGCTTCGGCAGCGTCGAAGGGATCCGTTCTGCCGATGACGCGGACATCGAGACTGTCATCGGAAAAACAAAAACGGCACTCCTGCGGGAACACCTCTAGTCGCGCCGCCTTCATTTTGACTGTCATGCCGGACCCTGTCCCGAACTTGTTTCGGGATTGTTTCGGCATCTCCGTTGATGCATACGAGACCCTGAAACAAGTTCAGGGTGACACCATGGAAAAAACGGGCGGCGCTTCCATAAGTACAACGACCCCGGGACACTCGAACTTGTCATGACTGACCAAGTGAGTGCCCGGGGTCTGATGTCGAGCGAGATGCGGTACTATCAGCCCGCTAGAGCGAGGATCTCCCGCCTAACGGGCTACGGCCTGTCCCCGACGTCGTCACCGAGCGACACGGTGCGGGCGCGCTCCGACACGAGCTCGCGGGTCGTGAGACCCGAGATGATCTTGCCGGTCCCGCGCAAGGACCTCCGGGCCTCCGAGGTGGAAGCGGCCGTCGCCGAGATGGCGAGGTCCATGTTCCGCCCGTCGTAGATCGCACTGGTCGCAGTGTAGTTCATGCCGGCGCCCGTGGACGGGATGCCGACGATGGACGAGATGGCACCCGTCGGGCCCACCGAGCTGGTGGCGCCGACGAAGCCCGCCGTGTTCGCATCGATCGAAATCGGGTATCCCGTGATGTCCACGAAGACGATCGACTGACCCGGCGGCGCCTTGCCGTGGGTGGTGTCGGCCGCGGCGACGCCGCCGAACATCACCACGAACATGACGATCGCGATGACCGTGAACAGGGCGCTGCTGAAGGCCTTCCTCATAGGAAGTTCCTTTCGCAGAGACCGTGTGTGTGGTGGATGAACGAACATCCTTGTTTCCGGGCGCCACACACTTCCGACCGGAACTTGCGGATGTTAGCAGATGATTCAAAAACTGTCAACCCCGTTAGAGAACCCATTGAAAAATCCATAAATATGGGACTAACCATATACTCGATTTCTTGATATTCTCTAACGGGGTCAATCCCCCACGGCTCAATATGCAAACATGGTCCAGCTGGTGGTATAGTAACCACATGAAAAAGACTCCGCCGCTCACGAAATCGGAGCGCCGCGAACGTCGCAGGAAACCGACCATGAAGGTATCGGGCGCATCCGTAAAACGACTGCAACGCATCATCGCACGGCGGGCACGCGGTTGATCCCGTTAGAGAGCCCTATGTATCGAGCGAATGTGTTATTTTGACTTTACGATTTTTCCAAGCGACTCTCTAACGGGATTGATCCCGTTAGAGAACACATTGAAATATCTCAAACTCATATCATATATGCGCCTGGTATTGAGTATTCTCTAACGGGATTGACGCCACACCTCGTTCATGGTACTTTCCTGAACGGGCCTGCTTGGCCTTTTACCTATCATCAAACCCAATGCAGAGAATCATCGACATTATCCAGATCGTCCTCGCCGTACTCCTCTCGACGGCCATCCTGATGCAGAGCAAGGGTACCGGACTCGGCGGCGTATTCGGCGGCGGTGACGCAAACATCTACCGGACGAAACGCGGTGCTGAAAAGGTCCTCTTCATCAGTACCATCGTAATCGGCATACTGTTCTTCGCGACCGCCTTTGCGTCGGTCCTCCTTCGCCGATAACCGCGCAGCGCCCGGCATGCTGAAACGATTCGCAGTATCAGTCAAAAACCTCTTCACGCGCCTCCCCTGGCGGCGGACGAAGACCGAAACGTCATCCGATCGCGTTGCCGACGCAGAGCGGAAGTTGGTATATACGCTCGCAACATCGCGACTCCCGAGCCTTCGCCAGCTCAAGTACCTTCCGCGCGTCACCACGCGCAACGAACAGCGGCTCCTCATGGGACTCGGCGCGTTTGTGATCATCAGCATGGTGTTCCTCGGATTCAGGGTGTACGCAGGACATGCGAAACAGCTCCCGCAGTACGGCGGCGGCGTCGTCGAGGGACTCATCGGCACACCGCAGTACGTGAACCCGATTCTCCTGAATACAAACGACGTCGACCGCGACCTCGTCGAGCTCATGTACTCCGGTCTGTTTAAAAGAACGGCCAGCCAGGAGATCGTCCCCGACCTTGCGGAAACCTTTGAAGCAAGCGAGGACGGCAAGACCTACACCATCCATCTCAAGAAGAACCTTTCATGGTCCGACGGCCAACCGATCACGGCCGATGACGTCCTCCTCACCTTCGAGCTTATCCAGGATACGCTCTACAAGAGCCCCCTGCGGACGCAGTTCCGCAACATGACGGTGAGCCGCATCGACGAGAGCACCATCAAATTCACGCTCGCCCAGTCCTCGTCGTCGTTCTTTTCCGACCTCACCGTCGGCATCCTCCCCGCACACATCTGGGGCGATGTGTTGCCGCCGAACTTCGCGCTCATCGAGTACAATGTGAAACCGGTCGGGTCGGGACCGTTCAGGTTCGACTCGCTCACCAGGGATTCGACCTCCGGTTCCATCAAGGAGTACCACCTCGTCCGCAACGAGCACTACGCAGGCACGAAGCCCTACCTCAACGAGATGACCCTGAAGATCTACCCCGATATCGACTCGGCGGAGCAGGCACTCAAGGCGAAGAAGGTCGACAGTATCAGCGTCATTCCGGCGACTGACCGGACGAAGGTGAAGCAGGCACTCCTCATCGACCTGCAGATGCCGCAGTACACCGCCATCTTCTTCAGCAATAAAAATGCAGCACTCAAGGTGCTCGACGTGCGGAAGGCGCTCGCGCAGGCGATCGACCGCACCGCCATCATCTCGTCGACCCTTGGCGGCGGCGCAGTCGTCGTCGACGGGCCGTTCGCACCGAACCTCCCCGGCGCAGCAGGAACCCTCCAGCCAAGCTATGACCCCGAAGCTGCACGGAAGGCGCTCGACGCAGCCGGTTGGACGAAACCGGAGGGAAGCGACACGCGGAAGAAGGGCAATGATGAACTCTCGTTCTCGCTGACCATCCCTGATATTCCCGAGGACATCGCGGCCGCGGAGCTGATCGCAAAAAACTGGGAGGCCATCGGTGCGAAGGTCGAGGTCAAACCCTTCGATACGACCCGTATCGCGAAGGAGGTCATCAAGCCGCGTGCATATGACGCGTTCCTCTACGGCGAGATTCTCTCCCCGACCGGCGACCTCTATCCGTTCTGGCACTCGACGCAGGAAAAGGACCCCGGCCTGAACCTCACGACGTTCTACAACAAGGACGCCGACAAGCTCCTCGACGAGCTCCGCGCAACGACCGATCCGGCAGCCATCGCGCAGAAACGCGTCGCGTTCCAGCAGCTCCTCGCCGCGCAGTTGCCCGCGATCTTCCTCTACAGCCCCGAATACACCTACGGCCTGTCGAAACGGGTCAAGGGATTCGACGTGAAGTACGTCACGAATCCGTCCGACCGGTTCGCCGGCGTCGAGGGCTGGTACGTTAAGACGAAGGTGTCCTTTAAATAACACGTAACGTTTCATGCCGACGTGGCGGAACTGGTATACGCGCTAGCTTCAGGAGCTAGTTCCCGCAAGGGATTGGAGGTTCGAATCCTCTCGTCGGCACCAAATACAATAAATGCGACTCGCCTTGCGACGTGGTGGCCGCCCAGCACCACTCATTATCATTCGGGTGCTGGACAAGCAAGGCCATGGAGGCTTGTCCCGTAAAGCACGAAGTGCTTATACGGGATTCAAATCCTCCCCGCCCGCCGAAGTCCCGAGTAACGCGAGGGACGCAGGCGGGTCCCGGGCACCAGGAAATTACAGCCATGAAAAAACAACTGGATTTCTATTGCGACCAGATCTTGAGCGGACGAGTTCCAATCAAGAAAGTTTCCGAAACGGAGAATTGTCTCGCGTTCCATCACACAAAACCAAGCTGGACGTTGCACATCGTCATCATCCCCAAAACGCATATCGCCGATCTCACGGATCTGCAGGATTTCGATGTGGTGAAAGAAATGCTGCAGATCGCAACTGACATCGTGAAAACGGAACAACTGTCCGAAACGAACTATAAGATCATCACCAACGGCGGAACGTTCCAGGATACGAAGCACCTCCATTTTCATCTCGTATCGGGCACGCCGCTCAACAGTGTCACGCGCGAACCTTGACATAACCCAGTATCTACGCTACACTCCCTGCTTGTCAGTACATCGCGCCCAGAGGATAGGACAACCTGACCCTTGTGCGCGATCCACGGATCGTGCCCTTTACGTCCCTCGCAACCGTATGAGCCTGCGCTGAGCGCAGTCGAAACGGGTGCTGACGGGAACACAGTTCATACACCAAGCCGTTCCTGTGTTACGGCGGAAAGAGACATAGTTACATGTCAAAGAAGAATCGTGCGCGTATGCGCCGGCCGGAAGGCCCGCGCTATACGCGAAGACCGAAACCCCTCCCGAAAGAGGGAGAGCGTCCCCTGTCCGGCGGCAGCGGTGCGCTGAAGATCATCCCGCTCGGCGGCAACGAGGAGGTCGGCCGCAACTGCTACCTGGTCCAGTACGGACAGGACATCGTCATCATCGACCTCGGCCTCCAGTTCCCCGAGGAGGACATGCCGGGCGTCGACTACATCGTGCCTGACATCTCGTACCTCAAGGGCAAGGAGAAGATGATCCGCGCGGTCATCATCACGCACGGCCACTACGACCACATCGGCGCCGTGCCGCACCTCATCCCCGCGCTCGGCAACCCGCCGATCTACGCGTCGAACCTCACCTGCGCCATGGTGCAGAAGAAGATGGAGGACGTCGCGCCGGGTAAGAAGCTCCGGCTGCACGCGATCACCTCGAAGGACCGCCTGAAGCTCGGGCCGTTCTCGCTCGACTTCTTCGGCGTCTCGCACAACATCCCGGCGAGCTTCGGCGTCGTCATCACGACGAAGGCCGGCACGGTCGTGCACACCGGCGACTTCAAGATCGACGAGCACGCCCACGCGAACAACCGCACTGAACTCGACAAGATCAAGGCGCTCGGCAGCCGCAACGTGCTGTGCCTCATGTGCGACTCGACGAACGCCGTACAATCCGGCGCACAGCTCTCCGAACAGGAGATCGAGCGGAACATCCACACGATGTTCTCGCAGACGCGCGGCCGGATGATCGTCGCAACCTTCGCCTCGCTCCTCTCCCGCATCCAGCAGGTTCTGACATTGGCCGAGAAGTACAACCGCAAGGTCATGGTCGAGGGATTCTCGCTCCGCACGAACATCGAGATCGGCCGCAAGCTCGGCTACATCCGCGTGAAACAGAACACGATCGTCACCTGGGAGCAGGCGCAGCGCCTGCCGAAGAACGGCCTGCTCATCATGTGCACCGGCGCGCAGGGCGAGGACAACGCCGCGCTCATGCGCATCGCGAACCGCGAACACAAGTACCTCCGGATCGAGAAGGGCGACCTCGTCGTCTTCTCCTCGTCCGTCGTCCCGGGCAACGAGCGCTCGGTCCAGCGACTGAAGGACGGCCTGTTCCGCGAAGGCGCCGACGTCATCGACTACAAGATGTTCGACATCCACTCCGGCGGCCACGCGAAGGCCGACGATCTCGTCCGGTTCATCCGATGGGTCCGGCCGAAGTACTTTATGCCGATCGAGGGCAACTACTCGTTCCTCATCGCGAACAAGAAGAACGCGATCAAGGCCGGCGTCCCGGAGAACCGCGTCCTCGTCGCGGACAACGGCCAGGTCGTCGAGTTCATGAACGGCAACGGCTACGTCACGAACCACCGCGTCCCCGCGAACTACGTGTTCGTCGACGGCCTCGGGATCGGCGACGTGAACCACATCGTCCTCCGCGACCGGAAGCAGCTCGCCGCCGACGGTATGATCATCGTCGTCGCACAGGTCGGCCGTGGCGGCAAGCCGGGCAGGATCGACATCGTCTCCCGCGGCTTCACGTTCATCGAGCAACAGCAGCCGCTCATGAAGGAGCTGAAACGGGCGGCGCTCACGGCACTCAATGACAAGGAGCCGCGCACGAGCCCGAACGAGGCCTACCTCCGCGACAAGCTCCGCATCGCGCTCGAGAAGTTCATCTTCTACAAAACCCACAGGCAGCCATTGATACTGCCGGTGATAGTGGAGGCGTAAACTTATATCTTCACAGCGCCCCGGCTTTGCCGGGGTGCTGTTGTAGATATTCCATTCATTGGTATTCCAACCCCCTCCCGAAGAGGAGGGGGTGGTGCGTTAGCGCCGGGGGAGCTGCTCCCCGCAGGGGTCGTGTCAGGGTACGGGGGTGTCGGGGGCCTAGGGGCTGACCTCGAAATTTAAGCCCCTGGCCCCCGACAAAAACTCATTGAGACCCTGAAACAAGTTCAGGGTGACAGAGGAATGAGAGAACAGGCGGCGCACGTTTGAATGTGCTAGAATATGCACATGGAAGAACGCATCCTGTCAGGAATCCGGCCAAGTTCCCGCCTCCACATCGGCAACTACCTCGGCGCCATACGCCAATGGATCGAGCTGCAGAACCTGTCGCGGTCCTTCTTCATGATCGCGGACCTGCACGCCATCACCACGCCGTTCGATCCGAAGACCATGCCGCAGGCAGTCAAGGGCGTCGCGCTCGACTACCTCGCCGCAGGCCTCGACCACCACAAGGCCACGCTCTTCGTGCAGTCGCACATCCCCGAGCACGTCGAGCTCGCATGGCTCTTCGGAACGCTCACGCCCATCGGCGAGCTCAACCGAATGACGCAGTTCAAGGAAAAGGGCGAGGGCAAGGCGTCCGCGAACCTCGGCCTACTCGCCTACCCCGTGCTCATGGCCGCCGACATCCTCATCTACAAGGCGACCGGCGTCCCCGTCGGCGAGGACCAGCTCCAGCACGTCGAGCTCGCGCGCGTCATCGCCCGGAAGTTCAACGCGAAGTACGGCGATACGTTCCCCGAGCCGAAGGCGCTCCTCTCGCACGGCAAGCGCGTCATGTCGCTCAACGATCCCAAAAAAAAGATGAGCAAGTCCGATGGCGGTGGCATCCAGCTAGACGACACGCCCGAGGCCATCACAAAGAAGGTCATGAAGGCTGTCACGGGCACCAAGGGCGGCGACGGCAACCCCGGCGTCATGAACCTGATGATGCTGCTCAAGGAGTTCAGCGACCCGACGACCTATCGCCAGTTCCTCAACGAGGAAGAGACCGGGACGATCAAGTACAGCGAGCTCAAAGCGCAGCTCGCCGAGGACATCGCGCGGCACTTCGATGCGTTCCGGAAGAAGCGTGCGGAGCTCGCCGGCAACAACCGGTACCTCGAGGAGATCCTCGGCGCAGGTGCGAAGGAAGCCCGTGCGATCGCACGGAAGACGCTCGACGAGGTCAAAAGGAAGATGGGTCTGACGGAGTAGGGTTCAGGCACGCACCTGTTCGGCACTCACACGCTCACCGAGCAGCTTTGTCGCGACCGCGCTGAACTGTCCGAGGTCGCCCGAACAATAGTACTTCACGGTCCCGCTCCCCTGTGCAGCGGGCAGCTTGCCGTTGTTCGTGAGCACGCGCACGACCTGCCGTGCTACCGCCGGACCGGAATCGAGCACTTCGATGCCGGACAGGGCCTTCTCGATCATAGGTCGCAGGAACGGAAAATGCGTACAGCCGAGCGCGACCACATCGGCATGAGATGCTGTCACTTTCTCTGCGACGGTTTTCACTGATTCCTTCACGTCATCCCCGTCAAGATTTCCCTGCTCGACAAACGTCACCCATTCAGGCAGCGCCAGTTCGAGCGTCTCGACACCTCCCGCAAACCTTTTTTTTAGGTCACGGTACGAAGCGCTCTTGAGCGTCGCATCGGTTGCGAGCACGGCGACCTGTTTCGTTTTCGTATACTCCGCGGCCGTCTTCAACACCGGCACCACGCCGACCACGGGCAGCTCGGGATTCTTCTCGCGTACCGCCGAGATCGCAACGGATGTCGCCGTGTTGCACGCGATGACGACAAGGTCGGGCCGCCGCTGTTTCAGTATATCGACCGCCCGCAGCGTCAGATCCGTGATCTCGTGATTACTCTTCCCGCCGTACGGCACATGCGCGGTATCGCCAAAGTACGTGAAATCGCCTGACGGCAGAGCCGTCCGGATCTCACGGAACACCGACAGGCCGCCAACACCGGAATCAAAGATGCCTATCATCGGACGGCTTCGGTCATTGGACTACTTCAGCTCGTGTTCACGCACGTAGCCCGCGAGCACGATGATGACCGCACCGAACGTCCAGAGCACGAGGAACAGATGGATGGTGCTGAACAGGAAGGACAATGCGGCAACGAACCCGCCGAGATACCCGAACAGGAAGTCGAGGACGGCCGACATGACGACGATACCGATGAGCGTCGGCCATACCGGTGCGATCTGGCGCGGTGCTGCACTGCCGTCCAGCGGATCACGCCGCTTCCCGAGCCACCGCATGAGCAGGTCGCCGACGAGGAATCCGAGGAACACCTGCGCCAGGTAGAACACCGCGACATATACGCCGAGGCACAGGAAACCGAGCGGGATGCCGATCACGGTCACCATGAGGATAAAAAAGGCGAACGGCAGTGCAAATGCGAGCAGGACGCCCCATCCGATGGACGCGCCGCTCCGCTTCAGCATCGTAGCAGCGACATTGCGGAGCGTCTGCGGGAACAGCAGCGCGAGCAGGACGCCGACGACGAGCGCAGAAAACAGGCTCCAGAGACGGCCGATGGCGAGAAACTGCTGGATGGTGGTCTTGATGTCCTTAGTGGTGACGGTAGCGGCCTCATGACGCTTCGTCGTGCCGGAAACCGTCGCACCCGTGTCGATGGTCGCATCCTTCGTCGCCCAGTACGTCAGATCGCCCTTGAGCACGGCATTCTGCTGCAGGTGGAGCGCCGGCGCGTCGCTGTCATCATCGCCGTTGAGATGAAGTGATACCGGCCCGTCGACCGT
>Ga0265297_10006804_pt1 | contig 16286 bp, 10 predicted proteins | sample Munlanlwell13791_FD_192502 | JGI IMG/M metagenome (GOLD analysis project Ga0265297, IMG submission 192502) | Leachate microbial communities from a municipal landfill in Southern Ontario, Canada - Leachate well 137-91 | ecosystem: Engineered > Solid waste > Landfill > Unclassified | place... | reverse complement strand
ATGGCAAAAAGAGTGATGCCAATGAAAGCAAAAATCATCTTATATTTGGATAAAAGAGCCTTGGTGTTGCCGTTAGATCGAGGAGGTTCCGTTGGACCACTCAAAGGGACGGCGGGGACAGTAGGCACAGTCGGAGTCATAGCTTCTGGATTGAGAAATGGTGTGGTGGGGTTAAGATCGAGATTGGACATATTTACTCCGCGACCTCTGCCTCATCCGTGGCGTCGTTTGTTTCCGCTTCGTCGGTGGCTTCACTCGTTTCGTTGTTAAGCACTGGCGGAGTGGGCTCAGGCGAACTGACCACAATGACGGAAGAATCGCCCCATTCGGTACAGACGCCATTTTCCATACATGGTCGACACTGGAAAATGTAGCGACCAACCTTGGTGACCTCATAGTTTTCAGAGATGTTTCCACCCGCCGTGGCTGCTTCAAGATCGGTGATCTCAACATCATCTCGGCCTTCTTTCTTAGTGGTGTAGAGGGCTTTGAACTCATACTTTTGGGCATTAGTCACTTCTCCACAAGTGAAGGCATAACTGCCACCCAGTTTAAAATCAGTAAAGTTGGGTTGAATATTTAAACATTGGATGGTGAGAGGAATCACTTCGCACATGTCAGCCTCACAACGACTGGGATTGTTGAGACAAGTATCCCGAGAACAAACTCCTGTTTCACTACAAGATTGATACACCGGACAGACCGCGGTATCTGGTCCGCAGGCTTCGCCACATTGGGCCGTAGGTAAAACGGCACAGCGAGTTGTGTTGCAGTTTGTGCCCAAACTCAGACATTCATTCATGACGCATTGACCATCCTGACAAGTGTTTCCGTCAGTACAAAGACCGGTTTCACTGCCACAAGCTTCACCACACTGCACTTCAGGAAGAACTTCACAGAGATTCGATTTACAGAGTTCGGGATTGGCATAACAGGTCGGAAGTTTACAGGTGCCAGATGTGGAGTCACACACGTTACCAGTGGGACAGAGATTGCCGTGGGGAGCACAATTGCCACCACAAACGGTGACAGGTTGGGCGACAACCGTTAATTCAGCGGCACTGGGACACCAATAGTCAGCGGTGGTTGTGCGGCAACGGAAAGTGTATTTCCCAAGTTGATCCAGGGTTGCTGGCGACGCCACTTGATTCTGGGGTGGCAAGGCAACAGTTTGACCATTGGGAGTAACCATACTTTTGGCAATTTGAGAATTGATGCCGGCACCATTTTGATCAACACACCCAAACGTGATGACATCAGCTGGATAGAGTGCTTTCGTTTTAAATTGGGCAGGGGTTAACCAAGCAGTTTCACCAGGTAGACGAAAACGAGGGGCTGTATCTCTGCACACCGGAGGAGGGGGTGGTGGTGGCGGAGGAGGCGGTGCACAGTCACCAGAATACCAAACGGCGTGGCCAAGCAAAACACAAGAAGTATCCCAACCACCGTTATCGAGACGACAGCGACGATCGAAAACATCAATTTGACGTGACTTACCACAGCCAAGACCTGCTGTGGAGGTGGCTCCACCTTCGTTACTGCGACACTCGCTTTGGCGACCGTCACAGTCAAAAGAAACGATCCAGGCACCTCCACTACAGGAAGCGCCGCCAGAGTCACAAGAACAGAGCAAACCCTGATTGGTACATTCTCCTGCCTGGACAGGTTGAGTAATAATCAGGCTCAAAGCTGATAAAAAAGAGGCGAATAAAAAAAATAACGCCAAACGAAATCGCATATGCTTTCACTATAATGGCAGAAAAATGGCTCTGTAAGCAAGAGGAAAGGTGTCACCTCACTCAAGTGCCAACGATCACGCTTGAGTGAGGTGACACCTTTCCTCGAGTATGATCGTTGGTCCTCGATCAACCTCTCTCCCTCCCATTTTCGGAAAGTTTTGTTACAATACGCTGTATCGTCTTTTATCAGAGGTAACTCGATGGAAGACAAACCAAAAAAAATGAGAGTATAGCTCAGTTGGTTAGAGCGCTGTCCTGATAAGACAGAGGTCCCTGGTTCGAGTCCAGGTACTCTCACACTCAAAGTTTTCCCCTTACTCCTCACGAAGGCTAAAGCCTTGAGATTCGTCGTAAGGGTAAAACTTTGAAGCAAAAGAAAAAATGCCGTGAGATTTTCTCGAAAAGAGTAAAAAATCCACCTGAGTTCTTGATAAAAAGCCTTGAGATTCGTCGTAAGGCAAAACTCTGAGAAATAAAACGACAGAGAATGGGCCCATGGCTCAGTTGGTAGAGCGCTTCATTTGCAATGAAGAGGTCAGGAGTTCGAATCTCCTTGGGTCCACCATAATAAAATCCGCAGCAGCGGATTTTTTTATGGTGAATTCCGCTGGTGAGCGAAATCAGCCACTGGCGAGTTCGATACTTGAGCAAAGTAATGCACGCGAGCGAAAAACTTGATCAATATTACGAGTTCCGCGAGGCGCATTACACTCAACTATCTGAGGAAGCGCAGCGAATCAGCCAATAACGAAGTTATGCTGAGATGAGCGAGCAAGCTCAGAATCTCCGTCTCAACTTTGAAAGTCAACTTCTAATCGTGTATCGAGTGCCAAAGCGATTCTTTTGAGGAGCTGAAAAGAAGGATTTCCATTCATCGCTTCAATTCGCGAAATTGCGGCCTGGGACGTTTTTACTTTTTTAGCTAATTCTCGCTGAGAGAGTTGCTTTTTTTGACGAGCTTCAATCAGCTTGCAGGCGAGGATATATTCCTCTTCTGATTCTTTCCAGGCTGTTTGGAAGGTCAGGTCTTTCAGACTTTCTTCAATGTGGTTTTGTAGAGTGTAGAGTTTATTTTTCATAGTACCATTGATATCACAAACGACATCATTTGTCCAGGAAATTTGTCTGATTCCACTCTTTTAACCTTAACAGAGCAATCAGAAGATCATTTCTGGATGTTTTTTGAGATTTCTTAGAGAACGCATGTAAAAGTAAAACAGTATCTTTCTGAATGTGTGCATAAATCACTCGAACACTGGCTTTTCCAAGGACCCGAATTTCCCAAAGATTACTACCGGATAACTTTTTTACATGAGCTGAGATACTTGTTATTCCATACTGTTGGAGACAAAGCAATTTTCTGAGAACCTTTGCCTTAGTGCTATTGGAAAGCTGATCAATAAAATCTTTCACAGGATTATTGCCAGATTTGGAAAGATAGTAAACCACCTTCATCGGGGTTAGTTTAAGAAAAGAAACTTACAAAAAACTATCCGCACATGACGCTTAGCGACAATTAGAGAGACTTTCTCATTTACCGCATTTCAACAGAACTTGGCTGTTCTACATCTGCAGGAGAGGTGATGGCGGTATTTCTTTCCTGCATTTCTCTTTCCCAGTTATTCCCGGCATCATCAGCTATGACGCCGATACCGACTCCAGCGGCTATCGCGGCTAGAATTGGTAAAACAAATTGGATCCAGAAACTGGAATCTTTTAATAAGGGTTTGTTTCCCTCTTGGGAATCAATTCGTTGTGTCATTAAAAAGGTTGTTTATCACAATGGCTTTTAGCGAGAGAAAAGCATTATTCATATCAGGAAAAGAGAGAAATCAGTCTTCAAAACGAATGGCGGAACTTCCGTTATACAGTTTGGCAATTTGATCCACGGAAAGGGCATAGTTGAAGATTTGGATATCGTCAAGTTGGCCTGGGAAATACTCATTATTAGCAACGTCATGACCAACATTGATAACATCAGCGAATGCGCTAACGCTAGTTTGTGTTGCAGTGGCTTCTTGTTTCCCATCCAAATACAAAGTCGTTGTTGAGCCTGAGCGAACATAAACATAGTGATGCCACTCACCGTCATCCATCCTGGTAGTCCCACTGAGCGACGCCGGAGAAGCGCTATTGTAATAGAGAAAGACCTTGCCCAAGCCCAATCCAAGGTACATTTGACCACCTCCACCGGAGCGAGTACTGAGGATTGGCTCTTGTGAGTAAGCGGTTGTTTTTACCCAAGTTGAGATCGTCAAATCGTTTCCCATTGTGATAGTGTTTCCAGTCGCCACGGTAAATTTGTCGTCGGTGCCGTCAAAATTGAGACTGGCGTTAAATTTTCCTGTTGAACCGTTCCCCCAGGCGGTATCGGCAGTCGTACAGGTTCCAGCCAATGTTTGGGTGCCGCCGCCAGTTCCGCTCCACAGTCCAGAGTGAGAATTTCCAGTACTGTTATTGAGCGTTGTTCCCTGACACTCATCAAGCTTCCAGTGGGCAATTGGATCACCTCGGTTATAGTCATAGGCAATCTGAGCAGGGGTTCGGGCGTAGTTGTAGATTTTGGCTGAGTCGATTTTGCCATCAAAGTAGGCAGCAACATATCCGGGGGTGCTGCAAGTCTGGGTATCGGTGGCGCCAAAAAAGATATGTTGAGTGGAGGTGGTAGATCGGCCTCCGGTGTTGTCTGTCGCCACGGCGACACCGTCCAGATAGTACGTGGTTGTGAGTGTTGAGTTGTTATACACCACGGCCAAGTGATGCCATTGACCAGCAGAAATGTTGGTACTTATTGAGGTATACCCCATGTTCCAAGGACAGCCATACAGGGTGCCGTTCACAAAATAGAGCAAGGGATGGTGATAGCTTGTGCTCACCCCTGTGGTCGCACCGATGGTCATGATGTTCCCGGAAGCAACCGAGTCGGCGTTAAACCAGACTTCGTAGGTTTGTGAGGTTCCGGGATCTCGATTCTGTGAACTAACAGCATATTGGCTGCTTGTTGGATCGAGGCTTACGCAGGCTCCTTCGTGGCATTCTCCACTTGATTTCCAGGTAGCCCCATTGGGGAGAGTGAGGCTGTCTCCGTTCCCAGAGATATCAGCGACGGTTGAGCCGGTTTTTTCGTCGAATTTCCATTCGCTTAGAGGAGGATCTCCCGCGCCATCACTCAAATCAGCGGCCTCGCTCGTGGTCCCTCCATAAGCAACCGAAGCGCCTTGGTTCATATCGAGCTTAATTTGTTCGGCGGTAAGGACATCTGAATAAAATTTCAATTCATCGAGGCTACCAATAATTTGATTACTGACCGTGGTATATCCACCAATAATTCCCAACGAACAAGTGTTAGAACCATAGGGAGTGCCGGTGAGATCGGTCCAATCCATATCGAGTTCTCCGTCAATATACGTTGCTCTCGCTCGTGATGGTGAGGCATGATCAACAATTGCTACGTGGTGCCAGTTTCCATCATTAAGGTTTTTCGATCCGTAGACATATGCTGACCCGTTATAGAATCCTAAATTATCGGATGCATTAAAAGTAGCTGGCCTTTGATAACAATTCGTACCACTAAAAATATAACGGCCGTTGTTTGATGCTGATAATTTTATCCAAAAAGTTGCCGTTGCCGTTCCTGAGGTGGTGATGTTTTGGCTGGTAACACTAATATGGTCAGCACCATCAAAATTCAGACACCCATTTACACGACATTCACCTTGAGTTTTCCATGTTGGGTCATCGGTGCTTGCGTTGGAGTCAGCCCCCAAGGTTCCGTTTTGAACTCCGAGCGTATCATTGACTGCTTGTCCGCTGCTTTCATCAAACTTCCAGTACGAAACTTGCGATCCCACTGGGCTTCCACCCGTGGGGTGGCCGGCGTTCATGTCTTGGACGATTTGTTGAGTGGTGCGGGCGTAATTGTAGATGCGCAAATCATCTAATGAACCCCAGTTCTGGGAACCAATTCCACCAATAACTATTATTGCTCCTGATTCTTTTGCATTGGATACTCCAACCGTTCTTCCATCAATGTAAAAAGTGGTCGTTGTACCACTTCCCACAGCTGTAATGTAGTGCCAGCCAGCAGATAAAGTATCAACATCGAATCCAGAAGAAAAAAAAGAGGGACTATATGTACCAAGCTGACCATCACTTTGAACAATGATATGGTGGTGAGAGCCGCCATTCCGAAGCATGGTTCTCCAGCTCCCATTGTTTGCCAAAGGAAACTTTGTCCAAGCAGAAATGGTCCAATCATAATTTCCAACAGGAACGTTATTTACTGTCATATAGTCACTCAAACTGTCAAAGTTTAAACTGCTTCCATACTTACCAACATCCCAACTTGGTGAATTAACAATAGTGGCTGTGTAACCGTTTCCACTACTATCAGCAGTACTTGTCCCACTTCCTTCATCCATTTTCCAATAACCAACCGGACCAGGAGCAAAGCGATAGAGCTTCTCAACCTCATCTGGTTTTAGGGCTCGGTTATAGATTCGTGTTTCATCGAGAGTGCCGTTAAGGGCATTGGTAGCTGAGTCAGCAGTGCCTTTTAAGCCGAAGTGCATTGCTGTTGAGCCTGACAATGATCCCAAGGCGGAATTTAAGTCATGGTTACCCTGAAGTTGACCATCAACATAAATAAACACTTTTTTTTGATCCCGATCGATAACTCCCACCACGTGGTGCCATTCGTCGTCCAGAATACTTGTTGTGCCAGCAAATTCATATGGACCGATGGCGCCGTCAGCTAGGCGGATGGTTGCATAATGAGTAGTTGCTGTGGTTGATAATGTTATTCCAGCCAGGGTTCCCCCCCAGGTAGATCTGCTATCTATAATGAAGGGCTGAGCCGAGGTATTAGAAGCCTTGATCCAGGTGGCAAGTGAAACGCTGTTTGTTCCAACATCAAGTACGTCGGTTGCCGCTTCGGCGTAATCACCAAAACCATCAAAATTCATTCCAGATGAAAATTTTCCTATAGCTGAAGAAACATTTCTATTCCAAGTGAGATCATTGCTATTACCAGAACTGTTCACAGACGGTGAGCTCGTTTCATCCATTTTCCAGTGTCCAACCAACCCTTCGCTTAGGTAGGACTGTTGTAGTTGGCCGATGGCGACGGCTGAACCCTGGTTGTACTCCACAAGCATGTCTTGATCCGAAAGGGCGTAAGGAAAAACCTTGACTTCATCGAGATAGCCTTTGTAGAATCCGCTTGAGGTTGATCGGGAGCCAACTAGAAATTCGGTGTTAGTGATGATTCCCCAGGTTTTGGAATTGGAAGCTCTCTCAACCCCATCAACATAGAGTGTAACGTCGCTCCCATTTTTCGTTAGAACGGCATGGTGCCAACGATTATCAACCAAGGAAGTTGCGTAGCTCAAGTTTGCAGTGAAGCCAGACTCATCTTGTTCGTACACTTCGGCTTGAACATAGCCCTGGTAAAGTCGTAGATTGAAAATATCCAAAGGGGCAGATTGCTTCCGAATTCCCAAGAGGTTGGGATAGGTAGCTGCCGTGTTTTGATCATCAGAGCGGAACCACACGGAGTAACTCATGCTCTCCCCAGCCGCAATAGTCGTGAGTTTGCTATCGGTGCTTCGCAGATAATCGCCACTGCCATCAAAATACAAACATTTGCCCTTTAAACACTGACTTTCATCCTTCCAAGTCGCGTTGGTTAAGTTCAAGTTTAAACCACTTCTAGTTTGATCTTTTACAGTAGTACCAGTACCTTCATCAAAACTCCAGTAGGCCAATACCGTTTGGCGAATTTCCTCCGCACCTGGTGTAATGAAGGAAGTTGGATCATTTTGGTTAGCGTATTCGGTAGCCAACCAGTCGGCGGAACGGGCCACGGTGGCAATGCGGAATTCGTCCATGAGACCGTTGATAGGTGAGCAATACCCATCACCAATGGTGAAGGGTCGATCAGTAATATTCGGGAAAGCTGCGTTATAAGTTGATCCAGAGTCATAGACGCCGTTTTTATACCAAGTATAGGTTTTGCCAGTTTGGTTGCGAACCATGGTGATGTGGGTCCAAGTTTCATTTGAGTTGGCTAAGCTAGGGGTAGAATCTTGGTTGGTGTAGGGAGAGTTATCAGCCCCACCACTTCCAAAAAAATAACGAATTACACCGTTTGGTTCCAAGGTCATGGTTCCCCAACCAGCATACGAGTGATTGAGGGGGTTTTGCCGGGCGGGGGAAGCGTAGTTGTGTGATTTTAACCAAAAAGAAATTGTTTCGGTTTCGGTTAAGAGTGATGGTCCAAGTGTGCCTAGGCTGATGCCGGTTCCGGCAGAAAAGTCAGTGGCTGGACCAACTTTGCCGGATTCTCCAAAGACAATTCCTGCAGTTGGCGTTCCGGCTGTATGGCCAGAACTGTCGATAACTGACCCGGCTCCGGTGGTTCCACTGTCTTCAGCCAGGTGGTACACCATACTGTAATCAGTCCAGGTGTTTGCTGAATTCTGCTGGTCAGTTGCTGTAGAGTTGCCGTAGTACAGATAAATTGGTGTATCCACATCTTTTCTGAGCTCTGACACTTTCACCCACGCAATCAAGGCTCCGGTGGTGTCGTTATATGACTCAATTTCATGAGAGAGCTGCTGATTATTTCCGTCCGTAAACACGAAATCTTCACCGTTAGTTTGGGCTTTTGTGAGGTGGGTGTCGGTGAGGGAGATGAGAACTACAAAATTCTGTAAGTTGGCCGATCCGCTCACTTTGTTTTTGTTGACGAAAATGCGTTGCCGGTAGTGCCAACTGTCGTTCCACCACGCTGCGACTTCATTGGCGCGAGAGTTCATCCAAAGGACGATTGGGATGGCGATGAGTAAAAATAACAGCCCAATGAGCAACGGCCAGCGTGAACGCTTTTTAGCAAGAAGTTGAGGAAATTGGAAATGAGAGAGAAATTGAAAAAAACTCGGTAACTTTAGTCCGCCAAAATGAGGAGACAATCTCCGTCTTGGAAGGCGGCGCTTCACTGAAACTGATTTGAGCTTGGTGACTCCCACGTTCTCATTGTAGAGGAATTATGGGTGTGAGACTACGAGAATGAGAGCAAGAAGGGGTCAAAAAGTTGCTTGACTATTTCTTTTTATCGTCGAGGTTCTTGGAGTAAGAGTTGAAAAGAAAAAGGAGAATGAGACATACAAGCAAAATTCCCATCATAACGACTACACCAAGTTCGCCACCTTCAAATTTCATACTTCTCTCTTTCAATTAAATTATAGCTAAAAGTGTAACAAATGATTGTAATAATCGACCCTCCAATAACAAGTTGAATATCAGATTTTTCTCCTAAGAATTGGGATGCTGCCAAGGTAATAAACAGTAGATTTCCAAGTTCCATGATTCGTTCCGCTATCATTTTTCTGGCTTCTACATTTTGTTCCCATCGTTTTGCCAGACGATTTGCTAATTGATACAAGTGAAAGTTTAAAAATGTCATCACTCTTTTTTTATCATCAAAAACAGACAAGATAGTATCAAAAAAGAATGGTTATTATTCTCCAAATCGCACCGCCGAGCCCTGGTTGTACACTTTCCCAATTTGATCCAGCGACAAGGCGTAGTTATAGATTTGGACATCGTCAATTTGGCCATTCATGGGATAAATATTCCCACCCAACTTACCAATATAGGATTCACCACTTCCCGTCGATATGGTTTCATTGTAGGTGGCCGAGTTTTCGAGTTTGCCGTTAACGTATATTTTCAATAATCCGCCGGCTGATTTGCTGAATGTTCCGCACACATGGGTCCAATTACCAGGCGATAAAACTGAGGTTGAAGTTACCGTCCGCGTTGTGGTCGTTTTAATTCTAAATCGGTAGTTCGTGCCTTCGGTAAAAAGGAGATAACTGGTGTTCACAACTCCGCCGATTGTTTTTTCAAATATTCCTGAACCAAGGCTGACGAGATTCGGCTTTACCCAAGAGCAAACCGACAACTCATCAGTGAGCTGTAAAGTCGAGTTGTCAGCAACGGTGATAGAGTCAGAAACAGTGTTATCAAAATCGAGACTTGCGCTATATTTGCCAGTGGCCCCATCTTTCCACATATCGCCGGCAGATGAGCTGCACGTTCCGAGCGAGGCAGCTGAAGAAATTGTTCCATGTAGATTACTTCCACTTGTGTCATACGCCGTGGCCCCTTGGCATTCATCCAACTTCCAATGGGCGATCGGTTTGCCGCGATTATAGTCGTACGTAATTTGGGCTGGCGTGCGGGCGTAGTTGTAAATGCGGACCTGATCGATGAGGCCGTTGAAAAACCTTGCACTTGAGATCGTCTCGTTTCCAATAAAAAGGCTAACACCAGAAGTGTCGAGACCAGATAGAGTCAGTGTGTCTTCGTCTTCTTTTTTTCCATTTATGTAGAGCTTCAGATTGTTTGCCCCATCATAGACAAATGAAATGTGATACCAAACATTGTCGCTTAGGATAGTTGTTCCTGTTGATCGCAAAACAGAGCTGCCATCACCCAAGTCAACTTGCACAAGTCGAGAGCTGGTTATATAAACGGTGTATCGATCATTACTGTTTCTTTTGGAGATCGGGACTTCATAAGAATTTGCGAAATCAGGGTTGACCAATTTTACCCAGAGTTCAGTTGAGAAGGGAGTTGTCTCAGTAAATTGAAGGCTAGTTTTATCATCCACAGAAATGTAATCATTCTGGCCATCAAACTCTAGCGCACTCCCACTTTTACCAGTAGCGTTCCAAGTGGCGCCGCTGATAGTACCATTGCCGTTTTGACCACTAGTGTCTTTGGCCGTTGTTCCTGTCATTTCGTCAAAATTGAATTCCAGAATTGGTACATTTCCCGAGCCATCAGTAAGGTCGGCGGCCTCATTACTTCCAGAGCCATAATTGCTGGAAGTACCGTTGTTCATATCGACGGCAATTTGTTCGGCAGTGAGTGCAGAAGAGTAGAGTTTTACCTCGTCAATTTGACCGTTAAAATACTGCGAATCAACATCGCTTGGCTTTCGTTTGACACCGATCGCCGTTATTTGTGGAGCAGCGGTAGTTACCTGACCGACGTAATAGGCACTACTGGCATCGAGTTTTCCATCAACGTATAAATAACTTCCCGTTGAACTACTGGTAAAGGCAATATGGTGCCAAGCGTTATCATTTACGGTCGTAGTTCCGGTAACGTATCGGTAACCTGAGTCAATGTATCCAACTTCCATGACCGCATTACCAGATGCATTTATTACCACACCACCATGCCAAAAGGTAGAGGCATTGCCGTAGTTCGTTCCAAACAAAGCTTGTTGGACACTCGCTGAAGTCTTGAACCAGCCAGTCCACGTAATGTCGTCATTAGTCACTAAAGGGGTACTGACTAAATCACCGCCGTCAAAAGACAAGCAGCCATTAATTTTACAGTCAGCTTGGGTTTCCCAGGTGGGATCATCAGAGCTTGAAGCTGAACTTGTTCCGAGGGTCGCGCTAAAATTACCCACCGTATCGTTACCGGCTTGCCCGTTTGACTCATCAAATTTCCAATACGCCAGTTGGCTCCCCACGGGGCTGCCACCAACGGGATGGCCAGCGTTCATGTCCTGGACGATTTGCTGAGTGGTGCGGGCGTAATCGTAGACTTTGACTTCATCGATGTCACCGGAAAACCAGCGAATGGTACTGTACGTTCCTAAATAATTAGTAGCTGCTATCAGGCGTTGACGCGTAGCCGCCACGCTTTTTGTTTCCTTGCCATTAATGAAGAGTTTCAAATTTGTTCCGTCATAGCTCACTGCTACATGGGTCCAAGCTCCGTCTGTTGGATTAACGGTGCTGGAATGCCAACCAGCTGGAGACAGCGAGGAAACATACATCTGTAATTGTCCATTCGAGACAATTTCGAAGTATGGACCCAGGATCGAACAACGGCTTTCGTTTACACATCCAGCAATATTTACTTTTACCCAGGCCATTTTAGTAAAGGTAAAAGGGTGATTAATGTTGCCTAATGCGACCCGGGCATTTGTCCCGTTAAAGTGAAGAGCCTGTCCGTACTTTCCGCTAATCCACGTGGTGTTTTCGACAGTCGCACTGCTGCCACCCGCCCGATTGGTTATGGAGGTTCCAGTACCTTCATCCATCGAATAGTAGGCTTTTGGTTTTGGAGCCCAGCTATATAAATCTTTAATTTCATTATCAGCGAGAACTCGTTTATACAGACGAGCCTCATCCATATGACCTTCAAAATTGCGGCCACCAGCTCCAGCGAGTTTATCGACGGTAAAGTAGGTCGTCCGAGCACTGAGAGTGACGCTTCGACTATGAACTTGCTGCCCGTTGACATAGATTTTGGCTTGTCCATGCAGGGCATCGGTGGGTGTGTACGTGAGAGTCAGCATGAACCATTGGTCGTAGGGGATTTCATCACCTAAATTCACAACAGCATCATTGATTCCGTAAACTGTACTTTCATAATAATCCTGATACCACATCAAACCGCCACCGCCGTGGTATTGCCAATAGCCACCATAACCAGATTGATTTCCACCAAAGAAACTGTTCCAACTCGTCGTTGATCCTGTAGAAATTTTCTGCCATACGGAATACGACCAAGGATCATCGGAATTAAAGCGTATATCGGTCAGCTCCATGACGTCATTGCCACCCTCATGGCCGACTCCATCCGCATAGAATCCGCTGCCGAATTTGCCTTGGCTTTGGTGGCGAATTTCAAAAGTGCAATTGTCAGTTTCGGCGGGGAAGGCAAAGCCAACCGTAAAAGTTTTGGTTGATCCGGTGTAGTCAGTAACAAAACGAACCCGATTGTAATCGCCAGTACCAATCGCACAGCCGGTTCCACCGGTAACCGCGACCACCATGCCGTTATAGGCGTCATCATAGGTGGAGAGAGTGGCGTGATCGGCATCGATAAGGGTTGTGGTTGTGCCATCTGCTTCGCTGGTTCCAGTTTCTTGGGCGGTAACGAGTGTGATGGCATTGCCATTGCCGGTAGCGTCAGCGATCGTGGTGCCAGTGGTCTCATCCATCGGCCAGTAGGCAACGAGACCATTCCCCAAACTGCCTTGATCTTCAAGACCAACCGTTACGGCGGAACCCAAAGTGAGCTCTTTCTTTACTTGTTCGGCAGTTAAGGCGTAGGGGTAAATTTTCACCTCGTCGATTTTTCCAGAAAAATAGGGCGTAGGAGAAACATTCCAAGCATAACCATAACCAATCTTCAGAGTTTCGGTTCGATTGACAAATGACGATTGTAAGTTGGCCCCGCTTGCTTGCAAGACACCATCTACATAGATGCTGGTTGTGTGCGCCGAGCCATCATACACAAGGGTGACTTGGTACCATTGGTTGGCCTGCAAAATACTCGGTGTTTGCACTGCAATCGTGTCATTGCCGGCATCAGTCCAGTGGCGGAACATAATGGTTCCATCGAGCTGGGAGAGGATATATTCATAACTGACCTTACCGAAAATGTTTTCTACTTTACCGCCAGTGTCGATGGTGGCGGGTTTAATCCAGACTGAAAAACTCGTGCTGGAATCGTATTGCATACTGTAGTCAAAACCAGTATCAACGAAACTATTTGTGCCGTTAAACTGCAGACAACTCTCACTGACACAATCCTCAGATTGCCAGGTGGTATTCGAAATTGTACCGGTTTGATTGAGGCCAAGGCTGTTTTTAATAGTTGTTCCACCTCCTTCATCAAATTTCCAGTGGGCAATGGGGCCGGGGGTTGTTTCTTCGTTTGCTAAAGTGGTGGTTGGTGAGGATGTGGCGTGCTTTCGTACTGTGAGCCAATCCATTATGGAGTCTCCTCCGGCACCGCTGGTGTATTCGCCTTGCGAGACGTAAATATTTTTTGCGGCTGACAAAAAGTTTGTGTCGGTCGCGGAGTGCTGAAGAGTTTCTTCCAAAAGCCACAAAAGATCACCACTAGAGGTGTAGGTCATATGCTGGACTGAATACTGGGTGTCAAAAACATTTTTTGTTTGACTTGTTCCTAAGACTGATCCAGCTCCACTACTTGGTACTCGAAAGAAGCGGGTGTCGCTGGTTCCCGTTCCTTGATACCACCAGGTATATCCTGAGCGTAAACTTGTGTGCCACCAAGAAGATTGATCACCATTCCAGGCAACTGGTGTTCCCGATCCCAGCGAAAGATCAATATAGTTTTCTGTACCGGCAAATTTTCGGCGAGTGGCAATGGTAATTCCATTTGTAAACGTTGGAATGCTTCTTATATTCGCTGACGAAATAGTATTATCGAGCGGATTAAGAGTTACTTCTCCGTTCGTTTGAGTTACTTCACCGCCGGCACCCAGAATATCTGTTGACCACTTTCCAGTGTTGAGATCAGTCCCATTAAAGTCATCAAAAAACTCAAAAACAGCATTGCCATCGTGATTGGACGACTGGGAGGCAGAGGCATTGCCATAGTAAAGGTAGATTGAACCACCAGCAGCGGGAATTTCTGGCATTTTGGTCCAGATTTTTGTAGCCGCATTGTTGCATCCAGGATTGTTTTCTTCAATCCAAAAGGGGATCTCTTTCCCTTGGTGATCGGTAATTCGCAGATCTTCGCAATTACTTTTCAATTTATTACCGGTGATAAGCGCAGCGGTGTCGAGAGTGAAACGTATCTGAAAACTGGTGAGGCTTGATCCGTTAGAGTTAGAAACATCAATTCGTTTTCGATACTGCCAACTGGGATTCCACCAGGCCGCTTCGACCTGCTTAGCGCGCGAGTTGAAGTACAGAGCCATGGGGAGGCCGATGAGTAAAAAGACGAGAGCCAGCAAAAGTGGCCAGCGGGAGCGTTTGTTGGGTAGTGAGACTGTTGGCAGGCGGAAGCTAAATCTGCTAAAAGGCCACCCCAGTCTTGGCTGAGATCGGTGTGCAGACACTGATCGGATTTTCGTCACTCCCACGTTCTCATTGTAGAGGAATTGAGGGTGTCGGACTACACAGAAGGAAAAGTTAAAAGGGAAAAGTATTCCGCGAAAGGGAGGAATCTACTTTTTCTTCTTTTTGGCCGTGAGTACCAAGAAAAACATTACCCCAAGAAACAAATAAAGCCCACCGTAAATGATGTAGAAGTTGAGAGATTCGCCAAAGAGTGTCATTGTGTCTCCTTTCCATTCCTCAGAATGAGCACACCCATAGTGTAGCATAGCAAAAACCCAACAAATCCCATTCTAATAGGCATGGCCCGAATATGTATTTGGAGTGCTTCTGTAACCACTAAGCTGATGAGTAGAAGGTTTCCCAGTTCAATGAATTTTTCACCCAGTACTTTTGCCACAGACGGGTAAAGAATAGCGTTTTGAAATAGTTCGAAAACATTATCGATTTTTGTAAAAATGGAATGAGGAAGCATTTTTGTCACACCATCAATCTACAACTGAAAACAAACAAAATTCTGACACGTGTGAACGGGTGAGAGGTTGCTCGAGAGCCAACGTTGGGACTTGAGTGGGGTGACGCCTTGCTCGAGCAAGGCGTCACCTTAGTTGTCAAACATGATAGCCATTCCCTCATTTAAAACTTGTTTGATCTGCGCTTCGGAAAGAGCATAGTTATAAACTCGGACGTCGTCAATTTGACCGTCGAACATATAGGTGCTGATGTCAGCTCGACGACCAATAGCTTTAGCGTCGGTCGTAGCTGCTCGAGCAGCAATTGACGAATACGTATTGGCATCAAGTTTTCCATCAATGTAATATCTGAGGTTATTATTATCATCGACAACCGTGACAATATGGTGCCATGATCCATCATTGACTGAGGTATCGCTTGCTCTCCAGATGCTGTCGCTATACCAAACTATTTTACCGCTGGCATTGAGCCACTGAGCCCAACTTGTATAGGGTGGACCACCTAAATCGTCAATGACAATCTGAAAATCGGTTTTCGTTGTTTTTATCCAGCTTGAAATAGTAATAGCCCCAGTGATTTGAAGATTTGTTGCTGGTCCAGGAATGTTGACGTAATCATCCGTTCCATCAAAATTCAAACTACTACTGAACTTTCCGGTCGCTCCGTTTTCCCAGGCCGTGTCACTCGTGTTACAGGTGCCAGCGCTGGCTTGTGTTCCAGTGGCCCCAATGGTGATGGTGCCATTATTTCCCCCACTGGTGTCATACGCCGTAGATCCTTCACACTCATCAAATTTCCAGTGAGCAACCGGTTCGCCGCGATTGTAGTCATAGGCAATCTGCGCTGGAGTGCGGGCGTAGTCATAAAACTTTATTTCGTCCATTTTTCCCTGATAGCTGATTGCCCCACCATTGAGATAGCCAATTCTGAGTGCGGTGGTATCGGCGGCAGGATTAGTAATGCTCGCGGAACGGTCAAAAGCACCATTCACATACAATGAGGCAGTTCCATCCTGATGAACAACGGTAATGTAGTACCAATTATTGATTGCCAATTGCCGCGTTCCAGATATAGAATACTGATTGCCGCCGCTAAAGGTTCGCCAGATAACAATGGGACTGGTGCCATTAGCATTGATTCCCAAGGCCCACCCTGCGGCCGT
>Ga0265297_10006803_pt1 | contig 16288 bp, 7 predicted proteins | sample Munlanlwell13791_FD_192502 | JGI IMG/M metagenome (GOLD analysis project Ga0265297, IMG submission 192502) | Leachate microbial communities from a municipal landfill in Southern Ontario, Canada - Leachate well 137-91 | ecosystem: Engineered > Solid waste > Landfill > Unclassified | place... | reverse complement strand
TTTCATACCATAGGGGCGGGCGATGATGCCCATCTCGTCCCCGTTCGGGTCGTAAGAATAGCTAGCTTGTGGTATTCCGATCATCTTCTCGGCCAGCATTTTCCTTGTAGTATCGTCTAGCTGTCCTTTGGCAAAACGGCGAGAAGACGGATAGGCGTCCTTATAGGCCTTAGCTAGCCCGAAGATACTTGCGTTCGGGATTGCCTTATAAGTCCTGCTAAAATCACGCTTTGGGTTAAAAGCTATCGCAAAGCCCGGATTGTACGTAGTAACAATGGACTTGAATGTATCGTTGAATTTACCCAACATTTTCACAACTACATTCAGCTGAGAATAATCATCAGATTTAAAGCTCTCCGCGATATAGGGATCGATGTCGTAGGCGGTCATTCTCCCGTCTTCGAGCACCTCTAAGGCTTCTCTCCCCTCGGCCGGTTTAAAGTACGGGTGTCTCTGATCTCCGATTTTTTGAGTCGGCTTGATCTCTCCGGCAAAATTAGTCTTCAAAAAGTTGATAGTAACATTCTTCGCTCTTTGAATATTGTTAAGGTTGTTGAGCGCGGCGGTCTTTAAGATCGTAGAGTAGTATGGATTTTGAATCTCTTTAAAGGTCCCTATCTGCTTTTTGATCGTGCCGGATACGTGATCGGTGAGATGGTCAACTACCGCGAATGCCGCATAGTTGCCCTTGTTCGGAGCCAACTTCTTTTCGAAAACCTCCTTATTTATGCTGCCAACTTTCGCCCCCTCTTCCACGGACCGGAAAATAATGTTGTGGAACTCGGCCGCCTTATCCTGTAATAAAGCAAAGTTCTTCTCTCCCACTCTCTTCTTAAGATAGCTTAATTGATCTATCGCATTCTTAGCGTCGAAACCCCACGGGTTCGCGATGTCGGCGCGCTCGGTAGAAATACGATTGAGAGCAAGGTAAATACCCATATCTTCATCATTCATTCCCGCCTCCTTCAGCGGCTTGGTTATCTTGGCGTCCATCTCTTCGACCAGCAAGAAATTGTCATTTTGCATATAGGCAAGCTCCTGCAAAACATTGCGGGGATTTTCTTCCGGAGAAACAATTTTTCCTTCTTTCTCTGCCTCCCCCACCTTTTTATTCATCGCAACATTCCGGTCATCTAACTGTATCTTTAATTTTGTCAAAAGATTTTTCTCTCCTGCATTTCGCTTTTCTTCAAACTGTCTTTGCAGATCCGCGGCACGAACAAACCCCGTCTTAATCCGCGATTCTCTGGCTTGGTATAATTCATCTTTCGCTCCGTGCAATAAATCTTGAATACCCCAATATGCTTCGTTGATTTCTGGCTTTTTGTCTAGGCTGGCAAAAAAGGCTTTATAAAAGGTTGGAGCTTTTTGTTCCAAAAGTCCGGGACTATTAAACAAAACTGAAATAGCGTCGGCATAAAGCTCTTTCCCGCTCTTGCGGTATTTCATATATCTTTCGGACGCACTCTCTACCGGACGCCAATAAGAAGACAGTTCCCAAAGCTCATCTTTGACAGCGCTGTTCTTTACTTCCTCACCGCCAAATTCTGCGGAGATATGATTTTTAAGAATATAAAGCTTCTGCAATAAGCTGCGGCGTTTCGTAAAACCGTCCGGAACCCAATCAGTCAAGTGTCCTATTTCGTGGGCCAATGTCTTAACCGCTTGTCCCGCGTCTTTGAATATCTCGGGGTTAAGCTGAATTGATTGGTCTTTGTGCATGAACCTGCCGTGCGATGTTTTGAGACGGTCATTGATCGCCGGGAATTTCCCTGTCAGTTCGCGGGTCAATTCCACTAGCTCGGGCATTTCAACTGGCATAATGTTTTGAGTCCCGCCCATTATAATCGGGGTACCGTCGGCATATCGGCCAACGCTGGCTTCGCCGCTGCCGATACCGTCGGTTTTCTTTTTTGGCAACGGATCGAGTTGCCGGTTCCAATAAGCGCTAGATGCCTTCTCCGCTTTTTTTTGAGATCTGCTTTTTCCTACGCTTGGCGGGTTAGATCCGCCGAATCTTCTTTCCAAATTAAAACCGCCCTCCGGCTTATCCGAAACAGGCGGCTTTTTGGTAGTCGTTTTTTCTTTTAAGACGTCTGAACCTTGTCCTTTATCCCCTGTTTCAGGGCTCTGACCACTAATCCGATGTTCTGCTTGTGTTCTTTCTCCAATTGTTCCAGATAAACCAGTTGTTCCTCGGAAGACATCTTCTGATATTGTGCCGGCGCTACGGCTTTGAATTGCTTTTCCATAGAATTTGTTTATTAACTGCTCTTCGCTATTTTTATTATAACCTAAATTACTCAAAAAGTCCAAAGATACTTTTGGGTCCAACTCTTTCACCTCTTCTAGCGTCCCCTCATTTATCAAAAATTTATACTTGTTTCCTCCTGGCTGGTTTAGTTCTTTAGAATATATCTGTCCGACCTCAATCGACCCAATATTACGCTTTACAAACTCGGGAATATAAACGGTCCGGCCCTTGCCATCATTAAGTCCTCCGTTGCTTTGCGCCCGATCTAACATTCTATCGAAAGCCTTGTCGATATTGGTATAAATTTGAACAACATCAACCAAAAATCCGTTATCATTTATTTTCTCAACCGTGCTGTCCAATAATTTCTTATCCTGTCCGGTAACCTCCATCACAAAGGAATATCTATCTAAAAAGTCTTTTCCATAAATCGCCCTGGCAGATACGGTTTTGCCAACAGCCGGACCGCCGATTAGAATCATAACCATATTGTTAGCTTTTCCTCTTTTGTTGACTAGCCAATGATCAAAAATTTTATGCCAAAGGAAATCCCCGGCCTTTCGAAAGGCCAGATAATTCGTCTTGTTCTTGCTATATTCCGGGAAAAGAGTTCCTTTGATGTTATCGCCGCCAAAGAAATTGCCCTCTTTTTGCTCGTATTCTTTGATCAGAGCTTCGGTATTTTCCGTCGCGTATTTGTAACTTTCAGACTCTAATTGTTCGTAGCTTTTTTCGGATATTTTTTCTTCCCCTCCTCGATCATCTTCTTGAAGTTCGGACTGTTTTTCAGCCTTTGTTTCCACTCTTCCTTCTTTTTGTCCACTAATTGTTGAAATTTGGTCATCTGTTTTTTCGTCAGCGAAAAGCGCGGCAACATCGATTTCCTCTTTATTGGCGATCTCTTCGGCTGCTTTAATTAAGCCAAGCCTGTCGGCAATGGCATTATACAACCTTACCTCGTTAGCTTTGGTAGGTATTGTATCATTATTTATATGCCCAAGCACGGTGTCAAATAGCTTTCTGCTCCTTAGTTCTTCCGGAACCCATTTAGGAAAACTGGAAGGTACTCCGCTCCAATGTTCCGTTCCGTCCGGATCAACCGTCCGAATCCGCTCTCCGGCCTTGGCATTCTCTATTTCCATTAAAATTTTAGCCTGCTCTTCAGCGATCTTCCCCTCGGAAATAAGCTGGATTTTAGTTTTGGCTTTCGGTTTATCTGTCGTTTTTCCTTTAAAGGACTTTAAAATTGCATTTCCTTCAGTCTGGCCTCGACTGTTTTTTTGCGAAGATAATTCTTTTCCAACATAATCGACAATCGCCCTTTTCCCGTCCTTAATTGCCCCCTCTATTGAATTGTAATGTCCATAAAAAGGAGAGCTCATTCCAGAATCTCCAACATTTGCGTCTATGGAAACTTGCCAATCACCATCTTTTAATTTTAAAACTTCGACTGAAGCAATCGGATAGCGGCGCCCCTTGAAAGGAACGGTTGCCGCGACCTCTCTATTTTTATCTGCAAATTTGTTGAACTCATCTCTTAATTTATTGCTTTCATCGACTATTTTTTGCCTTTCTTCTCCGTCTTTTGTATCTAAATTTTTCTCTAGCTCCTCCATCTTTCTAACTTTATCGGAAACAGATGTATCTATTTTTTCCTCGGCCGGTTTTATTCCTAACTTCCGATTGATCAAAGCGTCTATTATTTTGTCAGACTGAACGTGGAAGTTTGATTCTATATAAGCCGTGTCGAATAGGTGGTCAACGACTTCGTCTCTAAATTCCTGCCAGTCATCCGACAATTTTTCCATCGGATTTGAATACTCTCCAAGGTTCAAACCTTTTGCCTGGGCTCTTTTGACAGCGTAATCGGCTACAGCCAAACCAAAGTTGATGTGGTCCTCCTGGATCTCATTTTCTGCCGCGGTTATGGACTTCATCCTTTCTTCTATTTGGGTTTCTATCTGGGACTTTGCTGTCGGGTTTCTCTGGCCTTTTAAGGATTCCAGTTGTTGCTTCAATCCGTTGATCTCGTTCATTAGCGGGGTCTTTATCTCTTGGTCAAACTTTCCATAGGAGTCCAGCCATCTTTGTTGTAGATCGGCCGGTGTCTTTGTCGAAATATCGTCGGGAGAGAAAAGGCTCGTTTTTATTCCCTCTATCTTCTTAACGGTATCGGCCGGGACAATACTGATGATCGGGGTTGCTTTGTCGATCTCTTTCTTGACCTCTGCCGGAGTTTTATTCTCTGTTATTATATTGGTCGGATTATTTTTTCTTGCTTGGCTCGATAATTTTTGTTGCTCGGTCAACCTTGTCTCAAATTCCTTTTGTAGGTCTAATGCTGTTTTATTCTCGCTACCCAACAATTTTTGGCTGGCTGTTTCTGGGGACGAATTATCCAAAGTTTTGCTTTCACCAGTAAGAAATTGATAGGCGTTGTTCAAAATTTTAAAGTTGGTATCGCTTCCGCCCGTTTTGTCCGGGTGGGTTGTTTGCGCGGCCTTATAATAAGCCTGTTTTATTTCTTCTGCCGTGGATTTCTCGGTTAGTTTTGTCCCTGCAAACTGGTTGAGTTTTTCTAGGGCTTTCGATTTTAATTCTTTGATCGCCATCGTTTCGTCAATAGAAGAATATCTTCCAGTTTTAGATCCAGACAATCTTCCTTTCCCCCTGGCTAATCCATCAACGGCAGCTAAAATACCACCTTGAATATAGGCGTCTTCATCGGAGGCTCCTTCCAATTTGGAAATGCCATATCCCAATCCAAAAGCGGCCGGTATTGAAGCTAATTCTCCGGGCAATTTAAAGCCGCCCAACCCTATGGCTTTAGGAATAAACCCAAGAGCGGTATAGGGAACAGACATCACGACATCTTCGACGGCTTTTTTAGACCTATTTTCGACGTTCGGATCAAGTTGTCCGTAAGCCGCAAAACCAACAGCTCCCTGTAAAAACGGTAAAGCCTTAGCAACTATAGAAGAAGTTTTTGCTAGTTTGTCTATCGCCGATATCGACGCTAATCCTTTTCCGACCGCCCCGCTTATTCCTCCAATGGTATAAGCGGCACCGGCCACCTCCGACACTCCGGAAACAATCTTTTGAAAAGTAGTCTCTGGGACCGGAACTTCTGGACTGAGGAGATTGTTAGTTACTCCTTTGATAAAAGACCCTGTAATCATTTTCTCTGCCTTATTGTACATACCCAACTTGCTTCCTTCGTATTCCTCTTTCAACCGCGCGGCGTCTTGTTCATCTGCGGGGGCATAGGCAACTTGAGGCATAAGAGGATTGATAGATCCGCTTTCAGATATTGCTTTGCTGATATTATCTCTTAGGGGCTTGGTGTCATTAGCAACCGTTTCGAACGGTTCCTTAAACCAGTTGTACATTTTTTGGAAAAATCCTTCGTTTGAAGAGGTTTTTTTTGTGGTGGTATCTACCAATTTAATCGGACAAGAATTTGAAAAATCATTTTTATACTCTTCTGTTTTCACTGGCGTAAAGGTGCTATTTATTTTATTCCAATCAACTCCGTTTTTCTTTTTAACAGTGGTAGTCGTCGGCGTCTTTTGAGTTCCTTCGCCCGTAATGCTGTTATTAATACTGTTCCAGTCTATTGCCATAGGTGTTTGATTAAGTAAATTTATTTATCGTATTTTGCGCGATTATCGAGGCCAAGCAAATTATCAATTGCTTTGGTAGAAAGGTCGGGATAGCGCTGGTGCATTTTACTCCAAGCACTCGCCCAATTAATTTTTTTTGAATCCGTTGCCCTCATCGCCTGCACTAATTTATCCGCATAGTCCATAATTTCTTCCTTGGCTTTTTGGGTGTCAGCTTCCGTTGTGTCTTTAGTATCGCTAGCTGGTAATTTCTCCTGTCCCAGATAAACACTCTGAACCGTTGGCTGTCCGTCTGAACCCTGAATAATCACATCGGCGTATTTCGAACCATCGGCGGTTTGTCTAGTAGTCGTGGAAAGGATTGTTGATTTTGGATTCTTATTTTGTAAAGTTTGGTAAAATCCCATTGGGAGCCCAGATTGCACTTCCAAACGACTCATTGTTAATTTTTCACTATCACTCCAAGTGGCAATATCTGTGGCCCCACTGGATATTGCGTTATAGAGTATCTGAGCATTGGCGCGCGCGTTATCATTCGCGGTTTCTTCCTCGCTCTTTTGATCGTCGGAAATGCCTTTGACAACGTTGAAAAGCTGCAAAGTTTGGCTCAGCTGGGTGTTATAAGACTCGGTAGCGTTTTGATAGTCGGTCTGTTTGGCGTTCATTATTGTCCCGACAATGCTATAAGCAGTGCTTAATTGCTGTGTAAGTGTAGATTTTTGCGCATTTAAAGCAACAAGCTGATCGCTGGCATTTTGCTGTTGCTCCGTCATTCTCCCCTCGATCACGTTCATAGCAACCGGTTTTCCTTTCTCGGCCGTAGCATTAACCCTGTATCGCGCGTTAATGTCGTCTATTTGGGCATTGATTTCCGAAAGGGAAGATTCTACCTCATTGATGGACTTGCCTCCTAGCGAGCCCATAGGGTTTGCCAGCGAGTCTTTATAGGCTTGTTCCGTATTCGGAACAGCTGGTTGAGCCGTTGCCGTTGTACTCCCTATCCCCATGGCTTTTTTAGCCTCTGCCATCATTTCTGCAAAGTTTTGGACAGAAGACCTGATCGGAACATCATCAGAAGAAGAAAGAAGTGAAGCGGCGGCATCTTGCTCGCTATTGATAAAAGACTTGGCCGTGTTGGAATCGCTAACCTCGGAAGCGTTTTGAGGAGTTTCAGATTTCGGAGCTATTTGAGATCCCGATGGAATTATAGTTGAGGAAGAGCCGGAAGACTGGCCTCCCCTTAAAAGGTTTAACAATTGGGTATTCTGCGCCGCCGTTCCGGAATATCCCGTTATCCCGTACTTGGCCGCCAATGTTGCTCTCGAATTATAATCAGAAGCCTGGCCGGCGCTTTTTAGATAATCGACGACGCTCACCCCGGCATAAGACGAAGAAGTCGACAAAAGACCAATACTCCCATTTGTAGGTGCCTTATTAACTACTCCCGTTGTTGGAGCAAGAGATCCAGATGGTTGTACTTTAGTTGCGGTTACCGGCGCCGAAATAACCGGAGAAGTAGTAACAGGCTGCGTAGAAATCGCCCCGGAACTTGCTTGTGCCGCCCTCGATTGATTATCAGCCGTACCTGCCTTTTGTCTTGCCTGTAATTCGGCCAATACTTTGGCCAAGTCTGTTTGTTGTTGTGCTGTAAGTGCCATAAAATTGTTTTATTTTAATAAACTGCTTGATAAATTATCGAAGTTATTTGGAAGTTGGTGATATAAGTGGTTGAGTTATTGGTCCAATTATTTTGTACTTTCATGCTTACTATTTTTGAACCTCCACTATCGAAGGTAACGTTATCCGCCTCATAAACTAATTCATCGTCTATATAAAAACAAAGATTATAGTTGCTTCCATTCGGCAAAACCTCCATCCTATATCTATGCCAAAAATTACTTCTGATCGTAGATCCTCCGCTAGTTAACAACGCAGAGACATAAGAACCTGTCCCATAAGCATATCTAGCATGAACATGGTATCCATCGGTGGCGTTATAATCCAACTTGAATTCAACGCAACAATTACTCACTGCGTCAGTAGAGGCCCCGCCTATTCTTACTTTCGCAAATCCAGCTTTTGTTTGGCCAGTATCATTGTCATATCTTGCAACAAATTCCAACGAAGGATATTTACTCCAGACGGAAGGATACGTAGTTGCTTCTCCTATTTGAACACCAAAATATCCACACTCAAGATATGGCGTCCTGTCTGCCCCCGTAGAAGCGGAAATGTTAATTAAATTTTGAGCGTGAGGAGTTATAATTCCTCCGTCCAGTACAACATTCCAACCATCCAAGGAACCACAATCCAAAAAATAAGTATTTTTTTTAAACCGAAGATTGTTCGCATAAATATCGCAACCATCTAACACTCCAGCGCTGATCGTCCCGAACGTTCCGTTAACGCCGGATATATTTCCCTTAAAGGTTATCTCTCCCGCCGCTCCTGCGGACTTGTCATATTTGAACCCTTGATTTCCGGCCCAATTTCCAAAAATAATATCTCCAACATCGGTCCCGCCGATTATTGCCTTAAAAACATCGTTCGACGCATCGTCTATTATCTGTAATCCAGTATTGGCGTCGGGGAATATCCTCACCCTGGCACCACTGGCCGCGCTGTCGTATGACCCTCCTAAAAGGTCGAGCTTATTAGCGTCCGGAACAGCGGACCAAGCGGTACCATTCCAGCGATACATCTGATTTCCGTTTCCAGTATCGAACCAAACATCTCCGACCCCTTCGGCCGTAGGTTGAGTCGCCTGATAAAAGGTAACTATTTTTCCATCGGCCGTATCTTGCGCTGTCCCGGCGTCGGCAATAGCTTGAGCTATGGCTGCGTCCTGAACTTCCAGCCAAGCAGATCCGCTCCAACGATAAAGTTTGTTACCGCTGTCGGTTTTCACCCACAAATCGCCAACTCCCTCAGCTGTCGGGGTGGCGCTTTGATAGAAGGTGGTAACCTTTCCATCTGCCGTTCCCTGAGCCGCCGCCGCGGCGCTTATAGCGATACCTATGGAAGCGTCCTGAATATTCGCCCAAGCGGTACCATTCCAGCGATAGAGTTTATATCCGTCATCGCTGTCGTACCATAAGTCTCCCGTATTTTCCGCTGTTGGTTGAGATGCCTGGACAAATGTTTTTATCTTAGTAGAAGGGTCATAACCGGCCGCAAAAGTAGTCGCTCCTCCGATAGTGATATTCGCCGCGGCTATGGTTATCCCTTCTGCCGAAGCATTAATTGAAGCAATGACATTGGTGTTTTGGACCGGAGTGAAATTAAGTTGGGTGGTTGTTACTGAGCCAGTATAGATTTTCCCGCCGTCTATCTTGGTAATATCCGTTGCGTTACGCCAATTGGAAAGATAGACCGTTCCATCTATCAATATTTTTGTAGCCGCAATCACTTCGACATCCGTTGTCCCTACATTCCTAGGGGTAGCCGTTGCGCCCGTTGAAAAATTAGCCGAAATATTTCCGGAGGTGTCGATAGCTTTCAGCCAATAAAAATAAGGCTGTCCTCCGGTAAGTCCTCCGTCCACAAATTTGTCCGCAAAAGTGTTTCCAACCAAAGTCGCTGTGGCCGAACTGTTGGTCGTGTTTCTATAAATGTTATAAGAGGCCAAGTCGAGATCTGTATTGTGCGTCCATTCCAAAATACTATATTGAATTCCAGCAGTTGCGGTCAGCCCGATCACGTTCCCGGGAACGACCGAATCGGCAGCTGTTGTCGAAGTAACGTTCGAAGAGAATGAAGAAATAGTTCCGTATCTGTTCACCGAAGCTATCCCAAAATCGTAGGAAGTATTTGGGACCAATCCCTCTATCGTCATGGTGTTGGTCCGAACCTCTAAATAAGTGTAGTAAGTGTAAGAATGTTTTTTGTACCGGATAAGGTAATGGTCGAAAGTATTTGAAACGATAGCAGTCCAGGTCAAAACGACGTAAGCGGTCAAAGTTCCGTCTCCCGCGATACTCACGCCCGTAGAATTTACCGATAAACTAAGAGGAACAATGTCGGCCGTATCCGTAGCAACATTAACGATATTGGCTATCGACTGGCCGCCGATGGAACCTCCCGAATGAGATCCTATAAAGTCGATCACTCCGCTGGAAAGGGTATATTTCAGCCGGGTAATGTCGGAAGCAGAGCCATAATACAGTCCTTCTGGTCCGAAATAATAACCGTCATGGGTAGTATCCGTGAAAGACGTCTTCCCGTACTTAACAACCCCTCCAACCACGGTCATATCGAACGCCGTAACGTGTCCGGCCATATCAACCGAGAAAGTGGCCGCCGCGAAAGTATTCCCTCCAAGCCAAATGCCCGAACTGTCAGCCTTGAAACAGGTGGCGCCGGCTCCAATTTGAATCGTATCCGAAGAAGAGCCGCTTTGATCGGCAACTTGTCCTCCGATGACGATCGGAGCGGCCTCTATATTCGTAAAAGGTTGTATTATTGTGTCGTTCATTAGAAGGTTATGTCTATTTCCTCAATCTCCGGGGCCGTGTTTGCGCTTACTATCGGCTTAATCCTGAATTGGACTGTGTTGGCGTCAGAAACGGTGCTGTCTATAATTATTTTTTTGTTTTTAGTATCGACGGTGGTATCTTCAATTTCTTCATAAGGAGCACCATCAACGCTTTGCCAAATTTGAATGCTGCAATTTGTCGGCAAAGTCCGATAATAAACCTCTATATTAAAGTCTTTCTTTTCTCCGCGATCTACCGCAATAACACGGGTGTCTAAATATGCGCAGGTAAACTTATTTGCCATATCGAGTTTGTCTATCCCGTAAACCGTTCCTGTCGTTGTGTCTTTCCAAGAAACTAAAAGGTCGTTCCCAACAGACGCTATCGCTCCGATAACGATATTGGAGCTGTTACCTGTCGAAATTAGGTATTCCAAATTAAGAATTTTCGAATATTCCTGGCTGTAAGACCCGAAGCTGTAAATTCCTTGCTCTGTAGGGTTTCCTGAAAGGTTTGAGAGTCCGAAAAGCGGAAGACAGTTTCTATTGACCGCCGCGTTCGGATAGACTATTGCCTCGTTTGTGCCACTCCAATCGCCAGGCAGTTTCTTATACTGCTCGAGAACTCCGGTATAGATATAGAAATTTCCCTTTTTTCCTGCTTGGACCAAGACATAATTATCTGTCGGGAGAAAGCAGTTTATCCCAACCTCCGGGACATCGTCCGCGCTAGAGAATGAAATTGACCAAGTGTTCCACTTCATCACCCAGGTTTCGGAAACATTAGAGCTGATGAATGACCCTATAAGAAGATCTGTCGAGTATTTTCCTAGAACAGATATCCTCAAGGGATTCTTGACATCGTTATTGTTGCCGTCCGAAAAAGTACCGGCGTCCACTTGAGCAACATAGTTCTTATCCCCTATATATAAAACCATCACTTGTTTTTGCTCAAAGATAGGGTGGTAGTCTGCGTCTGTATTGGTAAACGTTGCCCAGCTGTCATTACGCGTTGACCACGCTGAACCTATCTGCCAGCGTCCTAGACGGCTCTGCATTGAGTAGTAGATATATCCTTGGTATTCAGCCGCGTCCATTATCCCGACCGCTCCTGCGGCGGGTGAGACAGTCGCTTCCAACGAATAAGCTCCGGCGCTTGTCCGCTTCCAAATCTTTCCATTGGTAGATCCGAAGAGATAAGTATTCCCGTCCGAACAGGGAACGATCGCTTTGACCAAGTCATCAACTGTTGACCCGCTTTCTTTGGTCATTTTCTGGTTGACTTTCAATATTCCAGGCTCCGAGTGCAAGTCAAATCCAACCAATTTATGCACGGAATTGGCCGGTCCTTGATACTTGCTGTTGGCGATACCTCCTAAATTAAAATCTTTTAAGATTATTTTTGACATACGTTAGAAAAGTTTTTTTAGGATAGAACTGATATTGTTTAGGTTAGAGAGAAAAAACCCTATACCGCCCATTATTATTCCGAACGCCGTGGCTTTGCCCTCCATTCGTGCCCAGGCTTTTTCTCTATCGGAAACACATTTTTCCACTTCCTCAACTCTTTTATCTTGGGCTTCCATTCTCTTTTGTAGGTTTTCATTTAAAGTTCTAAACTGCCCGGCCAATTCGCCGACCGTATAATAAAGACTGTTAAAATTCGGCTTTTCGTTTTCCATAATTATTCTTTAGGCGTTTTATCCCAATTATTATTTGTTGGCTTGGCTGTTTTGCTCCAAGTTCCGTCCGTAGCTTTGACGACCTTAGTCCAAACTTTGTCTGTGGCCTTGCCGATCATGGCCCAAAGACCTGCGCGTATGCCGTTTAAATAAGATCTGATGGAATCAACAAGGGAAACGATCTCTTGCAAGGTCAGGGTTTTGCTGAAAAACGTAGAAAGAGAAGACGAAAAATTAACGGTCGCGCTGAAAATATAAAGTCTGTTTGATATGAAGCTTGAAGAATGGCTGATTATTTCCGAAAAAACCCTTACTGTTTGTTTAATGAAACTATCCGCGAAAGAGACGCTTTCCGTGATTGTCCGATTAAACTGCCTGAGAATGAAATCTGTGAATGTGGTTGTTTCCTGAAACAAAATATTTATTCCTTTATAAATATTGGCGGTAAAAGAGGCGGACTCCTCGATCGTTTTGGATATTGTCTTCAAGAATTCTTCCGTGAAAGAGATCGCTTCAATTAATATTTTATTAAGTCCTTTGGATATGCTGTCCGTAAAAGTAGACACCTCTTCGAAAAAGGTGCTGATACTCTTGTAAACGTCTGCCGCGAAAGAGGACACTTCCTCTAACGTTCGGCTAATTACCCTGGAAAGATAGTCCGTAAAGCCAACTATCTCTTCGGCTAAGACACTTAAAATTTTCTGGCTAATAAAGTCGTCAATATTGCTGAACGCTTCCTCAAAAACCTTTTGAACCTTTTTAAAAAAGGAATCCGTGAAGGTAGCCACCTCTTCAAACACTTTGCCGGTGCTTTCCATCTGCCCAAAAAACTCGGCCAATAATGACACGGTTTCTTCAAAGGATCTCCCGATTTGCCTTACAAGACTATCGACGAAAGAGACCGTCTCTTCTAGGGTCTTGTTGGTTTGATTGACTAAGGCCGCTAAAAAGTTAGATGTTTCGGACAATATCTTAGATGTTTGCTTCAAAATAGTATCAGTAAAAGAGGAGATTTCCGTATAGACAGTGGTAATGACTTTTAAGCAGACAAGACTGGCAGTAAAAACTACCCCTGTCTCTTCCAAGATTTTTTGGAAATCCTTGACCATCGAAGAGGTATGGTTGACCGTCTCTAAAAAAGTCTTAAAGCCCTGCTTCACCACGCTTGCCGTATGGTTTGCGGTCTCTAAAATAGTCCGGCTACACATCTTGATCAGGCTATCGGTATGACTGACAGTCTCCGTCCAAGTATTGAACCTCGATTTTATAGAAGAAAAAGTGCTTGTATGGGTCGCGGTATCCAGCAACGATCTGCTATTTTGCTTTATAAGGCTAGATGTATGATTTGCTGTATCGGAAATGGTGCGTCCGGCCCCCTTGATAACGCTTGCCGTGTGATTTGCAGTTTCCGTCAGTTCCCGGATAAAGGTCTTTATCTTCGCGAAGGTATCGGTATGCGTAACGGTTTCCAGTATGGTCCGACCATTTTGTCTTATAAGAGAAGAGGTATGGGTTACGGTATCGGTTAAAGTGCTGAATTTTGATTTTATCGAACTGAAAACATCGGTATGGGTTACGGTATCAGATAAGGTTCTCCCGTTTTGTTTTATGACGCTCGAAGTATGATTGGCCGTTTCAGACAATATCCGGCCGAGAAGCTTGATTAAGCTTGAGGTATGATTCACCGTCTCCAAAAAGGTACGGCTGGCTTGGTTTATCAAGGAAGATAGATGAGATACTGTTTCTAGGAAATACCTAGAGTTTTGTTTTCTGCATTCATCTGTATGAGTAACCGTTTCGGCCAACTCTTTGGTAATTGGTGCCGCCGTATAGGTGGCGTAGATGGAGAATCTATAGTTACCTGTAAGGCTTGCAATCGTCCACGGGTCTTCTTTTCCATTTGCATAAGTTTTCCCCTGAGCCTCGTTAAACCCTTCTTCATAAAAAACCGTGCTTGTCGAATCGCTTCTAATAAAAACTCCTGTATTGTTGGTACATTTAGCACCATTGCCTAAAACATTTAAAATATAATTTGTTACTGATGATATAGCTTCAGAAGCGAAGCTGAAAGTTTTCCATCCAACAGTAGTTGAAATGGCTATATTCGTTGATTCAGAAAAAGCTATTTGATTATGTGAATTTGAGCCTCCGCTGTCTTTAGAATTAACAAAAGCACTAATGTCTATAGTGTTGGTAGTATCAGCTCTAAGATAAGCACTCAAACTATCAAGTGTTCCATTGCTGACAGGAGAGCTAACTAATGTCGATTCACGATTATTTACCGCCCTGGAATATTTAGCTGCCAAATATCTATCTTCTCTTGAACCAGCACTCGTATACCCAAAAGTCAAACCTGCGGCGTGTTTTACTGGATAAACTGCTTTATCTAAAAATTCCTGTGGAATATCTACTGTCAAAAATCCATTGGCAATATTCAAATCACCCCAAACCCATTTTCCAGCAGAATCTTCTATCCGTGGTCTGTAAATGTGTCCAACTTTTCCACATTTATATTCCTTTCCACCAGTCCAATTTATTTTATTTTCTTTAGCATAAACCGCATACGAACCTAAAACATTTTCATCGCAACTCCAATGCCCATTGGGGTGTTGTTTTCTCTCCATCGGTTGTTTAAAATATTCAACCCCCTTATCAACTACTGTGAATTTGACTTGATAATTACCAGTCTTTTTAGTCCTTGGGTCCTTTAAAAGCAATATTTCAAACTCGCTCGCACCTTTTGGATGTTCGTCATTTTTTATATCGTAAAAATGAGCCTCAACTTTAGACCCTTTCCACTTTATCTTTCCGTCCTCAGTGATAACTTCCGGGCTTTTCTCATCGTGAACAAGGCGAAGAGAGCAATTTACCTCATTGTCCCATCTTTTTATTTTTTGCTGTGGAAGAAACTCGTTAGCAGTCTTGCTGTCTCCCACTTCCAACTCAACCTTATCTCTAGGATTGCTTTTAGGGACGGCAAAAAAAGTGTTATCAGCTATCTGATATTTTTGAGTAATGGCTTTGTCTAATTTTATTTTGTCTAGTTTTGCCATATTAGTTCCTTTCCTCTGCCAACCTTTGAAGATTGGCAGAAAAAAGAACTAAGCTGCTTTTACTTTCCAAGTGATCTGCAACGAATCCGTGTTGACCACGTTGATCGCTGAGAAGACTTGCCTACAAAGTAAAGTTCCCGTCGACGCGGCGTTCAATATTCCGCTTTCGGTTACGGCCTTGGTGCCGGTAACAGAGAAAGTGTTGACCAACTGGGCGGTATCATTGGTAACGGTAGTCGTTACGCGCGATGCCGTAGAATTGGCTCTGGCTAAACCGCTATCGGTCAACTCTGTCTCCAAAGTTGTATTGCCGACTGCAAAAGCAGTCGTGCCAGTTCCTAATCCGATATAGGTAAAAACGGCTTCTGCCCCTGAACCGTTTATCCTCGAAGCCAAGCCAGCAAACCCGGCATTGGTTACCGCGTTTGGCATAAAAAGCCTAGTGGTCCAAAATCCAAAAAGGATTGGTACTCTAAACCCGTATGCCGAGAAATGGTTTAACTGGCCGGATTTGATCTGTCCGTCTTCGGTTATCGGGTTCGGGACCAATTTCCTCAATAATTTTAGAAAGAAATTTCCCAACGCGTTCATCTTCCAAAGAGGTTTGAATTTTCCATCAGCGCTTTTCAACTGATAAAAAACGTTCTCGTAGCATTTTGTTTGAGCTCCGATTTTCTTTTTTAATTTTTGTTCTTTTGTCATGCTTATTTGATTTCCTTACCGCTGAACTTTTTAGAAAGTTCGGCAATGTTTTTATTTTCTTCCTCGACCTTTCCTGTTTTCTCAGCGATCTCCATATCGCTCTTGTAGGTTGACAGTTGTTTCTTCAACTCGGCGTTGAGGGCTTTCTCGTCGGTATTGGGAGCCAGGGCTATCCTGCGTTCGCTCACTACCTTGTCCTCTCCGTCAACGATGTTGAAAGCAACATCCACCCACCTTTCGGTGATCCTCTTGCCGTCTTCAACGTAGTTGCGTTCGTCAGGCTTAAGGGAAATAACTTTGATTGTGTATTCCATTTTAATAATCCTGCCCGTCATCGTACGGAGTGGAAGCTTCTTCGCTCCTATCAAGATTGAAGCCGGAGATAGAGGCTAGGGCGTCTCCCATGTCTCTTGTCATCACGTCCTCTTGCTCGTCCTCCGATAACGGGAGTGGTTTAGGTCTCGCTTTTTTATTTGCTATTGAAACCCTGCGGACTAAAA
>Ga0265297_10006802_pt1 | contig 16294 bp, 15 predicted proteins | sample Munlanlwell13791_FD_192502 | JGI IMG/M metagenome (GOLD analysis project Ga0265297, IMG submission 192502) | Leachate microbial communities from a municipal landfill in Southern Ontario, Canada - Leachate well 137-91 | ecosystem: Engineered > Solid waste > Landfill > Unclassified | place... | reverse complement strand
GTATTTTATAGTTTTTAAATTATAAAGGTTTAAAAGCATAAACAAATATATTATTTTTAATTGATACTTTCAAGTATTTTAATCATTCCTTATAAAGTGGTGACATTTTTCTTAATCTGTCTATGATTGGGGGAAGAACCTCGATAACTCTTTCCACTTCTTTCTGTGTATTATATTTTCCAAGAGAAAAAAGGACTGAACCCTGTGCTATGGTAGGAGGCAGGCCCATTGCCAGAAGGACGTGCGAACTTTTTAGAGCCTGCGATGCACAGGAAGATCCGCTGGCTGTGGCAATTCCTTCAAGATTCAAAAAAAGCAGTATAGATTCTCCCTCGATAAACTCAAAACTCATATGGACATTGCCGGGAGTTCTTTTAATCGGATGTCCGTTTAGTTTTACATTTTTAACTCTGCTCTTTATTCCTTTGATCAGGTTGTCTCTTAGTTTTGATATATATATTATATTTTTATCCATCCCGTCTACGGCTATTTCGCATGCCTTACCGAAACCTGCAATAGCGGGGACATTTTCAGTTCCGGCTCTTCTTCCGCTTTCCTGGATGCCTCCCAGAAGTAAGGGCTTTATCCGGACTCCTTTTCTAACATATAAAGCGGCAGCTCCTTTTGGGCCATACATCTGCTGGGAAGTAAAAGTGTATGAGTCTACTCCAAGCTTATTGACATCGACCGGTATTATTCCTGCGGCAGCTGCACCATCGCTGTGAAATAGGATATTATTTTCTTTTGCGATATCCGATATTTTTTTTATCTTCTGGATGGTCCCGACTTCATTATTTGCATGGATTATAGAAATAAGTACCGTATCCTTATTTATTTCCTTTTTGATGTCTTCAGGATTTACGAAACCATCTTTATCTACTGGAACCAGCGTCACCTTCCATCCCTCTTTTTCGAATTCCTTTAAAGGATTGATGATTGAAAGATGTTCGATACTCGAGGATATTATGTGGTTTCCCTTGTTTTTATTGGCTCTTGCTAGTCCCCAAAGGGCAAAATTATTTGATTCTGTTCCGCAGGACGTGAAATATATTTCTTCTTCTTTGGCGCCGATAAGACCGGCTGCCTGTTCTCTTGCCTTATCCAGAGCTTCTTTCGGCGGACCTCCGAAATCGTGAAGGCTCGATGGATTTCCATAATTTATTTTAAAATATGGTTCCATATATTCAAAGACTCTGTCATCTACTCTGGTGGTAGAAGCGTTATCGAAAAATATTTTTTCTTCGGTCATAATATTTAATTCATTATAAACATTATAATTGCTGACGCTGCAGCTGTAATCGAATCATTATTAATAATGGTTTGATTATTTCAAAAATCAATTTAAAAATCAAACGGCTCTTATCTTAAAAAGATTTTTTTTATTAATAATATCTGTTGACAAATAAGTCACTATTTTTTAGTATTAAAACATTATGAATAAAAAGATGTATAGTTTCAGATTAAATAAAGATTTAGTAGACAGCACAAAAGAAATAGCAAGAGAGATGGGGATATCACTTTCTTTATTTATTAGTTGTTTATTAAAAGAAAAAGTGAGTCATCTAAATTCCTTAAAAGAAAACAATAAAATAGATAACAATTTTATTATCCCAGATGAGTCCGCTCCCCAAATCTTGCGGGAGATTGTTTCGGAAATAAAAAAATTAAGATCGGATTTAAAGAGTTTTTTAAAAACAAGTAAAAGTGAATCTAAGGTTTGATTTTTAGATTATGATATGATCTTTATATAATCCTTTATCCTTTTTAAGGTCAATTCTTTTCCAAGTATTTCCATGGTCTCAAATAAGGGAGGGCTTACCGGGCTGTTCCATATGGCTATTCTTGCCGCTTCGGCAATTTTTCTAAGGTTAAGGTCAAGATCCTTTGCAACCAGTCTCAAATTCTCTTCGGTTTCTTTTGCCGGGAATCTATCATTTACCTCTTTCAGTGCGTTATAGATGGTATCCAGTGTTTTCAGGGCATCGATACTCTTGTTTTTAAAGTAATTTTTCGACTGGTCACTGTATGCGATTTTAATAAAAAATGGATCGATCAAATCTATGCTTTCTTTAAGGGTTTTGATGCGTTCTTTTATAAGCGGTGTTATTCTGGCGATTTTCTGCTGCAAATTTTCCATACTGCTTTCCAGATCACTCATCTCCCGAGAAGCCAGATATTTTTTTATCTGAGTTTCCAGTAGTTTTTCTAACACGGAATTTTCCATATTTCTTATGTAGTATCCATTTACCCATAAAAGTTTGTCGTAATCGAATTTAGCCGGCTTTTTATTTATGGAATCAAGTTCGAATTTTTCAATTAATTCATCGATTGAAAAAGTAGTGGTCTTTTCGTCATAGGCCCAGCCAAGGAGTGCAAGATAATTTAGGATGGCTTCTTTTAGAAATCCATCTTCAATATATTTCTCGACAGATATAGAACCATGTCTTTTACTTAATTTCTGGCCGTCCTGTCCCAGTATCATCGGCAGATGAGTGAAATTAGGTATATCAAAACCAAGTGCCCTGTAAATAAGGATCTGCTTTGGAGTATTTGACAGGTGATCCTCTCCTCTTATGACATGTGTTATTTTCATCAGGGCATCGTCTATGGCCACGGAATAGTTATAAGTGGGGAGTCCATTGGATCTTATTATGATAAAGTCTTCGATATTTGAAGCATTGATCGTTATATTTCCATATACGGTATCCTTGAAATTTATTACTTCGTTTTCAGGTACCAGGAATCTTATTGCGAAGGGTTTACCACTCTCCATATTAGTTTCAATGCTTTTTTGGGTAAGTTTAAAACATCTTCTATTGTATTTGAAAGATTTCTCTCTTTCTGCTTTTAGCAATTCGGGACTACAGAAACAGCGGTACGCCTTCTTTTCTTCAATAAGTTTATCGGCATATTTTTTATATATTTCGAGTCGAAGAGATTGTCTGTATGGACCATATTGGCCTCCGACTTCCTGTCCTTCATCCCAGTCAAGTCCCAGCCATTTTAACGAATTCAATATGATATCTATCGTTTCTTCCTGATGTCTGGCTATGTCGGTATCTTCAATTCTTAAAATGAATTTTCCGGCCGTTTTCCTGGCATATAACCAGTTAAAGAAGGCAGTTCTGGCACTTCCTATGTGTAAATATCCGGTCGGGCTGGGAGCAAATCTAACCCTTACTTCTTTATTTTTCTTATTCATTTTAGATTTATGGGTTTACCCATATTGTGATTTTCCTGTTGGTTTCAATAGGCTGTCCCCACAGGGGATCCTGGCGGTGAGTAAATCCGGATGGAACTTCAGTATACACTTCATTTTTATATTCTATATGCGTATAACCGGCTTGAATCAACATATTATTTGCTTCGGTTATGGATATTAACGATACCATGGGCATAATCGGGATCGCCTCAGGAGCAATAGGCATTTGCACTGTCGGTTCCTGACCATAGCGGAACTCCTTAACTATTATCTGGTCAAGTGGTGTAAACCTGTTCGGGATCATCATCTCTCCTGTCTCAGGATTGATCACAACCTGGACATTGATCCTGTCATCCTCGGGTCTTACGAAATTCTCTATAGGCAGGTCTTTTGTTGCCTCGGTCATAAATAAGTTCCAGATCATTGCCGGCTGTGCGCCCCCCTGAACCCTCAAATCATGGATATTTTCCATTTTTATATTGGCTTCCGGATACCCCATCCATACACAGGCTACAAGGTTCGTAGTAAATCCGGTGAACCAGGCGTTTTCTCTTTCATCAGTGGTACCGGTTTTTCCTGCACAGGGCCTATCTTCGAGCCTGGCTCTGGTACCGGTTCCTCTTATCATGACCTGCTGCATAATTTCTATAGCCCGGTAGGCATTGATCGAGGTCAGCACCTGTCGGATTTCTTCATCGTTTTCTTCATTGTATTCTTTAATAATGTTACCATCTTTATCCACAACTTTTAATATAGCTATCGGTTCATGTTTTACCCCATAGTTAGCGATAGTCGAAAATGCGGTACAGACCTCAAGAGCAGATACTCCGGTAGTAAGTCCGCCGAGACCCATTGCCGGGTATGGATCCATGGGAGTTTTTATACCCATGTCATTTGCCAGCTGTGCCATTGCGTAAGCTCCTATTCTCATTATAAGCTGGGAATATACCACATTTACGGATTTTACAGTTGCTTCGAGGATCGGCATTTCATTTGTGTCATAACTGCTGTTATCGTAATTCCCGACTTCCCAGGGTTCACTGCCTTCGATATCGAATATTACTTTCCCATTAGGATTGAAGGTCATATAAGGACTGACTCCCTGTTCAAGAGCAGAGAGTAGAGCAAAAACCTTAAATGTCGAGCCTGGCTGTCTTTTGGCCTGCGTAGCCAGATTGAATTTTAATTCTGTAAAATCTTTCCCTCCAACCATAGCTTTTATATATCCGGTTTTGGGATCCATTGCGACAAGAGCTGCTTGAGGGTCTTCGGGATCAAAAAGAATTTCATTTATTGCATTTTCAGCTGCAACCTGCATGTCTGGTTCCAGGGTGGTGTATATTTCAAATCCGCCCTTAAAAACTCTTTCTACTCCATATTCTTCGATTAATTCCTGTTTTACATATTCTACAAAATAAGGAGCAAAAATTTCCTGAGTTTCTTCTCTCGGTCTCTGGGTTATTATAGGTGCCTTTATTGTATCATCATATTCTTCCTGGGCTATATAGCCCAGTTCGAGCATTTTGGCCAGTACCAGATTTCTTCTTTCAAGGGAAGCTTTGTTATCTATATATGGTGAGAATAAATAGGATTTAAGGAGTCCGGCAATAACGGCACATTCGGATAGGTTCAGATATTCCACATCTTTATTGAAATATACTTTAGCCGCTGCCTGAACCCCGTACGCACCTTCACCAAAATAAACTGTGTTGAGATACATCTCAAGTATTTCTTCTTTGGAATAGAGTTGTTCGAGTTGATAGGCAAGAGCAGCTTCTTTTATCTTTCTCTCATAGGATATTTCATATTTTTCCTCAGGCATATATACATTTTTTATATATCCCTGAGTAATAGTAGTTGCACCCTGTTCTGTTCCTCCGGATGAAAGATTTATAATAAATGCACGGATTATACCTTCTATATCGAATCCTTCGTGTTGATAGAATCTTTCATCTTCGATTGCGACGACGGCATTTATAAGATTTCTGGGTATTTGTTCATATGATACAAGTTCGCGGTTTTCCTCACCATGAAAGGTTGCAATAAGTGTTCCGTCGGCCGCATATATTCTTGATGTAAGGGCGTTTTCCGTTGGTGTAAAATCTTCAAGTTGTGGAAGATCATCAAACAATGAAGCAACAGTCCGGACAGCAAATAACAGAAGACCCGAAAGTGCAAATACGAAGAGTAGCTGGACCGAAAGAATAACGGCAACTATTGTTATTATTACTCTCGAAAGTTTTTTATTTTTATGTTTTTTTCTTAATCTGGACAATGTCTGTAAAAAATATTAAATAAATTTAGATTTCTAAAATATCAGATATTACAAATAAAAAATATTATCATATTTCTTTTTTATTATACAGACCTCCGATTCATATGATTATCTGGAATCTCACCCGTATTGATAGCACAACGCTTAAGTATTTCACATAAATATTTATTTGTATTAAAATATAACTACTATGGGACTTAAATTTACACTGGAAGAAATCATAAAATTAGCTCTAAAAATAGAAGAAAGCGGGTATATTTTCTATCAAAAATATTCAGAGATCGCAAAATCGGAAGAGGTCAAAAAAGTTTTTGATTTACTGGCATCAGAGGAAAAAAAACACTACGAAGAATACCAGAACCTGTTATCTCGTATACCGAAACATAAAATGGCTGAAAAACTCTATTTAGGAAACGATGAATTTTATCTAAAAGTGCTGGCCAGAGAGAGTATTTTTTCGGATAATAAATCAACCGAAACTTATATGAACTCGATAAAAAACGATAGAGAAGCTCTTGAATTAGCCCTAAATTACGAATTCGACACCATAGAATTTTTTAATACTCTTAAAAAATCGGTACCATTAAAAGAAAAAAGTTTCGTAAATACAATAATACTGAAAGAGAGACAGCACTATAAGATCATAAAACAAATGCTTATTAATATGGGATAACTAAATTAAGAAAAACCTGTTCTCCGCATTTCACCCCAGCTTTTTTTCTTTCTTAAATAATCGATAAATCCTTTGATTCTGAAAATCAGGGTAAGATGTCTGTATCCAAAATTTTCAAACAATGAAAATACAGTAAGTACTACCAGGTAATACCACTTTTTATATCTTTTAAAATAAATATCTTCAAGCAGTATTGTAAATAATGACAGGATGGAACTCCATAACACCGCTAATCCCAGGAAAAGAAGAAAAAATTGAATATCTATTGTTTGTGAGATAAGAATATAGATTATGGACAAATAACCGATGATTTCGATTATAGGACCCAGAAATTCAAAATAGAGAAAAAATGGTAAACCAAACATACCAACCATGCCATATCGGGGATTACTGATCATATTCTTGTGTTTTATCAGTGTATCGATTAATCCCCTGTGCCATCTATTTCTCTGTCTGCCGAGTATTTTTAAGTTTTCAGGCACCTCTGTCCAGCACACAGGATATGCCCTGTAAAGGAAGTTGTAGTCTTTTTTTAGATTCTTTAAATTCTTATGAAGTCTCACGATTAATTCCATATCTTCTCCGATCGACTTGCGGTCATATCCTCTGACCTGGCGAACCTCGCCGATATTAAAAACCGAGAAAGCACCTGACACAATAATCAAAGACTTCAATCTTTGAAATCCTGCCCTGCCAGCTGTAAATGCTCTTAAATATTCAACTACCTGAAATATAGGAAGAGGTCTGCGGCTCAGTCTCACTTCTTTCAACTTTCCCTTTTCGATAAGACAACCGTTAATTACCCTGACGATTCCACCGGCTACGACATTTTTTTTCGGATTCTCAAGTAAGGGCTTCATGACTTTTAACATAGCATCTTCTTCAAGTAACACATCGGCATCTATACTTATAAAATAGGGATAATTTGCAGTATTTATTCCTGCATTTAATGAATCAGCCTTCCCTCCATTGACCTTATCGATTACAATGAGCCTGGGTTCGGATATGGAAATATAATAATTCTTTATTTTTTTTGTTTTTATTTTGGTATGAAATGCATGATAGATTTTCTTTAGATTGAATTCCCTGATTAATTCACCTGCAGTGTTGTCTGTTGAACCATCATTTATGACAATAATCTCGAAATTCGGGTATCTTATTGAAAGAAGAGATCTTGCAGTATCGATTATTGTGGACTGTTCATTATATGCCGGTATCAATATAGAAATACCCGGAGTAAGCTTTGATTTGTATAGATAAGGATAATCATCGATAAATGACCTGGCATATTGTTTTTTAAATTCAAAGAAAGCCAGTATCATAAGTATTGTGTATATACTATTTATCAGGAAAAAGTAAACCAGAAACAAAAATTGTGGATAAAAGGTCCAGCTATATATATTCATTGTGATCCAATCCGTAATCTTCTATTAATTTGATATTTTCTAAAATCTCCCTGCATCTTTTTCTGACAATATTTTTTGGGTGTGAAAGATTTCTTGCCACTTCTTTTTTTACCTCTTCATTTCTATATTTAAAAAACAATTTTATAAGAAGCCTTGATGCTTTGTAGTTCACTTCCCAGCAATCATCGGAAAGGGCATTTAAAAGATAGTTGGATGCTCTATAATCGGGAATAATACTTATAGCAGTAACAGCATTGATTCTGACAATTTCGGATTTGTCATTTAAAAAGCCGGAAATCATTTCCAGTTCTTTCAATGAATTTAATTCTTCCGCTGTACCGATTTCTCTTATGGCAGATTTCCTAATCTTAAAAAGTTTTGCAAGCGGAATCAGACTATAGGCTCTTACACCCTCGTCTTTGTTGCTTATCAGGTTTCTCAATGTCTCCTCCAGACTGATATAAATAGCGGCGAGTCCCGGGTCGGATGGTGTTTTAAGATCCATTTCCGATAACGCTCTTAAAATCCAATAGCATGTCTTCGAATCACAATTTCCTAAGATTTTTTCTATATAGGGAACGGCTTTTTCACCATAATCGATTAAAATATCAGTTATATTTGGGCATCTTATATCGCTGAAATCTTTGATCAGACTTAAAATATATTCAATAGCACTTTCTACTTTTAATTTACCAAGTGCTCTTACTGCAATTAATCTTACATCTTCATCTTCATCTCTTAATGCCAGTGTCAAACAAGCTATGGCTTTATCGCTATAAGATTTTCCAAGTTTATCTGCTGAAATCCTCCTTTTCCATATACCGGAGTATTTAAGTTGTCTGATCCGCCAGTCGATTATTCCTGAATTTTCGTATGCCTTTATGAAGAATTCCCTTTCGGAGGGATTTGCGGCTGAATTAATTTTTTTGGTTATTACTTCCTCGAATGCAATTCTATTGACATGGGATTTAATATCAAGAATTTTTTTTCCTGTCCGATAACTGCCTTCATATTTATCATCCCGGCTATATAAAGAATTCAGGTTATTGATAATACTTGTATATAAATTTTTTCTTTTGCGGTATAAAAGGTGATAAGGATAAGAAAACATTCTCCTCAGGAAAACAAGTAGGATTATTAAAGCTATGATTCCAATTAAAAAGAGATCGATAATATATATTGCATTAAAATTGAATAGCATTATTTTATGCTGATTAAATTTAATTTTATTTTAGAATACAATCGGTAAATAATAATTACTTGTCCTTAAAGTAAAGTTTATATTATGAATATAATTAAATTATACTAATGTATTATTATATATTAAAAACAACCTAAATTTAATTTTTCCTTTATTTATATTATTATTACTAGATAAGATTTATCCTGGTTTTTGAGACTTAGTAATTGAAACCAGGTTGAGTATAAGTGGTTGAGCAATTTTTAATTTAAATAGCTATAAGGAGTTCTATGTCTGCATTATCTGACAAAGCAATGATAAATATGCTTAAAAGATTGGTAGAGATCAGGAAGTTCGAGGAGAAATCCATCGAGCTTTACAAAACCGGGAAAATCCGCGGATATCTGCATCCCTGCATTGGTCAGGAGGCTATTCCGGTGGGAGCATGCCAGGCAATCGGAAGAAAGGATTATATTATTTCCAACCACAGGGGTCATGGTCACTGTATAGCCAGGGGTGCTGATATGAAGAAAATGATGGCCGAACTTTTTGGAAAATCAGACGGTTACTGCGGGGGCAGAGGTGGTTCAATGCATATTACTGATATGGACCTTGGCATACTGGGAGAAAATGGAATCGTCGGAGGAGGTATTCCCATATCGGTTGGAGCGGGGCTATCCTGTAAAATGGATGATAAAGGAAATGTGGTTTTGTGCTTTTTCGGTGACGGAGCAGCGAACAATGGAGTATTTCATGAATCCCTGAATATGTCGGCTATATTAAAACTGCCGGTAATATATATCTGTGAAAATAATATGTATGCTATCTCTATGTGCTCAAAGGATTCAGTGGCCTGCGGAGACATAGGGAAGAGAAGCTGCGCTTATGATATCCCCGGGTACATCATCGATGGCAGCAATCCGCTCAGGGTTTGCGAATCTGTCGGAATAGCAGTAAAACATGCGAGAGAGGGAAAGGGTCCATCACTTATAGAGGCAAAGACTTACAGGTTTTACGGACATCATCCGAATGATCCGGGGCAGTACAGGGGAAAAGAAGAAGTCGAGTATTATACCAGCCAAAAAGATCCGATAGCCAATTTCAAAAGAAGATTACTTGAAGAAAAAGTAATAACCGCAGAAGAAATAGATAAGATTGAAAAAAGAGCGGATGAAAAAATAAAGGATGCGGTTATTTTTGCTTCAGAGAGTAGGGAGCCAGATCTCGAAAAATTCCTGAAAGAAAATAAGCCGGATTAGCACCGGAGTGGATTTAAATTTTACAACGGAAAGGCGAATCGATGAGAGAAATCGAATACAGGGAAGCCATAAGGGAAGCAATCACGGAAGAGATGGATAGTGATAAGAAGGTATTTTTAATTGGAGAGGACATTGGTGTCTACCAGGGTGCCTTCAAGGCATATAAAGGTCTTCTGGATAAATATGGTCCCGAAAGAGTTATCAACACTCCAATTTCAGAAACTGCTATAATCGGTGCCGCAATCGGTGCGGCTCTTACCGGATACCGGCCCATAGCGGAAATAATGTTTATTGATTTTGCCGCACTGGCCATGGATCAGATTGCGAACCAGGCCGCAAAAATTCATTTTATGAGCGGGGTCAGTATCGATGTCCCGCTTGTGATAAGAACCCAGGGAGGTGTCGGGAAGGGGCTGTCGGCTCAACATTCCCAGAGCCTGGAGAGCTGGTTCTATCACATTCCCGGGCTTAAAGTGGCAATGCCTTCCACGGCTTACGATGCAAAAGGGCTATTAAAAACTGCAGTGAGGGATAACGGCCCGGTAATTTTTATAGAACATAAGATGATTTACTCTGTTAAAGGTCCTGTGCCGGAGAAAGAATATACCATACCGTTCGGAAAGGCCGATATCAAGAGAAAAGGTAAGGATATTACAATATTCGCCTACGCAAATATGATCCTTAAGTCACTTGAAGCTGCAGAAGAGCTGGAAATGGAGGGAGTTGATTGTGAGATAATAGATCCGAGAACACTTGTGCCTCTGGATATAGATGCCATAATAGATTCAGTAAAGAAAACCAGAAGGCTGGTAATAATAAGTGAAGCGTGCAGGAGGGGTTCGGTTGCTTCCGATATCAGTGCCAGAGTTACCGAAAAGGCATTTGAATATCTTAAAGCGCCTGTAAAAATAGTGGCGGGACTTAACACTCCAATCGCCTACAATTTCGCTCTGGAGCAAGCTTCTATCCCCCAAAAAGCCGATATTCTGGAAGCAGTAAAAACTATTATAAAAAAATAGAAAATACCCTGTTTTAGTATATAATTATTGATAAATTCAGGAACTTTTTTATGGTGTTATCCGATATGAGTAAAAAAATAATTCTACTTACCAATGATGATGGAATAGACTCCGAAGGACTTTATACTCTTTATAAGTCGCTGGCGGCGGATAAGAATTATAACATAAGGATCGTGGCGCCGGATAAGGAAAGAAGTGCCGTCGGGCATGCTATTACTGTATTTCACCCGATTTCTGTAAGAAAAGAATACAGGGAAGGAAAATTCTTCGGATATGCAGTTGACGGGACCCCGGCTGACTGTGTAAAGATAGCAATCAAATCAATTTTAGATTGTATTCCTGATTTACTTATATCCGGTATTAACAGGGGAGCAAACCTCGGAGAGAACATAATCTACTCCGGAACGGTTTCGGCTGCGACCGAAGGAACGACGTATAATATAGCATCGATAGCAGTTTCGATAGACAATCTAGTCGATCCCGATTACAGTTATGCAGCTGGTTTTACAAAAAAAATTGCGGATCGGGTAATAAAGAACGGCGGACTTCCCGCAGGAACAATTCTTAATATCAATATACCCGATGTAAGTAAAAAAGAAATAAAAGGTGTAAAAATAACCAGACAGAGCGATGCCAAATTCAAGGATAATTTTATAAAAAGGGTCGATCCAAGAGGTAGAGACTACTACTGGATGGATGGCGAATTTATAGGAAATATAAAAGATATAAATTATGATTACGGTGCCGTAAAAAACAATTATATATCAATCACTCCCATTCATTACGATATGACCAATCATAAAGTTCTGGATTATCTTGAAAAATGGAATGTCAAAAAATAATAATCTATTAGGCGTCAGACAACTGGCAGATTTATAATAGATTTGGGAATGTAAAGCAAATGGAAATCAGCAAGAAACAATTTATATCGGATCTTGAAGTCGGGGGAAAAGCCGATACTATGTTTATTGTTGCGAATAAACAAGTCCGGAAAAAGAAAGACGGCAAAACTTACTGCACGGTCACACTTCAGGACAGAGCAGGAAGTATCGAGGGTGTATTATGGGCAGAAGTTTATTGCAATACCAAAGATTTTGCTGAAGGAGATTTTGTCCAGGTCCAGGGAGATATAAAAGAATATAAAGGGTGCAGGCAACTTGTTATCGGCTCCATAAAAAAGATCGAAAGTAAAGAAAATATAGATTATTCGGATTATATAAAGACTTCAGGGAAAAATATCGATGAAATGTTTAAACGCATCAAAAAATATATTGCAGGGATCAAAGATCCCCATTTAAAGAAACTGCTTGATTTGTTTTTTGAAGATAAAAATTTTGAAAATGATTTTAAGAACTCGGCTGCCGCAGTCCGGTACCATCACGCGTTTAAAGGAGGACTGCTGGAGCACACACTGGCGGTTACAGAAATTTGTGATGCTGTTTACAGGATTTACGGCAATCTGAATTATGATCTGCTCGTCTGCGGAGCAATCCTTCATGATATCGGCAAAATAAGAGAATACAGGACAAAGGTAACCACAGAGGTGACTGATGAAGGAAGACTGCTGGGTCATATAACTATCGGATATGGCCTGGTTCTTGAAAAGATAAAAGAGATATATGGCTTCCCGGCAGATTTGAGCGACAGACTTCTTCATATCATACTGAGCCATCATGGTCAAAAGGAATTTGGTTCGCCAAAAAGACCCAAGATACCGGAAGCTTTTATAGTCTATCATGTGGATTATATGGACGCGGATATTGGCGGATATAATATCATAATGGAAGAAAACAAGAGCGGAAACAGCTGGTCTGATTATCTTAGAAATTTCGATAGATCGGTTTTTTTGAAAAAACTCGATAAATCCGGCGATAAAATGAGTAGTGGAATCAAATCAATCAAGGATGATGGTCCGGATGATGATAAAGAGTCTTCCATAGAAAAAGAACAGGAAGAATTGTTTTGATATGGATTTAATAAAGTATAGAAAAAATGCGGAAGCATTCCTGTATAAAATAGAAAAAGAGTATTACCTGCACTTTTCGGGACAGAAAGATAATTTTAATATAAGTGATATTTATGACCAATATGAATACCTGTTTACCAGAGAAAATATCGATTATATCAGAAATATAAAGGACAAAAGTTTTGGCGAAGAAAAGAAGAAAGCTGCATACCTGCTGAGATTCTGTACCGAAGGTTATATCGAAAGGCAGGTCAAAGGTTTAATAGACAGAAATGCAGAAAATGAGGCGCAGGCAAATATTGTCATAGAAGGGAAAAAGGTACCTTTCAGATATTCCGAGATCTTGCTTGCAAATGAGTCGGATAAGATCAAAAGAGATGAAATCGAAGATAAGAGGATCAGGGTAGTATCGGAATCTCTCAACGATGATCTTTATAAATACTGGGTCAGTCTTCATAAACAGGCCGAAGATCTGGGATTTTCGAATTATTGTGAACTTTTTTCGTATTTAAAAGAAGAAAACTTTTTCGATTTGCAGGCCGGAACGGAGAAGCTCTTGAGCGAGACCCGGGATTTATATGAAAAGCATTTTACGCGTCTATTGAAAAATGAACTCAATATATCGCTTGCCGGTTCACGGAAAAGCGATTTTGCATTTATAAAAAGAGCAAAGAAATACGACAGATTCTTTGATAAAAAAAGTCTCATTCCAATTTTCGAGGATACCTTATCTGAAATGGGAATGGATATCTCTAAATATACTAACATTCACCTGGATGTGGAAGAAAGAGAAAATAAGTCTCCGAGAGCTTTTTGCAGTATACCCGCCGTGCCATCAGAAATATATCTTGTTGTTATGCCAGGCGGGGGACAGGATGATTATGAAGCCCTGCTTCACGAAGGAGGGCATTCGCTGCATTTTGGGAATACCGATCCGAAACTTGATTTTGAATACAAACATCTGGGTGATAATGCAGTTACCGAAGGATTTGCATTCTGTATGGAACTGCTGATGCAGAACCGGGGCTGGCTTGTTGATTTTTTGAAAATGCCGCGTGAAACAGCAGAAGAATTCGTATATTTCTCAAATCTCGTGAAACTCTGGTTTTGCAGAAGATATGCGGGCAAACTGAGGTATGAATTGATCCTTCATGACGGCAAAACATTGAATGGTAAAGATTTGATCTATAAAGAAATCCTGTCCGGCGTAAACTCAATGGAATATCCGGCAGAAAATTATCTGAGGGATGTTGATAGCGGTTTTTATTGTACCAATTATATAAGAGCATGGATATTCCAATCCCAGCTCAAAGAATATATACACGGGGAATTCGGCAGCGGTTGGTATAAAAATAAAAAAACAGGTATTTTTCTTAAGGAATTGTGGCAATATGGACAGAAATATCGGGCAGATGAAATTTTATCACAACTTGGTTTTAAAAAAATGGATATCGGTTATCTGATAAACTCGCTTATAGAAGGAATTAAAGTTTTTAAAAACATATAATTTTATTATATATTTTTATATTATAGAATATTTTGTAATGGATAAATATTTTTAGAAAGGATAATAATTGGATCTAAAAAAGAAAATAAGAAGCATTCCTGATTTCCCTAAAAAAGGTATAGTATTCAGAGATATTACCACTCTTCTGAATGATGGTGAGGCATTCAGATATTCTGTGGACAGGATGGTCGAACACTGGCAGGGAGAAAAGATAGACGCAGTACTGGGTGCAGAAGCAAGAGGTTTTATATACGGCGGTGCAGTTGCCTACGGGCTGGGTGTTGGTTTTATTCCGGTTAGAAAGCCCGGAAAGCTTCCATATAAGACACATGAAGCTTCATATGATCTGGAGTATGGTAAAAATATCCTGCAGATACATGTAGATGCTTTTAAAAAAGGTGATAGGATCCTGATAGTAGATGATCTGGTTGCAACCGGTGGCACAGCGAAAGCCAAAGCCGAGCTTGTTGAAGAAATGGGGGGAAAAGTCGTAGGGTTCTGTTTTTTAATAGAATTGGAATTTCTAAATCCAAGGAAGATTCTAAAGGATTATGTTGTATTTTCACTGATTAAATATGATTCTGAGTAAAAACTGAAATGAAGGAAGGGGGCTAAATATGGTAAAAGAAGATAAAAAGAAAAAGAAAAAAATTACAAAGGGAGACGGAGAAGATAAAGAGCTAAAAGATAAATTTATGAAAGAAAGCCTTGACGGGAAGAAAGAGGAGACCAAAGAGAGCGAAGAAGAAATGATAAAAAAGCTCCAGGAGGAAATTGATAAATTGACAACGAAAGATATTATAACACAGATGATGATGTCGCTTTCAAGTCTTGCCTACAAGAAAATGGGAATACCCGTCGGAGTAAATGATAAATATAAAGATAAACAGCAGGCCAAACTTGCAATAGACGGTTTCGATGCACTTCTTAAAGTCTTATCGGATGAAATAAGTGCCGGTGAGAGGGAAAATCTGAAATCGTCTCTCGCCAATCTGCAGATAAATTTTGTCAAGGCGTTTTCTTGATTATTAGATCTATGCGAGTTCCCATGTGAGCGTCTTTTTATATTATTGATTGGTTATCAAACAGTATGATTTTTAATGTAATCCCTTGCTTCTTTTATGGCTATTTTTACAGCCTCTTTTGCAGTTTTTACTCTTATTATAAATGGCATGTTTTCACTGTAGTATGGTCTGACTTCCCAGGTCTTAAGACCAATTAAAGGCTTATTGTATGTCAATGCATAACCGATTTCAGAAAGGGTGCCGCAGCTGCCGTCAATTGCAATCACTGCATGTGACGAAAGTATTATCGGTACATTTCTGGCATAGCCCATTCCTGTAGGGATTTTTATATCGACATATTTATTTGCATCATTTTCATTTGCATTGGGAAGTATTCCTACCGTAAGCCCGCCTTCTTCTCTGGCTCCTTTGCAGGCAGCTTCCATTGTTCCGGATAAGCCTCCGCAAACAAGTACCGCACCATTTCTGGCTATTTCTTTTCCTACTTCATAAGCGAGATCATACATTTCGTTATCTACCTGACTGCCTCCGATAACCGATATTTTTATGAGCTCTTCTTTTTTCTTTATTTTTTTCATCTCTTATTATTTTAAAGTGTAACGGGTAAAAAATCACTAACTTTATAAGAGATGAGAGAATTTCAATATTTTCAATCTGATAGAGGATAATATTATGACACAGGTAGCTATTTGACAATTTGTTACTTCATCGATATACTCATATACGTAAAAATACAATACAATTATAGCAAGGAGTAATCATGGTAGAAAGAAAGCAGGATT
>Ga0265297_10006801_pt1 | contig 16294 bp, 15 predicted proteins | sample Munlanlwell13791_FD_192502 | JGI IMG/M metagenome (GOLD analysis project Ga0265297, IMG submission 192502) | Leachate microbial communities from a municipal landfill in Southern Ontario, Canada - Leachate well 137-91 | ecosystem: Engineered > Solid waste > Landfill > Unclassified | place... | reverse complement strand
CATGCTCGCGGTCGTGATCGTGGTCGCTGCGGTGCCCGAAGGTTTACCGATGAGTGTCGCTTTGTCACTGTCGCTTGCGATGCGGAAGATGACCCGTGCGAACTGTCTCGTCCGCCGGCTCATCGCGTGTGAAACGATCGGGTCCGCGACCACCATCTGCACGGACAAGACCGGTACGCTGACAAAAAACCAGATGGAGGTGGTCGAATCACCGGCGGGAAACCCTGTGCATACCGCAGACCTCCCGCAGACGCCGGGGGAGTGGATCACGCTCAACGCGGCGGTGAATGGCACCGCATATCTTGAAGACCGGGCAGGCAGGATCATCGTCATCGGGAATTCGACCGAAGGGGCGCTCCTGCGCTGGCTTCGTGAGTACAACCTGGATTACCTGCATATCCGCAAGGAGACGCATGTTACCCGGCAATTTCTTTTTGACGGCAGCCGGAAACGGATGTCAACCGTCGTTCACATGAACGGGAAGTACTGGCTGCTCGTCAAGGGAGCGCCGGAGATCCTGGCGTCGCTCTGCACAGAAAAGCCCGCTCTTGACGGGGTCAGTGCACTTGCAGCCCGCGCAATGCGGACACTTGCGTTCGCGCATAAAGAGATCATAAACGGCGACGAGACCGAGACCGGTCTTATCTGGGACGGATTTGTCGGTATCCGCGATCATCTCCGGGACAATATTCCGGAATCGGTCGCCACCTGCCAGCGTGCCGGGATTAAAGTCCGGATGGTTACAGGAGACAATCCGGAGACCGCACGGGCGATTGCACAGGAATCCGGGATCCTGCAAGGCGGGACCGTGATCAATGGTGCTGCGTTCCGTGCGCTGTCGGAGGATGAACAGGTGCGTACGGCGCAAACGCTCGATGTGATGGCACGGGCAGAACCGATGGACAAACTCCTTCTCGTCACTGCCCTCCAGAAGACGGGAGCCGTCGTTGCGGTGACGGGCGACGGGACGAACGATGCCCCGGCGCTGAAGCACGCGAATGTCGGACTCGCGATGGGTATCGCCGGGACAGAAGTCGCCCGCGAAGCGAGTGATATCATCCTGTTAGATGATTCATTCGCCTCGATCACGAGCGCAGTCTGGTGGGGCAGATCGCTCTACGAGAATATCCAGCGGTTCATCCTGTTCCAGTTGACGATCAATTTCTGCGCCTGCATCCTCGTCTTTATCGCGCCGCTTCTCGGTTACCCGGAACCGTTCACCATTATCCAGATCCTCTGGATCAATATCATCATGGATACGCTTGCCGCGTTTGCCCTCTGTTCTGAGGCGCCGCACAAGGGACTGATGAACCATCGACCCATATCGCAGGACGCGAAGATCGTCACCCCGTTCATGTGGCTGTCCATCATTGTGACCGGTGCGTTTCTGATCACGTTCGGGATCCTCCAGTTAGGCACCGGTTTCCTGGGCGGCGAAACACCCGCTGAAGTGAGCTCGGTCTTCTTTGCTGCGTTCATTCTTGCAGCGGTCTGGAACGGGATCAACTGCCGGGCGCTGGATGGTAAGATGCCGGCGTTCTTCCGCGGAAACCCGACGTTCTTTGTGGTCATGGGGTTTGTCGTGATCATCCAGATCCTTATCGTCCAGTATGGTGGCAGTGTCTTTAACACCGTCCCACTTCCGGTCGATCAATGGATAAAGATCATCGTCCTCTCGGCATCTGTATTAGTTGTGGGATTTATCCTGCGCCACGCATACCGGGAATACTCCCGGCACCGGACGCCAGCGCTGCCGGAATAACCCCCACGTTTTTATTTGCCCGTTTGGAAAGAATCCGGCTGCCCGTCACCGGATTTCATCGGAACGTCCGGATGAAAATTTTTTAGGGGGCACTAATGGCGATCGTGACCGGACTTTCCACAGACAGCCACCAGTATGTTTTTATTCCGCCTATCAGACATACATGAGAATCTGTTATGGGTCTTATGCAGTGGTTCACCCCGAAAGACATGGTCTTCTTTGACCTGTTCGAACAGCAGGCGGCGAATATTACCGAGGCAGCACACCAGCTGGTCGTCCTGACCAAGGATTTCACAGATGTGAAGACGAAGTGTCACACGATAGAACTGCTCGAACAGGCAGGGGATCAGGTCACCCATGAGATCTACGAGCGGTTGAACCGCACCCACAACCCACCCATTCCGGCAAACGAATGCTCGCGGCTTGCCTCAGCTCTTGATGAAGTGCTGGACTACATCGACGGTTCCGCCGGAAAGATGCTCTATTATGGCATTGATTCCTCGGATTCCTACATGGTGGAACTGGCAAAACTAATCCATCTCTCGGCAGTCGAGATCGAAGGAGCGGTGAAAGCGACCCGTTCGATCACGGATCCCCGGTTCATCCAGCAGCGCTGCATCGAACTGAACCGGCTGGAGAATGTCGCCGATGTGGTACTTGCTGAAGCGATCACGACATTGTTCAAAAAGAACGATACGATGACGGTCATTAAGTACAAGGACATCTACGACTGGCTCGAGATCGCGACTGATAATTGTGAAGATGTGGCAAATATCCTTTCGGATATTGCCTACCGGCAATCCTCCATCTGATCCATTAAAAAAAACGGGAACCAGATGGTTTTTGCCAGATAAAATACCGCAGAAAAAACCAGGACACCCACTCTTTTTTCACGCAGAGTATCTGTGAACTAAACGGGGGAACGTGAAGCACCGGTGATTTTCAAACAGGGAATGGTATCCCTGTTGACACTTCCCATGTCTCCCTGGTTTATTTGATCCCGATGCGTTCACCGGTCATCATATAATGGTCATTCTCCGCCATCTTACAGGGATGATCCCCGGATCGTTCGACATACTTACGGCAATTAGAAATGAGCGCACAGCCGCGCTATCTTGCTGGCATGATCCCCGGATCGTTCGAGATACCGGGCAACCATGATACAATACGTTGAACGGATGAGCGTCATCGGATTCTCCATCAGGAGGGTACGCATCTTCCGGATGGTCAAATGCCAGTGGGTATCCACCGTATCATCACGGATAAAGAACTCTTTGATCGGTTCGAGCGTCTCCTTCTCAAATGCGGCAATCACATCATCGATCATCGCTGTTACGAGCGCTGCCATGTGCAGCGCCATCAACGGCTGGAAGACCGGGTCGGGCAGAAACCATGACGAGAAGATGCCCACAGTGAACAGGACCGGTGGTGTGCAGCGGGCACGATGACTTCATGGATTATCTGCCAGCGTGTCGCACCGATTGCCAGTGATCCCGCCTTGTACTAGCGGGGAACTGAACTGATCGCCACTTCCGAGACGCTGATGATCGTTGGCAGCGCCAGAATCCCGATAAGCATGGATGCCGCAAGCCATGTCTCGCCAATCGGCATATCAACAGTAATCCTGATGAAGTTCGAGAGTACAATAAGCCTGAAAAAACCGTAGACGACATTCCTGAAGCCGGAACGTACTATTTTTCATGTGAGGCACGGAAGAAACAGTCATGAGGATCCCTTCCCCCACCCCGGGGGGTAGTGCAGATGAGACCCTGGTTGCTGTTTTTGAGAAATTAAGAATACAAAAAGATTAGAACCTGGGTTTCTGGTGTTTCGGCAGGCAATCCCTGCAGTAAACCGGACGACCCTCGGTAGGCTTGAATGGTACTTCGCATTCCTTTCCACAATCTGAACAGGTCACCTTTGTCATTTCGCGTGGTCCTGTGTCTCTTCTGCCGCCGAAATTTCTCGAGCCGCCAAAGTTGCTTGATCCGAACATAATATTTTTCCAAACAGTCGTATTTTTTATAACTGCTATATTATACACGACGTCCTGCCTTAAGAACTTCTGCATTGTACCGCACAATTTTACGTCGAACTGTCGTCAGTGAAGATCAGGTGTTCCGGATCTCATTGTAGAGCGATACAAGCGAGAGGCTGATCAGGTTCAAGGTCGTAGCCATATACCAAAGATAGGATTCAACGGGCGAAAGAAGTGTAATCCAGCCTGACCATAACACGAAACAGATGATGGAGAACGTGAGGAGGGTATCGATCGCGAGAAAGACCAGCGGCGCATGGAATGCCTTTCCCAGTTGTGCGATGGAACAGTACTCAAACCGGCTCTTTTTGTGAGAGAGATCGGCGATCTCCCGGTTAACGTTCATGAAGAAATCCAGACCCGCCCACATGATGACACACCATCCGAACGTGACAAGGATGGGGTGCGTTGTGATGCCCGCGCGGACGGCAGTGATGCCGAAGAGCACTTTATAGATGCAGAAGGGTATGCCGATAGTGAGCGAGAGGAAGAACGGGCGGCGGAAGAAGCGCTGGATCCGGTCGGCTTCACGCTCGCACTGATATCGTGTTTGTTCTTCTGTATCCGGGTTCATGGTACCAGTAATTGTGTTGTATGGAATGGTATGACGGGCTGCCAGATATTAAGCGCGTGATCCGGGGTGCCTGTCCACTGCCGGTTTTGTTGTGCGTTGACTCATGAAATTTTTCGTTTGGCAATACAAAGGTATAGCGAAAGAACCTTGTAGCACAAGGCTCCAGTAAATAACAGATTTACATAAGGTGAATTCAATGGGAATTTTTGACAGGTTAACCGGAAACGCAAATGTAGCGCTCACGCCAAAGTCAGCACTGGTGCTATCTGCGATCACAGTCATCGCAGCGGATGGCGTCATTGACGAAGCAGAGATCAACGACCTTGCAAAGATTGTACGCGGGGACAGAAAATCGATCGATGTTGCGATGAAGGTCATGAAGGCGAACAAGTTCCCGGAAGTGATCGATCTGATTGCCGCGTGCCTCGATGAGAAGCAGAAAATCGCAACGCTTGCGATCCTGTGCGACCTTGCGATGGCTGATGGGATTCTTGCCGGCAGTGAGCAGAAACTGTTACAGATGTACATGGACAAGTTCGGCGTCTCTGAAGCAACGATGAAGCCGATCATTGACGCGATCGCGATCAAGAACGACTTCTCAATCTTCGCGTGAGACATTTTTTTATTTCTTTTTTTGAGAGTGGACACCGGGGGGATCCGTTTAGGGATTTTGGCTCTTCTCCTTATATTCAATCAATTTTTCACTTGGCACTCAGTGCAAGCCCAGAAAATTTGTGAAATCACTTGAAATTTAGATAGAGCCTCTAAAACGGTCAGAATTTTCGAACTCAAAAACCTCAATTCCACAGAATTTATCTAAATGTAGATTGAATCAGATTTTTTACTAATTTGAGGTCATCCGAAATCGGGAGAAGATCCAAAAATCATTAGCTCAAATCCCGAAACATGCTGAAGAAATTTTTAGATATTTCGCTTCTGAGAATCCTTTGGGTTAAATCGCCGGGTTCAGGTTTAAAAAAGATTGCCGGATTATGCCGGTCCAGCACGGTCATACAACAGGCTGAGATACCGCGCCTGGAACATCACAAGGAGTGGCATAATGATCACAAGGATGATGATCCCGATGATGGGAATCAGTTCACAGACGAGTTCGATAATCCCGACGACAATCCCCATGGCAATCAGCGCAAGGATATACGAAACCAGACCGATCCTGCCGATGTGGCTGAATATGGCACCGAAATTGAATGCCTCACCGAAACTGTCCGTGCGTGCAAACCGGACAACAGCCGTGGCATTGATAATTCCGATGATGATAAGGACGAGAGCAAAGATGATGAACACAAAGATGTCTGCAAGGATCAATCCCAGGACTGCATTCGGATTGATCGGAGGTGTCGCCATTGCGGCAGCCACAGCCATGATTGTGCTGAAAAGGAGAACGACTCCGATGATAATGACGGGTATGGCATAAATCAACTCGACAATGAACAATTTGATCCCATCAATAAACATCCCGCCCCATTTATCCAGTTCGGGCGAGGGTGTAACTCCCCGGTAAATCCGCATCACATAGCCCATAATCAAAGGGAAGATGATACAGCTGATGATCAGCAGAATCCACTTTCCCCACTTTCCAACAAGACCATCTTTTGCATATCCAAAAGAGTCTCCAATCATCTGACTAATACCCATAACCATCACCAACTCTGAATGTGTATGTTTTATTCAGTCATCGTGACCCGTTCCGCCAGCAACGATATAAATAGGGTACAACCACTTCGCAGAATATAAATTTATTTGCACATTTCGCCGAAAGAGAAGAAAAAGGAGCCGGTCAATGCCGGAAATACCGCACACCGGTAAAAACCATTGCCATATGGCGACGGTTTGCCGCTTCGATCACTTCGTTGTCCCGGATCGACCCGCCGGGTTGCACCAATGCCGTCGCTCCTGCATCAGCTGCCACTTCGAGCGTGTCCGCAAACGGCAAAAACGCATCGGACGCCACCGCTGCACCGGAGAGTGGAGCGCACGCTTTTTCGATCGCAATCTTTGCCGAATCCACCCGGCTCATCTGCCCTGCCCCGATGCCGAGCGTCCGCTTCTTGTCCGCAAAGATGATCGTGTTGGACTTCGTATGCTTGCACACTTTCCACGCAAGTTGCAATCCCCGCATCTCATCCGCAGTCGGATCGCGATCCGTGATCACTTCCCAGTTCTCAGTGTAGGCAGGAGTCCGCTGGACAAGAATACCGCCATCAATCGTCCGGATCTCGCCCTGTCCAGCCGGTTCCGGCAGCACAAGCACCCGCATATTCTCCTTCTTCTTCATGATCCGGAGGGCGTCCGGGGAAAATAACGGTGCAACGATCACTTCTACAAACGTTGAAACGATCTCTTCAGCGATCCTGGCATCCACCTCACCATTCACCGCGACAACAGAACCGTAGGCAGAGACCGGATCCACCTCCCGTGCGGACAGGTACGCATCCAGCAGATCCATGCCGGTCGACACCCCACAGGGGTTGTTGTGCTTCACGATCACGGCGGTCGGTTCAGAAAATTCCCGGAGCAGTCCTGTGGCAGCATGGACATCGAGATAATTATTGTAGGACATCTGTTTACCCTGGATCGGCAGGGAACCGGCAATCCCACTCGTCCCGTACACAGCAGCCTGCTGGTGGGGGTTCTCGCCGTAGCGGAGTGCCCTGCCGTTGGTAAACTGGAACGAGATCGTTTCGGGAAATGCCGCATCAAGCCCGTACAGGTGGTTGCTGATCGCAGCATCGTACGCAGCAGTCCTGGCAAACGCTTTCTTCGCCAGAGCTCGGCGTTGGTCTGGGGTGAACCCTTCCGTCTGGATCGCCGTTTTCACAAGCGGGTAATCCTCAGGATCAACAACAACCGCCACGTCCTTGAAATTCTTCGCCGCTGCCCGGATCATCGCCGGACCACCGACATCGATGAACTCGATCAGTGCGTCAAGGCTCATCTTTTTTGCCGACATCGTCTCGAACGGGTACAGGTTCACCACAAGAAGATCAATCCGGTTGATCCCGTGTTTTGCCATCACTGCATCATCCACCTGCCGGCGCCCCAACAATCCACCGTGGACTTTCGGGTGCAGGGTCTTCACCCGTCCATCCATCATCTCAGGAAACCCGGTATAACTGGATACTTCAGTGAATTTTACTCCGGCTTCAAGGAGTACCTTTCCGGTACCCCCGGAACTCATTATGTTGTATTTCTGCGAAACAAGGGCTTGTGCCAGTTCGACAATGCCCGTCTTATCCCACACCGATAACAGCGCCCACTTCATGGTGTAGTGTAGGTACATGAAACCAAAAAAGGTATGCAGGCAGGAGTCGCGGGCGAGCCGTTGGCAATGCAGTTCGATGGCGAAAATCCGATAGCGTTGGAGTATGGAATGCAGGCAACCGCATTTTTACTGGTGAGATCGAACCCACTTTTTTGTCGGTTCAAAAAATTCTCCACGGCGTTTGTTCCACAACTCTATACGGGTGACTTTCAGCCGGTGCACTTGCTCAAAGTTTATATAGAACCATAATGCAATAGATAATGGAATATCGAATGGGATGTACTATGGAAGTTGAAGATATTCACGCCGAACCGGAAGGGAAACCGGATGCATCTCCGGACTCTGTGCCGGTAGCATCCCCGCAAGACCTTGAACGTGAAGAATTAAAGAAGCGATACGATGCGCTCAACGACCAGTTCATGCGGCTCGCGGCGGATTTCGACAACTACAGGAAGCGGACAGCCCGCGAGCGTGAGACGATCACGCAAACGGCGAACGAACGGTTTGCTGTCGACATTCTTGAAGTTGCCGACAACCTCGAACGTGCACTCAAATCAGATGACGGGCACCTGCGTGACGGCGTCATTTTGATCCGCCAGTTGCTCGAAGGCATTCTCGCACGGCACGGCATCACACCCATAGATGCATTAAAAAAACCCTTCAACCCCACACTCCACGAAGCCATCGTCCATATTCCAACCGATGAGGACGCGGGCATCGTGGTCGATGAAGTGGCACGGGGGTATCGCATGCATGAAAAAGTAATACGGTATGCAAAAGTTGCAGTATCAAAAGAGAAGATTATCCAGAATACGGAGGAGTAAAAATGGCAAAAGAGAAGGTTTTAGGTATCGATTTGGGAACGACCTTTTCCTGCATGTCGATCATGGAGGCAGGAAAGCCCATCGTGATCCCGAACGCGGAAGGGAGCAGGACCACCGCATCGATTGTTGCATTCACAAAGGAAGGTGAGCGTCTTGTCGGGAGCCTCGCGAAACGCCAGGCAGTCACCAACCCGCAGCGGACGATCCAATCGATCAAGCGGAAGATGGGCACATCAGACAAAGTAAAGATCGATGACAAAAGTTATTCCCCTCAGGAAATCTCCGCGATGATCCTCCAGAAACTGAAGATCGACGCGGAAGCCTATCTTGGAGAGAAGATCACAAAAGCCGTCGTTACGGTCCCGGCATACTTCAATGACGCCCAGCGGACAGCAACAAAGGACGCCGGCAAGATCGCCGGGCTTGATGTGCTCCGGATCATCAATGAACCGACCGCGAGCGCTCTCGCCTACGGTATCGACAAGGAAGCGGATGCCACCGTGCTGGTCTATGACCTGGGCGGCGGGACGTTCGATGTCTCGATCCTCACGCTCGGGGATGGCGTCTTTGAAGTGAAGTCGACGGCGGGCAACAACCACCTTGGCGGGGACGATTTCGACAAACTCGTGCAGGACTATCTCCTTGACGAGTTCAAGAAAAAGGAGGGCGTAGACTTAAGAAACGATCCCTACGCGATGCAGCGCCTGCGGGATGCAGCGGAGAACGCGAAGATCGAGCTCTCCCAGCGCCAGACCACGAACATCAACCTGCCGTATATCACCACCGATGCAAGCGGTCCCAAATTCTTAAACATCGATCTGACCCGCTCAAAACTTGAACAGCTGATCGGAAGCCTCGTTGAGTCGACCGTCGGTCCGGTCAAGCAGGCATTAAACGATGCGAAACTTGAGCCAAAAGACATCGATCACGTGCTTCTTGTCGGAGGTTCAACCCGTGTACCTCTGGTGCAGGATACAGTCAGAAAACTTCTGGGGAAGGAACCCGATAAGGGCATCAACCCGGACGAATGCGTCGCGCTCGGTGCAGGAATCCAGGGTGCCGTGCTGACCGGTGAGACAAAGGATATCGTGCTCCTTGATGTGACCCCGCTCACGCTCGGCATCGAGACGCTGGGCGGCATCGCGACGAAACTTATCGAACGCAACACGACAATCCCGACCCGAAAGAGTCAGATCTTCTCGACTGCCGCGGACGGGCAGACGAGCGTTGAGATCCATGTCGTACAGGGCGAGCGGGCACTCGCGAAGGACAACTTCACGCTGGGCAAGTTCCAGTTGACCGGCATCCCCCCGGCGCCCCGGGGTATCCCGCAGATCGAGGTCACGTTCGATATCGATTCCAACGGGATCATCCATGTCTCGGCAAAAGACCTGGGGTCCGGTAACTCGCAGGACATCTCGATCAAAGGCGACAGGAAACTCTCCGAAGAAGACATCAAGAAGATGATGGACGCCGCCAAACAGTTTGAAGAGGATGACAAGAAGAAGCGCGAAGAGATCGAAACGCGCAACCAGGCGGACACGGCAGTCTTCACTGCCGAGAAGATGTTAAAGGAGAGCGCCGACAAACTGGATGCGCCTGACAAACAGAAAGTCGAAGAAGGCATCGCAGCGGTGAAAAAGGCTCTCGAAGGTGACAACAACGAAGAGATCAAAAAATCGTTAGAAACCCTCACTGAAGCGGTCTACGCAGCGACCACCAAGATCTACCAGAAGATCCAGGCAGAACAGGCTGCAAAGCAACCGGGCGACGCAGGAGCCCCGGGGTCATCCGAGGCGGAGAAACCACAGGATGACAATGTAGTCAATGCCGATTACAAGGTCAAAGAAGAGTGACCCTGATGGGTGCAGGAGATTACTACGACACGCTCGGAGTATCCCGGAGTGCCGACGAAAAAGAGATCATAAAGGCATACCGTAACCTCGCCCGGAAGTATCACCCGGATGTCTGCAAGGAACCGGGTGCAGAAGAGAAGTTCAAGGAGATCAACGAGGCGTATAGTGTGCTCTCCGACCACGAGAAGCGCGCTCAGTATGACAACATGGGGCACGAGACCTTCACGAACGCCTCGAAAGGCTCCTACACCGGTGCCGGAGGCTATGGCGGGGGAGGTTTCTCCTCTGACTTCTCCGGTTTCGGGGACATCTTTGATTTCTTCGGCGGGGGTCAGCGACGGTCAGGACCCCAGCCCGGTGCCGATCTCCTGATGCGCATGCAGATCACGCTCGAAGATGCGGTGGCGGGCACAGACCGGGACATCGAGGTGATGCACAACGAGCAGTGCCCAACCTGTAACGGTTCCGGCAGCGAGACAAAGAAGATGAACACCTGTCCACGCTGTGGCGGAAGCGGGCAGATGAAGCAGGCAACGCAGTCAGTCTTCGGTCAGTTTGTCCGGATGAGTCCCTGCAATGCATGCGGCGGTCGGGGAAAGATCCCCGAGAAGCAGTGTCATGAATGCAGGGGTACCGGGCACAAGCGGGTGAAGCGAAAGGTAAACGTGCATATCCCGCCGGGCATCGACACCGGCATGCGTCTCCGTATGGAGGGGTATGGTGAAGCCGGGGATTACGGTGCACAGAACGGGGATCTCTTCATCGAGGTCTACGTACAGACCCATGCCCGGTTCCAGCGGACGGGGGACAACCTTGAGACCACGATCGAGATCAGTCCGGTTCAAGCGGTGCTGGGAACCACGGTCGAGATCGAGACAATCGATCACCGGCACATCGATCTCGCGGTGCCAGCGGGTATCCAGTACAACATGGCGTTGAAGATCTCCGGAGAAGGTGTGAAGCGTCGCGGAAAACCCGGTGATCTCCTGATCCGGGTGAAGATTGTCACTCCGAAAGGGATCAGCGGGGAAGAGAGGGAACTCTACACAAAACTTGCCGAACTGGAGAGGAGCAAGGACGAAAAAGGTGGGTTTTTCTCCGGGTTCATGGGTAAAAAGAAAGGGAAGAAGTAGGCAAACTCTCCCCTTTCACGTTTCTTTCTTTCACTTTTTTAGCTCTTTGTTGTTCTCCATGTGAACTACGCGAACCAGATGCACAACGATCTCCATCTTACAGGAATGCAGTTTTGATTTTTTCCTGTCGTCATGATCGTATGTAAACGCCAGTTATCGGTCAACGGGAGGAGGGGTAAGGGAAAAATCCCCCTGAAATTTTCTGCCATGCTGCCGGCAGTACTCTTCCAGTGCATACCGTGTCGAGAACCAGACATCATCGATCTTTGTCGCATCCAAGAGACCGCGCCGGGCAGCGAGGCTCAGGTATTCCTATGAATATGGAGATGTTACGGCAAGTTCACCGAGTGAGATGAGGGTTTCCCGATCCCCGAGAACCGAGAGATAATGGGAGAGCGCTTCGTTTGTGGCGTGTGCAATGAACAGGACGAATGCGGATAGATTGCCGTTATCTGCCTCTCGGAGTGCCTGGTAATAATGTTGCCTCTCCTTGTGGGAGAGATCGATCGGGGGGAAACCATTCCTGATGAGGTACAGGTTTCCTGACAATCGTGTAACCCTGCCGTTTCCATCAGTAAACGGATGGATCAGAACGAACCGGTGATGCAGGTACGCCGTCATCTCAATAAAGGGATGATCGTGCTGTGCTATCTCCTGTATGAGCCGGTCCATTTCCGGAATTATCTTCTTCCAGTCTGGAGGTGAGCGAACCGCTCCGGTGATGCGCACATTATGGGTACGATAGCACCCGGCATACAGAAGGATCCCACGAGTTACTACCTCATGGACCGCTGGATCGTCATATGGTTGATCGGTGCCTGTTCGCGTGCCAGGCGGACAATGAGGTCATATCCTTGTGCATTGTTCGTTACTTCAAGGTGTTCGCGAAGCGTTTTGCCACCGGTGGTGATGCCGGTTGAGAGAACAAGTTTTGTCTCGGACAGCGTGAGGGTGTTTCCTTCAATGGAATTGGAGTGGTAGGTATGCAGCACCCGCATCTCTTCATGGAGTTATTGTACCAGATCCGGATCAATCGGGCGTAACGCATTCAGGCGTTTCGTCTTCTCGTCGATCCATTCCATCATGTGAGTGTCAGGTACTGTCATATCGGTATCGGCTGAATATTCGTGTATCCGATATTCATTTCTGATGATTTAGAACGTATCGTAACGGGAGGATGTTGGTTCAGACATCTGTTCATCCAGATTGGAGTGATCAATAATGAGGGAATGCTGATATGCACTCCCCATCCGGATTGACAAAGATCGTCAGTATCTTTGTTCCCCGCCCGTACCTATTTCATTCCCCGCCACAAACAAGGTACGATGAAACTGCTTCTCGAACTCTCCGGCGAGAACGCGACCCTGCCGTTTGCGGAGGTAGAGTGCGTCGCGACGATCCTCGACCGCCGTTTGCAGGTGGCAGTGGCAGACTGTCCCGATCCGGCAGCCACGCGTCGGCTCGCCATGACCCACGTTGTGCTCGAATACCTTGGTGAATGTGAGCCGGCACTCGGTTCATTTCGCGAGCTGTTGAGAGTACTCGCAATCGAAACCACCCAGCCATTTGCCGGCAGGGCAAAGAAGGTTCACGGGGGATGCTCCGAACGGAACCCCGCCTCCCAGCAGGCATTCGAGCGGTTGATCGGCACGATGATCACCGGTCCCGTATCCCTTAACCATCCGGTGGAGGAGTACCGGGCGATCCTCTCCGAAGACCGGTGTTATTTCGGAAAGGTACTGTTCCGGATCGAACGCGGGGCATATGATGAGCGTAACCCCGGGAAACGCGAGTTCTTCCATCCCGGCGTGATGATGCCGAGGATGGCACGGACGCTCGTGAACCTGTCCTGTGCCAGAACCGGTGAGATTGTGCTCGACCCGTTCTGCGGGACGGGCGGTATCCTGATCGAAGCGGAACTGCTGGGGACAGAAGCCATCGGCAGCGATTTCGACCCGATGATGATCCACGGCAGTCGCGACAATGTACACCAGAGTCACCTCATGCTTGCCGATACCACCCGCCTGCCATTTAAGGATCAGGCAATCGATTCCATTGTCACGGACTTCCCGTACGGGCAATCGGTCTGCATCAAAAAAGCGGACACGATGGATCAGTTGTATTCCGATGCGCTGGCAGAGATGGCACGGGTGTTAAAACCCGGGCACCGGGCAGTGGTCGTCACCCACAAAGACATCTCGCACATCGCCGCCCGGCACCTGACCGTACTCCAATCCCACGACCAGAGAGTGCATAAGAGTCTCACCCGCCGGATCCTTGTACTCCGAAAATAGAGATACGAACTACGGGCAGGTTTCCGGATCTGCTGCGGTACGCGCCGTGCCCGAAGGAACATCCGTGACAGGCTCCGGAAGAATTCCTTTATGTGACATTTACGCGAAATAGTACGTAATATGAGATCCCAATACCGTATCCTGCTGATCGCAGCTATCCTTATGTGTACTCTTTTCGTGCTGCCGGTCTCTGCCATATCGGCTGACGCTGTGAACTGGTACACCCAGGGGAACACCCTCGTCACATCCCGTAATTACACCGACGCAGTCGTTGCGTTCGATTACGCGATCTCGCTTGAGCCGGCATATGTCGAAGCCTGGAACGGAAAAGCCGATGCCCTGAACCGGGCGCATAACTACACAGAAGCCCTCACTGCCTCCGACAAGGTGATCGCCCTCGACCCCAACTTCCTGAAAGGATGGATCAACCGGGGCTATATCCTCTACAACCTCGGACGATATAGTGACGAACTGGCTGCCTATGAACAGGCAATCACCTGCGATCCCACCAGTGCCGAAGCCTGGTTCAACAAGGGGTATGCCCTTGGGGGTCTGGGTCGCTGGCAGGATGCCCTCACCGCATTTGACCGGGTAGAGAAACTCGATCCCACCTACCCGAACCTTGCGGCAAACCAGAACATCGCCCGCCAGAACCTGGACGCAGCAACGCCATTTTACATCAAACAGGCGCCGGTCATCGGCGTCGTGACATTGTTTGTCGTTATTGCAGTGGTCTGGGTCTGGATGGTAAAAAAGAAAAACTGACCCGGCATGCTCCGGGCAGCAGCCCCACATTTTCTGGGGTTGTCACCTACCGCCCTTTCTTGTAGCAGATCGCCGCCTCTTCCGGCTTGCCGATCTTGTCGAGAACACTACCGATATCGTTCCAGACCTCTTTTCTTTGTGAATCGATCTCGATCGCTCGTTTGAACGCTGTCAACGCATCCTGGTACTGCGCAAGTTCCACGAGCACGCGCCCTTTGTGGATCCACGCGTCCACGAAATCCGGCTGGATGGAGAGCATCATACTGTAGGCTTCAACCGCTTCCTCGTACCGGTTCATATTTTCCAGCGTGCTGGCTTTCGTGAAGTACACAATGGCAAACGCCGGATCGAGCGAGATCGCCCGGTCGAAGGACTCCATCGCTTCGTCGCCCTTCTGTTGCGCCGAAAGGGAGATGCCATGCCGCGTCCAACCGATTGTATTCTCAGGATCGATCGCAAGACCTTCTTCATAGGCAACCTGGGCATCCCGGTACTTTCCCAGATCATACAGGGCATTGCCCTTCCCGAACCATGCCGCCGCCAGCTGTCCGTCCCGTTCGATGGATTTCTCGAATGCCTCAAGTGCATCCCGGTGCATCCCGAGCTCGGCTAGCGCGATGCCCTTATGCGTGAAGGTCTCAGCGACAGTGGGATCGAGCTCGAGCGCCCGGTCATAGGACTGGATTGCATCACGGTACTGTTCAAGCGCCGCATACGAAATCCCCCGGTCATGATAGAGTGCCGCAGAATCGGGCAGGATCTCGATAGCATGGTCGTATGCTGTGATCGCCGCGTCGTATTCGCCCCGCTCGTGCAGGGTCCTGCCCTTCCGGTAGTACGCCTGGTAACACGACGGGTTGATCTCAATCGCCCGGTCGAATGCCGCAATCGCCCCGCCCAGGTTATTCAGGAGCACAAGCGCCCTGCCCTTCTCATAGATCGCCTGCGCATACCCGGGATTTACCAGAAGAGCACGGTCAAAGGCGCTTACCGCATCCTTGTACTGCCCGGTGTGGATGAGCGCCCGTCCCTTCTCGAATAGCGTATCGAGATGGTCCGGCTGCACATGGAGCGCAGCATTGAACGCCATGATCGCCTCGTCGTACCTGCCGAGACGTGCAAGAGCCGTTCCTTTGTGGTAGAAAGACCCGGCATCGTGATCATTCTGCCGGAGTGCTCCGTCGAACGCGACAATCGCATCGTCATAGTGTCCGGCGTTTTCAAGGGCGACACCCTTGTAATAGAACGCTTCCGGGTATTCAGGCAATAACGCGATTGCCTGGTCGAAAGACTCCACCGCTTTACCATATCGTTCCAGATGGATCAGTGCCACACCCCGGGACAAAAACGAGGGCGCAAATGTGGCGTTTATGGTGAGTGCGTGATCGTAGGATTCGAGTGCTTCCTCATAACTACCGAGGTCCGCCTTGGCTATGCCACGGTAATGCCAGGCTTCGGCATACTGCTCCTCAATGGAGAGTGCCCGGTCGAAGGCATTGATCGCTTCCTGGTGCATGGATAATCCGGAGAGCGCCCTGCCTTTTTCATAGAATGCCTCCCGGCAATCCGGGCGCCGGACAAGGGCAGCATCGAAATTCTTGATCGCTTCCTGGTACCGGTTCAGCCGGGAGAGGGAGACACCAAGGTAATAATAGACACGGGCATCTTTTGCATCGAGGCTGACTGCCTTGGTGTACGCGACAATCGCGTCCTTGTCCCGCCCCCGGGCAGCAAGCGCGATCCCTTTTGCCGTCCAGATAAACGG
>Ga0265297_10006800_pt1 | contig 16295 bp, 14 predicted proteins | sample Munlanlwell13791_FD_192502 | JGI IMG/M metagenome (GOLD analysis project Ga0265297, IMG submission 192502) | Leachate microbial communities from a municipal landfill in Southern Ontario, Canada - Leachate well 137-91 | ecosystem: Engineered > Solid waste > Landfill > Unclassified | place... | reverse complement strand
CTTTCCCACGACACAAGATACCATGACACCGATGCGAAGACCACTGCGATCACGACCGACCACGTCGGACCGAGCGTAACGGACGCGAACGGCAGCTTCGCGCCGTAGTCGACGCCCGTCATGATCGCCGCAAGCGGCGCCCACGCGATCCAGCCGACGTATTGCGCGAGCGGCGGCGCGACGGCTCCGGCCAACGCCACGCAGAATCCTGTCAGCATCGCGAGCGGGATCAACGGGAGCACGACGATGTTCACGATCGGCGCGACGAGCGATAATTGTAAAAAATACAGCGTGATGAGCGGCTGCGTCATCAGGATCGCCGAGAGCGTCGACGAGAGCGAGCCGCGAAGGCCCAGGACGGTCGGGACGAACCGGAGCAGCCGCTCGACCGGTTCGGACAGCATGATGAGGCCGAGCGTCGCCGCGACCGAAAGCTGGAACCCGATGCTTGCGACGATCCGCGGGTCCCATATGACCATCACGGCAGCGGACAGGATAAGCGCGTGCAGCGCGCTGCCGAGCCTGCCGGATTCACGTCCGGCGATGGCGAGCGAACCCATGATGCCAGCACGGACGACCGATTCCGAAGCGCCGGTGAGCGTGACGAACGCAGCGATCGACACGACCGTCATGACCAGCCGTGCGAATCGCGGCAGGGGCAACATGCGGAGCACCGACGCGATGACCATGACGACCACCGTGACATTGAAACCCGACACGGCGACGATGTGGCTCGTGCCTGAAAGGCGGAAGCTCTGCTTCAGCTCCGCCGGAATGTCATCGCGGCTCCCGAGAAGCAACCCCGCGAGGAGCGGCGCCTCGGGATTCGGCAGAACGCCGTTGATCGCACGCTGGAACCAGAGCTTCGCACCATGGATCGCAGTACGGACCGGATCGATGCGGCCGTGCGCAATGACCTTGATGCCGCTTCCGCGACACTGCGGGTTCTCGAACATGCTTTTCCACGACCATGCAGTGCACTTCAACTGGATTTCATCGCCATACACGAGCAGCACCGGACTGCCGCCGGTGACACGGACAAGCCTGCCGTTCTCCATACGGACGAAGAACACGTTGCCCGTCGCGGTCGGCTCTTCCGTCACGACAGCGCTGAACCCAACCTTCACATCAGGAAGTGGTTCCGGTGCCGCAAGTACTCCGCGAAAACCACCGCACGCTAGACACAACGCGACTATACCAAATATTCGCCATCGGACAGCCAGTAGACCCATGGCGGCGACCGCGATTCCTACGAAGAGCATGGGCAACGAAAACCCTGCAACCGCGCCGAGCGCCGCGGCCACTGCACCATATCGGATCTGAATCTGTTTCGACATGAAAACCGGCGGCGCGCGCCACCGATCGTCTGCCCACAGGATATTCGTTCCTCACACGCGCGTCAAGCGCTACTCCTCCTCTTTTCCGCTCGCCCTGCGCGGCCTGCCTTCCTTGTCCCAACGGAGGTACGATTCCATAAACCGCTGCAATCCACCGTTCAATACCGCATCCACGTCGCCGGTCTCCTCCTTCGTGCGGTGGTCCTTCACCATGCGGTACGGCTGCAGCACGTACGAGCGTATCTGGTTGCCCCACGCGGCCTCGGCGTACTCTCCACGAAGCTGTTGTTTCTCTTTTAGCAGCTTCTCATCCTCGATCAATTGCAGCTTCGAGGTCAGGATCTTCATCGCCATCTCGCGGTTCTGCTGCTGCGACCGTTCGTTCTGGACCGACACGATGATCTTCGTCGGCAGGTGGACGACGCGGACGGCCGAATAGGTCGTCTGCACGCCCTGCCCGCCGTGGCCGCCCGCAAGGAACGTGTCGATGCGGATGTCCTTCGGGTCGATCTGGATCGTGGTCGCCTCGTCCATCTCGGGAATGACCTCGACGAGCGCGAACGACGTATGCCGCATCTTCTCGGCGTCGAACGGCGAGATGCGCACGAGCCGATGCACGCCCGCCTCGCTCTTGAGGTAGCCGTACGCGAACCGGCCCGAAACCTCGAACGTGGCACTCTTGATCCCTGCCTCCTGCCCGCGCGACTCGTCGATGAGCTTCACCGGCCACTGCTTCTTCTCGCAGAACCGGATGAGCATGCGGAGCAGCATCTCGGCCCAGTCCTGCGCGTCCGTGCCGCCGGTGCCCGCGTGGACTGCGACGATGGCGTTCCGCTGGTCGTGCTTGCCGCCGAGCAAAATCCTGAACTCGAGCTCGCGCATGAGGTCCTCGAGCTGCGTCAGCTGCTGATCGACGTCCTTCTTCACGCTCTCCGCGTCCTTGTCCTCGAGCAGGTGTGACAAATCCCCGGCTTCGCCATCAAGCCGCTCCCAGATCGCAATGTCGTCCTTGAGTTCCGAGAGCCGTCGGCTCTGCTGCTCGGCCAGGGCGCGGTCGTTCCAGAACCCCGCCTCGGCCATCCGGCCCTCTATCTCGCCTGCCTCCTGTTTCTTCTGGTCCAGGTCAAAGGAACCTCCGTGAATCGGAGATCTTCTGATTCAGCACGTCGAGCCTGTCGCGGAGGTCTTTCATGGTCGTATCAGCCTAGCATAGGGACGATAGCGTTTCAAGCAGAGGTCAGGAATCGAATCTGACATTACAAAGTACATAGTCGATACTATACCAATGAACGCTCTGGGGTGTTAGTCACTTATCATAGGATACACAGTCTGTGGTCCGGGTAGATCCTTCAGGTCCGTCAACTTATTTGTTGCGACATCGTAAGTATACAATCTTGTCTCGATGAGTTTGTTGTCCCCCACCGATTTCCGGTGGGTGGCCAAGAAGGTAAATGTCGTTCCTGTTGCCGGCAGCGATGGATATGGCGGAACCCACGATAGCGCTGGATATGCGGGTGTCGTCTTTGTGTTGTCGAAGAACACCGTTGTGGCTCCCGATGCAACGTCAATGATATACCCGCTATGTGAGAACGTCAGAATTAACTTCGAATTGTTGTCGAACCATTCGAGATCATAAACGTATCCATCAATGTTCTCCGCTTTGCCAGTATCAACGACGCTCGGGAGCGTGAGTGTTCGCACTGGGATTGATACGTTAGGAAGATCGAAAAGGTGGATTTTCAACGGACTCTTTTCTGGTTCGGGAATGGCGAGTTTCGTACCATCCACTGAAAAGGCAGGCTGCGAATTGTTGCCATACCCCGGCGAAAGCTGCGTCGAGCCATTGGCCGTAGAAAGGCGCGTGACGGGAGAGATGTTACCGATCCCTTCTCCGGAACGATACGTGTACAGGTACCCGCGTTGCCGATCCCACATTGTGTAGAAACCGCTCAATCCCGATGGGGCGGCAGACGTTTGATCGGTCGCGAACGTATAGACGAAATATCGCGATGACGACGGTTGTGGTCCCGCGAACTCGCTTTTATACGCTTCGGAATTCTTATCAAACCTCGAATATTCCATTATCACTTGTTGCCGATCCGAGGAATATACCAACGGACCGACCGTGTCGTAGACTACATCTCCCTCGAGCGGCGCGGGAAGGCTCGTCGCATTGACCGTGTTCAATTTCCGGTCCCAAAGCCAGAGTTTGCCGTCGCGTTTCATCCACGCGAGTCGATATGAATCCAGTGTTAACCGTTCATACCCGTTTGGCGTTTGCTCTGTCGCGCCGAGTTTTCCGTCGTAACTAATTGTCTGTAAGAACGTCGGCTTCTCATTTACATCGTGCAACGAGTAATAGATCAGATGGCTGGAGAGTGGCTCCTGATTTATTTGCAACACCTGCGCCGTCGCGTTCGTGTTCGTTACGGCATTGACGTTCGTATTGGTGTTCGTATTGATAGCGCTGTTCGTATTCCCGTTCGTCGCAAACATCCTGTTCGTGTTCACATTGACCAGCCCCGTGTTCGTATCGGCGGTATCGTTCGTGTTCTTCACCGTGCTATAGAAGAAATACCCAGTCGCGCCGAACGCAAGCAGACCGGCGACGATAACGACGACAGGAAGTATCGCGATGCCTTTGTTGTTCATATATGCTCCAACATTAATAACAACCCAAGTCTACCACGCCCTCTATAGTTAGTCGTAGCAGGTTACACACACCGGTTTTTATGCTTAACTTTTATAGATGACAACCGGTGTTCCAACCTCGGCCCAATTGTAGACCCATTCCGCCGCGTCGAGCGGCTCCCCCACGCACCCGTGGCTTCGCGGGCGGATGCCGAAATCGTTGTGCCAGTAGACGCCGTGCAGGCTGTACCCGCCGGCCTTGAACCAGAGGATGTGCGGCACGTTCGGGACATAGTAGCCCGGACCGGACATCTTCTGCAATTTTGTCTTGCCGAGCACGTGGAACGACCCCACCGGCGTCCAGTCGTTCAATCCCGACGAGATCTTCGTCGAGTAGACGAGCGCGCCGTCCTCGTAGTCGTATTCCTGCTGCTTCGTCAGGTCGACGAGGATCGCCTTGCCGGTCGCCACGGGCGCGAGCGGCGGATCGACGTACAGGATCGGGAACGGCACCTCGATCATGGGGAGCTCCATGGTATCAGGCGTGCCGTTCTGCATGCCCTGCATGAGCAGCGACAATGCCTCGTTTACGGCGAGTTTGTTCCCGGGAACGCCGTTCTTCATAACCTCGACCTTGTTCGTGCTCACGAGCGTCTCCTGGGGCTGCGGTATGGCATCCACCTGCGCGGCGAGCATCTCGAGGTACGCACGCATCGCGGTCTCATCGAATCCGAGCGTCACCTTCGCACCATTGACGACCGGTGCAAGCGACGCCACCTCGTTCGTGTCGGTCGTCGACAGTACCTGGACGATGATCCAGGCAGCGAGCCGTTCGCGCTCGACGCGAAACTGCGTACCGCGCGCCGTGAGCGTCAGCTGCCGCGCGAGCAATCCCTCGGCGACTCGTTTCGGTTCATTCAGATCGTCCGCGGTGACATCGGCCTTGCCGACGGTCGGCGCGAGGTGCACGGTCACGGGCGTTCCCGCTGCAACGGCAATGGTGACGCGGTCCTTGAACAGCTGAACGTCGAAAAGGGTACCGTCCTGATCGGGTACGATGACGAACGTACCGTCCCGGTACGCGAGCGTCGCGTTCTGCGGAGGTGTCCCCACCTGTACCGCGATATCGTTGAGCCGTTGCGCCAACATCTGGTCGGACCACGTGCAGCTCATTGGTGTTTTCATACGCACAGCCGTACGGTAGACGCCGTCCGTCAGGCCGCTCGTGCGGCCGACCGCGAACGCAGCATCGACCGCCGCTTCAACGTCACATGCCGCCCCGAGCTCCTTCGCTGAAACGCCCCACGTCCGGTCGGCGACAGCGAGCGTCAGACGCGGTTCTGCAAATGCGCGTGTGACGCGGTCGATTGCTTCCTGTTTCGTCAGCCTCCCGACGCCGATGGCGCCGACGTGCACGCCGGGGAGGATCCTCGTCTGGAAGAACATCGCTACAAACAACACGGCACAGCTTGCCGCAAGCCACGCGATCCGGACGCCGAAAAAGCCGATGAGGTGTTTTTGTTTTTTCTGCATGAAAATCGGGTTGTTTTTTGTTTTCTGGCTGAATTATAGCACATTTTTTTCCTTTTTTCAAGTACCAAAAACATGCCATCCCGTATGGACGCCGTTCTGTTTGCTGCTATGCAGCTGCCTTGAGTTCCGTTTCTTCCGGAGCAATCTCCTGCTCGAGTTGGGCTATGGCCTCATCGAGAGCATCATAGTCAGCCTCGATCGAATGTCTTTCTTCGTCAAGGATTGCATCTATCTTCTTGCCGACCTTCTTTGAGTAGAGGGTGAGATAATTTTCTTTGCTCCAATACTTCATCCGACCGCTGGGAAGATCCCGGTTCATCCCGAGACCGACAAGATAGATGAACTTTTCCTTCGTTGTCTCTGCATGCGGAATGCTGATGCGCTTCAACATTTTTTTTATGATGAGTTCCATGTCACTGTTCTCGAACCTGCTCGCGCGCTTTTCAACCAGCTCCTGGGCCTCCTCCTCATACGCATCCTCCGTTTTTCCCGCACGGATCGACTCCTCGCGGAGCCGCTGAACGCTTCTGCGGGTCTCGCGCACGCCGTCAATCAGTTTCTGCCTCGCTTCTTTGTACCATGTTTCTTTTTTTTCCTCTGACTCTTGCTGTGTGGCGATGTGCGCCTGTTTCTCTTCCAGCATCTTCCGTCGAATTTCATTTCCGGATCCGACCTTCCCGTGTGGCTTCTGACTGCTCACCGCTCCTGTTTCAATGGATGACTCTTCTATGCTGTTCCCATCGTTCACTCTGCGTTCTTCGTTCTGTCCGCCTTTACCTGTTTTCCCCGCCTTCGTTTGAGCCTCTGCTGACGCTACCGGCGTTTCGGGCTTGGCATGCTCCTGCCCATCACCGTTCAGCTCCTCATCGGGTACTTCGATATCAAGATACCGCCCGTCCCCTCCTGGCGACGCAAACCGTCCATCTGCACTACCGGGGATCGGGTCTGTTCCTGGATATGCATTCATAGAACCTCACTGATGCGCCGCCGACGGCGCAATTAATGGCGCTACTCAGAACGTGCCTCTAAGGTCACGTCGACTGTCTTCTCATTGCCACTCGAGAGTACCTTGAGCGTTACCTTCTGTCCAACCTGCTTCTCCGATAATATCTGCGAAAGGTCGTTGTCTTCGGTCACCTTCGTCCCGTCGATCTCAAGGATGATATCGCCCTCCTTAAGACCCGCCTTGTCAGCCGGGCCGCCCGATACGATCGCCGGCTGGTTCGCGCCAGAACCTGCCGCGAGCAGCGCACCGTAGTCCACGCTCAGCTTCTCCTGCTGTTGGACCTCGGTGTTGACCGGGACGTACCGTACGCCAAGGTACGGCCGTTCGATCTTGCCGTTCTTTTGGACATCCGTCAGATCCTGTTTCGCGACGTTGATCGGAAGCGCAAACCCGATGAGCTGGCCGGATGAGCTGATGGCCGTGTTGATGCCGATCACCTGTCCCGATACGTTCAGGAGCGGGCCGCCCGAGTTGCCGTAGTTGATCGCGGCGTCGGTCTGGATGACGTTATGGAGTGTTTCGCTGCTGCCGGCAGAATCACCGGCGGTGATCGTCCGTGCGAGGCCGGAGACGATCCCCTTCGTGACGGTGTTGCGGTACTCGCCGAGTGCATTACCGATCGCAACGACGGTATCACCGATCTGGACGGACCCCGAATCGCCGAGCGTCACCGTCGGGAGATCCTTCGCCTCGATCTTGATGATCGCAATGTCGGTCGAGGGATCAGTCGCGATGACCTTTGCATCGTACGATTTGCCGTCGTTCATGACGACCGTGTACTGATCGGCGCCCTGGATGGTGACGACATGCTTGTTCGTGATGATCATGCCGTCGCTCGTGACGGTGAAGCCGGTACCGCCGCCGATCTCCTGCGTGCCCGATGAATTCTGCTGCGAATCCGTCCCGAAGAAGAACTGATCGAACAGCGACCCTCCGTTACCGTACACTTGGCTGTAGTTCTGCTTTGCGATGATGCTCACGACAGCCGGACTCACGTTCTTCACGAGATCCACGACTGCTTGATCCTCCTCGGTCGTAATCGTCGGAGCGACGTTCGCCGTCACCTGTGAAATATCGACCGAACTGGTCGCGGCATTTTTGTTCTTGTTGAGGATACCGGCGATACCGCCGTTTGCGGCAAGCCCCCCGAACACACCGCCCGATACGCCACCGACCAGCACGCTCACTATAATGATGGTGCCGATGGTCGATTTCGTCGTGGTGATCCTTTTCGAACCCGGTTCTTTTGTGAAATTCGATGGTGGTAATTGTTCCATAGTACCGATAGTGTACTGTCCGTACTGTTACTACGCCAGTGGAAAGACCTTCATTTCATTTTCAGACAACGCTCAGGTATTGGCGTTCGCATTCGTATTCGTGGTGGATTTGTTGGTGTTCGTATTGGTATTCTTCGATGTATTCGTATTCGAATTGGTGGTTGATGTATTCGTGGTACTATTCTTGTTCGTCGTACTGTTCTTGTTCGAGTTCGTCGTGCCGGTACTGGTACTGACGTTGGTGTTCGTATAGGTGGTCGCAGCGCTGGTCTGATGGAGGAGATTCTTGAGCGATACGAACGTATAACCCTCCGCACGCACGGCGTCAGCCAGCGGGCTCACCAGGTCCTTGCCGATGTCGCTGTTCGCCTGCAGGACGATGATGGCGCCGTTCTTCAGGCCTGCCGTCACGTTTGCGATAGCCTCGTCGACCGTGATGCCCGTCTTCCAGTCGAGCGAATCGACGGTCCAGAGGATCATACAGTACCCCTGGTTCCGCGCCTCGGTGAGCGACGCCTGGTCATAGTCGCCGAACGGCGGACGGAAAAACGGCTTCGTCGATGAGCCCGTGAGCGCCGAAATGGTCTGGTCGGCCTTCGACAGTTCATCATCCTCCGTCGCCTTCGTGATCACCTTGAACGACGCGTGCGTATTGCTGTGATTGAAGACATCGTAGCCTGCGTCGTGAAATGCCGTGACTACGACCGCATTGTCAGTCGCCCAGGCACCCGTCGTGAACAGCGTCGCGGGGACATTCTTCGCCTTCAGCGCGTCGAGCACCAGCTGGGCGTCGCCGACGATACCGCCGCCGTCGAGCGTCAGGCTCACGTACGGCTGGTCCGTCGTCGCGCGCGATATCGGCTGCGCGCAGTCGCCGACCATGAGGTCCCGTCCTTCAATGGACGGCCCTGATGAAACACTGTTCGTATTCGCATTCGTATCACCCGCGAGCGATACCTCGGCATTGGTATTCTTGTTCGTCTTATCGGAATGTCCCGAGAACACGTTCTTCACGAGGAAACCGAACACAATGATCACCGCGATCCAACCGGCGATCTTGACGATACGGTGGCCAGGCTGGTAGTGCTGCCGATAGGGTGAGTAATGCCGATAGTTGCTCATACGCGTGGTGTTACTTACGGATGCGGTACGGCTGCGGGAACCCGTTGCCGGGCGATGTACCGGGCCACCTCATAGGCGCCGAACATGACGCCGACAAAGCCCAGGTCGCCGAGTACAGTATTACGGAAGAACGGGATCCCGGCAAGGTAGGCATCGGCAAGCCCCGCGATCGTCCTCGGGTACCAGGTACCGAAGAGCCACACCGCCCCATTGGTTGTCAGGTAGAACACGATCGACCCAATGAGCGTCGCTCCGATGACCGTTCCAAGATTCTGGCGCTTCCTGACCCAGAATCCGATGAGCGAACATGCGATGAAGCTTGCATAGACGGACACCATGACCGCCGGCGTATAGAATCCGATGGCGATATCCGAAACCAGCATGGCGCCGAGCGGCAGGATGACGGCATACCGCTTCGGCAGGTAGACGCCGCCGAACAGCGCGAGCGCGGCGACCGGCGCGACGTTCGGCGGGAGGTCGATGAACCCGAGATGCCGCAGCACGCGCGTCACAGCGGCGGCGATGATGAGGAAGACGGCGAACCAGACGATATTCCTTTTCATGGTGGTTATTCGGTGAATGCTTCGAGCTTCCAGGTGATGGTGTCGGTCGCCTTCGTCACAAGGTCCTTCGCGCCGACCGATGCCATGGTGCCGTTCATGTAGAGCGTCCAGTATTTCGGAGCGGCGTTCGGCTGCCCGTCGATCGACGTGACGAATCCACTGTCGTCGACAACCGTGTGCGATGCCTTCAGCAGTTCAAGCGCGTTCTTGCCATCGACGCCCTGGTACGTGACGGTTGGCGTCACGACTTCTGCGTTCACGTTCTGGTTCGAATTCGAGGTATCCGTGGTACGACGGACATCCACGGTCCACCAAATGCCGACTCCGAGTACGGCGACGATGCCGACGATGATGACGATGCGTTTCATGATGCTGTTTCCTTTCGTTACGTGATTGATCATGGTGAGCACAAAATGCCCCACCTCGGAACAAGTGGAGCATGTGCGTGCATCGCCGCCACCTCTCCCCGAAGGATCTGCCGGAATTCCGGCAGGATTTGTCTTCGTCCCGATCGCGGAGCGTGTCGGGACAGGGGTCGGACTTCCCTCCCCCTCCCCTTGTACCTCTCCCTTATTTTGAAATAAGGGGAGGGGGCCGGGGGGTGGGGTCACCGTGGCGGGACCGTTCCGGACTCACCCCTCCCCTTCTTCCTCCCGATAAGGGGAGGGGTTGGGGGTGGGGTCCACCGGATTCCCTTGCTGTCGTGTTGGAAAGAAACCGCTACTGCTTGTAGACCGCCCAGTACATGAATGCGAACGTGAACACTGCGCAGGCCATGAAGAAGATCATCCAAAGGAAGCTGAACATCGACTGCTTCTTCTTGAGGGGATCATGTAAAAGCATTTGTGTTGTTCCTTATGTTACCTCCGACCTTTCTGTACCCGGCACTATAGCACATCCTGATGGAAAGCTGAAGCTAGAAGTCAATCCCCTTCGTCGCGAGGATACCCTTATAATACGGGTGTTGTACCATCTTCATCTCGGTCACGAGATCGCACCGTTTCAGAACGGCCGGATACCGATGGTGGCCGGTGAGGATAACATGGACCTTCCGCGCATAAGCATCATTCCTGCGCGCATCAAGGAACGCTGTCACGGCGCGTTCCGGCAGCAGCTTCTGCTCGAGGCACGAGATGAGCTCATCGAGCACCACGAGACCGTACTTCCCGGAGAAAACCAGACGCTTCGCTTCGGCGAGCGCCCTGACCGCGGCCTTTTTATGTACTGCCAACGGCTTCGTATCGCCGAGTATCTTCACGAACCCTTCACCACGCACCTTCACGTCGACACCGAGCTGATGCAATGCCAAGCGTTCTCCAGACGGCCATTTCAACGACTTGTAAAACTGGAAAAACAGTACCTTCCATCCGTAGCCAGCCGCACGCACCGCCGCGCCGACCGCCGCGGTCGTCTTGCCCTTGCCGTTGCCAACATAAGCGATCGTGAGGCCATGATTGATGGCGCGATGCTGTTGCTTCATTTGAGCTTCTTTGTTGACTTGAATGACTTCACTGCAGAATGTATGAACGGGACCTGTGTCGATACGATGGTCGCCGGAAGATCATCAACCGGATACCACTTCCCGACAGAGACCTCTCCGGTTACCTCAACCCAATGAATCATAGCGAGTTCCCTCCCGCGTTTAACCTGATGGAAAAAGGTCTCAACATATGTCGGCGTTCCATGTAATGCACAACCGTCAAGCTCTCCATGTGTAATCCGTTCAAAAGCATCATGTAGATCACCCGGCGCATCAGAGGCTCGGATCACGGTACCCGGCGTATGAAGCTGCCCACCCCATACGGGGTCGGTCTTTTCACGTTCAAGTAACAATACCTCAATGGAACGATCATGCAGGCGCAACGGTACCACCTCAAGGATCGGCGTCACCGTGAGACGGGCGACCCCGATGAACACCGGCAATGGGAGCTTGCCTGGCGTTAGTCGTTGCAGGGCCTCAACCAGCCGCTTGATTTCCTGCTGTGATTCCATAGTTTGGTTTCCTGTTGTATCACATTTACTCATTGAGCGCGAGCTCCGTTCGCGCTACAGAACCTCCCCTCCGCTTCGCGGTTTCCCCTCCTCAATTGAGGAGGGGAAATGTCCCGAGTTTCGTCGAGGGACAATGGGGAGGTAATCTTTTACTCAACCGCATTTGGAGAAACCGCACGCATGGCACTTCATACAGCCCTCCTCTATCGCCAACATCGTGCCACACTCCGGACACGCCGGCGCGTAGCCGGTGTTCGCGATGGAGTTCTTGCGCTTGTAGACGTTGCCGTTGCCGTTCATGACGACCGGCGCGGGTGCCGCGGCGACCGCCTGCACGGGCTCGTCCAGCTTCAGGTCGAGCTTCTGCTGGTCGCGCGTGATGTGCTTTTCCAGAATTTTTGCGATCGCGTCAGGAAGCGAAAGGATCTGGCCGCCGTCGTGCCACGACACGTCAGGTCCTCGGATGCCCTTGATCTGGTCGACGATCTCCTCGGGCGAAACGCCGGCGCGAAGCGAAAGCGACACGAGCCGGCAGATCGATTCCGACTGCGCCGCGAAGAACCCGCCGTTTTTCCCGATCGTTGCGAACACCTCGAACGGGCGGTTATGCTCATCATCGTTGATCGTGATGTAGAGCGAACCGTAGGGCGTGTTCACCTTGTAGGTCGTCCCCTTCAATACCTCGGGGCGACTGCGCGGCGCCAGGCCGTCCCCGGTCGGGGCGACCGCCAACGGCGTCACCTGCGTCTGCGGGGCTGTCTGGCCGTTCAGGACCGTCTTACCGGTCGTCAGTACCTGCTCATCGCGGCATCCGTCGCGGAAGATCGTGACGCCCTTGCAACCGAGTTCATATGCCATGTTGTATACCTTGCGGACGTCCGCCTCGGTCGCCGTGAACGGAAAGTTCACGGTCTTCGAGATGGCGTTATCGACGTACTCCTGGAACGCGGCCTGCATGCGGACATGGTCCTCGGGCGAGCAGTCCGACGCTGTCACGAACACCTTCTTCCACTTCTCCGGAATCTCGCTGAACTTCTGGATCGAACCCTCATACGCGATCTTCTCCATGAGTTCCTTCGAGTACCAGCCTTCCTTCTTCGCGATCGCTTCGAACGCCGGGTGGACGTAGACGAGCGACGTACCATCCATGACGGTCTTCGTGAAGACGATGGCGAACAACGGCTCAAGGCCGGAGCTGCAGTCGGCAATCATCGAGATCGTCCCGGTCGGGGCGATCGTCGTCCGTGCGACATTGCGCATCGGGATCCCCTTCCGCTCGAACTCCGAACCGGGGTAGTTCGGGAAGTTGCCGCGGACCTTGCCGAGCGCCGACGACGCCTCGTAGACCGCGTCCTGGACGAACTTCATGACCTTCTTGCCCATCGCAAGTCCTTCCTTCGAATTGTACGGGATCTCGAGCTCGATGAGGAAGTCGGCGAATCCCATGACCCCGAGGCCGATCCGCCGGTTCGACAGCGTCTTGTCGGCGATCTGCTGGATCGGGTACTTGTTCATGTCGATCACATTGTCGAGGAAGTGCGCGGTCTGCGTGACGACCCGCTTCAGGCGCGGCCAGTCGACCGTCGCCTTCCCGGCCTTCGTACGCTTCACGAACCGCTGCAGGCTGATCGAACCGAGGTTGCAGGAATCGTACCCCGCGAGCCACTGCTCGCCGCACGGGTTCGTCGCCTCGAGCGTCTCGATGTGCTTCGCCGGGTTGGTCTCGTTCGCACGGTCCACGAACAGCACGCCGGGGTCGCCGGTGAGCCACGCGTGGTGCACGAGGAGGTCCCAGATCTGCTGCGCGTCCTGCGTGCCGACGGGCTTCCCGGTATGCGGATCGATGAGCTCGTAGGTCCCCTTCTTCGCGAGGGCCTGCATGAACTTCTCCGTGACCGACACCGAGATGTTGAAGTTCTTCATCTCGCTCATGTTCTCCTTCAGCCTGATGAACTGCAGGATATCGGGGTGGTCGACGCGCAGGATGCCCATGTTGGCGCCGCGGCGGGTGCCGCCCTGCTTTACGATCTCCGTCGCGAGGTTGAAGATGCGCATGAACGACACAGGACCTGAAGCCACACCGTGCGTCGTCTTCACGAGACTGCCCTTCGGACGCAGTTTCGAGAACGAGAACCCGGTGCCGCCGCCGGACTGGTGGATGATGGCCTGGTGCTTGATGGTCTCGAAGATGCCCTCGATCGAGTCCTCGACCGGCAGCACGAAGCACGCCGAGAGCTGCTGGAAGTCCCGGCCGGCGTTCATGAGGCACGGCGAGTTCGGGAGGAAGTCCCGCGAGGCCATCAGATGGAAGAACTCCTCTTCGGTCTTTGCAACCTTTACGGGGGTCGCACCGTACCGAAGATCCGCTTGCGCAATGTTGTTCGCAACGCGTCGGAACATATCGATCGGTTTCTCGACCGGCTTCCCTTCCTGCTTCTTCAGGTACCGCTTCTCGAGCACCGTGATCGCGTTCTCGCTCATATCGGAAAGCAACGCCTCGTCGCCGGGCTTACGACCGTCCACCAATGCCTCCGTGATCATGGTCCTGAGCTTCTGGTCGATGTCCTGCGATGCGACGAGCTTTGGTGACGAGGCGGAGCCGTTCATATGGGTGGACGTGGTTGTTAGTTATTTTTTCGCGGGTTGTTCGTTCGGCGCCGACCGCCACGTAGGGCTTGACGTGGCCCGCGTTGGAAGAGCTTGAGCTCGTCCCAGAAACTCTCGGCGTCCGTGAAAGACCTATAGACGGAGGCGAAACGGATGTACGCGACGGGATCGGCCTTCTTCAGGCGCTTCATGACCGTCTCACCGATCTGCTTCGAGGTGATCTCGTTCCTGCCTTTCAGCTGGATGTCGCGCTCGATGATATTAACGAGGCGTCGGAAGGCTTCATGCGTGATCGGGCGCTTTTCAAAGGCGCGTTTCAAGCCAGCTTCGAGCTTGTCGCGCGAATAGGGCTCCCGCCGCCCGTCCCGCTTCACCACGGTGAGGTTGAGGATCTCAACCTCCTCGTATGAGGAAAAACGGAATCCGCACTCGACGCATTCCCGGCGGCGGCGCACCGCCACCCCCTCGTTCACCAGACGGGAATCCGTGACTTTTGTGTCAATGTTGTGGCACGCAGGACAGCGCATAATGGTTGGTAGGTTGCGTATCGCCTGGCCGCAGGCAATCGGCCCATGTTCCGCCAGTACAGACGCGTCTGTCTACAATATCTTGTGCCTCTAGAGGTCAGTATACTACTAAATATGGTAGCGGTCAATAATCCGCGTCCGGGGCGAACCGCGCGATTTTCTTCAGCATTTCCGCAGCAACCGAGTTCCCGCTCCCCTTCCGGGGCGGAGTACCGACCGTTCGTCTTGTGGATATCTCGTTCGAGCGGCCCAACGCGTAACGTCCAGCCCTCGATGCTACATCATTTTCTTCCGGATGAACGTCGGAATCTCGAGATCCTCCTCTTCCTTCGTCTTTTCGGGCATTTTCGGGGCCTGCGAGGGTGGCGGAGGCACGTTGCGGGCTGGAAAAGGAGTCAACGTCGGCTGGGGAACTGATGGTGCGAATCCCGAGGGCTCCTGATAGCCGAACATGGTCGCTGGCTTGGCACGGACGACCCGTCCCTCGCCCTTACCGAATCCTGTGGCGATCACGGTGATCTTCATGTCATCCTTGAGGTCCTCATCAACCACGGCGCCGAAGATGATCTTCGCGTTCGGGTCTGCCGAACCGGTAATGACCCGCGCTGCTTCATTGACCTCGTGCATACCGAGGTTCGGGCCGCCGGTGACCGTGAAGAGGATGCCCTTCGCGCCGTCGATCGAGAGTTCAAGCAACGGGGAATCGACTGCGGCTTTTGCTGCGTCGACCGCCCGGTTCTCTCCGCTCGCCTGTCCGATGCCCATGAGCGCCGATCCCTGGTTCTCCATGATCGCTTTCACATCGGCGAAGTCGACGTTGATGAGACCGGGGACGGTGATCAGTTCGGCGATACCCTGCACGCCCTGACGCAGGACGTCGTCAACGGTGTCGAACGCTTCGAGGAGCGATGTCTTCTTGTCGATGATCTGGAGCAGCCGGTCGTTCGGGATGGTGATGATCGTGTCGACCTTATCGCGCAGGTCGACATGACCCTGATCGGCGATCGCCTTCCGCTGCGCGCCCTCGAAGGTGAACGGCTTCGTCACGACCGCAACGGTCAGTGCGCCGACGTCCTTTGCGATCTCCGCGACGATCGGTGCCGCACCGGTACCGGTACCGCCACCGAGCCCACAGGTGATGAACACCATGTCGCTGCCTTTCAGCATGTCATGGATCTCGTCGGCATTTTCCTCGGCGGCCTTCTTCCCGAGCTCGGGATCCATACCTGCGCCGAGGCCACGCGTCGTCGTCTTCCCGATGTGGATCTTGTGTGGTGCGGAGCTGTGATGCAATGCCTGCGCATCGGTGTTAACCGCGACAAATTCGATGCCTCGAATCTTCGAGCGCATCATCCTGTTGATCGCGGAATTTCCGGAACCGCCGACACCGACTACCTTGATCTTCGCAAACGTTTCGATTTCTGGTTTTACTTCGGTTGGCATTGGTGGTTTCGGTTAACGTGTCTTGCTCGCGGGGTGGGCTGTGGATAGTCCACGTACCCTATCATTGTAAGTGTTCAATCACCGCATGTCAAAACATCCGACGAAGGTTGGGGTCGTGCAAACAGGCTATTTAAAAAAAGGCTCTACTGGGCCATTATTTGATGCAACGAACACAATTTCTGCTCAATTGCATTCTACGGGACTATACACCTGAAAAAGCAAACGTACCGAGTATCGTTTCGAACTTCTCCTCGTCG
>Ga0265297_10006799_pt1 | contig 16296 bp, 12 predicted proteins | sample Munlanlwell13791_FD_192502 | JGI IMG/M metagenome (GOLD analysis project Ga0265297, IMG submission 192502) | Leachate microbial communities from a municipal landfill in Southern Ontario, Canada - Leachate well 137-91 | ecosystem: Engineered > Solid waste > Landfill > Unclassified | place... | reverse complement strand
GGCCCATGTCCATCTGGCCCTCCATCAGCAAGGTCTGCACCGGCTTGGCCAGGTTGAGCAGGCGCAACAGGTTAGTCACCGCGGTGCGCGAGCGGCCGACCGATTCGGCCACGCTCTGATGGGTCATGGTGAACTCGCTGATCAGTCTTTGCAGACCCTGGGCCTCTTCCAGCGGGTTCAGATCCTCGCGCTGGATGTTCTCGATCAGGGCCATCTTGAGCGCCGCCTCATCGGGCACATCGCGCACCAGCACCGAGACTTCCTTGAGGCCGGCCAGCTGGCAGGCCCGCCAGCGCCGTTCACCGGCGATGATCTCGTATTTGCCGCCGGTGACGGAGCGGGCCAGGATCGGCTGCATCAGCCCCTGGGACTTGATGGAACTGGCCAATTCGGCCAGGGCCACCTCGTCCATGCGGGTACGCGGCTGGTAGCGGCCCGGCGTCAGGCTGCCTACCGGCAGGGTCAACAGGCGTTCGCCCTCGGGCGTTTCACCTTCCGACAGCAAGGCATCCAGACCCCGCCCCAATCCTTTCATCTTTACCATCATGCCTCCGAGAGTTGCCGCGCGCGGCGTTCGACGATTTCACCGGCCAGGTGCATATAGGCCTGGGCGCCCTTGGAATTGCGATCGTAGGAGAGCACCGGCAGGCCGTAACTGGGCGCTTCGGCCACCCGCACATTACGCGGGATCACGGTGTCGTAGACCTTGTTGCCGAAATGCTGCTTGAGCTGGTCGGACACCTGCTGGGCCAGGGTATTGCGGGGGTCGAACATGGCCCGCAACAGGCCCTCGATCTCGATGCCCGGATTCAGGCTGGCCTTGACCCGCTTCACCGTGTTGACCAGATCGGACAGCCCCTCCAGGGCGAAATACTCGCATTGCATCGGGATCAGCACCGCGTTCGCCGCCGCCAGGGCATTGACGGTCAGCAGGTTGAGCGCGGGCGGGCAGTCGATCAGGATGTAGTCGTACTCCTGGCTGATCGTCGCGAGTGCCTCGCGCAGTCGGTGCTCGCGCCCCTGTTCCATGACCAGTTCGATCTCGGCGCCAGCCAAGTCGCGGTTGGCCGGCAACAGGTCGAATCCGGCACTGCCGGCCGGGCGGCGCACCTGTCGACAAACGGCCTGACGCAGCAGTACATGGTAAACCGTCTGATGACAGTCCCGCTTTTCCACCCCGCTGCCCATGGTGGCATTGCCCTGAGGGTCGAGGTCCACCAGCAGCACCTTCTGGCCTAGATTGGCCAGACCGGCCGACAGATTGACCGCCGTGGTGGTCTTGCCGACCCCGCCCTTCTGATTGGTGATGGCAAGTATGTGCGCAATTTTTTTGCTCATGCCGACTCCAGGATGATCAGGTGCCTGTCTGCGTCAAGACCCGGGACGTGCAGTTCCACGTCCCGTTTCACACGGGCCCCCTTGAGTTGGGCGATTTCCTCATGGGGACAAAGCCCCTTCATGGCCAGCCATACGCCGTCCCTGGCCAGGAGGTGACCGGTCAGGCGCACGAAATCGGACAGGTCGCTGAAGGCGCGGGAAACGATCTGGGGGAAGGGCACATCCGGACGCAGGTCCTCGACCCGGCCATGCAGGGCCGTCACGTTGCCCAGCTTCAACTCGATCGCGGCCTGTTGCATGAAGGCGGCCTTCTTGTGGCTGGCATCGATCAAGGTCACCTGCAAATCCGGCCGGACGATGGCAAACGGTATCCCAGGCAGACCGGCGCCGCTGCCGACATCGAGCAGGCGGTCCGCCGTCACATAGGGCAGCACCGCCAGGCTGTCGAGCAGGTGATGGGTCAGCATCCGTTCCGGCTCGTGGATGGCGGTCAGGTTATAGGTCCGGTTCCACTTCTGCAGCAAGGCCAGGTAGTCGAGCAGACGGTCCTGCCGGTCTGCATCGATGGCCAGCCCCATGGCGGTCAGCGCCGCATTCAGTTGATCTTTCATGCGCGCTCCCGGGTCTTCTCGGCCCGCTTCAAATACACCATCAGCACCGAAATGGCCGCCGGCGTTATGCCGGAGACGCGCGCGGCCTGGCCCAGGGTGGCCGGGCGGGCCTGGCTGAGTTTCTGGCGCACCTCGATCGACAAGGACAGCAGCTTCGAATAGTCCAGATCGGCAGGCAACAGCAGATCCTCGAACTGGCGCTGGCGGGCGATCTCTTCGACCTGACGGTTCACATAGCCGGAATATTTGGCCTGGATCTCCAGCTGCTCGCGCACCTCCGGGTCGGTCACCGGCTCGCCGGCCTCGGGCAGGGTCATCAGATTGGCATAGTCGACCTCGGGCCGGCGCAGCAGGTCGAACAGGCTGTACTCGTGCTCGATCGGCTTGCCGAGCACCCGCACCGCGTCCGCCTCGGCCAGACGGGCCGGATTCACCCAGGTCGACTTCAGGCGTTCGGACTCGCGGGCAATGGCCTCGCGCTTGGTCTCGAAGCGCTGCCAACGGGCATCGTCGACCACGCCCAGCCTGCGCCCGGTCTCGGTCAGACGCAGGTCGGCATTGTCCTCGCGCAGTGACAGCCGATACTCGGCCCGGCTGGTGAACATGCGGTATGGCTCGGACACGCCTTGGGTGATCAGGTCATCGACCAGCACGCCCAGGTAGGCCTCGTCGCGGCGCGGCCACCAGGACTCCCTGTCCTGCACGTGCAGGCCGGCGTTGAGGCCGGCCAACAGGCCCTGGGCGGCGGCCTCCTCGTAGCCGGTGGTGCCGTTGATCTGGCCGGCGAAGAAGAGACCGGCGATGGCCTTGGTCTCCAGGGACGGTTTCAACCCGCGCGGATCGTAGTAGTCGTACTCGATGGCATAGCCGGGACGCAGGATATGGGCGTTCTCCAGGCCCCGGATGGACCGGACCAGGGCCAGCTGGACATCGAAGGGCAGGCTGGTGGAGATGCCGTTCGGGTAGTACTCGTGGGTGGTCAGGCCCTCGGGTTCCAGGAAGATCTGGTGCGAATCCTTGTCGGCGAAGCGCTTGATCTTGTCCTCGATGGACGGGCAATAGCGCGGCCCAACCCCTTCGATGACGCCGGTATACAGGGGCGAGCGGTCGAGCCCGCCGAGGATGATCTCGTGGCTGTGCTGGTTGGTATGGGTGATCCAGCAGGGCAGCTGGCGCGGGTGCATCGCCCGGTCGCCCATGAAAGAGAATACCGGCACCGGGACGTCACCCGGTTGTTCCTGGGTGGCCGAGAAATCGATACTGCGGCCGTCGATGCGCGGCGGTGTGCCGGTCTTCAGGCGGCCGGCCGGGAGATTCAGTTCGCGCAGGCGGGCGGCCAACGAGACCGCTGGCGGATCACCCATGCGGCCAGCCGGGAAGTGCTCCAGACCGACATGGATCAGACCGGCCAGGAAGGTGCCGGCCGTCAGCACCACGGCGCGGCAGCGGAAAACCAGCCCCAGCTGGGTCTTTACCCCGACCACCCGATCGCCTTCCAGGACGAGGTCGTCGACCGCTTGCTGGAACAGGGTCAGGTTGGCCTGGTTTTCCAGCCGCGACCGGATGGCCTGCTTGTACAGCAGGCGGTCGGCCTGGGCGCGGGTGGCGCGTACCGCCGGCCCCTTCGATGAGTTCAGGGTACGGAACTGGATGCCGGCCTCGTCGGTCGCGATCGCCATGGCCCCGCCGAGGGCGTCCACCTCGCGGACCAGATGGCCCTTGCCGATGCCACCGATGGACGGGTTGCAGGACATCTGGCCCAGTGTTTCGATGTTGTGGCTGAGCAGCAGGGTACGCACGCCCATGCGGGCACTGGCGAGCGCCGCTTCGCTGCCGGCATGACCGCCGCCAACCACGATTACATCGAATATATCCGGAAAAATCATTGAGTTATGTCAGGAGCGCTGGCGCTTTCAGGGAGCCGGATTCTACGAAAAATCGCCCGCTGTTTCACGTGAAACATCGTCACGGCCATGATAAATGTCATGGTTCGACGTGAGCGCGCCGCCTATGATAGCCGCAATTTCCCGAACCAGAGGTGTCGCCGATGCGCATGGAAATACCCCGGTTGCCGGTCAACTTCATGAATGAAGACCACGACCACGCCGCCGAACAGCTTGAGACCATGCTGGCCACCCTGCCTGTCTATGCCGAGAACCATGCCATGCTGGCCCAGGCATGCCGCGCCTTCCTCGACCACAACCGGGAGCATTTCGCGCGCGAAGAGGAAGCCATGCGAGTTACCGGCTTCCCGCCCTATACGGTGCACAAGGGAGAACACGACCGCGCGCTGGCCTGGCTGGATGACCTGACCAACAGTATTGCGTCTGGCGGCCCCGATAGCGATACGGTCAGACAGGTCATCGAACACGACATCCCTGCCTGGTTCATCCAGCATATCCAGACCATGGACTGGGCCACTGCGAACTGGATCTCCAGCCACCCGATGGCCTCAAGCGTGCGCGTATAGCTTGTGATAAAGGCCGCCCTTTTCCATCAGGGCGGCATGCTCGCCTTCCTCGACCACCCGGCCATTCTCGAACACCAGGATGCGATCCGCCTGTTTTACCGCAGACAGCCGGTGGGCGATGATCAGGGTGGTCCGTCCGCGCAGGAATTCTGCCAGGGCGTGATGCAGCGTCCGCTCGGTGCCGGTATCGAGGGCTGAGGTCGCCTCGTCCAGGATCACCACCTTGGGCTCGGTCAGCACCATCCGGGCGATGGCCAGGCGCTGACGCTGGCCGCCTGACAGGCGCACGCCATGGCGGCCGACGATGGCATCAAGGCCGCCCGAAAGATCCTCGACCAGCGGCTTCAATTGCGCGATCTCCAGTGCATGCCATAGCGTTTCGTCCGGATAGTCCCGGCCCATGGCCAGGTTGTCCCGGATACTGGCGTTGAACAGGATCGGGTGCTGCAGGACCACGCCGACTTGGTCGCGCACGGTCGGCCAACCGATCTCGGCGACCTCGACGCCGCCGTAGAGTATGCTGCCCGCGCTGGGCGGATACAGCCCCAGCAAGGCCTGGACCAGGGTCGATTTGCCGCCGCCCGAGGCCCCGACCAGGGCCACCTTCTCGCCCGGCCGCACGCTCAGGCTGACATCGTCCAGGACGATATCGCCCTCGCTGTAGGCAAAGCTCAGATTGCGCAATTCCAGGCCGACGGTGTCCGCCGCCGCAAACGGATTGCGGCCGCCGCCGCCTTCCTCGACGACCTCCAGGGCCAGCAGTCCGTTCACCCGCGCCATCGCTGCGTTGGCAGCGAACCAGGCGTACTGGATATTGATGATCTCCTGTACCGGCGACATCATGAACCAGAGGTAACCGAACACCGCCAGCATCTCGCCGATACTCAAGTCGGAATAGATCACCATGAGCATGGAAATCGCCCGGAAGATGTCGAAGCCGACCAGGAAGATGAAAAAAGAGGTCCTGCTCAAGGCATCCGATTTCCAGGCGTAGTCGGCGGCATGGCGGCGAATGTCGCTGGCCTTGTCGATCACCCTGGCCAGGTAATGCCGCTCACGGTTCATCGTCCGGATCTGAGCCAGGGCATCCAGCGTCTCGGTCAGCGCCTCCTGGAAGATCTCGAAGGCCGAGTTCTCGCGCCGCTTCCATTCCTTCACCCGCTTGCCCAGGCGAGTGGAAAACCCGATCACCACCGGATTGAGCAGCAGTATGAACAGGGCCAGTTGCCAGTTCATCCAGAACAGCACGACAGCCACGCCCAGCAACGACAACACGGCGACCAGGAAACCGGAAATGGAAGCACCCAGGAAACCGTCGATGGCATTGAGGTCGGTAACGAAATGCGAGGTCACTTTGCCGGAACCCAGCGTCTCATACTGCGACAGGGCAATCCTGGACAAGCGATCGAGCAGACGCCGGCGGATGTTGAACACCACCTCCTTGGCCGCCAGGGCGAAGCTGCGGCCCTGCCAGACGTTCAGCGAAATGGCGATCAGGCGCAGAACGACGGTCAGCAACAAGGCACTGCCGATGAACAGTACCGGGCCATGCCAGGAGGGCGGAAACAGCGGTGCGACGGCAGCGACGAACCGGCCCGGCCGGTTGAGCAGGACTTCGTCGACCAGGATAGGCAACACCAGGGGCACCGGCACCGCCGCCATCACGGCGAGAACCGCCACCAGATTGGCCAGCACCAGCTTGCGACGGTGGCTCATGACCTCGCTCAGGATGCCGCGCCAGGATAATGTGTCGGGATGCCGGACTGGATCGGACTCAGTCATGCTAGACCTTGTTTTAAAAAAGATATTCCGGATTACAAAAACCACGCAGGTAACAAGGACGCTACAATAAACAAGCGAATACCTAACGGAGGTCACGCCCCATGGAAACCATGAGCATGCTGGAGCAGCACTACCCGCATATCCTACAGGGCTTGCTGGTGTCGTGGATCGATCCTGTCGCCACCGACCGCTTCTTGCAATCGATACTGGTGGACGATCGGGACGGGAGGACGGGCTTGCCGGAAGAGGTCTTCGAAGAATTGATGTTTATCTCCGACCTGAACTGGAAACGCCGGCATTTCAACGACCAGGGCGTAGAGATTGCCCCCGACAACTTCAGTTTCGGCACGCTCTAATCTATTTTCCGATGCAGAACCGGCTGAATATCTCACCGAGCAGATCGTCGGCGCTGAATTCGCCGGTGATGGAATCGAGGGCGATTTGCGCCAGGCGGAGTTCCTCGGCAAACAGATCCAGCGCAGGCAGGTTTTGCCGTGCCAGCCTCAAATGGTCTGCCGCCTCGGCGAGCGCGACCAGATGACGCCGGCGAGCCATGAACACGCCTTCTCCGGCCGCTTGCCAGCCAGCCAGTTCGCGCAGGCGCTGACGCAGCAGATCCATGCCGGCCCCGGTTTTTGCGGACAGCCAGATTTCGTCGCCGGCCGGTGAAATCCTGGCCGCACCGCCGGCCAGGTCGGTCTTGTTGTGCACGGTCAAACGGGGAATCGCAGGCAACCGTTCCAGGATGGCGGCTTCTTCGGCACCAACGCCATGGCTGGCGTCGATCAACAGCAAGGCCACATCCGCGCGTTCAACCGCGCTCCATGTGCGTGCTATGCCCATGATCTCCACTGGGTCGTCGGTTTCCCGCAAACCCGCGGTATCCGTGACATGCAGCGGTAGGCCGTCGATCTGTATGGCCTCGCGCAAGGCATCCCGGGTGGTGCCGGCGATCTCGGTGACGATGGCCGCTTCGTAACCGGCCAGGCGGTTCAACAGGCTGGATTTGCCGACGTTGGGCTGGCCGATCAGCACGACATTGAGCCCTTCCCGCAGCAGCGCGCCTTGGCGAGCCTGTTGCATGACCTCGGTCAGGTGGGCATCGATGCCGGCGAGCTTGCCGAAGGCATCGGCCTTGGCCAGAAAATCGATCTCTTCCTCGGGAAAATCGAGCGTGGCCTCGACCAGGATGCGCAATTCGACCAACGCCTCGACCAGCTTGTGGACATGGCTGGAAAACTCCCCGGTCAGGGAGCGCACTGCGGAACGGGCCGCCTCCCGGCTCTGGGCGTCGATCAGGTCGGCGATGCTTTCGGCCTGGGCCAGGTCGATCTTGTCGTTGAGGAAGGCGCGCCGGCTGAATTCGCCCGGCTCGGCCGCACGCGCTCCCAATTCCAGGCAGCGCTCCAGGACCAGCTGCAGCACCTGCGGGCCGCCGTGTCCCTGCAATTCGAGCACATCCTCGCCGGTGAACGAATGGGGCGACCGAAAATAGAGCGCTATACCCTCGTCGAGGGTATCGCCATCGGCATTCTTGAACCGGGTATAGCTTGCGTATCTCGGTGTGAGCGAGCGGCCGACGATACCGGCGATGATGGTCGCGAGGTCGCGGCCGGATACCCGCACCACGCCGATGCCGCCCCGACCCGGGGCGGTGGCAATGGCGGCGATGACATCGTTACTTGCTGACGGGCTTGGCATTTCCGGCGCGCTCGATCACATGATTGATGCGCCATTGTTGCAGGATGGAAAGCACGTTGTTGACCAGCCAGTAGAGTACCAGGCCGGCCGGGAAGAAGAAGAAGAACACCGAGAAGGCGATCGGCATGAACATCATCACCTTGGCCTGAACTGGATCGGGCGGGGTCGGCGACAGACGCTGCTGGATGAACATGGTGGCTGCCATGATCACCGGCATCACATAGTAGGGGTCGGCTGCCGACAGGTCGGTGATCCAGAGCGCGAACGGCGCCTGACGCAGCTCGACGGCCGACAGCAACACCCAGTACAGGGCAATGAAGACCGGGATCTGCACCACGATGGGCAGACAGCCACCGAGCGGGTTGATCTTCTCTTCCTTGTAGACCTTCATCATCGCCTCATGCAGCTTCTGGCGGTCGTCGCCATAGCGCTCCTTGAGGTGTTGCAGGCGTGGCGCCATCTTGCGCATCTGAGCCATCGACTTGTAGCTGGCGGCGGACAATGGGTAGAAGGCGCCCTTGATGAGCACCGTCAGCAGGATGATCGCGACGCCCCAGTTGTGCACCAGGTTTTCCAGCCAGTTCAGCAGCACGAACAGCGGATAGGCCAGCACCGTCAGCCAGCCGTAATCGACCACGTGTTCCAGGCCGGGCGCGAGTTCCTTGAGTTTTTCCTGGTCCTGCGGGCCGGCATAGAGCCGCATTGCCGCAGACTTGGTCTCGCCCGGCGCAACCTGCAGGGCGGGCAGGATCATGCCAGCGCTGTATTCGCCATTGCCCAGGGCGCGGGTATAGAACTCGCGCTTGTCCTTATCGCCGTTGGGCATCAGCCAGGCCGCGACGAAGTGGTGCTGGATCATGCCGATCCAGCCGTCCTGCGCCGCCTTGACATTGTCCTGCTTGCCCTTGTCGATATCGGAAAAGGCCACCTTCTGGAACTTGCCCGCCTCGGTATACATGGCCGGGCCGGTAAAGGTCTGCACGAAGGCGGATTCGCCTTCCGGCGCCTGGCCGTTACGCAGCATCTGGTAGTAAGGGTAGCCTTCCACCGCTGCCGCACCGAGGTTGTGGACACTGTAGTCGACGTCGATGACATAACTGCCGCGCTTGAAGGTATAGGTCTTCACCACCTCCACGCTGCCCACAATGGCCTTCATGCTCAGCTTGACGCTGTCCTGGCCCGGCTTCAAATCGTATTCGCCGGGTGTCAGCTCATACACGGTCTTGTGGTTGGCCAGGCCATCGCCGATGAACCCAGACTGCGCGAAGTAGTTGCGGCCGGCCTGCTCCTCGAACAGCTTGAACGGCTTGGTCTTGTCCTCGTTGCTGCGATAGGCGGTCATCACCAGGTCGCGGATGTCGCCACCGTTGGCATCGACGGTCACCGTCAGGACATCAGTCTTGACCACGGCCCGTGCGCCTACGGCCACCTGACTGGTAACCGGGGCCTGTTGCGGGGCCTCGAGAGCCTGGCCCGGTGTCGGCAGGGCTGGATTTGTCGCTTGCTGGCCCGGGGCCTGGATGGTTCCGGCCGGCTTCGGATGGCTATAGTCCTGCCAGGCATTCCATAGCATCAGCAAGGAGAAGGAAAACACGACAAAGGCGACGATGCGTTGCAGATCCATGTTCTACCCGTTCATTTGTTGCGCGGCCGCATTGGCTGGTTTCGTGGCGTGCTTGTGCACGAACATGTCCCATTGCGCCCGGAAATCGGCATCCCGACCGGCGGCCTTGACCCGGACGATCACGTCCAGGCTGGCCAGACGAGGCTGGCTGAGCCGAAAGACTTCCCGCAATATCCGCCTGGCCCGATTCCGATCGACTGCCCTGGGCAGTATCTTTTTCGGTACCACCAGACCCAGACGGGAATACGGCAAGCCATTCTGGCAAAAAAATATGTCCAGACAGGTACCCCGCTGGACCCGTTTGAAACGAAAAACGGATGAAAAATCATCCGTTTTTCTAAGTTTGCTGTCCCAACCGAAGGCATAAGGCCCCCGGGGCATCCTGTCCGTCAAACGGCGAGACGCGTGCGGCCCTTGGCGCGGCGGGCGTTGATGACTGCGCGGCCACCCTTGGTCTTCATGCGGGCGCGAAAGCCGTGGGTGCGCTTGCGGCGGACAACGGAGGGCTGATAAGTGCGTTTCATGGTTATTCCTAAATTACGACAATACGTAAAAGCGGCGTATTAGACCTTTTAAGCTCCTAATTTGTCAAACATTTCGCGCCTTCATGGCCTTGGTTGCGATGCTACAATGCGAGTTCCCGTTTTCCCTCCCCTTTGTCGACTCAGGCTGCCCATGCACGATTTCTGGTCCCATTGTCTGGGGCATTTCCAGGTAAAGCTCAACGCCCAGCAAGTCAACACCTGGATCAAACCCCTGACGGTGAGCATCGATGACGGGCATGTCCAGATCAGCGCACCCAACCGTTTCGTAGCCCAGTGGATCAAGGACAAGTTCCTGGCCGAGATCGAGAGTCTGGCTAGCGCCTACTTCGGCAAGCCAACCAGCCTGGCCATCGTGATCGAAGCCAAGCCGAAGACGGCAAAAACGGAAGCCGACCCGGCCATACCCGCGGTCATCAAGCCGGAACCGACGCTCGCGCTGCCCCAGGGCAAGGTTCCGCTCAACGAGTCGCGCCTCAACCCCAATTTCACCTTTTCCACCTTCGTGCGCGGCAAGGCCAACGACCTGGCCCGCGCCGCCGCGCTGCAAGTCGCCGATAATCCGGGTTCCGGCTACAACCCTCTGTTTGTCTACGGCGGCGTCGGCATGGGCAAGACTCACCTGATGCAGGCCATCGGCAACAAGGTGCTCGAGAACAACCCCAAGGCCAGCATCCGTTACACCCATGCCGAGCGCTATGTATCCGACATGGTGAAGGCCTTCCGGCACAAGTCGTTCGACGATTTCAAGCGCAAATACGACAGCCTGGACATCCTGCTGATCGACGACATCCAGTTCTTTGCCGGCAAGGGCCGCACCCAGGAAGAATTCTTCTATACCTTCAACAACCTGATCGAATCGCACAAGCAGGTCATCATCTCCAGCGACACCTTCCCCAAGGACCTGGAAGGCATAGAAGAACGTCTGAAGTCCCGCTTCAGCTGGGGACTGACCGTGATGCTGGAACCCCCTGAGCTGGAGATGCGCGTCGCCATCCTGCTCAACAAGGCGCAGCAGGAAGGCGAGCATCTGGGCGAAAGCACCGCCTTCTTCATCGCCAAGCAGGTTCGCTCCAACGTGCGCGAACTGGAAGGCGCCATGAAACGGGTGATGGCCTATGCCCGCTTCCACAAGTTGCCGATTACCGTCGAATTGGCCAAGGAGGCGTTGAAAGACCTGCTGGCGGTGCAGAACCGCCAGGTTTCCATCGAGAATATCCAGAAGACCGTATCCGACTATTACAAGATCAAGGTCGCCGACATGTTCTCGAAAAAACGCACCCGCAACATCGCCCGGCCCAGGCAGATGGCCATGCACCTGGCCAAGGAACTGACCGACCTGTCACTGCCCGAAATCGGCCAGGCCTTTGGCGGCAGGGATCACACGACGGTATTGCATGCCTGCCGCAAGATTGAAGAGCTGAAGAATACCGAGCCCGAGTTCAGGAAGGACTACAGCCTGCTGATCCAGGTATTGACGGGATAACCGTGTGGACGACAGCCATGAATAGCTGTGGATGGATTGGCCGCTTTCGCCCAGGTGTGGTTTTATCCACAATCCGTCCACCGTCAGTACAGCGTTTATCCACAGCCATTACGCTGTTATAATTTGTTGATTCTTATTGAGAATGTTGACTTATACAGGTCTACATCCATCGCTAATTACTACTAACTAAAGAGATATCATGCTTGTACTTAACTGCCAGAAGGAAACCCTGCTCAAGCCGCTACAGGCTGTGGTGGGTGTGGTAGAGCGCAAACATACCCTGCCCATCCTGTCCAACATCCTGGTAGAAAACATCGCCGGCAAGACCGCACTGATCGCAACCGACCTGGAACTCCAGATCACCACCTGGATGGAAAGCAAGGCAGAACAGGACTCGGCCTTCACGGTATCGGCGCGCAAGCTGCTCGACATTACCCGGTCCCTGCCGGACGAAACCGCAATGGCGCTGGATCTCAACAACGAGCAGGTGCGGATATTGGCCGGCAAGAGCCGGTTCAACCTGCAGACCCTGCCCGCCAAGGATTTCCCCAAGCTGCAGAGTGTCGAAGGCGAGGGCGTCGAACTGCAAGTGGGCGCCAGCAAGTTGCGCAAGTTGCTGGCCAGAGCGCAATACGCCATGGCGGTTCAGGACATCCGCTATTACCTGAACGGCATGCTGTTCCAGTTGCAAGGCAACAAGCTGGTCGTGGCATCGACCGACGGCCACCGCCTGGCGGTCGATGCGATCGAGCTGGAAGCCGAAGTCGCCCAGCCGGTGGAGGTGATCCTGCCCCGCAAGACGGTGATGGAACTGATCAAGCTGTTGAGCGAGACGGAAGAAAACGTGGCGATCCAGACCGGCGCCAACCAGGTGGTCTTCCGCCACCCCAATTTCGAATTGCGCAGCAAGGTGGTGGACGGAAAATTCCCCGACTACCAGCGCGTGGTGCCGGTCGGTTATGAAAAGCATTTCGACATGAACCGCCAGCGTCTGCACCAGGCGCTGACCCGTGCCGCCATCCTGACCAACGACAAGTATCGCGGTGTCCGCATGGCCATGACCTCGGGCGGCCTGCGCATCGCCTGCAGCAACAACGAGCAGGAAGAAGCGCAGGAAGAAATCGAGATCGACTACAGCTACGAACCGCTGGATATCGGCTTCAATGTCCAGTACCTGCAGGACGTGCTCAATAATCTGGATTGTGAATCGGTCCGTTGCCTGTTCGGCGACGCCAACAGCAGCATGCTGATCACCGTGCCCGGCGATGAGAATTTCCGCTACGTGGTCATGCCGATGCGTATCTAGGCAGGCAGGACGCCACCCGCAAGGTTTTCCATCCTCCGATAAGGAATGTTTCACGTGGAACAAGAAAACGGCGCCGGCAACGGCGGTTATGACGAAGACAGCATCCAGCAACTTGAAGGCCTGGAGGCCGTGCGCAAGCGTCCCGGCATGTACATCGGCGACACCCAGGACGGCACCGGCCTGCATCACATGGTGTTCGAGGTACTCGACAACGCCATCGACGAGGCGCTGGCTGGCTGGTGCGACGACATCAAGGTCATCATCCACGCGGACAATTCGATCTCGGTCTACGACAACGGCCGCGGCATCCCGACCGGAATCAAGTTCGACGACAAGCACGAACCGAAGCGTTCGGCGGCGGAAATCGTCATGTGCGTCCTGCACGCCGGCGGCAAGTTCAATCAGAACAGCTACAAGGTCTCCGGCGGCCTGCATGGTGTCGGCGTTTCCTGTGTGAATGCCCTGTCGCGCTGGCTCAAGCTGATCATCCGGCGCGACGGCAAGACCTATTTCATGGAATTCCACCGCGGTGTGCCCCAGGATCGTCTGATCGAGATCCAGCACGGCGTAGAGGTCTCGCCGCTCAAGGTGCTGGGCGAAACCACGCGCTCGGGCACTGAATTGCATTTCCGTGCCGACGAGGAGATCTTCGGCACCGTGGATTTCCATTTCGAGATACTGGCCAAGCGCATCCGTGAACTCTCCTTCCTCAATAACGGCGTCAAGATCGAACTGGTCGACGAGCGCGACGGCCGTCACGAGAACTTTGCCTTCTCCGGCGGGGTGAAAGGGTTCGTCGAATACATCAACCGCAGCAAGACCGTGCTGCATCCCAACGTGGTCAACGCGGCTGGCGAGAGCGTCATCAACGGCGTCACCATCGGCGCCGAGGTGGCCATGCAATGGAACAGCGGCTACCAGGAACAGGTGCTCTGCTTCACCAACAACATCCCCCAGTCCGATGGTGGCACCCACCTGACCGGGCTGCGTGCGGCGATGACCCGGATCATCAACAAGTACATCGACGAACACGAGATCGCCAAGCGGGCCAAGGTGGAGATCACCGGCGACGACATGCGCGAAGGTCTCGCCTGCGTGCTGTCGGTGAAGATGCCCGATCCCAAGTTTTCCTCGCAGACCAAGATGAAGCTGGTATCCAGCGAGGCCCGCCAGGCGGTCGAGGATGTGGTGGCCGCCAAGCTGAGCGAATACCTGCTGGAAAAGCCGGCCGACGCCAAGCTGATCTGCGCCAAGATCGTCGAGGCCGCCCGAGCCCGCGACGCCGCCCGCAAGGCCCGCGACATGACCCGGCGCAAGGGTGTGCTCGATTCCGCCGGCCTGCCCGGCAAGCTGGCCGACTGCCAGGAAAAGGATCCGGCTCTGTGCGAACTCTACCTGGTCGAGGGTGATTCCGCCGGCGGTTCCGCCAAGCAGGGCCGCGACCGCAAGTTCCAGGCCATCCTGCCGCTCAAGGGCAAGATCCTCAACGTCGAGAAGGCCCGTTTCGACAAGATGCTGTCGTCGCAGGAAGTGGTGACCCTGATCACCGCGTTGGGCACCGGCATCGGCAAGGAAGATTACAACCCGGCCAAGCTGCGCTATCACCGCATCATCATCATGACCGACGCCGACGTCGACGGCTCGCACATCCGCACGCTGCTGCTGACCTTCTTCTATCGGCAGATGCCCGAACTGGTCGAACGTGGCCATATCTACATCGCCCAGCCGCCGTTGTACAAGGTCAAGCAGGGCCGCAACGAGACCTACCTCAAGGACGACTACGAACTCAAGCAATACCTGTTGCGCGCGGCCATGAACGGCGCCGAACTGGTACCCGCCGAGGGCGCCCAGCCGCTCAGCAAGGAAAGTTTCGAGGACATCGCGCGCGATTATCTGGTGTCGGAAGCCATCATCGACCGCTTGTCCCGGCGCCTGGACTACGACGTGCTGCACAGCCTGTTGCATATCCCCGTGATCGATCTCGGCAGCGAAGCAAGCGCCAACGAAGCCGCCGGTAAATTGGCGGACCAGCTGATCAAGCTGGGGCCGGTCAGCGTCAAGGCCCAGGCGGTCGAGGAGGGCTGGCGTCTGCAGATCAGCAAGCTGAGACACGGCATCCATCTGGTCAGCCATCTGGAACAGGAATTTTTCGCCAGCGGCGACTATGAACAACTCAAACGTACCGCCGGTTTGCTGGCCGGCTTGATCGGCCCTGGCGCCGAAATCCGCCGCGGCGAGGCCCGTGCCGCGGCCTATGATTTCAAGCAGGCCCTGGAATGGCTGCTGGAAGACGCCAAGCGGAATCTGGGCATCCAGCGCTACAAGGGTCTCGGCGAAATGAACCCGGACCAACTCTGGGAAACCACCATGGATCCGCAGGTGCGCCGGCTACTCAAGGTACAGATCGAGGACGCCATCGCAGCCGATGAAATATTCACCACCCTGATGGGCGAGGAAGTGGAGCCAAGACGCAACTTCATCGAAACCAATGCCCTCGGTGTCCGCAACCTGGACGTCTGAGGTTGTCAGGTGACACAGATAGTGAAAACTGTGCCAAGTCGGTGAAAAATTACTGACTGAAATAATGAGAAAGGCCCGTAACCGGGCTTTTTTCATTTGCCAGGGCATTAGGCCTGCACAGTGTTTCCTCAGGAAGGATAAAGGGCCAGGCATGAATATCAGCTCAGGAGGATTTCCGGACATGCACTGGACCGAGGCAGGCTCGACCCGTTCGGCGCGCTGGCGTTCGGAGAGCGGGCACCCGCCGCCCCGGCACGTGGTCATCGGCGACGATCAAACCAGCGCCGATGCCGCTTATCGTCTCGCTTGCGAGGGGACTGCGCTGCTCTGGCGTGGCGATTTCCAAAATGCAAAACAGTTGCTGCATGCACTGATGCGGCGTGCCGAACGCAAGCCCCGCAAGCAGGCCAAGGCAACAAGCGCCATGGCCACCTCGCCGGCCGAGGCATTCCACCTGCATCGGCAGGCACAAGCCCGACGCGCGCGGATCCTGGCGATGCTGCTGCTGCCCCTGGAGAGCGACTACAGCATCCCGTTACGGCGCGCCCCCGATCTGCGGGAGGCCTGTGCGGAGGCCTATGGGCCGCCAGGAGCGGGGGCCTCCGTGGTGTCGCTAAGAGAGTTGCTCGGCTTGATTGGTGCGCACGAGTGGCGTCGGAAAGGGGTCATGATCCCTGCCCTGGGGGAACGAATCCACCCGCACTACGGCGTGTTTGCGCCGATACGCGGCGAGTACGTTAGCCTGGTGGCCGAGGCACCGCTGCCCGCAACCTCACTGGCGTTCGATATTGGCACCGGCACCGGTGTCCTGGCCGCACTCCTGGCCCGACGGGGCATTCTGCACGTCGTGGCGACCGACCTCGATGACCGTGCCCTGACCTGCGCCCGCGAAAACCTGGACCGGCTCGGTCTGGGC
>Ga0265297_10006798_pt1 | contig 16297 bp, 29 predicted proteins | sample Munlanlwell13791_FD_192502 | JGI IMG/M metagenome (GOLD analysis project Ga0265297, IMG submission 192502) | Leachate microbial communities from a municipal landfill in Southern Ontario, Canada - Leachate well 137-91 | ecosystem: Engineered > Solid waste > Landfill > Unclassified | place... | reverse complement strand
GGCTTTAAAGAGGAAAAGATGATAGACGATATTTTAGATTGGTTGTTACCAGAACTGGAGGTTATTGTAGATTTCATAAAAACAAAAATATTTAGAAGATGACAAAATGTGAATATCCTGGTTGTAATGCAGAAGCAAAGTTTAAACTTGGTCTTGCTGATCCTGATGCAGAAGGGAGTTTCTATTGTGAGGGTCACGTTGAAAGAAGAAGGCAGGAGATTATGATTGAACTTTTTACTGGAGATAGAAGGTGCGTATCTATTACTGGTGATGGAAATCAATGCCTTAATGCCAAAAAATTCGGAGACTATTGCGGGATTCACGCTAAACTGAAGAGGAAAAAAGATGAAAAACCAAATAATTGATGCTGTGAAAAAAATAGAAAAAGATGAAGATATCAAAGTTTTATTTTTAATTGAATCTGGTAGCCGTGCTTGGGGTTGGGAAAGTGAAGATAGTGATTATGATATCAGGGGAGTCTACATTCAAAATCACAACGTTTTCAAAGAATTAAAAAGTCAAATTAGTAAAAAGATAGAAAAATCAGGTAAGACATTAGATATTGAATTATGGGATTTAAAGAAATTTTTAACTTTGATGATAAAATCAAATCCTTCTTGTTGGGAATGGTTAAGTTCGGACATCATTTATTTAGATAACCCAATAAGAGAAGAATTAAAAAAAGAGTTTTCTATACATTGCAGTCTTTGTTCTTTAAAAAAACATTATGGATCTATGGCAAAGCAAAATTTCCATAAGTATATAAATCAAATAGGAGACATGGCAAATTTAAAGAAATATGTCTATGTTTTAAGGAGTATTGCTTGTATAAATTACATTGAGGGAGAAAGATCACCTCCGCCAAAAGCATATTACAGAGTTATAAGTTATCTTCCAAAAAGAGAAAATGAATTTTTTGAAAGGATAATAAAAGAAAAAGTAAAATCAGAATCTCTTAAAGGAAAAAGAGATTTAGAAGTAGAGAAGTATATAATTTCTTTCTTTGACAAAACATTTGAAAGAGATATTTCTAAATTCAAGGATCTTAATTTATGTTATCAAAAAGCAATGGGAGTTCTTAAGGATGAAAAAATGTCCAAATTGTAATCACAAACTCTACAAAGGAGTTGATGGCATAATCTTTTGTAAATTCTGCAGTTACAGAAATGAACCAAATTATAAAAAGGAGAAAAATGGAAGAACTAAATAAAGCAAGTATGGATCTTGTCAAGAAGTTTATTGAGACTCCAATTAACAAATTTGAGACCTACGTTCAGATTGGAGCAAACTTTTATCTTGTAAAAGTTGAACAAATTTCAAAAGACAAGGTTAAAGAATTAAAAGAAGAAGGATATATTTAATTAAACAATATATTTATAAAGTATGATTGTCATACTTTATCTGAGATTAAAAAAATGGATAAAAAAAACAAGAAAGGAGCAATTGAAATGAGTGTTGGAACAATAGTAACAATAGTTCTAATTGTAACAGTTATTATTCTCGGTATTGTTTTAGTTAAGGCTCTTTTTGAAAAACATAACTTTGAAATTGAATACAATTTATGTTATAACAAAACAATTACGCCTCTTTATAAATTAGACCTTTATGTTCAAGAAGGATGTCCGCATTGTGAAAATCAAATAGAGATTCTTGGTCCTTATTTAGATGAAGTAGGAAATATAACAGATTGTGCTGTTGATGGTGAGAAGTGTGTTGAAGAAAATATAACTGCAGTTCCAACTTGGAAATTCCACGACACTGGAAAAACATTTGGAGGAGTTCAGACAATAGAAAACTTAGCAGAGATTCTTAATGAAAGTTCTCACAAATGGACTTGTGAAAATTTTAGTGTTGATGCAATTTTTAATGAAACCGTAAAGAATTTTTCTTATTCCGTTGAAGAAGCAGAAGAAATAAAAAAACAAGTTAATGTTTCTTTTAAAGATGAATGTTTGATGCAAGGGGGAGATTATTTTGTTTCTAATGACACCCTTACTTGCCAATTATCAATGGTTGCTCCAGTAATTAATGCTACGGAGATAAATGGAAATTGGCTTGATAAAAATTGTGATATAATTTCCTTAACTAAAGAAAATACCGCTTACAGGTGTTATGGTGACTTCATAGTGAGGGAAAAATGATTATAGGGAAGAATGTTGATACGAAAGAAGATGTTAAAATTGACATCAATACTTTGGTAAGAACAAGAGGATTGATACAAGCCTCGTCTGGAGGAGGAAAATCTTGGATTATTAGACGCCTTTTAGAACAAACTAACGGGAAGGTGCAACAAATTGTTATTGATCTTGATGGAGAGTTTGAATCATTAAGAGAGAAATATGATTACCTTCTTGTTGCTAAAAATGGAGATGTTCCTGCAGATATAAAAACTGCTGATCTTATGGCGAGAAGGCTTTTAGAATTAGAAGTATCTGCAATAATTGATATCTCTGAATTAAAACACCACGAAAGAGTTTTGTATGTTAAAAGATTTTTAGATTCTTTGATTAATGCTCCTAAGAAATTATGGCATCCGTGCTTAGTGATAGTTGATGAAGCACATCAGTTTTGTCCTCAGGGTGCAAAATCAGATTCAGCAAGTTCAGTTATTGATCTGATGACAAGGGGGAGAAAAAGAGGTTTTTGTGGTATTCTTGCTACACAAAGAATTTCAAAACTTAATAAAGATGCAAGTGCGGAAGGAAGAAATAGATTTATTGGTCTTGCTGTCCAGGACGTTGATAGAAAAAGAGCAAGTGAAGAATTAGGTTTTACTTCCAAAGAAGATGAAATAAGTTTGAGAAAATTAGAAGATGGGGAATTTTTTATCTTTGGACCAGCAATATCTAAGGAAGTTATTAAGGTTAAAGTTGGAGGGGTCAGTACAACTCACCCAGATGTAAGCAAAGAAGAACTTAAATTAGAGCCTACAAAAACTCCAAGTGCCATAACTAAAATCCTAAAGGATGTTGCAGATATTGAAAAAGAAGCTGAGGAAGAATTAAGGACAGTTCAAGATTATAAAAATAAAGTTTCTGAATTGACAAGGGAACTTACTATGGCGAAGAAAGGTAATGTGCCTCAACAAGCAAAAGTAGATTACCAGGCAATAGAAAAAGCAAAGGAAAAATCAAAACAAGAGGGATTCAAAGAAGCAGAGAGACAATTCTATCCTGAAAGAGCAAGATATCAAAAAGACATTAATTCTCTAAAAGAATTCATACAGCAATTTACTATAAAAGGTAGTAAATTACTACAATTAGAAGTCCCCCAAACAGAGGTTAAATCAATTATTATGCAAAAGATTGAGCCAATAAAAAATATCCAAAAAGTATCTAAAGAGATACCAATGAGTTACGAATCAGATACTAATCAGACACTTGGGATTTGTGCGAGAAAAATTTATTCTTTTTTATTCCATAATTCTGATAGAACTTTTACAAAAGCACAAGTTGGAGCAGTAACAGGATATTCTAATAAATCTGGAGGATTCAGCAATGCTCTTTCAGAACTTAATACTGCAGGTCTTATTGACAGAGTTGGGGGAAATTTAAAAGTTAGAGAATTAAATCCATCTGTTGCTGGAAATTTTGATTTTTCAAGAGAAGCAATAATACAAAAACTTTCAAAATGTGAAACAGAGATTTATAACCTTCTCCTTGAAAATCCAACAAGAGAATTCTCTAAAGAAGAACTTGCTAACGAAACACCTTCTCAATATTCACACGGAAGCGGGGGATTTTCTAATGCCTTGTCAAAGTTAAATACTCTTGGTTTGATACAAAGGAACGGAGGCACAATTAAATTAAACCCTGATTTGTTAGAATTGATGTAAAATGGCACTAAGAATTGAGATCGCAAAGATGTATAATGGAAAGTTAGAGTTGAGAATAGGAGACTTGACAGGTTCAACAACATCTTCAAATCAAACTAAGGAAGAAGTTTTATCAGATGTCGCCGACGAGATTGATGAATTATTGAAGGAGAAGAAAAAATGAAAAACAAAGAAAAAATACACTTAGTTTTATTTAAAAAAGAAGATACAAAAAAGATAGCCCAAGATTTAGGTTTTGATTTAAAAAAAACAAAATGTTGCATTTGTGGAAAAAAGGTTGATGAGAACACTATCGGACATTTTTGTCACTACAAACATAAAAAAGCAGTTATGTGTACTAATTCAAATTGTTTCATACTTTGGAGCATAGAAGAAAAACCAGAAGTCTATGGTTGGGGGAAGAAAGATGAATAAATTTTGGAAGATGCTTCTGTTATCTCTAATGATTCTTTATGATGCAAGTTTGCACTGGGTTGAAATATTAAACGTTGTTAATATTCATCCTCTTTATCCAAATTTTCCATTATTCGGTGCAATAACTTATGACTTCTTCTGGACTGCTTATTGGACTATTGCTTTCTTCTTATCACTATGGATTCTCTTCGGTAAAAATAAACAAAAGGCTAAATGACTTTAACACTTTAGAATATGACAGACTTTAAAAAACAAGGGAAAAGGAACAAAAGAAATGGTTTACTATTTGAGAAAAGAGTAAAAGATGACCTAAAAAAAGAGGGTTGGAAAGTTTCAAAGTGGAATAATAATGTTGAATTTAAAAAAGATACAATCCCTCAAAAGAACTCTCCTTACGACGAAGAAATACTTGTGGGAGAGTGTTCTACTTCAAAACCATCAAAATTTAGGCTTATGCAAACTGGATTCCCAGACTTCATTGCTTATAAGCAAGTTAGAGTAGAAGGTAAATCTTTAACTGTTGGTAGATTTGGCGGTCCTGCAAAACTCTATGAGATAATATTTGTTGAATGCAAAACAAAGGGGTATCTTTCAAAAGAAGAAAAAGATAAAGCAGTCTGGTACTTGAAAAAGAGTTATTGTTCTAAATTCTTCGTTGCTAAAAAGACTAAACAAGGTAGAAGTGTTGTTGTTGAATACAAAGAGGTAACTGAACAATGAAAAAAAGTTTAGAAGAACTAAAAAAGGATATGGTTGGAACTTGTTTTGGAAGTCTTGCATTTTGTTGTGGTCTTGAAAAGAAATGCCCGAGCCGTGATGAAGCAATAAAAAAAGTTGGAATAACTAAAAAACAATTTAATTCTTTAAAAGAAAAATTTGATGATAATCTTGTAGAAGTTGTTGGGGGTAAAAAATAATGGATAAAAAATATTGTGATGAATGCGGAAAAGAGATTAAAGAGTATGGCTCATCTCTCTATGGTTCAAAATGGAAACTATGGGGGATAATATCTTCCAGGACTGAGGGTGATTTTTGCTCTCTTGAATGTTTAAAAAAATTTGTGGAGAAATTATAATGGAAAATTTAAATGGAAATCCTGCTGTTGAAATTATGAGAATTGTCGTATCTGTTGATAAAGAGACAGGGGAAAAAAGATTTGGTTGGAAATTTTCTGGAATACCCCTAAATGATTATACTCTAATCGGTCTCTTAGATCATATTAAACATGAGGTTCTTGAAAAGTTACATAGCCAAACCGTAAAGGGGGAAGAATAATGAAAAATCCATTTAAAGATTTATCAGAAGAAGAGAGAAAAAAAGCATTAAATAGAATGCTTTTAACTTTTGCTATAATTGTTTTTGTTATTGGGTGTTTCTGGTTTTTCCATTGTTTAAGATTTGCTCCTGAAGATATAAAAAATGAAAATTATACATTCTTTTTGGAAGGAGATAATATGAGCAGTATAATGATTTGTGAAAATATTTGGCATTATGAACTTATTGATAGTTTTATACCCTGTGTTGTGAATAAGACTGTCGGTGGTATCGGAGGAGAAACTATCAACTGGTCAATATCACCGCAAGAGAATTGTAAAAATGTTGGCGGAGAATTTACTGGGTTAAACCTCTATAATCAAACAAGAGCAAAAGAACTTTATGATCAGTTATTACCGAAATGCTTTGAATTTAAAGAAGAAGACATTTCAAATGTGTGGTTAAATTCAAGTAAGTGTATATGTTTAGACGAAGAGCAATCTTTAAATTATTCCTTTACTCCTGATTGTAGTCAATATGATTGTGGAGGAGGATTAATTGTAAAGATAAAATGATACTCAATAATAAAGATTACCAGAAACATAAAAGAATTGTTATTACTCAGAATGCTGTAAGGCTTTGCAGGGCTTTCTTAATATTGGGAGTTCTTGTTTTATCAATAATAACAGTTTATAATTTTGATTTAAAAGTTGATGATCATTCATTTATGGAAAATAATAAACCTGTAGATACTTCTGCTGGACCTCAATGTGAGGGTTTATCTTTTCAAGACACAGCTATCTGCCTTAATGATTTTGTGAGAGAAATTTTTATTTACAATATCACTGAGGATGATGTTGTTTTGTCTTTGGATGATTTAAAATTAAGGGGGGGAGATTGTAAAGACTGGACTACTTTTTATGAAAGTTATATGCAATATTATGGGTATGACCAAACTCAGAGAGTTAAGATTTTTGTTGAAGATGAAGGAGATTATTCAATTTATCACGTTTTTTTAATAACAAGTCATTCTTCAGGATATTGTCATATGGATATGACAGATTTACAATGTTATCAATATTCTAATGATGATGGGGAGGTTCGTGAATAATGGTTTGCTCTGTAGTGTGCGCACCTGCAATAACTTTCCTTGCTTGGATTTCCGATAAAATAGGGTTAGATCACGGAGTTACTGGAATTTTTATAGGAGCATTAGTTGTCTGGTTTTCAGAAGTTCAATCTAATTTTTTATTTAAGATAGCAGAAAAGAAAGGGAAAAAATACTTGTTTCCATTTCAGACAGCTATCATAATAATATTAAATTTAATCTTGTTTGCTTGGCTAATAAGTGCCTTGAAACTTTTATAAAATGCCAAAAGGAAAAACAAAACAGGGAAAATGTCCTAAGTGTGGAAAGATGCTTTTCCGTAGCAGGAGCATTAAGATTAAAAAAATTAAACCGACTAAGTGCAACTATTGTGGATTTGTTATTGAAAATCCCTACAAAGTTTTTAGTCCAATAGATAAAAATGGAAACTAAAAAACCAAAATCAATGAAGCAAGGATCACCAGACGATTTTCAAACTCCATCAGAAGCCTTGTTTCCATTAGTCCCATTTTTAAAAAAGGAATGGACTATCTGGGAATGTGCCGAAGGAAAAGGTAATCTTGTTAGGGGTCTAAAAGAACTTGGGTTTAATGTTGTTGGAACAGACATTCTGACTGGATCTGATTTTCTCGGATTTAATCCTGAAAAATATGATTGTATCGTAACAAATCCCCCATTCTCCTTAAAGCAGGAATTCCTTGAAAGATGCTATCAATTGAAAAAACCATTTGCTTTGTTGTTGCCATTAACAACTTTTGAAACATTGAAGAGGCAAGAACTTTTTAAAGAGAATGGAGTTCAGGTTATTTTCTTTGATAAACGAATTAAATTTGAAACACCTACAGGAAAGAGTGGCAAACATTCAAGTCCCTGGTTCGCAACAGCGTGGTTCACTTGGGGATTAAATCTCCCGAGAGACCTTGTTTTTGTGAAGTTAAGTCCGCAATGACATTTATAATATGGCACGGATTGTAAGGGTGTATTGTGACGGCAGTGGTTTTAATACCATAAATTCCGCTTATTGCGTGATACTGCACAAATGGAAAAGAAAAACAATAAATGGCAAGGAAATCATTAAAGACAAAAAAGAATTAAAAGTGCTTTATGAAGATAAAGGAGTTTATGAAATTGAATATCTTGCTTTAATTACTGCATTAAAAATATGTGAAGACTTAAAAAAAGATGATTATCAGTTCAATATTTATTCAGATAGTAAGTGTGTTGTGGAAGAAGTTAATCTTAGAAATAAACCGAAGAACAAAGAACTATTCAATGAAGCCAGAAGAATATTAGATGAAAATAAAAACATTTGGGTTAGTTGGATTCCGAGAACTGAAAATCTCGCAGGGATTTATCTTGAAAAAAGATTGAGAAAACTTCACAACTACCGAAATCAAAGATGGAGCAAAAGATAAAAATGGATAGCAGATTATTTTACGGGGACTGCCTTGATGAACTTAAAAAACTGGCAGATTGTTCTGTTGACTTAATTGTAACCGACCCCCCTTATAATATCGGTGTTGATTATGGAGAGAACAAAGATAATATGAAGGATTTTGAATATCAGAAATGGTGTATCAAATGGATTAAGGAATGTGAGAGAGTTCTAAAAGAAAATGGTTCTCTTTACTTGATTAATTACCCAGAGAATAATGCGAGAATTTTTAATAGCATAGATTCAAAAACACATTTAATATTTAGAAATTGGATTGTTTGGCATTACCCAACTAATGTTGGACATTCTCCTAAAAATTGGACGAGAAGTCAAAGGTCAATATTATTTTATACAAAAGGTAATAGATTTATTTTCAATCTTAAAGAGGGAGAAGTTGTTGAGGATTATGTTGAATTCAATTTAGTAAAAAATGTTTCAAAAGAAAAACAACAAGGATTTCCAAATCAGATACCAGTTAAACTACTTGAATTATTAATCGGACTTTCTTCAAATGAAGGGGATATTGTTTTAGATCCATTTGTTGGAAGTGGTTCAGTTCCTATCGCTTGTCTAAATATGAAGAGAAGGTATATCGGTATAGAAAAAGAACAACAGAATCTTTCTATTTGTCAGCAGAGAATAAAAAGTTGGTATGATGAAAATGAAAAAAAGTAATATTATTCACGGAGATTGTATTGAAGAAATTAAGAAGTTAGAAGATAATTCCGTAGATGCAATCATAACAGACCCTCCATATGGTTTGGGTTTTATGGGGAAAGAATGGGACACTATGGATTCTTCTCAGTTTGGAATTGCTGGAAATGAAGGAGAAAATGACTTAAAAGTTAAAAAGAATTTTAAGATACTTCCGAGAATTGCGGAAGGAGGAGCATTACAGAAATTTTCTTATGAGTGGGCAAAAGAATGTTTGAGAGTTTTGAAGCCTGGCGGATATCTACTTGCTTTCGGGGGAACAAGAACTTATCACCGAATGACTTGCGGTATTGAAGATGCAGGTTTTGAAATTAGAGATTGTATTATGTGGCTCTATGGTTCTGGGTTTCCTAAGAGTTTAAACATTGGAAAAAAGATTGATCAAATTCAAGGAAATGAAAGAGAAGTTATTGGGATTAGCCCTAATGAAAAAGATTTTAGAGACGTTGGAAAAAAAGTTAAAGAAGAAATAGGAATTGATAAATTATCTTTTGGAACAATACAAAATGCAGAAAGAAAAGATTTAGAGATTACAAAAGGAAATTCAGAATGGGAAGGATGGGGAACTGCATTAAAACCTGCTTGTGAGCCGATAGTTATTGCGAGAAAGCCATTATCAGAAAAAAGTGTCTGTTTGAATGTTCTAAAACACGGAACTGGTGGGATAAACATTGATGAATGCAGAATAGGAACAGACTTAATAAAATCAAACGGCGGAAGAAAGGATTCTCTTACAGGAGTTACAAAAAATTATGATTATGGATTTAATGCTCCGCACGATTCTTTGAACACAGAACATGAAGGTCGTTTTCCTGCAAATGTAATTTTATCATGCACTTGTGATAAATTGTTAGAAGGAAAAGCTGGGGGAAGTCCAGGACATTGGTCAAAATCCAAAGTAACAGGTTTTGGGGAATTCGGAAATGGAAAATCTGAATATGAAGGTGTTGGAGATAAAGATGATATGAAATGTTTTGTTCATACAGATCCAAATTGTCCTTGTTATATTTTAGATGAGCAAAGCGGTAAAACAGGAGCATTAGCACCAGTAAAATCTGGGCAGAAAGAATTTGGAGGTGTTATCTATGGAAAATTTAAATCTGGAGGAGATGATGGAAGGACATTTCACGACAATGGAAAATTGGGGGGAGCGTCCAGATTTTTTTATTGTGCAAAAGCAAGTAAATCTGAAAGAAATTTTGGTCTTGAAAATACAGACCTACCAGAAAAACCAATTCCAATCAATGAGCCTCATAATTCAAAAAATTTAGATGAAAGATATTCTATGACTTCAAAGAATAATCATCCAACAGTTAAGCCTCTTAAGTTAATAGAGTATTTAATAAAATTAGTCACTAAGCCAGGAGCAATAGTCTTAGACCCTTTCTTAGGAAGTGGGACTACTTTAATTGCCTGTGTTAAGATGGGAAGAATTGGAATTGGAATTGAAAAAGAAGAAGATTATATCAAAATTGCAGAGGCAAGAATTAAACCTTTCTTAGAACAGAGTACCTTATAAAATGGAAGTGAATAAAATTTATGAAGGAAATTGTCTGGAGATTTTAAAACAATTTCCTAAGGAGTGTATTGATATGTGCGTCACATCTCCGCCGTACTGGGCTTTAAGAGATTATGGTGTTGATGGACAGATTGGATTAGAAGAGACATTTGAAGAATACATAAAAAATCTTTGTGATATTTTTGATGAAGTAAAAAGAGTTTTGAAAAAGGAAGGAACTTGCTGGGTGAATATTGGAGATACTTATTACGGAAGCGGGAAAGGTGTTGGTACTGATCCAGAGACCTGCAAAGAAACATATCTACTTCCGAAAGGTTGGAAAAGACCAAGCAGAAAACAATATCAAGATACAGGAATACCAAAACATTGCTTGTATTGTAAAAAGGAAATTAAGGGACAAACAAACAGGCAATTCTGTAATAAAACTTGTTTGAATAAAATGGGAAATGATTTCAGAAGCCAGAACAGGCAACTCCCTGATAAATGTCTATCTTTAATTCCTTTTCGTTTTGCGATAGAGATGGTTAATAGGGGTTGGATTTTGAGAAATACAATAATCTGGCGTAAGCCAAATGCAATGCCTTGCTCTGTTAGGGATAGATTCACAGTTGATTTTGAATATCTTTTCTTTTTTAGTAAGGGAAAAAAATACTTCTTTGAGCAACAATTTGAACCTTATGAGCATCCAGTTAATAGATGGGGCGGGTGTTACACTGATGGAACAACTGAAGGAAGTAAATATTTTGATGAAGATAACAATCCTCAAAAATTAACAACAAGACCAAGAAATTTTAGACCTAATCTGAACGGAAGAAATAAAAGAACTGTCTGGTCCATAACTACCAGATCTTTCAAAGATGCACACTTTGCTGTTTATCCTGAAGAGTTAATTAGAGTTCCTATACAAGCTGGTTGCCCAGAATTTGTTTGTAGTAAATGCGGAAAACCGAAAGTCAAAATTTACAAGAAAGTAGGGGAGATGAAAGTCCCGCCTATTGGAGGAATAAAACATTTGGAAAATGGAAATCCAACTTATTCTGGAAATGAAAAGCAAAACATTTATGATGAGGGGGAATACAAACCTTCCTGTAAATGTAATTCAGAATTTATTCCAGGAGTTGTTTTAGATCCATTTTCTGGTGCAGGAACTACAGGAGTTGTTGCTAAAAAGCAAAAAAAGAATTACGTCTTGATTGACATAAACAAAGAATACATAGAGATTGCAGAAAGGAGAATAAGCAAGATTACTGACATAAAATAACCAAAAATAACGATTTTAATCAGAAAGATTTTTAAAGAATCATACTATCATATCAGCATGACCGACTTAATGGAAAGAATCAGAAAAGATCCGTACAATTTCATAAGGGATTATTATGAGAAAATTTATATGCACATGGGTAAAGAAGTATTTTCAATTTTATCACTTGTTATTCCAAGTTTAATTCTTCCGCCAATCCCTCACGAACACGCAAGAGAAATAAAACCATCAATTAATTTTTTATTGATTGCTCCTCCTGGAACTGCAAAATCTTCAATCGCAGAAACATTTTCAAAACTTGCTTACAACTCTTTCCCATTTGAATATATCACTGATGCAAAATTTTATGAAGTGTTATCTCAAAAAGATTTTGTCAGCGTTGTAGTTGGAGATGTTTTTAAAATATTTTCTGATAAGATGTTAAACAAAACTATGGAAAATGTTCTTGGTGATGAACAGAAGATTTCAAGAATGACTAAGAGAACTGATTCTCACGAAAAGAAAATAAAGGCAGTAGCTTTTCTTGCAGGAACTCCTAACTCTTTAACAACAGTTATTTCTGATGGTATGATATTCAGGACCGCCGTTTGCTTAATATTTCACGATCCTATGGAACACGAGAGAATAGGTCAGTTTGTAGGAGATGGTGCTTTTAATGAGCATAAAGGGGAAGATGAAGAAGTAGCAATTGAACAATTCTACAGAGAACTCCTTGAAATACAACTTGACAGGCATACAAATGTTTCCCCTGTTACTGGTTATATTGTAAAGCAAGAATACAAGAAGAGAATTATTGACGAATGGAAACCTCTTGTTAAGCCTATAACAAGAAGAACCAAATTTAGTTTTTTCAGAGAACTGCATCAAGGATTTAGGTATATGGTTGCTCACGCTTTCTTGAATGTTTATAATAGAGAAGTTAAAGATGGGAAGATTGTAATAACTGAGGAAGATGTTGATATTGCTGTTGAATTAATGAGAAATGAACTCCAAACAAAATTTGAAGTTTTAAGTTGCAGTAAAGTTGTCAGCGAAGAAAGAATGAAAACAACCAAAGACCTTTCTGAATATGTGGAAAAAATAAAGCAAAATAAAGTTAATATTAAAGAGACATCTGTTAATATAATGGGAAGTCTTATAGGGCGGTAGAATGAATAAAGACAGTTTTAATAAGTTAAGCGAGGAATTGATTAAGGTTGGATTGAGAATAGCAAAGAGAGGAGAGGGAGCATTATTTGTTGTTGGGGAAGTTGAACACACACCTCTTGTTGATCAGAAAATCCCTCCATTTAAAGCAATTGATAATCCTAAACTTTTAGAATCACTCGCATTGATGGATGGAGCAGTAATCATTAATCAAAATGGATTTGTTTCTTCATATGGTTCTAAAATAAAATCAACAAAAGTTTTCAAGAATTATGGAACAAGACACAGTGCTGGACTTAGTGCATCTTTGAATAAGGGAGTAGTTTCTTTTGTTATCTCTGAAGAAGATAAGAAAATAAGAGTATTTAAACAAGGGAGAGTTGTTATGCAGATAGATTCCCTTGAAAAAGGAATTGAACAAAAAGTTCCAGAGATTAATCAGTTTCTTGAATCTATTGGATTTGGTACTGTAGGCTCATTGGCGACAACAGCTATAACTACTTCTGCTGGTATTGTCGGAATAAGTTTTTTACCAGGAGTTATTATCTTCACAAGCATATATCTTTTGGTTAAAAATATAAAGAATATAAATTTTTTCAATACGGACAAAACTCAAAAAGTCCAAAAACCAAACATTTATAAAGTATGATTGTCATACTATCATATGGAAGAAAAGGCAAAATACAGAGAGATAGAAAAATGCAAACAATTATTGCGTTATAATGATTTAAGAGACATTCAGAGATTATCAATAAACGCATATTTAAGGTCATTAGAGGCGGAAAAAAATGAATAAAGAACAACTTGAAAAACAAGGATATTCCTTTGAAAAGATAGGAAATGATGAGTATCTTAATCTTGATGTTAAAAGAGAAATTTCAAAAGAAGAACTTAATTCAGAATTAAAAATTGCTCTTGAAATGAGAAATATGTTTCTTGAAGATTCACAGAAAAGAGGGAAGGCTCTATCAATATTAATTCCTCTAATTAACCAAGAAGATATGACAGATTTACTTTCTGAACTTTATGATTTACGTGAAATGAGAAGATCACATAAAGACATAATTAAAATGCACAGGGAAATATGTTCAGACATGAAAGATGTTATAAACGACCCGCAATTTTCCAAAGTATTAAAGGAATTAACAAAATGCCGACCGACCAAAAAACAAACAAAAAAAAGCCCACAAAAAAAGAAAGTGGAAAAAAAGAAGAAGAATTAATTGAGGGTATTCAACCAACTAAGTTTATCCTTATTATTTCTAAATGTGGTACTGATTTAGATTCATCAATACATGGTAATTTTGAACACGATAATCCAGTAATTATAGGTCTTAAGGGTATAGACAAAATCTGCGAAGGATTAGCTACAAAAGAATCTCAACCATTCTTAAAATATTTGTTAGCTTGTGGTTTATTGAGAGGACTACCTTTCATAAAATCTAAAAAATTTGACAAAGGAAGAATTTTCAGTGATATGGACAATCTTGCAGATATAATAAAAAATTTATCGTTAAAAGAATTGAAAGGAGGTAGTGAAGATGGAAGACCTGAAAACGATAATCCAGGAAGTTAAGTCTTATAAATCAAAAGACTTCAAACCAAGTGATGATGCTATTCTTAATTGTGCTACACTGATCTTTTTGGATGGAAAGAGAAATCAAAAGCCTTCTTATAGCGGTCAGGAGAGTAAACAAACTCCTCCTCAAGGAAAGAAATCTTACAAGATAAAAGATCCTATGTCTCCTGCGACAGACTCTCAAAAGAAGAAACTTGACGATCTCAAAGTAAAATATCCAGAAGGATTAACAAAAGGAGAGGCTTCACAGATAATTGATGAAGCAATCAATAAAGGGTCTTCACAAGAGGAATATGCCGACTATTGAGAGACCTTTGGATTTTCTTAACGATCTCAAAGTACAGAACAAGAGAGTTCTCGTAGAAATCAAAGGAGACAGAAAACCAGTTGAAGGAAAACTTTGGGCTTTTGATATTCATATCAATCTTGTGATTGAAACTGACAAGGGAATGAAGTTTATCAAAGGTGATGTGATTGAGACTGTATCTCCTATTAAGTAAAGTTAACAAAAATTTATTATTTATTTTTTATTCGTTTAAATTATTGAACATATGTTAAAAAATTAAACATACAAAATGGAAAACAAAATTACCGTAAGACAAGCATTGAATAGATTAGCAGACTTACTTGAAGATGGTAAGGGATTTTGGGAATTGGAAATAGAGACTAAGGAAGGTGTAATATTAAAAGACGTTCAAGTTGTAGCTGTTAAACCAAAGGGGGAGACATTGACCTGTCTATTTGGATGATGAATAAGAAAAAAAATAATTCTTGGAAGTGGATTTTAGGAGTAATATTATTCCTTGCATTCATATTTTTTCTTTGGAAAGTAATCCCACATTCAACTGAAGAAACTCAATTAAACTGCGAGGATACATATTTTATGAAGATGGGATTAGAACCATTTGATTCTGAATATCTTGACTACCACGTTGTTGATTTCTATGTTGATAAAAAAGAGATTAGTCCATTTTACTGGAATAAAATATGTTACGATCTTTTGAAAGTAAGGCTTAACGATACCTTATCAAAGTCAGAAAATTTGTGGTTAGATACCCGTTATAATTATTATCATGAAGAGGAAGTAGAATTAGAATGTAATTACGCTATCTACTGGGGAGAAGAAGGGGATTTTTACGGAAGAGACATAGAATCTGGTATAGAATTTTTTAGTTCAGAAGATGTTATACTGGCACAATCAAAAAGACCGTTAAAGTATAACGAATCACTTATCACTACACAATGGAGAGAAGAGTTCCTGGAAACAAGAATTATAAATGATAATCCAGACTATTTTGTTGTTGTTAATCTTGAATTAAATGAGACAATAGAGGTATGTGAATAATGGTTGAAGTAAAAAGCCCTCAGATTGAAAAGATTGAAAAAAGACCTGACGAACAGATTGGTCCTGAAGAAGCTAACAAATTAAATAATAACGGAAGAAAAAATGGAAAAAGAAAAAATTAAAATTGGTCAGAAAGTTTTTGTTATCAACAAAGATTTGAATATTGAAGAGAAAGAGGTATTTGCCATTATAAATTCAGGAGATAAAACTGGTTATACCTTAGATAATAATAGTTGCGGAGGTTACTATGAAGATGATGTTTTTACTACAAAGAGCAAGGCAGAAGTTAAATTACAAAACTTCTTAGATGAATTAAAATTTAAGGTTGGAGATTTGTTGGTTTTTAAGATAAAAGAATATTCAAGAGAAGAGATAGTTCTCGGGCGTGTTCATGCAATAAGATATGATTACGAAGAACCTTACGAGATAAAAACTTCAAGCAGGACAATTCATAATTTGTCTGATGATGATGTTGTCTTAAAGGTCAAAAACGATTTCATAGAAAATTTCGGAAATATGAAAGAACTTTATAAAGAGTTTGAAGAGAAAAGACAAGAGTTAGACAAAATTTATAATTCAATATCAAGAGAGCATGATATCCTTGAAAAAGAATTGGGTCGTTCATTCAAGAAACAATTCCCCTGGTGGTCAAAGAACAAGAAACCTCTTTTTGCTGACAGATTTAAT
>Ga0265297_10006797_pt1 | contig 16299 bp, 6 predicted proteins | sample Munlanlwell13791_FD_192502 | JGI IMG/M metagenome (GOLD analysis project Ga0265297, IMG submission 192502) | Leachate microbial communities from a municipal landfill in Southern Ontario, Canada - Leachate well 137-91 | ecosystem: Engineered > Solid waste > Landfill > Unclassified | place... | reverse complement strand
TAGATTAGCTGTGCCATACTCGAATATAGACTCTGTCTTTATAGTGGAGCCATCGGCTGTGAAGTTAAAGGACCTATCCGCTATCTCATCACCCTTACCAAGTCTAGTCTCATAATAGGTCTCGCTAGTCTTCTTACCAACTTCATCATAGGTAATGATACCGTTGCCATTAAGATCCGTCATACTGTACGTAACACTTCTGACCATAACGGCATCATTAGATTGTGTAGCGTTTGCGTATGTTATGGTAGAGCCATCATTTTGAGCGCCGTTTTCTATCGAGCCTGTGGTAATAACACCATACTCGAATACTGACTTTGATTTTAAGGTAGTTCCGTCCGCCGCATAATTATATGTACAATCTGCTATCTCCTCGCCCTTATCCCCGACGTAATAGGTTACCGACTGCAGGTTAGCCGAAAGCGTAGTAGCGCTGCCAAAATCATCGTATATAGTTATGGGCTCCTTTTTTATACCGTCATAACTATCGCACTTATAGCTCTCGCTTGCTACCATCCTGGATGCTCCGATCTCGATCGCATCAAGCTCGCTTGCCATTAGCGCAACACCCGTTTCTGCAGCAACAGAGTCGGCTACATTAAGCTCGGCGTACTTATATACCGTTACCGTCTTCACCGCCGTACCATTCGAGGTATAATTATAAGTGTAATTAGCGACCTCGTTACCCTGGATAGTGCCGGCAAGGAAAGAATAAAACGTCTCCGACTGCCTGACGGCAATATCTTTAATGCCGTCGGCGGCGATATTCCCGCTCCCTCCTTCAGCGATATCGTCGGAATGCGCCGAATCGGGTTCGCCCGAAGAAGGATATTTCAAGGCATCATATGGATCGGTGCCGGCGGCTTCCTCTTCGATATCTCCCCAACTGTCGCCGTCATAATCTACTGCCGTACTTCTCGCATCGCCTTTATACGTCACGGACCGCGCTCTCTTCTGATCGCTGTCGGCAAAAGACGCCCTTGTCCCGCCGGCGCCATTCTGGTAGTAATAATACGTGGTGTTTTTTACGGTAACACCGTCGGATCCATAATTTAACGTATAATCCGCTATCGATTTGACCGTGCCGTCTCCTTCTCTGTCCAGAGCATAAAATGTCTGGCTCTTGATTTTAGCGTCGTCTTTCACCGTATATTTGTAGACCAGGGAAGCCGGATAACTTGAAGCGTCATCCGGTTTTGTTTCCATAAGTATTTCGATAATATCGGGATATGTGTCGCTATCTGTATCGACATTCATAAGTAAGATCATGAGATCTTCGGCCGTACTGGAGGATGACAGGCTCGAAAGGTCAGCCGCGATAAGAAGATTCAAAAGGTCTGTATTGCCTGATACGACGACTTTCAATATCGCCTCGAACGTTTCGGAATCAGCCGCTTTGACCTTAGTAAAGAGCAGGTTAAAGAGCGTGTGTGGGTTGCCGGCAGCCAGATCGGTAAATGCGCCCGTTGTGCCATCCGAGCCTAACAGGTCGGCGTCCGTAATAATACCGGCGGCGACAAGAGATTTTAACTGTTCCAGTAAATCCGCCATGGACGATATCGCGTCTTCCTCATCCGATATGCCATCCAAAAGTTCCGCCAGCTTACCGCCCTCCAGCTCCCCGCCGTCTTTCTCAAGATACGCGACGAGCTCGGCAATCGTATCTATCCCTTCCGAGAATAGCGTATCAATATTTATGCCGGTTAGAAAATCATATAGATCTCCGGCACCGCCCGTCAACGTCTTCAACCCTTCCAGGAACCCGGAAAGGGCCTCTTTCATAATATCGTTCATCAGGGTAATACTGCTCGTATACTCAGAAAGATCCGTCCGCGCGGCCAGGAGATCTTTTAATTTTTCCAGCCCCTCGCCTCCGGCGTACATCATTAACGCGTACAATAACTCACTGGCACTGGTAAAGGACGATATGTCTACGGACAACAACATCATCAAGACGTTTTTCAGAGCAGCGTCGCTCCCGGCTATCGCCTTCAATAAGGCTGCCTTCAGTTCACCTATGCTGTACCCGGAATTTTTAAGGAAAGACGTCAATAGAGCGAGCATTTCGTCTTCGAGCCCTGCGGCGTTCGCCGCGGAAAGCAGCTCATCGAGGGAAGAGTACGTCCCATCGAGAAGCGCAAGTAATTTCTCATCGGATGTCATGGCTTTTAGCGCCGTTATAAGTTCCGATAATGAACCTTCCTTGCCCATAGCTGCCGCGGCAAAAGCGTATAACAGTTTCTCAGCCAGGCCATGTGTAGACATGACAGTTATTAATTCATCTATAAAATTCCCGATGGATGAATAACCGGAGCTTGCCATGGAAAGTATAAGGTATGAAAAAACGGCCTCTTCCGCGCTCATTCCATTCAACGCGAGAATAGCCAGGACAAGCTCTTCGGTTGTCGCAAAACTATCCAGGTCGAGAGACGCCAGGGTAAGGAGCAGGTTATTATCGCCGCCGAACAATCCTAAAAGTACGCTTATCATACTCTCCATATCTTTGATTTGAGCCAAAGACAGCGCACCGGAAGAGACGCTATTTAGAAGAGCGCTCAAAACTGTCACAAATGACGCATCTCCGCCGGCCGCAGCCGCAAGCAAAAGCTCTTTTAGCTGTATGGCAGTTTTGCCGTCGGCATCTATGCCAAGTTTCGCCGACATATATTCGATTACTGCGTCTATATCATAAGTGGCGCCATCCGGGGAAAGAAGACTTATGGCTTCAACCGCATCGCCGAAAAATGTAACACTCCTGGTCAACCCATCGTTTATAGCAGCTTTGGAAGCGCGTTTATTGTCGCCGTAGTAATAGACTACTGTCTCCGTTATCTCCCCCTTCTTATTGCGGTTAATGGTCACGTCGGCCAATTCTTCGCCTTTTTCGGCTGTCAGGCTGAACTGGTATACCGTTACGGATTTAATGACCCCCGCTACATGCCTGCTATCCCCGTCAAGTATATAATTACCCTCGGAGTCCACCTGGACTATATCGCCTTTTTCGTCTTTTTTGACATTGCCCCAGTACGTCGTGGTCCTGGACATCCTGTCATCGCTGCCCGCATGGCTCGCGTCCTTTTCTCCCTCGTAAGTATAAAAAGTCACGCTCGTTACCTTTACGCCATCCGATGCATATGTTACGGTGTGATCCGCCACCTCTTCGCCTTTTAACCTGTATAGCGTGTCATAGAAGGTCTCCGATGATTTTATTCCGGCCGCAAGCTCTTCCGCGCTTATCTCACCGTCATTGTTACCGTCCGGATTACCGTAGTATGTCGCGGAGCTTGTCATACATTCGCGATAATTGGCGGAGGCGGCGCGCTTGCCGTCTTTGTAAAAATAGACCGTGGTCGATACGATGGTATCGCCTTCGCCATACGTAACCATGTAGTCCGCGACTTCTTTGCCTGCCAGCCTGGCGGAACCATCGGGCAATGTATCGGAATATACGAGCATCGATTCTTTTTGGGCATTTTTAAGTTCGGATTCGCTTATGACGCCGTCCTTGTTGGTATCGGGATCGCCTTCATAAGTCACCTGTTTCGACACAGCGTACCGGTAATTCTCCTCGGAGTCCGACGACCTCCCACCGTTTTTATAATAATAGACCGTTGTACTTGCGACATAGCTTTCGCCTGTTTTGGCATCGGTCTTATATTTCTGCGTATAGTCGGCAATTTCCTTACCCTTTGATCCCGTAAAGACCGTCTTCTGTTTCAATGTTCCTGCGCCTTCGGTCTCCGAATTGCTTTCATAAAGAAGCGTCTCTTTCAAAACATTATCGGTGTATTTGTAATCCATCCTCTTTTTTATCGCTATTCCGTCATTGGCATAATATACTGTCGTCTTAATATGATTATTGTCGCCGGACCCTTCATACGTGCTCTTCGAAACTAGCACGTCGGAGCCGCTTGACGTATCATACGTCTTGGTTTCTGTAATATTGCTGCCGGAATAAGTATAATCGACCCGGTATTTGGCGACATATTCTCCATTCCCGGTCAATGCGTAGCCGTAATAAACGGCTTTGATCGTCTTATTTTTGCCCGTGCCGTTATAAACAACTTTCATAACGAGCGTCGCCGTATCGGGATCACCGACATTTTTAGTACCGATCCAGTATAATTCACCGTCTTCATCGGTTTTTTTCGTTGTCCCAACGGTATATTTATCTATATTTTGCAGCGTAATATCATATGTCAGCACCGTGCTCCATGTGCTCGGGTTGGTGGGTATAGAGATTGTGGTAGCATTATTGATATCATCGGCATCCCCAAGCGTATATTTGGCGCGCTTACCTCCTCCGGAACCCGACTTTTTCTTTTTCAGCTCTACCGCTTCGTCTTTACGCTCAGGCGAATTACGCAATGCCCAACTCAGGTCCTCGGCATCCTGTTTTTGCTTGATAACATCTTCATGTTTGGCCTGCTGTTCCTGGACATAACCTGGCGCAAAAGAGCCTGTCTGTTCTCTGTCCCTATTGGCGGGAAGCAATTTAGACGTAACTGATTCTTTACGCTTATAATCTAATACGTCATAGTTGGTTACTTTGGAGGGATCGGATTTAGGATGCGGAAGGTTGTGAACGCCCGCAGCCGGCGGGTTGCCAAATGTATAAAAGAGATCGCCTGCCCAAGCTATGTCGTACCATATGAACGTCACAACTAAAAAGCAGGCAATCGCCTTGAGCCACAACTTCTTTTTTGGATCTCGGAATTCTATCATCTTATTTTAACCTTTTTTAAAACTTTTTTTAATCGTGAAGTATCTATAGAAAAAAAACTGCTGTATAACGAACAGCGTACTAATCGGAATACTTAAGAATGACTTCTATTGTCCTTACAGTATAATATATATCATATAATCTGTGGAGCGTCAATAGCTAATATTAAGCTTTTTTATATCTTAACCGAGTATATATCCACCCCCTAAGTTCTTCTGAAATTATATAAGCATTCGGCACTATTAAAAGGGTCAATATCGTGGAAGAGGTTAGCCCTCCCATTACTGTTATGGCTAGCGGGCTCCACAGGTTTGACCCCTCCTGAGTGCTAATAGCCATCGGCAGCAAACCTAAAAGCGTTGTGGCGGTAGTCATCAATATCGGCCTCAGCCTGTCTCGGGAAGCCAAAATGATGGCTTTTATATGCCCGACCTTCTTTTTACGCAAATTATTGGCATGGTCGATTAAGAGAATTGAATTGTTAACAACTATCCCTCCCAACATTATCATACCCACAAAGACACCCATTCCAACCGACTTACCGGTAGCATATAATAGAATCACCACCCCTACCAACGCAAGGGGCACAGCGAGCATAATTATGAAAGGCTGGTAATACGACTCGAATAGCGACGCCAGGACGAGATAGATCAGGACTATCGTGAGCGCCAGTATGGGCCAAACCTGTTTTTGCGTCGCTATCATGGTCGGGTAGTTTCCTCCCAGACGCCAATAGTAGCCTTCCGGCAGGCGCAGATCTGAAAGGGCTCTTTTGGTATTTTCGGCCGCGCGGCTTAAGGGAATCCTTCCTATGTTAGCGCTAACCTGTATCATGCGTGTCTTATTCTTTCTCCAGACTTCACTCGGTCCCAGGCCGTACTTAAATTCCGTAATCTGTTCGACATAAATATTCTCATCGTTTTTATTCACCAGGATCAATTTGTGAAGATCCTTGAAAGTTTTCCTGTATTTTTCGTCGAGCCGGGCAATCGTCTCCACCTCGCTCGACGACGTATGGAATAAAGTTGCCCTCAGGCCCCTCATTTGAGCATGGACAGAATCAGCGACCTCGTTCACCGTCATGTCGAAAAGGCTCGTCTTCGTCCTGTCGACTTTTAACCCAAGTTCCGGCCGTCCCTCTCTCATCCTTATCTTTGTATCCGTAAATCCCTTGACTGTTCCGAGGCGGGTCGCGATAGATATGGCTATCTCACGCAGTTTCTCGTAATCGTAACCGAATAGTTCTATAATCACTTCTTTTGTACCGACTTCCTGCTCTTCCTCGAAATAAATGAACGCGGGTTTTACCTTTTCCACTTTGGGACGGAGGCTTTCGATTACTTCTCCGACGGATCTCTTCCTCTGCGTCAGGCCGACCAGCTCCACATAAACCTTGCTCGACCATGGCTCGACCCTGGACGAGAAGGTCTTCACTTCCGGCACTTCCTTTATAAGCGCTTCGACTTTTTTGACTATAGAGTCGGTAACGGCAAGTTTTGTACCCGTAGGCAGTTCTATAAAAACAGTGAATTTATTCTGCTCGGTCGTTCCTAAAAATTCCATGCCGAGCCTTGTAAACAGGAATAGCGAAACAAGAAAGAGAAGCAGGGCAAAGAGCATCATCCTGTACCGGTACCTCATAAAAAGCATAACCCCTTTTCGCTGAACGCGATATATATTATCGAGAAATATGACCTTTTCGGGACGCACAGTTGCGCGGGAGACAAATAACGGCACTACCGTAATCGCGACGAATAGCGAGATGAGGAGCGAAAATGTCACGGTCCATGCAACGCCGCCGTAGAGAAGTTTTATCTCCTGCCCTACGAAGACCATTGGTAAGAATACCGAAACGTGCGTAAGCGTACCGGCTAATATCGCCACCCATACCTCCTCGGTGCCTTCTATGGCGGCGGGTATACCTTTCAAGCCTTGCTCATGCTTATGGACGATATTTTCGAAGACCACTATAGCGTTATCGACCAACATGCCTACGCCAAGCGCCAGCCCGAATAACGTCATAAAGTTTAATGTCAGCTTCATCATCCACATCAGTGTAAACGTAATTATAACGGATATAGGGATCGCGGATGATACTATAGCGACAGGCCGGATTCTCCTTATGAAGATAAAAGCCGCTGCCATGACGAGAATCAGGGGATAAAGAAACATGACCGGCATAACAACTACCGCGCAGAGAAGCGCCAGTATTATCATAAAGATTTTTTTGTCGAGACGGATCAGGAATATGGTCAGGACGAGCATAACGAGTGCCGCTCCCCTTAAAAGCGCATCTTTCAGGTTATCGATAGCGCTCTTTATAAAGTTTGCCTGATTACTTGTAACGACAAGCTGGACATCTTTAGGGACAACCCCTTTTAATCTCACTATCTCTTTTTCTATTTCGGCCGCAACTTTTATGGTATTAGCAGTAGATTCTTTCTGCACATATATGGAGACGACGGGACGTATATTTACTCTGGCATATCCCGTCGGCTCAAGGTATGAATCGAGTACGGAAGCAACATCCTTCAATCGTATCATCGTTCCATTCGGCATCGCCGTAACGGGAATATTTTGTATATCTTCGACGCTTGTATACAGGCCTATTGCCCTTATGATGTATTTCTTGTTATTCCGCTCTATATCACCGGAAAGGAGATTCAGGTTATTCTGGCCCACAGCGGAAATCAAACGCTCGAGCGAAAGGCCGCATGCCGCCATCTTTCTCTGGTCGGCTTCGATTAAAATCTTCCGTTCGCGGCCGCCGGCCACTTCGGCATCGGCAACACCGCTTATGCGCTTTATGGCTTCTCTTACATTTTCGTCTACGATCTTGCGGATCTCTTCGGTCGTTCTCTTCAGGCTGGTCACGGCGATAATAACGATCGGCACATCCGAACGCTTAAACTGCGCTATAATCGGTTTTTCTATCTCTTTAGGGAGCTTGTTTTTGACGCGCGCGAATTTTTCTCTGACCTCCAGGGCGGCAAATTCCATATTTATTCCGGGTTCGAAGCTTAGGACGACTGTCGATTCGCCTTCTTTGGAGATCGACATCATCTCTTCCAGGTGGCTCACGCTGCCTACAGCCTCTTCTACAGGTTTCGACACAAGCGCTTCGACCTCCGTTGGAGGAATGCCGCCACGGACCTCTATTATTATGCTGACTTCGCCAAAACTTATGTTGGGATATAACTCTACCGGCAGGAGCGTGAGAGACATCAGGCCCAGGAGGATCAGGGTGGTGTATATCATAAGCATGGTGACGGGCCGCTTGATGGAGAAGGTGGGGATACTCATTTTCGCTTTCCGAAGATTCTCTCGATCCGTTCCGACACGACAATGTATATGGTCGGAATAACTACAAGGGTGAGGACAGTTCCTACCAATAATCCGCCCATTACGGTTATCGCCATAGGCGAACGGAGTTCCGCGCCTTCCCCGCCCAGAAAAGCCATGGGAAGCAGTCCCAGGGCTGTAGAGAGGGCCGTCATCATTATCGGGCGGAATCGGACGGAACTTGCGGTCATTACCGCTTTTTCCAGGCTCATTCCTTTTGCCCGGAAAAGATTTATACAATCTATAAGGACTATGGCATTATCTACCACTATCCCTCCCAAGATACCGACACCCATAAGTACGTAGGCGCTCACGCTTGTGTGCGTAATAAAAAGGCCCCACGCTACGCCTATAAGTCCCAGCGGGATGGTGAACATTATAATCAAAGGCTGCCAGAGCGATTCGAAGAGCGCGGCCATAATCATGTATACCAATAGAAACGCCGCTATGATCGCATTCCTCATACTGTCGAACGACGCTTTCATCTCTTCCGATTCACCGGCCAGTTTCACTATGTAGCCTTTTGGTATCGTCATCTTTGCTATCATCGCATTGACATCGGCAGCAACATCTTTAAGGGGCCTGTCATATACGTTGGCATAGACCAGGACGACCCTCTCCTGGTTCAGCCTTCGTATCTCGCTCGGGCCCTTACCTTTCCCAAAACGCGCCACACTGCCCAATTGAACTTTCGCGCCCGACGGAGACTGTATCTCAAGCGAAGCAAGTTTCGCGAAGTCGTTCCTGTCTCGCGCGCGCAGGCGTACCCTGATATCTATCTCTTCTCCCTTTTCCTTAAACTTGCTGGCAATGTATCCCTTCAGGCTGATAAGGGATGTCTGCGCAATATCCGTAACCGAAAGCCCGTACATCGAGGCCCTGTCTTTATCTATAAAAACTTTCGTCTCCGGCGATGGCTCCGAAAGGTTATTCTTAACGCCATAGGTACCTTCGACGGCATCGACGCCTCTCTGGACCTCGTATGTGAGATTCTCCAGCGTCTTGAGATCGTTTCCTTTCAGCTCTATCGTTACCGGCGCCTGAATAGCCAGGCCGGCCGACAGTACGTTCTCCTGCAGGATATATTCTATCCTCGCGCCCTCAAGCTTGATTTTTTTAATATGATTCTGTATATCCTGGACGACTTCGGAAGATTTGAGCCTTCTCCGCTTCTTCAATATCACCACTATTTCGGCCTGGTTATAGTTCAGCCTTTCAATTACGCTCTTTGTCGTAGATTCCTTTGTTGAGCCTACCGTAGCATTGACCGACTCAACCTCGGGTATAGCCATTATAAATTTTTCTATCCTTTCAGAAACGGTATTGGTAACGGCAAGCGTTGTACCTGCCGGCATATCTACCTTAATCGTAAATTGTCCCTGGTCGACTTTCGGCATCAACTCCTTATCCATAATTATGAACAGGCTCAGTGAGGCGAGGAATAAAAGAAGCGTTAGAAAAAGGTACCTTCCTTTATGTTTTACAAATAGCTCTAGAAGGCCGCTGAAGAAGTAACGCACTTGTGCCACAGGCCCCGTTTTATCGAGCTTCGAAACGTCTTCCTCTATCTCCGCGGCGGCATCTTTGCTTAACTTCACTCCTCTCGACGCTAAAAGAGGGATTATTGTAATCGATGCCACCCACGAGGCTAAAAGCGAGAAAGTAACCGTGAGGGCAAAATCTTTGGATATCTGCCCTATTATACCTATAACAAATATCAACGGCAAAAATACCACTATAGTGGTCAGGACAGATCCGGCGACGGCGACGGCGACTTCATCCGCGCCTCTAATGGCCGATTCTTTATTGCTCTCGCCCGACTGCATATGACGAAATATATTTTCAATAACGACTATTGCCGCATCGACCAGGCTGCCTACGCCGAAGGCCAGGCCGCCCAGAGACATCATGTTCAGCGATATCCCGGAAAAGAACATAAGCGCAAAAGTGGCCATTACCGAGATAGGTATGGTGAGAGTAACGATAATGGAGCTCCAGACGTTCCTTAAAAAGTAAAGCAGGACGAAGAAGACTATTACGCCGCCCTGCCAGGCGGCGTCCCAGACACCGGTAATAGACTCTTTTATGAAGGTGGACTGGTCATAAACAGTGGTTATAGATATATCTTTTGGCAGGTCCGATTTTAATTCCCCTATTTTTTTCTTTACCCTTTCTATAGTCTTCACCGTATTGCCAAGGGCCTGTTTCTGCACGGAGAGCGATATATTTTCTTTTCCATTGTACCTTGAATAACTGGTTCTCTCTCTTACATTATCTATAACATTAGCCACGTCTTTTAAATATATAAGGCGCTTGTCCTTCGATATGGTCCCTCTCTCCCGGCGATCCTCCTGACCCCTGGCGTAAAGCTCTTCCTGGTCCTGTCCGCTTGATCCTATGGCGACATTTTCGATATCGCGCACATGCTCGAATTCGCCCAGGGTCCTGATAAGATATTCATAGAAACTCTCTTTTATCGTACCGGCCGGATAATTTAGGTTAGCGTTCGAAACGGCCCTTGAGACATCGAGAATGGGTATGCGCCTCGATTCGAGCTTATCCCTGTTTATCTCTACCTCTATCTCGCGTTCCAAGCCCCCGGAGATCATCGCTGAAGCCACGCCCTCGACCTTTTCGATCTCATCCTTTATCATCCGCCGTGTAAGTTCCCTTAAATTGACGGGAGAACGGTCCTCTTTGGAGCTTGTTACGCTCAATATGAGGATTGGTTTGTCGAACGGGTTAAACGGCAGGACTATCGGCTCTTCCGCTTCTCTCGGCAATCTCTCTTTGATAAGGTCTATCTTCTCTCTCATGCCAAGAGCGGCAAAATTTATATTCTGGTTCCAACCAAATTCGGCAATGACAAGAGAGAGCCCTTCTTTGGAGATAGAATTTATACGTTTGACGCCCGCAACGGTGCCTATCGCTTCTTCTATGGGCTTGGTTATGAGCGTTTCTATCTCTTCGGGCGCGGCGTTCTCATATGGAGTTACCACGGTAAGTTGCGGATAGACTATCTGCGGAAACAGTTCCTGAGGCAAAAGTCCCAGCGAAACTACGCCGAATATCAGCAGGCCCGCTATTATCATTATTAGCGTTACGGGCCGTTCTATCGAAAATTTAGCTAGATTCATTTGCTCAGTCTCGCTGACTTTAGTGGATAGTGGGAAGCGAATGGTGGAAAAGCAACCTCTCCGCTATCCACTCTTCACTATACACTATTCACTAATGCGTTATCTAACTCTACAATAACCCTTCCTGTACTTCGGAAATTTCTACTTTCGATTTATCCTTAAACTCTTCCTGGATCTCCGTCACGATAAGATCGTCTTCCTGCAAACCATCATCTATCTCCACAAGGTCCTGGGTCATATAACCCGCCTTGATCTTTCTTATTTCTATCAAGCCCATTTCCGGCGCCTTTTCGGGCGGAGCGGCCTGTGGTTTCACTTCCTCTTTCTGCTTGCCTTTGCCGAACATCCAGAAACCTTTTTTGGGCCGCGCCTGCGGTTTTGTTTCGACGGCGGGTTTCTTCGGCTCCTCTCTATGGATCAGATATGCGACATATTCATTCTCTTTCTTCCTTAAAGCCGAGAGCGGGACCACTATAACGTCTTTTTTGTCATATGTGGCGATCAGCGCCCTGATGAACATGCCGGGTTTTAAAAGGCTCTCTTTGTTATCAAGCTCGACTTTTATGTTTTCGGTCCTGGACCTTCCCTCTATGATAGGCGAGATCCTGTCGACAGATCCGGAAAAGACCTTGGTAGGATACGGGTCGGCAAAGACCTCTACCTTTTGGCCCAACGCCACCTTGGGCACATCCTTTTCTATTATATTGAACTCCGCATAAACTTTATCCGTATCTACGAAAACGCCGATCTTCTCATTGGGTGTAACGTAGCTGCCGACATCCAGTACCCGGGAGCCCAGAAGGCCGCTCGATACGGCATAGATGTTCGTCTTGTCCAGTTCCGATTTAGCGGATTCGTACTCCAATTTTCCTTGTTCGAGCTTGACGGGACTTATTGCGCCTATATCGTATAGTTTCTGGTTCTTGGTCAATTCCGTTTCAGCATATTTCAGTTTCAGGAGAGCGTCTCTCTGGATAAGCGAAGCGATTATATCACCCTCCTGGATCTTCTCCCCTTCTTCGAAATTGATACTCTCTATGATGCCGGATACCTGAAACTTCAATTCTATCTCCTTAAAGCCTTTTACATTCCCTATCGACGGCAGTGTATCTTTAAAATCCGTCTTCTTTACCTTAAAAGCCTTGATCGGGGTCGCTTCCTCTTCAAATCTTATCGCGCCCACTTTTTCCTTGGCAGGCTTCTTTTTAAAGATAGCGTTCTGAATATTACCCGAAAGGCGCGTCAAAACAAGGATGCCGATAACTGCGCCGAGCAGAATAAATATGATCTTCTTCCTCCCGCCGGTCTTCTTAGGTTCCAGGCTAAACTCCGGCGTCTTTCCCTGTTCAGGATTTTCCATTTTCATTCTCCGATTTGTTGTGATTTGCCATTATCTCAGTCCTGCAAATAATCCCGAGCAAGGCCATTGCCTAACCACAGACCTCGCCGGGGGCTATCATTGTTCTTCGTCCTTATAATAATCTTCTATTCCAACCGCCTTATTTATCGTTGCAAGCGCTATGTGGCAGTCGGTAAGCGCCTGCAGATATCCGAACTTTTCCTGGGCAAGTTTTATCATGCTATCGATAACGTTAGAATCCTGCACCTCGTCCAGGGAGCGTTTCAATTTCACCAGTTCAAGGTCGCCCGCCTGGTACTTGAGCTTATTTTGGGCCGTCTCGGATTGTATAAGCGCCTTCTGGTAATTGAGGCAGCCCTCTTTGACCTCCAGCGTAATATCGTGCCGTATCTTTGTCAGTTCCTGCCTGGCCTTATCAAAATCTATATCGGAGAGCTGTTTTTCCGAGAGGCTGGTAAGGTTATCGAGCACTTTTAACTTCATCTCCATGGTAGTGGCATCCGTACCGTGCGTGGTGCTCACTACCGGGACCCAATGCTCCTTCGTTAACGACCACTCTCCCGTCGAACCCCAGAATGGCATGCCGACTTTGAGGGCCGCATACCATTGGGCCTGCAATTTCTGCTCAAGATCGATGGTCGGGTCGAAATCCATACCGACATACTGTTCCTTGGCCAACCCCCAGGAACCCAAAAGGTCCACTTTCGGCCAAAGCTTGGCCTTAGTGATCCACTTGCCGCAATTATAATAATCTATCATTAATGAATTTATCTTCATCTCGGGCCTGTTAACCATGGCTATGAGGAGGGCCTTTTCGTGATCGATTTCAATCCTTTTGAATTCCAGGTTCTCCCTGACATCGACGGGATCTTTCATGTCGACATTCATAGCCTGTTTCAGTATAAGTTCCGCAACCGATAAGTCGCCTTTTGCCGACGCAAGCTGGTACTTTACCTGGCCTGCCTGTGAAGCAACATTCAGCACTTCCAGTTTGGAGATAACGCCTGCCTCCGCTTCCCTTGTGACCCTATCGACCATTTTATCCACTTCCTGCGAAAGCCCCTCCTGCATCCTTACGTTTCCCTTCGCTTTCGCCAGAGTATAATATCCTTTTTTGACGGATAGGATAAGTTCGTTTTTTATCCTGCTATAATCATTTTTGGTTATCGCGAGGTTCGCCTCGGATTGTTTCATCGTATAAAAAAGTTCTCCGCCGTGAAATATCGGCTGCTGCCCCTCTATAACCTGTTTCCTGCCTATGTAGGATTGCGCGTTTATTATACCGTGGTATTCCTGGTAATCTACGGACGCGGACGGCAGCAGGTTACGTCTCGCCTCGAATAACCGCATCTCGGCGAGCCGGACGCTCTTTTTTGCTATCTGCAGGGGCAAGTGGTTTGCCTCCGCCACGTTTATACAATCCTGCAGGCTGTAGACTCCGCCTTTACCGTCACGGGATTTTATTAACTCTGCGGCGCCGCGCGTTATATCTTTTTCAAGCGCCGCGCTATCGGCTTGCATCCTCTCCGCATCGGCTTTGAAGGCGGCCGGTTTTATGCCAAGGGTAAATTTCTCTCCGCCGTAGTTGTCCTGCCTTCGCGGGATATTCAGTATTATCCTGCTGCCGTTAGGGGTAACTTCTTTGGAGTCCGGCTTCACGATAATTTGGGAATCTTCTTCGGAGACGCGCGTATTTCCGGGCACATTATCGGACGTAGAGGCAAGGGCCCGATCACCCGCCGATATAAATAATACGATAGCCGAATATATTAACACTATCTTACGCATTAGAAATATTGTTAATTCGCTTTGCTGTTTTCTGCCGGCCCGTGTTTTTTCCGGTAATCCCTCATATAATCTCTCATATATTCACGGTGGCGTTCTCTATGTTCTTCGCGGTAGAGTTTAAGATACTCCTGATGTTTCTTGCGCCAGTCCAGGGAGCGTTGCCTGCACGTCTCTTTCCAGGACGAGTCCTGCGTCTCCTTATACTTAAAATAATGTGGGTTCCTGTCGCGCCATTTCTTCATGTTTTCGAGCTGGCGCTGGTACTGGCATTCCAGCGAAGAACATATCGACTGGTTGGGACGGTACTTATTTGGAAGGAACGGCTTACCGCAGATCCTGCACATCCTTTCTTCTGTCATAAATATACCCCTCTTTTTTCTGCTCCGCCCGTCTACAGTCTAACCATGGCAGGGCTTCGCAGGAATTAGGTTCTTAAAAACATTTCACGCGCGGCAAGAAAAGCCGCTCCCAGGCTGACAGCTTCATTGCCGAGAATGCCCGGCACTATGGCCACTGCCGTCGAATGGTCCTTTAAGGATAATTTTTTAACCGTCTTCTTTATCGGATCCAGTATGAGCGGCCCGGCTTTTTCCACGCCGCCGCCCACCACAACATTCCTGGGGCCGAAGAGATTGATGAGATAGGCTATGCGAAGGCCGAGGCTCATACCGACCGAACGCATGATACTTAGCGCCACTTCGTCGTTATCCATAGCCGCTTCTATTATCGTTTCTTCGGTTATGTTTTCAATTTTACCATTGGCAATCTCTACTATCGCGGTCCCGACTCCCCTGGCGACATCTCCTTTAGAGAGACTAACGATGCCTAACCCATCTTTCCAGGGGGAGAGATATTTCGACTCGTCGGAAGCTATCCTGTTACCATCTTCCTTGACGACCACTCCGCTGCCTATATCGGAATATATATATAGCATGTCTCCGGCGGACAAGTTTTTATTCAGGCATTTTTCACCGAAAGCGGCACAGGAAGGCTTGTCACCCAGGAATACCTCGACACCGAATTTTTTCTCGAGCTCTTTTGTCATAAAATCGTATTCGCTGCTGCATGTTCCCACACCGATCGCTTTGAGCCCGCCGGAACGTAAAGCCGCCTTCTTAACAACCTCCTCAATCATATCGCAGGCCGCGGCTACCGCTTCTTTTGGGTTATAACCCTTCCTGGACGAGCTTGCCTTGCCTATAACATCCAACCCTAGATCGGTAAGCACAACGCGGATAGACTGGTCCCCCATATCGACGCCGATTACACGGTCATTCTCTTTGTTAAGCTCGACAAGCTCGGGTTTCCTGCCGCCGGTCGAAACATCAAATCCTTTTTCGGCGATAAGTTTATTATCGATATATTTCTTTATATAGTTCGATATTGATACGATATTTATACCCGTGGTCTTCGAGATCTCGGTCCTTGAGATTATCCCTTTTTTGCTTATCAGTTCCAGGATCTTGAGAGTCTTAATATCTTTATCGCAGAGTTTCTGAAAACTGAATCTAGATACCCCTTCTGTCTTCATGTGCCTCCTTTTGCGAAGTTTTATTTATTCTAACCTGGGATTTACCCATAGTATTATAGCTACCAATAGTTAGTAACTAACTTTTTAAAGTATACATTATTGAAAAGGAAATGTCAACCCCGAGCAAAATATTAAGGCAGCCGGCTTTCGTATAGTCTTTTGGCTCGTGCCAGGAGGGATTTTGCTTCGTCTTTTCTAGAGGTCTTCTCGCATAGATCCGACATATTCGATAATATCATTATCAAATTTGGACTATCAGGTCCCGAGGTCTTTTCGGTTATATCGACCGCCCTCCTGTATAAGGCCTCGGAGTCCGCGTACTTATTCTGGTATGAATAGACGGTGGCGAGGTTATTGAGGTCGGTTACTATGTCGGGAGAGTCTTTGCCGAACCTCTTCTCGTCGATATCGAGCGCCC
>Ga0265297_10006796_pt1 | contig 16303 bp, 34 predicted proteins | sample Munlanlwell13791_FD_192502 | JGI IMG/M metagenome (GOLD analysis project Ga0265297, IMG submission 192502) | Leachate microbial communities from a municipal landfill in Southern Ontario, Canada - Leachate well 137-91 | ecosystem: Engineered > Solid waste > Landfill > Unclassified | place... | reverse complement strand
CCATCTTGGCCGACGGACTCGGACAGCCGGAAGACTTCTGCTACAACGCGATCAACAACACCCGGCTGTGTACCGCCGGGGATAACCGTAGGTTCTTCGGCATCACCAGCTGGACGGGCGTAACGGGAGAACGGCTGTACAACAAGATGACAAAGGTCTACCGGGCCATCAACTTCATAACCGGTCAGGTACCGGCATTCGATGCCGTGGTAAATACCTCGGCCATCCTGGCCCTGTCTCCGGATCTGGCCAACCAGGCTCCTGAAGGAGAAGTCACTTACCGGGCCGCCGACGCCGTAAAGGCCAAGGTCGTGGCCACCAAGAGCGTGACCATCAATTTTGCCAGCGGTAGCGCCGTACTGGAGGTCAACGCCCGAACCGTTATAGATTTCAAAATAGTTGACCTCATCCAGATGAGCACCAACATGCTACGGATAGAAGGCAACACCGATAACGTGGGTTCGGAGGCCATGAACGTCCAGCTGTCTAAGAAGCGCGCGCAGGCCATAGCCAGCTACCTAACTACCAAATACCAGGTACCGGCCAGCCGTATTCAGTCAGTTGGAAACGGCCCTAATAAACCGGTGGGTGACAACACCACGGAAGAAGGACGGGAAAAGAACCGGCGAGTAGACGTTATTCTTCTGGACTAACATGGACAACATCTGGATAAAACCTGGTCGCCGGTACACCGAGGCAGATATAATACCGATGGTTGAGCCTAAACCAACCCCGACATTACCGGTGATCAGGTTATACATGGTGGACAAAAATAACCCCAGGTTATTTATAGATAACTGTGGTAACCGGACCACCAGCAGAAAACAGGGGTTAGACTATGAATTAGATGCATGGAAAACCCTCATACCTCCGGATGGAATGACCTGGCGATATGTCAGGTCAAAACGATAATCATTTTAAAAGGAGCGACTTATGTTGTCCATGGCAAAGGCATTCGATAAACTGGGCAAGTCACTTAAAGCCACGGTGAACGTGTGTATGGAAGGTAACGCCAAAGAGCGTCGGGAGGCTCTTAAGGAATTCCGGTCCACCGTGGAGACCGAAGCCACCCAACTTAAAAAGCAAGGGGCGGCCAAGATCAAGAGGATTAAACGAAATGGGATTCACATCAATGTGACGTTCGGAAAAAATAAAAAGAAATAGTATATGCAATGCTATAACAAAAAATGCAGAGACTATGACCTCAGGGCCGTATGTAACTGCCTACAGCATGGAATTAATTGCAAAGACATTTGCATAGACTATAAAGGTTTTAAGGTAAATAAATCTAAAAACAAAAAACAGGTTAATAAACAAGTAATCGATAATCTATTTCATCACTTGTGGACCAAAGCGGTGGGCAAACCTGGTTATATCAAAAAAGAATGGCTTGAAATGGAACATTATCTTTACAGTTTTTTATATAGGGACTCCTTAACTATTCTTAAAAAACTAATAAAAAAGGAAAAACCGTGAAACTGTTTGAAATTAACGCCGAACTACCCGACCGCCACAACCAAATCCTGATGGTCTTGGGTCTGGTAGTCGTGTGCCTTATCTGGGGCGTGACCAGCGCGGTGGCCCATACCTCGGTGTACCCCACGCCGTGGGCCGTATTAGCGGCCCTGCCCGACCTACACTTCAATGACGCGCTGGTACGTAACCTCTGTTACTCCATAAAACTAAACCTCCTGGGATACCTGGAGGCCGTAATCGTGGCCTTACCCATAGGGTTCATAATTGGGTTATTCCCGTTATTTCACTCGATGTTCAATAAGCCTGTAGACGCCCTACGGTTCATCCCCCTCACGGCTTTAACCGGGATGTTCATCGTCTGGTTTGGTATCGAGGACATAATGAAAGTCCATTTTCTGGCCTTCGGTATCGTCGTATATCTCCTCCCGGTGGTGGTTCAACGCATACGCGATGTCAATCCGGTATACCACCAGACGGTTAAAACCCTGGGCGCCAACCGCTGGCAGACCATCAAAAGTGTTTATATTCCGGATGTACTATCTAAGGTAAGCGTGGATATCCGGGTTCTAGTGGCCATCAGCTGGACCTATATTATTGTGGCCGAAATGGTAAACAACAGCGCGGGCATCGGCGGCCTGACCTACATCTGCGCCAGACAGAGCCGGATAGACAAGGTATTCGCCCTGCTGCTGATCATCGTAGTCGCGGGTTTCCTACAAGACCTGGCATTGCGTAAACTCGATCAGTGGTTATTCCCGTACAAATATGCGACAAAAAAATAAGGATCTACCTATGGTCGGACAAACCGAAGAGTTCACACTTAAGGTCGTGGCTCCAGCCGGAACAATTACAAAACTATTCCGGTCGCGCTATTATAATGAAATTCTGGACTTGCGGCAGATGATGGTTACCGAATTCACGCCTGATGATAATGGAAGTACGTATACAGTCCAGGTGGCGGAAGTTTATGAACATAGTTCAGAATTAGCAAAGTCATTAACAAGGTAAAGGATTATATAATGGCACAAGCTGTAAACATCTGCTGCACCTGCCATGAGGCATTCCCCAACAATCAGGGGCAACTGGTAGGCGTATTCTCGGCCTCCGGAGTGTCCATAAATAGCCTGCCTAAAAAACAGGTGTTTGTCTGTCACACGTGCTTTAATCAAACCTTTAAAGGCACGGCCTTGGTAATAGATTGTGGGTTGCCCAAACCCATAATTAAAGCCAATATTGACTTAGACGCCTTAAAACGAACGTGCCAAAGTTATATTGATAGCCTGGACGTCAAAGGGTGGGCGGACGAAGACTACCATCACTATATATTTGAAGAAGCAATGACGGCCCTGTTTGGTCCAGACATTTTTAAATGGGTCAACGCTAAGAAAGGATGACCATGTATAACATTGGAAAGGGTATAGCAACAGTAGGCATCTGGGCGGCGGTAGCGTACATTACCGGGCACGGTGGAAGTCCTACCCAAGAACTTATAGTCGGAGCAGGAATAGCCACCATTATACTACTTTGGATACTGGGATAAAAAATGAAAAAACGAATAGTACGCGCATGGTACAGAAAAATAAACTGCAACCCGTTCTTCTCCCCACATAGGGTTCCGGCCATTACGTTTATAGATAGCGATCCAACCACAGAATATATTACCAAACTTAAAAAACATGCAAAGAAACACGCGCCTGAAGGCTATGAGTTTATAGAAATAAAAGTCATTAAAACCTTATCATAGTAAGTACAGAGGATCAACACAATGGAACAAACCACAGAAAGAACAGGCTGCGTGCAGGCCAACGTCGTGTTTGAAAACACGGCGCTACCAGATATTATTGAACTCCGTGGCGTCGGACAAAAATACGGCAACACCACAGTCATAGAAGACCTCAATTTACTAATAGAGGCACCGCCCGCCCAAGGACGCTTCGTGGTCATACTTGGCCATAGTGGGTGTGGTAAATCCAGTGTACTACGCTACATATCAGGCCTCCAAGAACCCACGTCAGGCCAGGTGCTCATCAAGGGCAAGCCCCGTGGAACCCTGCCGCTTACCGAGGACCGGGTGAGCATGGTATTTCAACAATATTCGTCTTTACCGTGGTACACCGTGCTGGAGAACGTGACGCTGGGTCTTAAGTTCATCGGTATCAATAAAAAAGACCGGGATGACCGGGCACGCGAGATCATAAAATTCGTGGGTCTGGAAGGTCATGAAAACAAGTATGCCCAATACCCCACGTTATCCGGCGGCCAACTTCAGCGAGTGGCCATCGCCCGCAGCTTGCTGGCCAATCCGGAAATACTACTTTTAGACGAACCGTTTGGTGCTCTTGACATAATGACAAGAAGGAATATGCAGGAACTATTAATAAAAGTGTGGAAAAATCTTAAATCTACTATGATATTTGTAACTCATGACGTATCCGAAGCCGTGTACCTGGCCGATGAAATATGGCTCATGAGTTCCAACCCCGGACGGATAGTCGAGCGCCTGACCATCCCGCTGGACCCCAACCGAACCACCGAAATCAAACGCACGGCGGCCTTCACCGACCTGGTATACATGGTTGAGGACCGGCTGCTTAATTTGACAAAAACAACAAAATAGGTAAGTCAGTCACTGGTCGTAGTGACTGACTGACTGACTAACCTCGAAAAAATTTATCAAAATTCGACAGTTTTCTGTCTTGGCCTTGCAGATCAAAAATTAGGCCTTTAAAATCAATAACTTACACTATTGACATTGCAACTATATTTTACTATATTATAGGTGTAGAAAAACACTATAAACCAGGATAAAAAATGTCTACCGCCACAAAAACCATCGAAGTCGGGTCGCTCGTCAGATCCTATGATTTTTCCGGTCGCACAGACTGCTATATCGAAGGCCTGGTGGAGCGCATCAATAAATTCGGTTCGGCTCGCGCTCTCCGAGTCGGTCACCCGTCTTACGAGATCCGGGTTGAAAAACGTGTTATCGAAAACCAAGAACACGCGGGTGATCGTTTAATAGGCGCCCTGGTCTTTCCACCCCTAAACGGCACGGCGGACATATTCGGGAACCAGACCTCTGGCGTCGAACTGATCACTCCTGACCAGCCGAAGAAGCAACCCCTGCACTTCCACCGCAAACAGCAGTACAAGGAGAAGCACATCATGGCCCTTATGCGCGCCGGGCTGACCTTCGCCGAGGCCGCCGCCCAGTGGAACAAGGTCAGTCGACTAACCATGGCCGAGTTAGATATCTTATGTTTTCCTTCATATACACCAAAACCCGGCGCAAATTTAAAAGTAAACACCGAAGTTGAAATTTCTAACGAAACACGCGGATTGCTTGAGGTACTGTCTGCCGCTCATTCAGGCTACTCTATAGAAAAAATATTAGACGCCTGCCTATCACGGGTAGTTAGCCAAAAAATAAGAGTGCAATTAGTGTACAATACCAGAAAAAACCCGTTTTAAAGGTGATAAACAATGAACTTTAAAGACGCCACAGTAATAGGGTTTTTCAGCCTCCCACCGGCCTCGCTGGCCGAGCACAACACCGAGGCCTATAATCAGGCCATGGCCAACGCCCCAGTAGGAGCCGGTACGTGCGCTAACTGTGGAACGGGCATCCGCCATCATGTGATCGTCCTGGTAGAGGGCGTCCGGCGCTTTATCGGTACCGAATGCGCGCTCAAAGTCGGGGGAACCGTGGCGGACGGCACCCGGCACTACTTAACAACCTCCCAACTGGCCGACAAACGAGCCAAAGAAGCCGTCCAGAATGAGTTGTGGGCCAAGCACCAGGAGCACACGCGCTTACGCAGGGCTGCCCGGTCGGAGGCCTTCTCCGACGTACTACAGGCCCTGGGAGAGCACCGGACGGACTTTCACCAGTCACTGGCCGAACAACTGGTTAATGGCCCGCTATCCGAGCGCCAGGCCCGTTTTGTGTGCCTGGCCGTCCTGGGCCGCCAGACCAAGAGGAATGAATTTATTTGGGATGAGCTGTTCAATAAGGTAACGCTTTAAAAATAATAGCCCCCAGAGGGTAGGAAAGGAACGACATGCAAGCAATTTGGAAAGAATCTATGGAGATTGTGGATGAACAGGTGATCCGACTTCCTAAAGACGCCACGATACTATGTGTCCAAACCCAGCGAGGCGCCCCGTGTTTGTGGTTTGTTGTTAAAGATACAACAAATCCCGACAGAGAAGAACGAACATTTCTTATGTACGGAACAGGACATGAACGTCAGAAAATTGATGGGAATTATGTCGGGACATTCCAATTGGGAGACGGTACCTTGATGTTTCATGTTTTTGAAAAACAAAAGGTCCCAATTAAAAAACCGAGTTTCGATATGTCGTGTTTTTGAAAAATAAATTAACAGGGATAGTTTAACTATATGAACACACCAATAACCAAAGACCAGGTCTTTAATCTGTATGACCAGTATCTCACCGGGAGATCCACCCGTGACCTGGCGGCCTCCGCCGGGGTCTCCCGGCAGGCGCTGGCCCAGAAGTTCCAGCAGTATGGGCTTAAAATGAGAGCGCCGAATAAGCGACCGTTTATCCTCTTCCAGGGTAAGAAGTACACGCAGATGACGAACAAGGCCTGTTACCGAAATACCAGGCCTCCGTTCGACATGCTACACCGCGCAATCTGGACTAACGCCCACGGCCCAATACCCGAAAGCACAAAAATATATTTTAAAAACGGCAATCCCCAAGACCATTCACTAAAGAACTTGGTGGCCATTGCCGGGAGGACAACGGATGGGATTTAAACGAACTAAAAAAGAAAATGCAACTCAATTCATAATCCGGGTTGTAGATCGGATGTTCGAAATACCGGTCGATATTCAGACTGCTCGAATTTTATGGGACGCCGGAATACGAGAAAAAGACTTTGAGGCTCTTTTTTTAACCTCATTTAATGGTAGACATCTTAATATCCGGAATGCTCTAAGCGATATCGAACGGGGATTCTCCAAACCTACAGGTAAGCCATGCAACTTGTAACCGGAGTTCGAGGCACGCTGTTCATCGACATCGACGGTACCATCGTCGACCACGGAACGGACGTGCCTCTGCCTGGAGCGGTGGAAAAAATAAATGAGGCGTACGATAAGGGTTATATGATTGTTCTGACAACCCTGCGTGGAGAGGGTTACACCACGCAATCAAAATTCAGCTGCCCGGAGACCCTGAGGTTATTACGGGCCATTGGAGTAAAATACCACACGGTGATCTGGAATTGTCCAAGCCCGAGGATAGTAATAAACGACGAAGGAGCGGCGGCCATCAAGCACCCGGCCAACGGGTCATGGGCGGGGTACGCCTTTTAAGGTTCCCGGTAAACCCACTTTAAACTCCGGCTTTTACGTCGCTGCTTAATAACGTCAAGCACACTCTTAGGTAACTTACGGACTTTAAGTCGACAGCAACGCGGCATCTCCGGTAACGCCAACCAATAAACAACCTCAACCCACTCATTCGCCTCGTCTTGCCACCGGTCAGCCAGGTCATTATAGTAAACCATCTCGGTTTTAAAATAAAAAGGTTCGTCAGATAGGCGGAGGTCTATTTTGGAAGACGCTCGTTTTGTTATACCCAGGACATGAGCGTGTGCCGGAAGACGGGCCTTGGCCGATATCCAGCCTTTACCGTACAGCTCACGAACCCTATAAAAATTATGAACCGGTATTTTTAACGTTCGGGTGTCTATTTCTCGCTTCATCGGTCGCCCTTCAGGCAATTACGGGAATTAAATTGCGCAAAGTTAGGCGTGCCCTTACCAGTCCATCCGTTGTAAGACACGGTGACGGTCTTTCCTATCCAATCCTGTTTGTCCTTCAGGACCTTGACGGCCTCTACCATCGGGCCTTTAAAAGTAGCATCAAATATCTTATCGGCGCCATCTGTAGGCACGCCGTTGACCGAGTACTCTTTACCGGCCAACATCTGAACCGTCACGATCTTGGCCTTGCCCGCCCAGTTACCTTCGCCCTCGTTGATGTCCAGTATTTTAAATTCGTCATCTTCGACAGGCTTTACTTTAAGGAGGGCGTTAGTCCGCTTATGCTCGTAGGCCGTGTTAGACCTGATGATCGCCCCTTCATATCCATCAGCCACGTACTCCGAATAAATGGCGTACACCTCCTCCTCGTTATCAGCCCACTTATAATCCGCCACCTGGTACATCGGAGGCGCACCCTTAAACAGCTTCTTGAGGGACTCCCGGCGTTCTGCACACGGAGTGTCGATGGTAACGTCATCAAACCCATACCCGTCATAAACGTAGTACTTAACTATCTCCTCACTACGACGCAGGTCATCGGGCGTGAAGTGCACGGTCTTACGAACCAGACTCGTCAGCTCGTTAAGCTGAAAACGCAGGTCATGATTGTACAGCTCGCCATCGACGTAAAGATTAGGATAATGCGCAAACAACTTCTGCATACCCTTTATGATATGAGGGGCGGTCAGGATAGCCTCACCCTTACGGGTCTTCGGTCCTTCAGCCGTTACCAACTGGCGCATCCCGTTATACTTATGATCCACCATTACCGGATACTTCACCTTGTGCTTGTGTTCCTCGAACTTGTTGGCCAACATCGGCTCGATAAACCGCTGCTGGTCAATGTCCGCCTGGCTCTCCCAATACCCTCCGCTCTTGAGCTTCTTTTTCCACTGGGCCTTCGCATCTTTTTCCGCCTGCTGCTCGGGCGTTGTGGAATTAGCGCGGCCCACGCTCTTGGCCTGGCAGGTCGTCCACGCACTGATGACCTTCTGACCTCCCTGTTGGCCGGTAATCGTCCGATAGGTCGGCCCCTCAATCTCGATCTCCCACTCCAAGACCTTCCCGGACTCAGCGCGGGCGTACAGCATAGGTAATTTCATGATAATAACTCCTTTATTTGTTCATCCTGCTCCGTAACAACCTCAGATACCGGTTCTTCCGGCTCCTTCATCCGCAGCCGCCAATACCGCCACTCCATAGCCACCAGGATAGTCATGATCTGGGCAGATGTCGCCTGAACCCGATGAAGCTTCGGCGCCTGCCTGACCACCGTAATAGCATGCCAGTCCTTATCACCGACATACATCAACCCCGCGTAGTCCGGAACCTCCTCAGGCTTAACCATATCCGCCGGGCACACATACCAAAAATAATTAGGGCGGTCCAGCCGATGATGTCCCTCGGACGTCAGGTGCTTAAAGTATCCAGCCTTTTGAAAGAACTCATTTTGCTTCTGATGGTCATATTGTAATTTCTCATAATCGGTGAGCAGGCGCCATCCGTGCTGAACCCCACTATGCTTCTCAACCTTCTTTTTATCAGCCAAGAAATCACTACGGCTAATCTTTATCTCATATTCATGAAGGTACCCGGCCTTAGTCAGACTCACCATATCAGATTCCCACTCATAAAGGTAAACATTAGGGGATATCTCGTGATGACCCTTCTGCCACAAATAACGGTACAGTTGATCCTGTATCCGGCGCTCGGATGTCTGGATCTTGGGTTTACGAACAAACGGACTGGCGTCGGTCATAATGCTTTATACTGCTCCATATCAGAAGTTGATAAATAATGCGCGCAATAAGTTCCACGGTAATAAATTCCACGGTAATAAGTGGGCTTAAATAAATTTATTGGCCTACCTGAGCAACAATCCTTAAACACATGACGAGCACAACTACCCGCCAAATCACAGTTAGAGTTACTACACCCTTGTTTCAAGTAATACCTATCTTTTTTAGGAAATAGGTGCATAAACAACAATACCAACAAAGCAAGAACTGTCAAAATAAATGTTATTGAGCACACCCACACACAAATACATAAAAAACGATCAACCAAGGCCACGCCTTTAGGAGTTAACATATCCATTATCATATTTCAGACCCATCAGGTACAAAACCAATAGCCTGACCGTAGACATCCAGCTCAAACCAACCTTCACCGCGCACACCCTGATTAGGCGCCCGGCTTTTGAACGCATCAGGGAAGGCGTCGGCATGCCACGGATCTTTACCTCGCTCCCATCGCCCAGGGTCATTGGTGGGCGGAGCCTCCGCACTACTAATCCTTACTTCTTTATTTGTCATAATGCTCCTACTGCCGGGTCCCGCCGTCTGCACACCCGGCTGTTAAATACCGACGTCCGAAGGTTCCTGACCGGAGCAGGCGCCTTACGGATATTTCCGGGTATCAGGTGACCCACCCTATTAGGTTGTTTTAAAAAGTCATAAAAAGCAATCTTATTTGCCTTCTTAGGTGGGTCAACCTGAGAGACTGACCCAGTGTCAGACTCTAACACGTCATAATCCTGGCCGTATTTAATAGACGTGTTAAAATCACAGGCGGCGGTACTATTAGGGTCATACGAAGTGACGTATGTTATGTTGCTCCGCCTACCTACCGCAACCGAAGCAACCGTAGTAGACCAATCATCAAAACCCATGGTGGTATAGGTCGAGCAATTCATAGTACCGACAGCTATAGAAACCATTATAATTTATCCTAAACAATTAACGTAATAACACACCGGCCACTATGGCCGCCACCCCTGTAGCAAACCAATACATGTTTACACGCGGAGTAGCCGTATGGAACACCCGGTTACTAATATCAGGTGCAAAGAGACCCAATATGAATGAACCTGTGCTAATGAGTATGATGCTTAACAATCGGACTCCTTGTTGAGGTAAAGATCAGGGTCATTGAGGTCTATCTTGCCACTGGACAGATATCTTGCATACAACCGGTTAAAAACCGGAAGATTGGTATTACGCAGATTGTGACCCCATCTAGCGGTATGCATTGTTCGTATAGTGGCCTGAGTGTAGTAAGAAAACCAATCGGGCTTGGGTAACTTACCCAACATGGTTGCGAAGCTATCTCGATTCATAGAACTCGTCCATCTTACGCCGTTCCAACAGCTCTTTAATCTCGGCCTTTGAAATCCAATCCTGCTGCCGGTGTTTTGATTTATCAGCCGGTTCCAGACCTCTCTTATGGGGCTTGCACAACGGACAACAACATCGTTTACGCTTATATACCGCCCCCATCAACACCTCCTTTGTATAATACCTATATCCGCAGAATCTGCACTATTTCCACTGGCAACAATTCCAGATACAATGGACGGAATATTAAGACCCACCCCTATTCTCGTGTACACCCACTTAATAACCTTACTAAATAAAGTAAGATAACAGCAGCATTCTCCTTGTTTACGAGTAATGCCTTTTAAAATATCATTAACGTCATTTGAATAACCAAATGACCAGTGCAGGCACACAGGACAACAATTCATTGTTTTTATGTGTGTATACTTCATCTTGAACTACCGCTCAATAAACTCCTGATAAAGCGATACGCCCGTAACCTCCAAGGCAAGTCCTTTAGATCCGGAAATACTAGCCTAAGATGCCAGTCCTGAATTATGACCGGAAACTGCGCCCGGACAGTAAATATATTATCATCCGAAAACATGTCGTCACTCAAGTGGATAACTATAGAACCCCGTTTAAGCGTAACCTGCGTGTAAGGCCGTTCTTTAGGATAACCAGAAATTACCGAAAAGTACCTGCGATCTCCTGGCTTTGCCACATGACCACAGGGAAAGCCTTGAAGGTCGTCAACCGACTCAAATAGCACATAGTCATTCTTACGCAAGGATCCTACGGATAACTTAATTTTAGTAGTCATATAATTTAAATATAATAAAATTATAATATAGGAAAAGTAAGAAAATCATCTTCATCAAACTCCGTGTACTCGGCATTCGGATCTATGCCGTTACGGGTAAAAAATTCAAGGGCCAGCGGCATGCCCGCCGCCTCTTCGTGTATTTGTCGGTTGGTCATGTGTTACTCCTTAAAATAATACTTAAGTAATGATAAAGTGACTGCCACACTACAATAAGTCATAATGAGTGCGACAACCTGATGCGGCTCCGTCTTATGTTTTAACAAGTCTACAACCGAGTCTATAGAGGCTACTAGGAACAAAGGAATAAACACCGAGGTAAGGGTCTTTTTAAACTTGTTATTTATTTTAAACACTCACAGCCTCCTTGTCCTTTAGGGGTAGCCGTTTGTTGGGTGCAGTTCCACCAGATCTTCCGGCGAGTACCTTTTGGTTAGTCTTGAACTCGTATTTAAAACCACACACGGTACACCAAGCCACATATGATACGGAAAAAACATCACCAGAAATTCCTATCTCGTAATCTTCCCGCAGCGTGTCTTCTCGTTTTTCCGGTTTGTTAAGTTCTTCGTTGAGGCGCAAGTACTCTTCTTTGGGAACTTTTCCATAAGAATCCTGAACCTTTTGCTCAAAAAGTCGCCGAGCCAAATTAGCCTTATCTTCGCATTCCTGGCATCTTGTCCAATTATCCGCACTCATTTTTCTTTCCCTTTCCCCGCTCCGTCTTTATCTTGCGGGCGGAATTTTAGTCAACTCCCGTTACCATGCTAACTGAGCTGGCGCGTGTTATTTGATGTACCGTGGCACTCCCCCTACCGGATCTCCAATCGGCTGATTCATCGGATTGTATGCTTGCATCTTTCTCCTTTTTTGTATTGTGATGATTTGATAACCAAAACCCTCCCATCTTGGAGTATGATTTCTCCATCACCTTTTCCGTGTCCACAACACGACGAACGCATATTTATACCGGCTTTTTGGAGAGCAGAAACTATTGACGCGATACATTTGTCGATCGGCTTAAAAGAATATTTTGCGATACCACTACAACTCAAATCTGCTGGTATCAGAACTTTCACGCGCTGCACATCTTTATTTACCCTGCACATCGTTTCTCCTTCCTGCGGCCTTGGCCGCTCCCGCTTCTCTTGGCGGGGTTTTGTTTTGCACACCGTTTAGCGGCATGAAGCCGGTCTTCCGGTTTGGGCCGACCGGCCTTGGCCGGGAGCCATGCCGCGTTTGTTGTGCGAAGTAGGGCATTGGCGCTGCCTTTATCCTGCTGTCCGTGGCCCAACATCGACAACGCTTGGATCTCCAATTCTTAACGCTTTCCCGAACCAGTTTTCCCTTGAACGGGAAGCCCTGGAAAAAGCGTCAAGGCAGTCAACGATAAATTCAGCCAGAATAAAGTCTGGCGTGTTGGAATCGTTTTCGACACAATACCTGTTGACCGCATCAGCAAGCTGTCTTTTCAGGGCTGGAGCGCATGTCATACGCTCCGGCTTCGGGACAATACCTTCTTTTTCGCACCAGTCTATAAACTTATAGTCGTTGCTTGAAATGTCGGCACAACCTTCGACTGCTTTTTTAAGTTCAAGATATCGCTCTACATACATACTCGGCTCCTTTTCAGCGGCTTTATGCCGCGTTAATGTTTTTACCTTTGCGCCAATGCCCTATTTTGCACAACGGTTTTTCCAAGGTGAAGTGCCGGACTCTGCTAATACAATCGTTCCGGCATTTGGGCTGAAGGGGCGGGAGCGCCCCTGAACCACCTTGGAAATTGTTGTATGAAGTGCCATTTGCGCTGCCTTTACCAATCACGACAGGAGAAGTTTTTTCCTATGCAATCTTCTCCGTCTTGTTTACATATTCTCTTGCCATGCTTCTTGATTGAAAATCTACACATTGCCTTCGGACAATTATCTTTTAAGCAAGGATTAAAAAGACCGTTTGCATCGCAGATAAAGCCCTTGCTTCCAATGTTTTCACTCCAGTGCTTTCGGTCCTTACAAGTTTTCCTGATTTCCAAAAACGTTTTCATCTTTCCCTCCGAATGTGAAACATGCGTTATACCTTTGCGCAAAATGTTATTTCGCCTAACGGATCGCACCAAGGCGAACCGGCCTATTAAAAACCTTATTCAGTGGCATTGCCGTTTGCCTTGGTGCTGTTGTACGACGTTTTTGACGCTCTTTAATTATATATTCATCCAGTGTTTCCATAGCTTTTAACACATCCTTATCGTTTACACAAATGCGCCTTGCATGCGTCATCTCCCACTTGATAGCAGCAACATGACAGGCTTCCCGTAATTCTGTTGGAGTAAATTCACAATTGTCAATAAAGTGAGTAAATTGATCCACGAGTGCATGAAACTGCGGGTCACTCTCATATCGTTCAAATATTGTTTTCATCTTTCTCCTTTGCTATTTTGTCTTGCGCCAAAAATGTTGTACAACGGCCCGTGGCGTTACGAAGCGTTGCTCCGAGCGCCATTATATTAATTCCCTTCCTTACTTTATTCCGGGAGCGAGGGCAACGTTTGGCTCGACAAGCCTTGGCTTGGAGGCGTAACGCCACTTGTTACATGAAGTGTTTTTTGGCGCTCTTCAATTATTGTTTTCAAATTCACTGGCTTATATCCCGTATTTTCCACGGCAATCAAATACTGCTTGTCGTTTTTGATGGCTGTCAATTCCGGTTCCAAGTCTCGATGATGGTTGTTATGAAAATGGCCGTGAATGTTTATATCATAACCGGAATCGATCTTGGGCATGTGGGAAAACAAGAGAGCCTTGCCGAACAGTGTCAAGTTAATCGTGTACGCCACAAAATCCCAACCATGAGACAGATACCAATGATTGCTTTTTGAATCATGGTTGCCAAGAACAAGCCAGCGTTTAAAGCAGGGCACCTTTTCGGATAGTTGATGATGCCAACCTTCATCCGCGCCAAAACAAACATCACCGAGATGAATCAAAATATCTTCTGGCTTAATGCAGGCGCGGAGTCCGTTAAAAAGCTGAACCGAGAAACCAACGGGCCGCCCGAAAAGCTCCATCATTTTATCGTGTCCGAAATGCGTGTCTGAAATTATCCAGTAATTCATTTTACTCTTCCCGAACGCTTGCGTGCGTTCTGATTTGCGCCAAAAAGCATTTTATGCAACGTTCTAGCAAGGTGAAGCCGTGCGCGGTATTGGTAAGCAAGGTGTTTCGTCACAACATTCACCCTTGCGATAAACACACTCAAGACCAGCACCAAAAGAAGCGCACGGTTTGGGGGAGCCAGCAGGCGACCCACCTTGCGGTAGTTGTGTGTTGGTTTTTGCGATGCCTTGCGCCGATCTTAATGGCAATTGATGTTCACAGGATCCGCCTAATGTACAGTACCCGTTATTGACGGAATAGTCACAAACATCCCAATGGATGGCTTTGGAACATTTTATTTTTGTTTCGTCGAATGCTTTTGGCATCTTACTTCCTCTGCCTTTCGGCGCTGATTTAAGGTCTTTCGCAAAAACTTACACACAACGTTCGGCGCAAGCCCGAAGTGGGCCGCCTCCGATTAAAATTCATTCTTGCGGCCCATTTGGGCCGAGGGCAGGCGGAGTTCCATTATCAAGCTGTTCCGCCTGACCGAGCCGGGCTTGCGCTTGTTGCACGTTAGTTGCGGGCCATGATTTTGCCGCCGCTTTCCGACACGTTTTTTCAATTGATTTCGCCGCCGCCCCAATATTATTCATTGACGAACGCTTACCGGCATAACGAAACGTTTTCAGACAATCGGCCACCTTCATCAAATTTTCAGCGCCCTTCAACCAATCAGATAAACCTACTCCAAAACGAGCTTTCCATGTTACATCTACATCCTCACCAAAAGCAAAGAACGTGGGAAGCTGTTTGCCCTTTGAATCATGGATGAAATATTGGCCATTGCCAAGCAGGGTAACGGCGGCGGCGGCAACAATATCTTGATCGGTCGTGATGAAACATTTATCTGACGGATTTCTTATTTCTCTTTCCATTGTTTCCTTTCTTCGCGGCGGCTCTTGGTTTTGGCCCGCAATTACGTGCAACGTTCCGCGCCACTAAGAAGCCTTGCGCGGTTGCCATTTATTAAAATCTTTACAAACGTGCTGACACGGATAGCCAAACTTGTTTCCACAATTCCGGCAACTGCGCAAGGTTTGGGACGAGGCTTTGCGAGCCTTAGTGGCGCTGTTATGTGTTGTTTTGGCCGCTGATTTCGCGCCTGATTTAATTTCAGCACATTGGGATATTTCTCCATTAATGCACATCGCAGGTTTACACCGCATAGTCATATGTTCGTGTTGGATAGCATGTTCGCATTCATAAGATTTTGCCTGACACTTCCCATTCCGTTTTACGCTACAAAGTACAAGCTCCATGTTTTCCTTTCTTGGCGCGATGCCTTTAAATGATTGCGGCCAAAATTACACATAACGTCTTAGTATCGCGAAGGCCGGAATCCCCAATCAATTTGTTTCCGGCTTTTGCGATACGTTAGTTGTGTGTTGTGTTGCCGATGATTGCGCCGCTCTTAATCTTTTTCTGTATTTTTTTGGCCGATCCGAAGATGTTCCATACGCATCACTTCCACCACAAACAGAGCATGTTGATAGCATGTTTCTTGCTACACCTTTCAACTCGGTACACATACACCATTTACTCATAATTTATTCCTTTCTTGCCTTGCGGCGCTGATTTAAGTATTCGGCAACATTACACACAACGTTTAGTAGCGCGATGGCCGAAATCCCTATACATTATTTTTCGGCTTTCGCGCTACGGGAGTTATGTGTTGTTTTGGCCGCTGATTTCGCGCCTGATTTAATTTCCCTACGATATTTCAACAAGACACCACCCGATCCTATTACCGATGTTTCATAATCACCAAGGCGTTTTACTTTCCTGTTGATTCCGATTTTCCCCAAAGCATATAAGCTAGGCTCCCAATCACCCCAGCAAGAGAAATACTCATCTCCAGGATGGAGGATATCGCCCTTTTTTAGGATTTTATATTTCATATTTTCCTTTCTTGGCGCGATGCCTTTAAGTGATTGCGGCCAAAATTGCACAT
>Ga0265297_10006795_pt1 | contig 16303 bp, 10 predicted proteins | sample Munlanlwell13791_FD_192502 | JGI IMG/M metagenome (GOLD analysis project Ga0265297, IMG submission 192502) | Leachate microbial communities from a municipal landfill in Southern Ontario, Canada - Leachate well 137-91 | ecosystem: Engineered > Solid waste > Landfill > Unclassified | place... | reverse complement strand
CATGACCTTTTGAAACCTTCGTTCCAAAGCATTATCCTTTTCGATGTATTTACGATATTCATTAAGGGTCGTTGCGCCAATACAGTGGAGTTCACCGCGGGCAAGCATTGGTTTAAGCATATTGGATGCATCCATAGCCCCATCAGTACGGCCAGCGCCAACAATCATATGAATTTCGTCAATGAAAAGCAGAATTCCACCGTCAGACGCTTTAATTTTAGTTAAAACCGCTTTTAACCGTTCTTCAAATTCACCGCGATACTTGGCTCCGGCAAGCAAACTTGCCAAGTCGAGTTCGTATAATATTTTATTTTGTAAACCTAATGGAACATCTTTGTCCACAATTCGTCTGGCTAATCCTTCAATAATGGCTGTTTTTCCGACACCAGGTTCACCAATTAAAACGGGATTGTTTTTTGTTTTCCGACTAAGAATTTTGATGATTCGTCTAATTTCGTCATCGCGACCAATGACGGGGTCAATTTTGCCACTTTGAACTTCGGTAATTATATTACGTCCAAATTTATTTAACACCTCAGGGTCATCGCGATAATTTTCCATTTCTTGTCCATTCATATTGTCACCTCCACGGCGTGTTTATAACACATATATTTATTATACGCTTAATTGTTAGCACTGTCAATAGAAGAGTGCTAATCATTTACATATTCAGTGATATTTAGGGAAGAATCATTGACTTATAGAATGGTATTTGTTATAATTCAAATCATGATAATCTAACAAAAAAAGTTGCAGACTGCACATTTTGCAGCTGCGACTTTTTTGTAGAAAAGGTGACAATATGAGCGATACTATAACGAAGGATTTAGTGATTATTGGATCGGGGCCTGGAGGCTATGTTGGAGCTATTTATGCTGCTCGCAAAGGCCTTAAAGTATCACTAATAGAAAAACGTTGGCTGGGTGGGACATGCCTAAATGCTGGGTGTATTCCAACCAAAGCCTTGATTAAAGCTGTGGAAGTATATGATGAAGCAAAGAACAGTTCCAAGTTTGGAATTGATATTGAAGGCGTGACTGCAAATTGGCCTAATATTCAAAACCAAAAAATCAAAGTAACTGATTCTCTTCGGCAAGGGATCGATATGTTGTTAGCTAAAAACGGAGTTGACTTGATTAGAGGAGAAGGATCATTTGCAAAAAATGGTACCATCCTAGTATCATCCGTTGAAGGCAACAAAACCCTCATTAGCAAACACATTATTATAGCTACCGGAGCTAAAACAAAACATTTACGCATTCCCGGAATTGATTTGCCGGTGGTGATTGATTCCGAACAGATATTATCATTAAAGTCAATGCCTACATCACTTACTATTATTGGTGGTGGAGTTATTGGTATGGAGTTTGCTTTTATTTTTGGACGGTTAGGAGTAAAAGTAACGGTGATCGAGTTTTTACCGCAAATTCTCCCCATGGTTGATCTTGATATCGTTCAAAGATTAACTCGCTATGCTAAAATGGCAAATATCACCGTTATTACTAATGCAGCCGTCCTTTCCATAATGCAAAATGATAATGGCATGGCTATTGTAAAGTATCGGCAAAACGATGCAGAAAAGTCAGTAGAATCAGAAGTGGTTTTAGAGGCCGTTGGCCGAATTCCTGAACTAAATAATCTTGGGTTAGAGAATATAAATATTACTCTTGCTAAAAACGGCGGCATTCAAGTTGATTCGCAAATGCGGACGAACGTTGAAAACGTATATGCGATTGGTGATTGTACAAATTTAGTACAATTGGCACATGTTGCAAGTCACCAGGCATTTGTTGCTGTCGATAATATTCTTGGCATTCCAACAAAAATGGATTATAATTTTATTCCATCGGTTATTTTTACAAGCCCAGAAATTGCGACGGTAGGCAAATCGGAGAAAAATCTGCAAGACGCTGGCATTTCATATCAAGTTTCCAAGATTCCATATGGATCAAATGGAAAAGCATTAATTTTAAACCAGCCAATCGGTTTTGTTAAACTTTTCCGAGAAACTGAGTCTAAAAAACTAGTTGGCGCTTCAGCGTTTGGTGTTGAAGCCAACGCCTTAATTGCAACCTTGACGGTGGCTTTGAATAATAACCTTTCCGTTTCTGATATTAAAAAAACTATCTTTGCTCATCCAACATTATCAGAGATAATTCATGATTCTGCGTTAGCACTTGATAATGAGGCAATTCATTTTTTTGAGTAATGTAGTTAATATTTGATACATTATCATTAAGGAATTAAATCATGACTAAGCAAATAAATCCAGAAATATTTAATGATATGATTAACCACTCAGAAAACATTGTTTTTTTTGGTGGTGCCGGAGTTTCAACCGAATCGGGAATTCCAGATTTTCGCAGTCAAGATGGCATCTATAATTCGTCACATTCATATCCACCCGAAATGATATTGTCGCATTCCTTTTTTGTGTCAAGGACTGATGAATTTTATCGCTTTTATAAAGAAAAAATGATATATCTTAATTCTTTGCCGAATGCTTGCCACCGGCTTTTGTCAATATGGGAAGCAACTGGAAAACTAAAAGGAATTATTACTCAAAACATTGACAATCTACATCAAATGGCAGGATCATTTAATGTTATTGAATTACATGGGTCTATATACCGTAATCATTGTCAGAAATGTGGGAAGTTTTATGATGTTGCCGCAGTATTGTATACAACAGGCATTCCAAAATGCGATTGTGGTGGCATAATTAAACCAGATGTAGTGCTATATGAAGAAACATTGGACAATGATAAAATCAAAGCCGCAATCAAATTGATTGAGCAAGCAGATATCCTTATAATTGGTGGCACTTCATTAAGCGTTTACCCTGCTGCTCAATTGGTTAATTATTATCGTGGTGATAAAATGATTTTAGTTAATAAAAACAAAAGTTCTTTTGATCGAAATGCTGATTTCGTTTTTTATGGTCCCATTGCCGATTTTTTTGCAAAAACCGCACAAATAGGCCAAATTAATCATGATTCATAATCATAATAAAAATAGGTAATTAGCCTTAGCAAAATTGACAAACATTTAATTATCGCATATAATTACATTCAACAAATTGATTGAGGAGGCACTACCATGATCTATCTTGATTATTCGGCGACTACGCCTGTTAATCGACGCGTTTTGGATTTTTTTTGTACGGTTAGCGAACAATGCTATGGCAATGCTAACTCGACTCATCAAATGGGGAAAATTGCCAAAGAAAAAATTGATTTGGCATCAAAAGCAATTCTTAAGATGTTTGACACCGATAATCATGAAGTAATCTATACAAGCGGTGCAAGCGAAGCCAATAATCTTGCAATTAAAGGTGTAGCATTTCGAAAACAGCATCTGGGCAAGCACATCATCACCAGTGTTTTTGAACATCCTTCTGTCACTACCTGTATGGGATATTTGCAGAATCAAGGTTATGATATTGAATTTGCACCGACAAACAATATGGGTGTTGTTGATGTAGAAGCATTAAGAAATATGATAAGATCTGATACGATTTTGGTTTCGATTGCGGGAGTAAATAGCGAGATTGGAATAATACAACCCATCAATGAAATCGGATTAATGATGAAAATGTTTCCCTTTGCTACCTTTCATTCGGATTTAACCCAAGCAGTAGGAAAAATTCCGATAACTATTACGAATATAGATTTAGTGACTTTTTCTGCCCATAAATTTTATGGTTTAAAAGGCATCGGAGCTTTACTAAGAAAAACCACAACCATTTTGGAACCACAAATACATGGAGGCAAATCAACAACGGAAAGCCGAAGCGGAACTCCAGCGGTTTCGCTTATTTGCTCTATGGAAAAAGCTTTGGATTTAGCTGTTTGTCGACTAGATAGTCAATACCGAATTGTTTTTGGTTTGAAGAAACTTTTATTAGCAAAATTAGCACTTATTCCCAATGTGGTTGTCAACAGCAATGATGCTTGCTTGCCTCATATTGTTAATTTGAGTGTATTATCAAAAGATGCACATACAATGGTGGACATTCTTGATCGCCAGGGAATCATGGTTTCAATGCAAACTGCTTGTTACACTGGTTCCCAACGATCAGAATCAGTATATCGTTTAACAAACAATGAACAAAGGGCGCAAACCAGTTTTCGGATTAGTATTTCCTATTTAACAACACTGTTAGAAATTGATGCCTTAATTGATGTTATCGAAAAGGCGGCATAACATGAAAATCATTCGTTTTTCCGCCCTTTGGTGTATGAGTTGTATTCTCATGAAGTCTCGTTGGCTTCAAGTGTTGAAAACCCACCCAAATCTTGAAGTTATCGATTATGATTTTGATGAGCATTCAAAGGAAGTAATTAAATATCAAGTTGGGAATATATTACCAGTTGTAATTTTTGTACAAAATGATATTGAAGTTACGCGAATAATTGGCGAGAAGAGTCTCAAGGAATTAAATAAAATTCTTGAGACGATGGGTTTATGAGTATGGCCAAAAAAATCTATGTCGTTCTTGTTTTGTTATTTTTTTCTTTGCCTTTATTAGTCTTTGATGTTCATGCCAACACACCTATTGTGATTCATTTTTTCTATCTAGAATCCTGTCCCAATTGTCACATTGAAGAATTATACCTAACTGAACTACAATCACAAAACAACAATGTTACTATAGTAAGGTATGAGGTATCTGATCCTCAAAATCAAATTTTATATGATCAAGTATATACTTGTTTCAATGACGCAGAGACGATTGATTATAATCTTCGATATGGAACACCCTTTACAGTTATTGGTGGTTACGCTTTTTCGGGATTTAATGATCAGAGTAAGAACAATATTGAAAAAATGATATCGCATTATACAACTCAACAGTATGTTGACATTGTGTCCAAAATCATAAATGAGGAAACGATTGAAGACAGTGATTTTGATTCGATTGAGTTACAAACCGGAGATATTGTCACATTGCCGATTATTGGCGATATATCAATCGAAAGTGTTTCTTTGGGACTGGCTGCCATTTTATTAGGCTTTGTTGATGGCTTTAACCCCTGCGCCATGTGGATATTGGTATTTTTAATAACTATGCTTGCTAACCAACGAGATCGAAAACGCATGTGGATTTTAGGGTCGACATTTTTATTTACTTCAGCACTAGTATATTTTTTGGCCATGACGGTTTGGATGCAAGTAGCTATTACGTTTACAGAAATTGTTTGGATTCGAATTGCAATTGGGGTTGTTGCTTTCATCTTTGGGGTATATAATTTAAGTAAATTTGTTAAAACAGTTAAAACCCCAGAAATCGGTTGTGAAGTCGTTGACGAAAACAAACGCCGAAAGATTATCGACAAAATCAAAATCATAATTTCAGAGAAACATTTGGTTTCCGCTTTGATCGGAATCATCTTATTGGCAATATCTGTAAATTTAATTGAACTTGCTTGTTCAGCTGGATTGCCATTATTATTTTCTCAAATTGTTGCCTTTAATCATGTGGCACCAACCACTTCAATCATGCTTACCTTGTTATATGTTTTCTTTTTTATAATCGATGATTTAGTAATCTTTTCAATTGCCATGATAACATTAAAAGTAACAGGAATAACCAATAAATATACACGATTCTCGCATCTGGTTGGTGGTCTCATCATGATTATCATTGGTTTTTTACTGATTTTTTTTCCAAGCATTATTATGTTAAATTTTTAAGGTCTTTCCAAAGACCTTTTTTTAATCTAAAAAATATTTAAAATAATAGCACTCAACGCTTGACAGTGCTAACAATCGTGATATAATATAATTAGCACTCGAGATGGCCGAGTGACAAAAAATATTATAGGAGGATTTACTATGAATAATTTAATTAGACGCAACAAAACGGATTTAGATTATTTTGATGATATTTTTGCAGGTTTTTTACCGCAATCGTTTCATCAGGTTAATAACCTTTACATGAAAACGGATATCAAGGAATTAGACAAGGTCTATGAACTGGAAATCGATGTACCTGGATTTGAAAAAGACGAAATAAAGATTAGTCTTGAAAATGGATATTTAACAGTTGAAGCAAAACATGAAACTACGACAGAAAACAAAGAAGAAAGATATTTACATCGTGAACGACTCGTTGGTCAGGTGGCAAGAACATTTTATGTTGGCGAAGACATTAGCGAAGCCGATATCAAGGCCGGGTACAACAAAGGAATATTAACATTGTCCATTCCTAAACAGGGAACATTAGTAAAAGATAAAAAGTACATTTCTATTGAATAAGTATCAAACATCAAAAAAAGCTTCCAACTTAAAGGGAGCTTTTTTGATAATATATTACAGAAATTACGTATGAATCGTTCATTATTTTTGTATTTGGTGTTTGTTCGTATGTTATAATAAAAACAGATGTATGAAAGGAGGAGTTTGAATGGCAATTTTTTTGAAATCCATTGAAACCTTACCTTATAATGCTTTGTTATTAACACGTGAGATTGATAAAAAAGTATTTCTTGATTCAGCTCATAAATTACATCACTTCGTATATCAAAAATTTATAAATGCTAAAGATTACCGGGCAAGAATTTCATCTGATTACTTTCTTTTTATGAAAACGGAATTCGCAATTGACCCGTTTTATGCCGCTAAAATAAAGCCCTTTCTGGACTATGCAAGTTCCGGTGTGGCGGACCGATATGAAAAATTGGGTTATTTATTGAAAATTCGTGAGCGTTTAATTGCCGAAGGAAAATACACAGAACCCAATCCAATGGTTTTTGACAACCGATTGGTTTTTTCTGTTAATCTCGACTGTTATGAACAATTACTAGAAAAATACCATATTCGTCGACTTACAACCTTTTTGCCAACTCCGAGTTCTGTGGTTTTGAAAGAATGTTTGGATAAAGAGACTGAAATTCGGTCGGTATTAGAGACAATAGCGAACTTGATTGCTTCAGGGATAAACATTAATAACATTAAAATAATCAATGCTCATGAGTATGATCGTCAACGACTTCAAATTGAGGCACAAGGTTTTGGATTTTCCTTAATTGATCATAGTCAACGTAAGTTAATCGAATTTCCGTTAACATTAACAGTTCTTAAAAGGATGGAAGCCGAATCATTAAAGCTAATTTTAGAAACAATAAAAGCAAAAATTGATCCCAGTTCCAGCATCGATAGTCGGGTGTTTTCAGCATTAATGGGTATCATCAACGATTATGGATTTGATGTTCTTGATGAAAACCATGATATTTTTCATTATGAGACTGAAGTGAGAAGTATAAATGCTGATTCACTGATAGATGGAGTCGGTTTAATTAATATTGAAGATGTTTTACCAGATGAAAATAATCATTATTTATTAATCAATTATATCGATTCGGATTTTCCTGCTTTTAAAAAGGATGATGATTATTTATCCGATACTGAGAAGCGGGTATTGGGTTTACGAACTTCCATTGAAGAAAATGATTTAATCCGTTTTGAGACCGAGACTATCATTAATGGCATACCAAATTTAACTTTGTTTTATGCAAAAAGAAGTCAAAATGGAGAACAACATCCATCGGATTTGGTTATTGATAGAATAGTAAATAAAGAAATTGTTTTTACTAAAGCAAACAGTGTCTCCTTTGCAAAGGAAAATGATTATCGGCTATATGCAAAATTTAGATTAAAACGAGAAAAATTCGGAGTAACAACACCCGATTTTTCGCTATTGCACGCCACATTTTCTGCTTTTTGGCATCCATATCAGGCTCGTTTTTCGGGAATTGATGCCCAAACAATGACTAAATTGATGGAAAAACAGATCACAATATCTGCGACTTCTCTTACTGTATTTCGACAATGTCATTTTCGTTTTTTGCTACAATACATCTTGCATTTGGGTCAATACGAGCAATCATTAGAATTATCTTTGGGCAATTTAGCTCATTATGTCCTTTCGCGAGTGTTTTACACACCAGGAGTAGTGAAACAATATGCCGATGAATATATCCAATCTGATTCATTCCTAATTAACGATTCCCGACATTATAACCTTGCCAAGATGTTTGTTTCTCGTTTGGAAATTGTGACTAGATATTTAATTGAACGCAATAAAAATTCGGCTTTTTCAGATTTGGCAGTTGAAAAAGTGTTTTCTTATATTCATCCCGATGATTCAGATTTTATTATTTTTGGAAAAATCGATTTGATTAAAATATTAGCTAAAGCCGATATGAATTATGTTATCGTTATTGACTATAAAACCGGAACTAAGCAATTCTCTGATGAAGAATTTATTAAGGGATTAGATATACAATTGCTCTTTTATCTTAATTTATTGGTAAAGTCACATGCTATTCGTTCAATTAAACCAGTCGGTTTCTTTTATCAACCAATTAATCCGGGAAAGATTACTAAAAGTAACGATGCAGACCCACTGGCGGAGCGTTTGCAATTAGAAGGACGATTAATAAGTGACTATGAAGTGGCAAAGTTGCTAGGTGCTCAAGGTCAAATTCGTGGCGTTGCTTACAAGAATAATGGTGATTTTCGCTCTAATAAACATTTGATTGAAGCCGATAAAATGAATGAATATATAAATGTCATGAATGGTTTTATCGATGAAGCAGTTTCAGACATAAAAAGGAGAAATTTTTCTATTACTCCGCTTCCCATATCCGCTAACAAATCCACTTCGGCAAGTTGTGAGTATTGCAAATTTAAAGGCATATGTTACCTCGCAAACTCAGAGGACGACTCCAATCAAGAGTCATTTGAAACGGAGGATGAAGATGATGAATCTAACTAGTAATCAACTATTAGCCATCAATCATGATGGTGAAAATATTCTTGTAAGTGCCGGAGCTGGATCGGGAAAAACTGCAGTTTTAACTGAAAGAGTAATGGCAAAATTATCTCGTGGTGTTTTAATAGATGATTTGATTATTTTGACTTTCACAAATGCTGCTGCCGCAGAAATGAAAATGCGAATCAAAAATAAAATCATCGAGAATGCGAAGTATTCAAAGCAATTAAAACGATTGGATAATGCCGTTATTTCGACTTTTGACAGCTTTGCATTAAGACTAGTTAAAGAATATCATTACCTGATTGGTCTTTCCAATAATATCCGTATTGTTGATTCGGTTGTCAGTTCGAGAATTAAAGAAAAATTGCTCGATGAAGTACTCGATGAATCATATAAATCGGGATGCACAACGTTTTTATCATCGGTAGATCGCATATTCGATAGGGGGGATCAAACCTACCGGGATGCAGTTATAACATTATATAATGGTCTAGAAGCCAATCCTAATCGTTATGATTATCTTGATAACTATGAAAATAAATACTATTCTACGATTGCACTATGTAACGCAGTAAAAGACTATCAGACACTTTTAAATCGGCGAATTGACGAAATTCAAGTCGCAATAAAACTAATGAATGAACAGTTAGCCAACTGTGATGATGATAAAATTCATGATTATGTTTTATTAATTAATAAACTATATGCGTCTTTAAAGACCAATTGTTGTCTTGAGGAAATATTCACCTTTTTTAAAGACCTTTCGCACCCACCTATTCCGCGTCTTTTAAAAGAAAATCAAGAACTTTTTGGAACCACTCTTAAAGACCAAAATGATCATTTAAAGAAACTGGTATATGCTCTACGCGATGATATTAATAAACTCTTTGTCGATGATACCGAGCAGGTAAAAAACGCTATATTAGAAACCAAAGAATCAACATTAGCCGTTGTGGCTACATGTAAAACCTTTTTAACCAAATTAATCGCATATAAGCAAGAGCATAATATGTTCGAATATACGGATATTATGAATTTAGCCATTAGAATTCTAAAGGAATTTCCTGACATCCGTAATCGCTATCGAAACCGAATTAATGAAATAATGGTAGACGAGTATCAAGACACTAACGATTTACAGGATTATTTGTTACATCTACTCGACAAAGGTAACGTTTTTTTGGTTGGAGATGTTAAGCAATCAATATATGGGTTTCGCAATGCTAACCCCAATAATTTCATTGCGAAGTATCACGATTTCGAAACAAATGGCACGGGAAAAACGATTGACTTGCTAGAGAATTTTCGCTCACGTAAGGAAACACTTGCTGGCATTAATGAATTCTTTTTTGACATCATGGATGAGGAAATTGGTGGTGTCAACTACAAGAATCGTCAAGCTTTAGTGTATGGCAATCATGAATATGATCAGAACTCATCCAATAAGACGGATTATTTCCCGGAAGTTCTTGTTTACAAAAATGAAATTGATTCGCAAATACATAATAACAAAACTATCTTAAAACCATATCACGAAGGCCAGATCATTGCATTGGACATTATATCAAAAATCAAACAAGGTTTTTGTGTCTACGATTCCCATAATAAATGCAACCGTTTGGCTACGTACAGCGATTTTACGATTCTTGTTGATCGAAAGTCAGGATTTGAACATTATCAACAAGCGCTTGTCGATCAAGGACTGCCGGTCGTAGCAGTAACTGACGAAAAATTTATTGCTTCAACAGAAATATTATTCATTCACAATTGTTTATGTTTGTTAAAACATTTCGCATGTTCTGATAATTTTTCCGAAGAAATTAAACCAGTTTTATACGGCGTTGCCCGTTCTTTTGTCTATCAAATACCAGATAATATAGTAATACATGTGTTAAATGATATTCCTCTTAATTCACGTGACGATCTGGCGCAACTAGCTAATCTCCCTGCTTTTATGCAACTTTATTTAGATTTTTCTAATTTAGCAAATACAGCATACTCATTGCCACTTGATGAAATGCTAATGGCATTGTACAAACAAATAAAAATATTTGATAAACTAGTTAGTTTACCCGATCCAGAAAGCGTTGAGTCAAAGTTAATGTTTCTACTGGGGAAAGCCAAAGAATTACCTGAATTTACCTTTGATGATTTTATTAATTATTTTCAAGACTTGTATGATAATGGCAATCTTGATGTTGAATACTCACGTCCATATGACGCTCAAACCAATGCCGTTAAAATCATGACAATGCACAAATCGAAAGGATTGGAGTTTTCAGTTTGTTATTATCCCGGGCTTGACAAACGATTTAATTACAGCGAGTCAAAAGCTTTCTTTATTTTTGATAAACAATATGGTTTATTTACTAAATCATGGGACAATGGATTTAAAGAAACTATTATTCACCAACTTTCCAAATGGTATAATTACAAGGATTATGTTTCCGAACGTTTACGCTTATTTTATGTGGCATTGACAAGGGCGAAGGAAAAAATCATACTAGTATATGACGAGTCAAAAGCAAAAAGCCCTTTTTTATCCTATAATAATTCCGGATATTTGGATGCAGTAATCAGATCGAAATATGGGTCTTTTAAGGATGTATTGGAGTCAGTACCGGCGGTCAAGAAATGGTTTAAACCCCTTGAAAGTATCGAAACCAACATTACTATATCTCAAACTCAAGATCCCATTCCTTTTTCTAAACCGATTATCTATAAGAAAATTGACATCCAAATCCAAAAACTTTCAGAAAGTCATTATAGTAAGCAATTGACTGATTTTCAAACTCCAAATGAAAAAGCAGCACTAGAATATGGCGAGCGTCTTCACAGAGAATTAGAACTTTTTGATTTTTCCGACAAGGAAGCCTCATTACTATTATTGCCAGATCTGTTAAAACGAACATTTAAGCATTTTCTTTCCCAATCGGAGTTAAAAGGAATTGATGATGCGATTATTCATAAAGAATATGAATTTTTTGATGAAAATAATGGCCATGTATTGCATGGGATAATTGACCTTTTTATTGAATATTCGGATCGAATAGTAATTATTGATTATAAACTTAAAAATGTCGTTGATCAAATGTATATAAACCAGCTTAATGGTTATCGACAATTTATTCAAAAAGTTTCAAATAAACCAGTATATACCTATTTGTACTCACTTGCTGAAATGCAACTCATTGCCATAGGAGGTGTCTGATGAAACCGTTATTTCCCCCAGTAAAAAAACGCACTGATTATCCTGGAATATATCAAATCTTATCTACTTTAAGTGTTTGTTTGCCTGATAGCCTTTCTAAACTTCAAATGTCACTTGATAAATTTACGGTTATTCAGTACAAAGATACTGTGCCTGCTGATATAGTTTTTGAGTTCACTGCCAAACTTAATCCCCAAGGATATGTACTTTCCATAAATGAAAAGGGAATAGAAGTAAAATATAGTGACTATTCTGGCGCTTTTTATGCTTTTGTGACAATTCAGCAATTATATAACTCAACACTCAAAGCATTTCCTTATATATTGGTTGAAGACTGGCCAGATTTATCAATTAGAGGTTTATTAATGGATATTAGTCGCGATAAAATCCCGACATTGTCCACAATAAAAGCCATTCTGGATAAGATGGCCACTCTGAAAATGAATCACTTTGAATTATATGTAGAGGGTTTTTCTTATGAATATCCATCATTTGTTGGGATTAATGAGAGTGAAAATTCACTTACCCTTTCTGATTACTTAGAACTTGAATCATATGCCAATCAACTTGCGATTGACTTTGTTGGAAATATGAATGGGTTCGGTCATATGACTAAGTGGCTTGAATTGCCAGATTTTCATCATTTAGCGGAATGCTCACATGGGTTTTGGCATTGGGGATACCATTTCCCCGCCTCAACGCTCAACCCTCTTAATCCGCAAAGTGAGCAACTGGTAGTGAAAATGTATCAAGATATGTTACCTCATTTGAAATCTACTTTATTTAACATAAACTGTGATGAACCGTTTGAACTTGGACGGGGCAAGAGTAAAAAAGCAGTACGTAAATATGGACTCGAAAATGTATATGTTGATTTTGTTTCTAAACTTGTTACACAAGTAAATAAATATGACAAAACCGCTCTGGTTTGGGGGGACGTTTTAATCCATCATCCCGAGGTTTTAACAAAACTACCACCCAAGATGATCTTTTTAGATTGGGGTTATGATCGTGGCTATCCTTTCGATAATCATATGCAAATGCTTGCGAATATGAAAGTTAACTTTATCGGATGTCCTGGAACATCGTCTTGGAACAGTTTTTCGGGAAGAAAAAATGATATGATGGAAACCACTAAAAATGCGGCGGATAATGCGAAAAAATATGGTGGATTAGGAATTATTACTACGGATTGGGGAGATTTTGGTCACCTGCAATATCTGCCTTTTTCTTATCCGGGTATTATATATGCCGGATTGGTTTCTTGGGGTGATTCTGATTTTGCGAATACATTAATTGAACCAGTTCTTTCTTCGTGGCTCGGACAAAAAGAACTTGCAAAAGCGATTCTTGATTTATCAGATTATTCTAAGTTAGAGAATAAATATGTCGATAACGGCACGTTAGCGTTTTCCTCTATCATGTTTGTTGATCCGGCATTAAAGCATCCTATTTTTGTGAAACGATTCGTTTTACAAAAAGCTTTACATAAAAATCGCCTTTCCTTTGAAAGTGGAAAAGATATTCATCGATTACTAAATAATGTGATTCATAGTTTAAAAACATTAGTACCTAATAATGAGGAACAAACAATCGTTTATGATGAAATTATGCAAACAATTGAGAATATTAAGATTGCAGTTGATGTAAATTTAGTAATTAATCGTGATCCATTGTCGGATTGTCCAACTCTTGTTAATCAAATTATGGTTGGCTTGGAATCGACAATAATTGAACATCAAAGACTATGGAACATTAGAAATAAACCAAATGGGTTAGATAGATCATTGTCACGTTTAGTATCATTAAAAGCCATTATTCAAAGTCTTCGCAAAGCCTAATTGTGATATAATATTTTCAAGGAGTGATGATTACGATGGATCAAGAAGCATTAATCAATGAAGCCGTCCGACTGTATGAGATACGGCAATATGAATCAGCACTGCCGACATTTCGGAAATATGCAAAAAAAGGAGATAAAATCGCTTTGCTCCATCTAGGTAAAATGGCATTTTTTGGTCAAGGTATGAAAAAAGACCCTTCTCTTGCGTATGATTGTTTTTATAAGGCTGCCATCGAACTTGACATCGAGTCAGTTTACATGGTAGGACGATGCTTTGAAGAGGGATTTGGAGTTGAACAAAATTTAGAAAAAGCATTTGAATATTATTGTGCATCATCCGTTCGCGGAAGCATTGATGGGCAACTTAAAGAAGCGTTGTGTTATGAGGAAGGTATCGGAGTCACTCAAAACGAACAGAAAGCACTAACGATTTTTGTCGATTTATCAAAACGGTATAATCATCCATATGCTACTTTTCGAATCGGAAAGGCATATTTGGATGGCCAAGGTGTTCAAAAAAGTCCCGAGAATGCCTTTTCATGGCTAAATAAAGCCTTATTGCTTGGATCCACAGATGCAATGAATCAATTTCGTTTGATTGGGACCAAAAGTAAAAGAGATGACCGTACTTTACAAGATATTGAGGCGATTGGTAATGACCTTTTTCGAAGTGACCGCCCCGCAGATGCAATCATATTTCTTCAAATTGCAGTCAATGAAGGATCAATTAAAGCAATATTATTGTTAGAGGAGGCATACCGTGAAGGTAGAGGTGTTTCACAATCGTCAAAAATAGCCTTCGATTATGCGTTTAAAGGCGCTCAAGCCAATGATTTAGAGGCAATGTTTCGTTTGGGCCAAAAGTACGAGCTAGGAAATGGGGTTTCCTCATCATTTACTAAAGCAGCATTTTGGTATGAAAATGCGGCGAAATTAGGTCACGAGAATGCTAAAAATCGCTTAAAAGCAATTCGGGGGTATTGATATGAAAGATACCATGTCTCCAAAAGCGTTAAATGATATGGGTGATGCATACTTTTATGGCATCGATCGACCGATTAATCATGAACTGGCATATACATTTTATAAGCAAGCAGCTGATATGGATAATCCAGTCGGACTTTTTAATGTGGGGATGTACTTCTACCATAAAAGTGATTTTAAAAAAGCAATAGAATTTTTAGATAAATCACGTGCTTGCGGTCACTCTCCGGCAGTTCTTTTGTTAGCTGATATGTATAAAAATGGCTATGGATTTCATAAATCACGTAAAAAAGCTTTTAAAATGTATCTTCAAGCCGCCAATTTAAATGACATTGATGGATATAATGCTGTCGGCGAGTGTTATAAAAACGGCTATGGATGTGGGAAGAATCCCGAAAAAGCTTTTTCATACTATCAAAAATCCGCAGACCACGGCGATATGACCGGCGAATTAAATGTTGGGTTGTATTATTGGAAATCATCAAGTTATAAAAAGAACCCCGAGCCAGCTCTAACTTGGCTCGATAAAGCTGCGACCCACGATTCTCTTGAAGCAAAACACTTACTTCAAGAAATATATCAAACTCATAATCTGCCGTATTTCAAAAAGAAATCACTGGCATCATTACGAGAAATGGCTTTTTACTACACCGAATCACTGGCCAAAGCAAATGATATAAAAGCATTGAAAACGGTTGCGGATACGTATTATAATGGATCGGACATCACTAAAAAGAACCATGAAAAATCGGCATTGTACTATAAATCCTTATCGGATATGGGTGATCAAGAAGGCAAATATGGTTACGCAGTTTCTTTGCTATATGGCCAAGGCGTACCAAAAGATGTTGGATTAGCAAAGAAACTGTTGGAAGAATGTGCTATCCACAGTCATCCGATGGCATTAACTCGCTTAGGCGATATTTTTCGTTTGGGACTAAATGTGCCGGTTGATAATGAGGAAGCAAAAAAATGGTATTTGGAAGCCGCAAAGCATAACGACCCAGAAGCTTTAATGAATTTAGGGTTGCTTAATTATCGTCAGGTAATTGAAGGTCATAATCCGACATTAGCATATAATTTTATGGAAACAGCTGCAAAGAAGGGCTATTTTCAAGCCTGGTATTGGTTAGGCATTTTTCATGATAAAGGTATTGGCTGTGAACCATCTTTTCATGAGGCTCAAAAAAGTTTTGAAAAAGCGATTCAACAAGGCAGTTTAGGTGCTAAATATAAATTCGCTGCCATGATTATTGATGAAACACGTAAAGGGAAAAACGAAGGAAAGAAAACGATTGCGCTTTTTCAAACAGCACGACAGTTATTTACAGAATATATTGCCGATTCAATGCATAATGCGGCAAATTCCGCATATGCAATGGCATATTTAGGTGAGATGTATCGTGATGGATTGGGAATGGCACCAAATCCGCAAATCAGTAGATTTTGGTATGAGAGTGCTGCCGAAGCTGATTTATCAAGT
>Ga0265297_10006794_pt1 | contig 16306 bp, 9 predicted proteins | sample Munlanlwell13791_FD_192502 | JGI IMG/M metagenome (GOLD analysis project Ga0265297, IMG submission 192502) | Leachate microbial communities from a municipal landfill in Southern Ontario, Canada - Leachate well 137-91 | ecosystem: Engineered > Solid waste > Landfill > Unclassified | place... | reverse complement strand
GGAGAAGGGGGCGCTTACTTGTCCGCGTATTTAGACCGCGAAAGCAAAACAATCTCTACATATATATATGTATGAGTGCGTAATTTGCCAAGCGGTAGGTTTGTCTAAAAATGTTCTTTTAAATATTAAGAAATGGCATTTGGGTCGGCTGGAGTGAAAGGTTTGATTAGGCCGTCGACTAGCCTCTTCTTTAGGGCCTATAGCTCAGTTAGTTAGAGCGCACCCCTGATAAGGGTGAGGTCTGTGGTGCAACTCCACATAGGCCCACCAATATCAAATCCGCTCAATATATTTTAAGTTTTGCGTAATTTCAAAATTTAGAAAATAGCTTTTTTAACTTCAAATGCTGATGTTTGAAAAATGATTAAGTACGGATTATGGGGATATAGCTCAGCTGGCAGAGCACCTGCTTTGCAAGCAGGGGGTCGCGAGTTCAAATCCCGCTATCTCCACCAAAAGTTTGCTGCCTTTTGTATTTGTAAGCGTATTAATTAGAATGTAAGCCGGTTTACCGGCATCAGATAATTTATCGTTCATTGAAAACTTAATAGGGTATATCAGTGTCTTCAGTATACACAATTTGTTGTATACAAGCTGTAAACCTATAGATTAAATCTATAGGGGATTTAAAAATGTGGCCAAGCGAAGTAAGTGCATATGGTGAATGCCTTGGCCGAGACTGTTGATGAAGGACGTGGTAAGCTGCGATAAGCGTCGGGGAGGTGCAAACAACCTTTGATCCGGCGATTTCCGAATGGGGCAACCCGTACCGGTGTTGAATCGGTACAGCCCGCAAGGGCGAACAACCCAGGGAAGTGAAACATCTCAGTACCTGGAGGAAAAGAAATCAAAAGAGATTCCGAGAGTAGTGGCGAGCGAAATCGGAACAGCCCAAACCAGTGTGCTTGCACATTGGGGTTGTAGGACCGCATAAGTAGAGTTAAAAACGAGGCGTTAGACGAACAACCTGGAACGGTTGATCAAAGAAGGTGACAATCCTGTAGTCAAAAGCGCTCTCGACTCGAAGCGGTATCCTGAGTACCATCGGACACGTGTAATCCGGTGGGAATCTAGGGAGACCACTCTCTAAGGCTAAATACAAGTCTCGGACCGATAGTGAACCAGTACCGTGAGGGAAAGGCGAAAAGAACCCCGGAAGGGGAGTGAAATAGAACCTGAAACCATATGCATACAAGCAGTTAGAGCCCTATAGGCAACTTCGGTTGTCGATGGGTGATAGCGTGCCTGTTGAAGAATGATCCGGCGAGTTACTTGGTGGATGCAAGGTTAACTGCCATGTTGACGCATGGTGGGAAGCCGCAGCGAAAGCGAGTCCGAATAGGGCGTTTAGTATCCATCAGTAGACCCGAAGCCAAGTGATCTATCCCTGGACAGGGTGAAGTTGCCTTAACCGGCGATGGAGGCCCGAAGCGTTAACCGTTGAAAAGGTTCTGCATGAGCTGGGGATAGGGGTGAAAGGCCAATCGAACTTGGTGATAGCTGGTTCTCCCTGAAATAGTTTTAGGACTAGCCTGGCAATTTAAGAGCAGGAGGTAGAGCACTGGATAGTTTAGGGGTTGTAACCCAACTTCCGAGGCTAACCAAACTCCGAATACCTGTTTGTATATTGCTGGAGTCAGTGCGCGAGGGATAAGCTTCGTGTGCGAGAGGGAAACAGCCCAGACCACCGATCTAGGTCCCCAAATTCAAGTTAAGTGGTAAAGGTTGTGGAATTATTAAAACAGATAGGAGGTTGGCTTAGAAGCAGCCACCCTTTAAAGAGTGCGTAACAGCTCACTATTCGAGTGATTCTGCGCCGAAAATGTACGGGGCTCAAACTTGATACCGCAGTCGTGGTTTTTTAGCAGAAATGCTAGGAGAGGTAAGGGAGCGTTCCTGCAGCAGTGAAGGCATACCGAAAGGAGTGCTGGAGCGGCAGGAAGTGAGGATGTCGGAATAAGTAGCGATAAACAAAGTGAAAATCTTTGTCACCGAAAACCTAAGGTTTCCTTGAGTAAAGTTCGTCTGCTCAGGGTCAGTCGGTCCTAAGCTGAGGCCGAAAGGCGTAGGCGATGGATATCCGGTTAATATTCCGGAACCATTTTTGGTGCGTTAAATGTCGTCAGTGACGCTTTCTAGTAGATCATCTCACCGCTGGTCGTGTGAGTTTGTTCTGCCGCAAGGTAGAGCATGTAGTTTCGGGTAACCGGAATGAACTGATTGTATGGGGAGCCAAGAAAAACCTGATGACCTGTGCCAGAAGTGCCCGTACCGCAAACGGACACACGTAGGTGAGGAGAAAATCCTAAGGTGCGCGAGATAACTCTCGTTTAGGAACTAGGCAAATTAGCCCCGTAACTTCGGAAGAAGGGGTGCCCCCGCCATTGGCGGGGGTCGCAGTGAATGGGCTCTCGTGACTGTTTAACAAAAACACAGGACTCTGCTGAAATCGCAAGATGAAGTATAGGGTCTGACGCCTGCCCGGTGCTGGAAGGTCAAGGGGAGATGTCAGTCCGCCCGCAAGGGCGAGATAAAGCATTGAACTCAAGCCCCAGTAAACGGCGGCCGTAACTATAACGGTCCTAAGGTAGCGAAATTCCTTGTCGGGTAAGTTCCGACCTGCACGAATGGCGTAACAAAGAGAGCGCTGTCTCAACGAGAGACTCGGCGAAATTGTGGTATCCGTGAAGACGCGGATTGCCCGCGGTTAGACGAAAAGACCCCGTGGAACTTTACTGTATCCTGATATTGAATTATGGAGTTAAATGCGTAGCATAGGTGGGACCCTGTGATGCTTGGCTTTTGGGCTGGGCGGAGGGACAATGTGAAATACCACCCTTTTGATTCTGTGATTCTAACCGTCTGTTCTGAAGCGAACGGCGGGACATTGTCAGGTGGGCAGTTTAACTGGGGCGGTTGCCTCCTAAAGAGTAACGGAGGCGTTCCAAGGTACCCTCAGGACCAATAGAAATGGTCCATCGAGTGCAAGGGCAGAAGGGTGCTTGACTGCAAGACATACAAGTCGAGCAGGTGCGAAAGCAGGACCTAGTGATCCGGCGGTTTTGTGTGGAATTGCCGTCGCTCAACGAATAAAAGTTACCCCGGGGATAACAGGCTTATTTCATCCAAGAGTCCATATCGACGATGAAGTTTGGCACCTCGATGTCGGCTCATCCCATCCTGGGGCTGGAGCAGGTCCCAAGGGTTTGGCTGTTCGCCAATTAAAGGGGTACGTGAGCTGGGTTCAGTACGTCGTGAGACAGTACGGTCTCTATCTACCGTGGGCGTTGGAAACTTGAGGGGTCTCGTCCTTAGTACGAGAGGACCGGGATGAACGCACCTCTGGTATGTCGGTTGTTCCGCCAGGAGCATAGCCGAGTAGCCAAGTGCGGACGAGATAAACGCTGAAAGCATATAAGTGTGAAACTCACCCCAAGATTAGGTTTCCCTAAAGGTCACCCGTAGACTACGGGTTTGATAGGCAAGGTGTGGAAGTCCAGTAATGGATGCAGCTAACTTGTACTAATCGACCGTTTGAGCTTGGCCATATTTTTTAATCCAAGCGCTAGACTCTGAATTATCCTATTAAGTAATTTTATAAAGAAAATATCCCGGTGGTTTTACCAATGGGGAAACACCCGATCCCATTCCGAACTCGGAAGTTAAGACCATTAGGGCCGATGGTACTGTAGCCGCAGGGCTATGGTAGAGTAGGTCGCTGCCGGGGTTTAATTTAACAAGGTAGCCCGAAAGTTGATTTCGGGCTACCGATATATTTCGAACCCAGATTTTTGAAATAGGGTTCAAGTCTGAGAAAGTAAGATCCCACTGTGGCGGGATTAAATGTCCGTTGGTCGGGCGTCTTACCGAGGCGAAAGCAGATTTATTTAAGCTTCTCTCTCGGGGGAAGCTTTTTTTAGTTGTAAATTTGTAGGAGCGATAAAATGGATAAACAGAAAAAATCAGCAGTAGTTGAAGAACTTTCAAAATCAATCATAGGTAGCACAGGTGTGATTTTGACAGAGTACCAAGGTCTTAGCGTTGCTGAGATCTCTGAGTTGCGTGCAAAATTGCGTAAGCAAAATTGTCAATACAAAGTAATAAAAAACACACTTGCAAAAATAGCATTTAAAGGCACAGAGCTGGAAAGTTTTGCAAGTAATTTTTCTGGTCCAACCGCTGTTGTTGTGCAAAAAGGCGATCCATCAATTTCTGCAAAAACAGTAATTAATTTTGCGAAAGATCACGCAAAGCTTAAGCTTATGCTTGGTTTTTTGAGTGGGAAAGTTTTAACACCATCAGAGGTTAAAAATTTAGCATCGTTACCATCTAAGGAAGTGCTTATAGGTAAATTGCTTGGTTCAATGAAATCGCCATTGTATGGTTTGGTAAGTGTAATGAGTGGCACAACAAGAAAATTTGTTTATGTTCTTGAATCTATAAGAAAACAAAAGGCCACGCAGGCCTAAATAATAAAACAAAGAAAAACACGGAGGTGTCAGATGTCAAGTAAAGAACAGATGATAGAAGCAATTGGTTCAATGTCGGTGTTAGAACTTTCAGAGCTTGTAAAAGCCCTTGAAGAGAAGTTTGGTGTTTCTGCATCAGCCCCAGTTGCTGTTGCCGCAGGCGCCGTTACCGCTGGAACTACAGCAGTCGCAGCTGAAGAAAAAACTGAGTTCAATGTTGTGCTTGCTGCTGTCGGTGCAAACAAAATTGCTGTAATTAAAGTTGTTCGTGAGATTACAGGTCTTGGTTTGAAAGAAGCGAAAGATCTTGTTGACGGCGCGCCAAAAGTAGTAAAAGAAAATGCCGATAAAGCCACCTCCGATGATATAAAAAAGAAGCTTACTGAAGCTGGTGCAACTGTAGAAATAAAATAATAAAAAATCATTGACAAATAAACGCAAAACAGATATAATAACAGTCTGCGTTTTGTATTTATTTTGTATTTAAGGGACAAATGAGACGAGAAAAACTTAACTTCGGTCGGATAACGCCGCCAATAGAGCCGCCACAACTCCTTGAGATGCAAAAGCGCTCATATGTGGAGTTTTTACAGAAAGAAATTCCTTCCGAAAAACGTAAAGCCCAAGGGTTACAAGGCGCATTTAAAGATGTTTTCCCTCTAACAAACTCTGATGGTACATATACCCTTGAATTTGTTTCTTATTCTCTTGGTGAGCCCAAATATTCCGAAATAGAATCCCTTAGCAGAGATGCAGTGTTTGCAGCTCCTCTTAAGGTAACCTTGCGTTTGATACAAAAACAGGAAAATGGTAAAGAAAGGGATCTTGCGGAGCAAGAAGTTTACTTTGGAGATGTTCCTTTGATGACCAATACCGGCACATTTATAATAAATGGCGCCGAGAGGGTTGTCGTTAGCCAAATTCATCGTTCACCTGGAATAATTTTTGAAGAAGACGAAGAGAAACGCGTAACTGCTCTAGGTAAGCCTATGTACTTTGCCAGAATGATTCCATACAGAGGCGCATGGGTTGAGCTTGAGTTTGATCAAAATAGTTTGCTTTATGTGAGAATAGATCGCAAAAGAAAAATACTTGCGTCAACATTTTTGCGTGCACTTGGCTTTGAGTCAGACGAAGAGATCTTGCAGCTTTTTGCCGACTATGAAGAGGTTGTTTTAAATGATGAGCTTATTGAAATTTCTTTAAACGGTAAATATTTGGCGCAAGATGTTATAGATAAATCAACAGGCGAAGTTATTCTTGAGGCTGGTTGTGAACTTGGCGAAGAGAATTTAAAGAAATTAAAGTCAAAAGGTGTAAAAGCACTAAATATTCACCGCGACCCAACAATTCTTTTAACGCTAAAAAAAGATTCCGTAAAAACAAAAAAAGACGCAATAAACTTAATCTATAAAATACTTAAAACGCAAGAATTTATTGTTCAAGAAAGAGCTGCTGGTTTTCTTGATGAACTACTTTTTAAATCAACGCGCAGGTATGATCTTTCGCGCGTAGGCCGTTACAAAATTCTAAAAAAACTTTCCCCATTCTTTAATTACCTTTCAACCAATAAAGAGTTTTCTAAATTTGATTTTTCATTACCTCAAGACACAAAAAGAACTCTTTGCCGTGAAGATGTTGTTGCAACCATAAAATACCTTCTTATGCTTTACAACGGCGTAACAGAATATGGCGAAGGTAAAAATAAAATTAAAATTGAATCTGACGACATAGATCACCTTGGCAATAGGCGTGTTAGATCTGTTGGTGAGTTGCTTGAAAATCAAATAAGAGTTGGGCTTGTTCAAATGGCTCGAGTTGTTAGAGAGCATATGAATATGCAAGATAAGGCGACAATTACGCCAAGAGCGCTCGTAAACATAACACCGTTTGTTGCTCAAATGCGTAAATTTTTCGGTACTTCCCAACTTTCACAGTTTATGGACCAAATTAATCCACTTGCGGAGCTTACACATAAACGGCGTTTAAGCGCGCTTGGGCCTGGTGGTTTAAACCGTAAACGTGCTGGTTTTGAGGTTCGCGATGTGCACTACACTCATTACGGAAGAATATGTCCTATTGAAACTCCAGAAGGTCCAAACATCGGTCTTATAACTTCTCTTGCCACATATGCAAGGGTAAATGAGTATGGACTAATAGAGTCACCGTATATTAAAGTTAAAAATGGGAAGCTTTTAGATGAGGTTGAGTATTTAACAGCCGATAAAGAAGATGAAAATATAATAGCCCAGTCAAATACACCGGTAGATGGCAGGAAAAACATAACGGCTGACCTTGTTCAGGCAAGTCAGCGTGGCGATTACCCTATGGTGGAATCATCGCGCATTAATTATATGGATTTGTCTCCAATGCAGGTTGTTTCTGTTTCTGCCGCATTAATTCCATTTCTTGAACATGACGATGCAAACCGTGCGCTTATGGGTTCAAACATGCAACGTCAGGCAGTGCCTTTGCTTATTACCGATGCACCAGTTGTTGCAACAGGAGTTGAAGAAAAAGTTGCTAAAGACTCTGGTGTTATGGTTCTTGCAAAACGCGGTGGCGAAGTTGTAAGTGTTCAGTCCGATGAAATTTGTGTTTGGAGTGCGGAGAGTGGTAAGCCCGCGATAGATATTTATAAATTAAACAAGTATCTTCGTTCAAACCAAGACACTTGTGTAAATCAAACACCAATAGTTTCAAAAGGCGATAAGGTTAAAAAAGGTGATACTCTTGCCGACGGTCCATGTACATCAAATGGACAGTTGGCACTTGGTAAAAATATACTTGTAGCATTTATGCCATGGGATGGATACAACTTTGAAGACGCTATCATCCTATCTGAAAAGCTGCTTCACAGAGATGCTTTTACATCTATTCATATACATGAATTTCAGGCGGAAGCTCGTGAATCAAAAGGCCGTCCGGAAGAAATAACACGCGACATTCCAAATGTTGGTGCTGAGGATCTGCTTAACCTTGACGAAGATGGTGTTATAAGTGTTGGCTCCTTTGTTGCTCGTGGCGATATACTTGTTGGTAAAACAGCTCCTAAGGGCGAGCAACAGCAAACTCCAGAAGAGAAGTTGTTAAAGTTCCTTTTCGGTAAAAAAGCTGAAGATGTTCAAGATTCTTCTCTTAGGGTTCCACCTGGAACATCTGGTAGAGTTATAGGCGTGCGTACATTTGTGCGCAGAGAGAAACTTTCTGATAAAGAAATAAAGAAAAGACAGGAAGAAATTGAGCAACTTTTCAAAGATGCAATGGACAACATAAAGCGTTATAAAAAAGAGCGCTTGGTTGGTGCAAAAGCGTCGGAGAAAGAAAAGATAGAAGCGTTCTATGCAAAAAAAGAAGAGTTAATTAAAACAGAAAGAGCAAAAGAAAAAGAGCGTTTCAAAAAAGGCGATGAGCTTGCAGTATCGGTTAATAAAATAGTCAAAGTTTATATAGCAACAAAAGCAAAAGTTCAGGTGGGAGACAAGCTTGCCGGGCGTCACGGTAATAAGGGTGTTGTTTCAAGAATTGTTCCTGTTGAAGATATGCCCAGAATGCCCGACGGTACGCCCGTAGATGCTGTTTTCTCTCCGCTGGCCATACCATCTCGTATGAATGTGGGTCAGTTACTTGAAACAATACTTGGTTGGGCCGGCATGAACTTGAATGTACAAATGTTAACCCCAATATTTGACGGTGCAAAAGAAGGGCAAATAAAAGAGCAGGTTTCAAAAGCAAAAGATTTTCTTTGTGAACAAAAAAGAGCTGAGTTTAAAGCATGTGGTTTAAAGGGCATTGCTCTTGATGAAGCTGTTGAGAAATATAGAAATGAATATTTGCCGGATGATGCTTGCAGAATTACATTGTATGATGGCAGAACCGGTGTGCCATTTTTGGATAAAGTAACAATTGGTTATATGTATATTCTTAAGCTCATTCATCTTGTAGAAGACAAAATACATGCTCGTTCAACTGGCCCGTATTCATTAATTACAAGACAGCCATTAGGTGGTAAGGCGCAATTTGGCGGCCAAAGATTTGGTGAAATGGAAGTTTGGGCTGTTGAAGGTTATGGCGCGGCATACACATTGCAAGAGTTCTTAACTGTAAAGTCAGATGATGTTACCGGAAGAATAAGAATGTATGACGCAATTATAAGAGGCGAAACAATATCTGAGCCATCTATTCCAGAGTCATTTAAGGTGCTTGTAAACGAGCTTAGAGGGCTTTGCCTGAATGTTGAACTTTTACATAAGGGTTCAAAAGAAGAAAAAGCAAGAAACAAAGAAAAAAAATAAAATTTGCAAAACTAATTTAACACTAAAAGGTGTCTATGTCTAAATTTGCATTCCCAATAGCAGGCACAAAAAGAAAAAATATCTCCGGCCTTAACTTCGCAGGGTTTCATGGCATGCGTTTAACAATTGCCAATGACGACCAGATAAGGTCGTGGTCTTTTGGTGAAGTTAAAAAGCCGGAAACCATAAATTACAGAACATTTAAACCTGAGCGTGACGGTCTATTCTGCGAAAGGATATTTGGCCCGACGAAAGATTATGAGTGTCATTGCGGCAAATATAAATATGTAAAACATAAAGGTCAGGTTTGCGACCGTTGCGGTGTGGAAGTTACGGAAGCGAAGGTTCGCCGTGAAAGGTTTGGCCATCTTGAGCTTGCTGTTCCAGTTGCTCACTTGTGGTTTTTAAGAAAGCCGCCGTCAAGAGTTGGCCTTCTTTTAGATATGAAGATAAGTGATCTTGAGCGCGTTATATATTACACAAAGTATATTGCAATGGAAACGCTTAAAGATTCATCCGGCAAAACGATACTTAGCCAGTCAGATCTTATTGGTGAAGAAGAATACAATAAGCTGCGCAAAGAGTACAAAGATAAATTAAAAGTTGATATTGGTGCCGGCGCTATACGCAAAATGCTTGCGGCAATTGATTTAGATGCAGGGTCAAAGAAAATAAGAAGTGAGATAAAGCGTATAAAGTCCGATGCAGAAAGAGCCCGCCTTGTAAGAAAACTTCGCGTTTTAGAAGGTTTCAAAAGCTCAAACACAAGACCGGAAAGCATGATATTAAATGTGTTGCCGGTTATTCCTCCAGATCTAAGGCCTTTGGTTGCCCTTGAGGGTGGTCGTTTTGCAACTTCGGATCTTAATGATCTTTATCGTAGAATAATTAACCGGAACAACCGCTTACGCCATATTGAGCAGTTAAAAGCTCCAACCGTTATGATAAATAATGAAAAACGGTTGCTTCAAGAGGCGGTTGACGCTTTAATAGATAACGAATCGCGTCCAAGGCCTGTTGCCGGTGCGGGAAATAGATCTCTTAAATCACTTTCAGATACGCTTAAAGGCAAGCAGGGCCGTTTCCGTCAGAACTTGCTTGGTAAAAGAGTTGACTACTCCGGCAGAAGTGTAGTTGTTGTTGGTCCTAACCTTAAACTTAATCAATGCGGCCTTCCAAAAGAGATGGCGCTTGAGCTTTTCAAACCGTTTATTATCCGCGAACTTATAAAAGAAGAAAAAGTTACGCTTAAAGCCGCAAGAAGAATGCTTGAGCGTGGCTCGGCTGGTGTGTGGGATATCTTAGAAAAAGTTACAAAAAATCACCCCGTGCTTTTAAATCGCGCGCCAACCCTGCATCGCCTTGGTATACAGGCATTTGAGCCAATACTCATTGAAGGTAAATCTATACAGCTCCATCCGCTTACATGTACGGCGTTTAATGCCGATTTTGACGGTGACCAAATGGCCGTGCATTTACCAATTACAATAGAAGCGCAAATAGAAGCCCGTGTTCTTATGATGTCTGTAAACAACATACTTTCGCCGGCGTCTGGTAAGCCGATTGCTGTACCAAGCCAGGATATGGTGCTAGGTATTTGTTATATGACAAAAGAAAAAAATGGTGTGCCCGGTGAAGGTTCAATTTTCTCAGGCGCGCAAGAAGTAGTATCGGCGTATCAGATTGGCAAAGTGGACCTTCACGCAAGAATAAAAGTATTCCCAATTACAGAAATAAAAGAAAAAGCTCTTAAGGATGCTGAACAAAAAGATGTAAACAAGTGGAAAAGTTACACAACAGTTGGCAGGGTATTGTTTAATGAACACCTTCCAAAAAATGAAAAAGGCGAGTACTCACTTGGTTATTACAACAAGGTTTTTACAAAACGCGAAACAGCCGAACTTGTTGATAGATGTTACAATCAGTTAGGACATTATAGAACAGTTATTTTACTTGATGAACTTAAAAAAACAGGATACAGATATGCAACAATAGCTGGTGTTTCAATTTCAATCGACGAAATGAAGATTCCACCCGCGAAAGAAGAGCTTGTAAAAAGAGCTCACGGCCAGATAAAAGAAATTAAAAAACAAGCCAAAATGGGCTTGATAACTGAAAGCGAACGTTACAATAAGGTAATAGATATATGGACGCATGTTACCGATAATGTTGCTGATATAATGTTTGATGAAATGAAAAAAGATGAGTTTGTCCCTTTCAAAAAAGGTGTAAACCGTTTTAATTCAATATTCATGATGGCCGACTCTGGCGCTCGTGGTTCGCGTCAGCAGGTGCGTCAGCTTGCCGGTATGCGTGGACTAATGGCAAAGCCGCAAAAAAAGCTCACAGGTGGCGTTGGTGAAATTATTGAAACACCTGTTATTTCAAATTTCAAAGAAGGTCTTACAATTCTTGAATACTTCATATCAACTCACGGTGGAAGAAAAGGTCTTTCAGATACCGCTCTTAAAACGGCGGACGCAGGTTACTTAACTCGCCGTCTTGTAGATGTCGCGCACGATGTTGTTGTAACAATTGACGATTGTAAAACCATTAACGGTGTACGAGTTGGTACGCTTATGAGTGGCGATGAAGTTATTGAAAAAATGGAAGAAAGAATAATCGGCAGAGTCGCGTTGGACAATGTAGTTGGTATTTTGCCGGGTAAAGATGGTGAACTGCATGAAGAAGTAATTGTAAAGCGTGGAGAGTTAATAAACCCGGAAACAGCAAAGAAAATTGCCCAGGCAGGCATTGAAATAATTGGTATAAGAAGCGTTCTTACCTGTGAAGCTGTCAAAGGTGTTTGTGCGAAATGCTATGGTTTAAATCTGGCAAGAAGAAGGCTGGTTGAAGCTGGCGAGGCAGTTGGTATAATTGCTGCCCAGTCGATTGGTGAGCCTGGTACACAGCTTACACTTAGAACCTTCCATGTAGGTGGTACGGCAAGCCGCGTTATGCAGCGTTCTGAAATTCATGCTGATAATGATAGTTCGGTTACATATCACGACCTTAAGGTGATTAAAAATAGCACTAAGCAAATGATAGTAATTAGCAGAAACGCGCAATTGATACTTACAGAGATGGAAAGTCATCGCAGAGTTTCTTATCAGTTGCCCTATGGTGCAAGAATTAAATTTGAAGAAGATAAGATTGCGCAAAAGGGTGCGCTTATCGCAGAGTGGGATCCTCACTCTAAGCCAATTATATCGGAATACGACGGATCTGTTGAATTTAAAGATGTAAGAGAAGGCGTAACTCTTCACAGAGAAAAATCAAAAATAACCGGCCAGATTGAAAGAGTAATTATAGAGCATCACTCAGAACGCCATAACATAAGCCCCAGAATTGTGGTTAAAGTTGGGGGCAAATCTATAATTGAGTACCCATTGCCAATAGATACAAACTTGGTTGCCGAAAATGGCGCTACAATTAAAAAGGGTGATGTACTTGCAAAGATACCGCAAGAAATTTCTAAAACCAGAGACATCACTGGCGGTTTACCAAGAGTTGCTGAATTATTTGAAGGCAGAAGGCCAAAAAACTCGGCCGTTATCTCAGAAATTGATGGTATAGTTCATTTAGTCCCGGCAGGGGCAATGATTAAAAAAATTATAGTTGATGATACAACAGGCAATAAAGCGGCATACATAATTCAGGCTAAATACAAGTATGTTCTTAAAGACGGTGACAAGGTAAAAAAGGGAGACGATCTTGGCCTTCCAGTTAAAGCGCCATTTGACGGTGTTATTAAATTCAGTGAATCAATAGCGAAAGGTATAAGAGTTGTTGTTACAAATGAAAAAACCGAAATAACAGGAGATTATATAATTACACCAGGCCGTCATCTTGTTGTTTACGAGGGTGACAGTGTAGAGGTTGGTGAGCCACTTTCCGACGGCTCAGTCAACCCACACGATATATTAAAAGCTAAAGGTCCAAAAGAAGTTCAGGAACATCTTGTTAACGAGATACAACAGGTTTATCGCTTACAAGGCGTTACAATAAATGATAAACATATTGAAGTAATAGTGCGTCAGATGCTTTACAATGTTAGAGTAGCCGACTCTGGCGACAGTGAAACATTGCTAAATGGCGAGATAGTTTCAAAATATAGATTTGAACAGGAAAGAAAGGCATTAGAGAAAAAGAAAGGCAAGCTGCCTAAAGCACAACCGATACTGCTTGGCATTACAAAAGCAGCTTTGTCGTCAGATTCTTTTATATCTGCCGCATCCTTCCAGGAAACAACAAGAATACTTACTGAAGCCGCTGTAACAGGCCAGATAGATGAGCTAAGAGGATTGAAGGAAAATGTTGTTATAGGTCATCTTATCCCGGCCGGCACAGGGCTTAGAGCTGCAGAAGTCGAAAAATAAATATTTGGGAAAGTGAAAAATGCCAACGATTAACCAGTTAGTAACAAAAGCAAGAACACTATCAAAAAGAAAAACAAAATCGCCAGCGCTTAAGGGCTGCCCACAACGCCGCGGTGTTTGTACAAGGGTTTACACAACAACACCCAAAAAGCCAAACTCGGCTTTAAGAAAAGTGGCGCGTGTTAAGTTAAGTTCAGGTTTTGAAGTTACGGCATACATACCTGGGGTGGGGCACAATTTACAAGAGCATTCAATAGTTATGATTCGCGGCGGCCGTGTAAAAGATTTGCCGGGTGTTCGTTATCATATAATTCGTGGAACTCTCGATTCAACCGGGGTTGAAAATAGAAAGCAGAGCCGTAGCAAATATGGCGCAAAACGGCCTAAGAAAGCAAAATAAATAAGAGGTAAAGATGTCCAGGAAACAATTAAAACCAAAAAAGTTAAAAAGAACCATCAATCCAGATCCAAAGTATGATTCAATACTTGTTTCAAGATTTGTAAACAAGCTTATACTTGGTGGTAAAAAGAGCACAGCAGAAAAAGTGTTTTATGATGCTCTTGAAGTAATAAAGGAAAAAACAAAGCAAGATCCGTTGAGTGTTTTTAATCTTGCACTTGACAATGTCAAACCTTTATTAGAAGTAAGGCCAAGAAGAGTTGGCGGCGCAACATATCAAGTTCCTGGTGAAGTTTCAGAAAAAAGATCAATTGCTCTTGCAATAAGGTGGATTTTAGGGTATGCAACAGATAAAAAAGGCCAGCCGATGGCAAACCGTTTAGCTCAAGAATTACTTGAAGCAAGCAGAAAAGAAGGTGCGGCGGTTAAAAAGCGTGAAGACACACACAAAATGGCAGAAGCCAATAAAGCATTTGCACATTATAGATGGTAATAAAATTTTATATTATAATTGGAATGGAATGAGAAAATGAGCGAACCCAAAAAAATATATCCACTTAATAAAATAAGAAATATCGGTATTGTGGCGCATATTGATGCAGGCAAAACAACAACAACCGAAAGAGTACTTTATTACACCGGCAGAATTTATAAAATTGGTGAAGTTCACGAAGGTGCCGCAACAATGGACTGGATGGAGCAAGAGCGCGAAAGAGGCATTACCATTACATCGGCGGCCACCTTTTGCATCTGGCGCGATTGTCAATTTAATATAATTGATACCCCTGGCCATGTGGATTTTACGGTTGAAGTGGAAAGGTCTCTGCGAGTTCTTGACGGTGCGGTAGTTGTGTTTGACTCAGGTAATGGTGTTGAGCCACAATCTGAGACAGTGTGGCGTCAGGCAGACAGATATGGTGTGCCAAGATTAGTTTTTGGAAATAAGATGGATAAGGTTGGTGCAGATTTTTACGAGTTAGTCAGACAAGTGCGTGATCAACTTGGGGCAAATCCGGTTCCAATTCAAATACCAATAGGCCAAGAAGAAAGTTTTCAAGGTATTATTGACCTTGTTACAATGAAAGCCAGCATTTGGCATGGAGAAGAACTTGGCGCGAAATTTGATGTTGTTGATATTCCGGCTGAGTATGTAGGAAAAGCCAAACAATATAGACAGATGATGATAGAAGGCATTGCAGATTATAATGAAGAAGTAATGCATAACTTTTTAGAAGGTAAAGATTCTTCAGAACAACAAATAATGAAAGCAATTAGAGCTGGTACTTTAGCCAGTAAAATAGTTCCTGTTCTTTGCGGATCGTCATTTAAAAATAAGGGTGTCCAGCCATTGTTAGATGCGGTTTGTGATTACCTTCCATCCCCGTTAGAAAAGCCTGCTCTTGTAGGTATAAACCCAGATACAAATGAAGAAGAAACAAGAGCTCCAGATGAGAAAGCACCATTTTCCGCGCTTGCATTTAAAATACAAACAGATCCTTTTGTCGGCAAACTTACATACTTTCGCGTCTATTCCGGAAGTATTGAAAACGGCTCATATCTATTTAATACAAGAAAAAACAACAAAGAACGGCTTTCAAGAATCCTGAGAATGCATGCCAATACTCGTGAAGAAATCAACATTGTAAGGGCAGGCGATATAGCCGCGGCCATAGGTTTGAAAAATACAACTACCGGCGACACTCTCTGCGATGAAAAGTTTCCAATAATTCTTGAGTCGATGAATTTTCCAGAACCGGTTATTTCGGTTGCAATTGAACCAAAATCAAAAGCAGACGAAGAAAAACTTGGCATTGCCCTTGGCCGTCTTGCAGAAGAAGACCCTACATTTAGAGTAAGAACAGACGAAGAAACGAGCCAAACAATTATATCGGGAATGGGCGAGTTGCATCTAGACATTATTGTTGATAGAATGCGTCGCGAGTTTGGGGTGCAAGCCAATGTTGGCCGCCCACAAGTTGCCTACAGAGAAACAATAAAAAAGAAAGCAGAAGCTGAAGGCAAGTACATTCGTCAAACAGGCGGCCGTGGTCAATATGGTCATGCTTGCATTGAGCTTGAACCGCAAGCACCAGGCAAAGGTTTTGAGTTTGTTAATAAAATTGTTGGCGGAACTATACCGCGTGAATACATAGCACCAGTTGAAAAGGGTATAAGAGAAGCAATGCTTTCAGGCGTACTCGCAGGATACCCGGTTGTGGATTTTAAGGTAACCTTGGTTGACGGTTCATATCATGAAGTTGACTCTTCTGAAATGGCCTTTAAAATTGCCGCATCTATGGCATTTAAAGATGGTTGTAAGAGAGCTCATCCAGTAATACTTGAGCCGGTAATGAAAATTGAAGTAGTGGTTCCAGAAAATTATATGGGAGATGTTATTGGCGATTTAAACTCTCGTCGTGGTAAAATAGAGAATATGGAGTCAAGAAACAAACTACAGCATATTCGTGGTACTGTTCCACTCTCTGAAATGTTTGGTTATGCTACCACTCTGCGTTCCTTAACACAAGGTCGTGGAAACTCCACCATGGAACCATCTCACTATGAAGAAGTTCCAAAGCAAATAGCAGATAAAATATTAGAAAAAACAGCACCAAAAACAAATAGCTAAAAGTAAAATCTGGAGGTAACTAAAAATGGGAAAAGCTAAATTTGACAGGACGAAGCCGCATGTAAACATAGGTACGATAGGGCATGTAGATCACGGCAAAACGACATTGACTGCGGCGATAACGAAAGTATTAA
>Ga0265297_10006793_pt1 | contig 16307 bp, 45 predicted proteins | sample Munlanlwell13791_FD_192502 | JGI IMG/M metagenome (GOLD analysis project Ga0265297, IMG submission 192502) | Leachate microbial communities from a municipal landfill in Southern Ontario, Canada - Leachate well 137-91 | ecosystem: Engineered > Solid waste > Landfill > Unclassified | place... | reverse complement strand
GGCCGCCATCGCCGCCGGCATTATAAAAATCCCATCTGCTCTCGAAGTCGCGGTTAAAGCGCTTCGCAAGTTGCCAGAGGTAGAGCGGACAACCGCATTACTCCCGGTACTGCCGGCAGTCGGGACATCTCCAACCGACCGGGATGAATCGGTTGCCATCTCTGACGTAGGTGCGCTGCATCGAGATGGGGCCGGATGCGTGGTTGCAGATCATGGCTCGAGGCCGGGGTCCGTGGTGTGCCATGAGATTGTATACAATCTCGAAGATGAAAAAGGTAATCGGACGCCATACCGCCGAGTTCCGTACCTGCTCCGCGTGTTAGTTGGTGCGGTGTGCCGTTTCTCTATCGAGACGGAGATACACTATTTCGCGACTACCTAATATATTTATATAGTCGAACGTGGTATGGTTATTGTTGATGACCGACGATACCCCGATCTCCCGGTTCCTCGCCACCTACTCCGGCCAGACGCTCGTCGCCTACCGCGCCGCCCTGCTGCTCTTCTTCGATTACCTCTCCGGCGAGCCGAAGCGCGACCCGAAGAAGAAGAAGCGGATCACCGCGGAGGTCATGGCCGGCTACGATGCAGCGGCGACGGCCTACCTCGCAAACGGGCGGAACGTCGTCTATGATGTGCAGGGGTATATCCGGTACATGGAGAACGAGGCCGGCCTCCAGCCGAAGACGGTCGTCACGTACAAAAACTCGGTGATGACGTGGCTCACCATGAGCGATGTCGAGATCCGGCGCTCCCAGGCGCGGCTGATCGCGTCGAAGACGCCCTACCCGGAGAAGATGACCGACTCGGTGGTGCTAAACCGCGAGTTCGTCGCTGGTATCCTCGTGAACGGTGCGCCGCCGCCCCACCTAAAGGCGCTGGTCCTCGTGCTCGCGTCGAGCGGGATGCGGCTCGGCGAGGCGCTGGCGCTGACGATGGCCGATGTCGATCTCGATGCGTCGCCAGCGATCGTGTGGGTGCGGAGATCGGGGTCGCGGAAGGTGCCGAAGAGCGGCCAGCGGCGCGTGACCTTTATCACGAGTGAGGCGACCGAGGCGTTGAAGCAGTGGCTCGACTACCGCCCGACATGGCTCGCGAACAAGGCGGCCTTCGTCGAGAAGCGCACGCGGATCGTCCGCGACGAGGACGGCACCGAGCGGAAGGTGTCGAACCTGCGGAACTTCGAGCGGATCCGCTGCGATGCCGCGACGGAGAAGCGGATCTTCCCGTGCTGCCGGCAGGATGTGACCGACGACTTCTATGCCGCGCTGAAGCGGGCGACCGGCAGCGAGTATATCGATCCCGATACCGGCCGGCATCTGGTACACCTACATTCGTTCAGGACGTTCTTCAACGTGGCCCTGAAGAGCGCCGGCGGGAATGCCCACATCATCGCGGAGCAGCTGATCGGGCACCGGGGCTACCTCGGCGGGGCCTACGACAAGATGACCGTCGAGAAGAAGGCGGAGTTCTACGCCGAGAACGAGCACCTGCTCTGGATCGTGCAGCGGAAGGAGATAACGCCGGACATGGAGAAAGAGACGGCCGCGCTGCGCGACCGTATCGCCGCGCTCGAGGCCGACCGCGAGCGGGACCGGCAGCAGATGATCGAGATGTGGGAGAGCTGGAAACGTAGACAGGATAAATGAGGAAGCTATGATCATGTGCCATGCGTGTGTAATATGGGCAAAGATGGCCTCACAAAAGATGGCCTTGGCTGCACGGTATATTGAAGAAGCGAAGGAGTTAGAGCGATTGATTGAGGTTGAATGCACCGATAAAAAAACAGGGAAAAGAACGTCAGAACTATGTAAATGAGGTTGATAATTAACATGATTGCATTCTTCAGTTACGGGGGAATGATAACCGGGGCGGTTTCGTTATGGGCCGCTATCAACGGTTGCATTATCGAATCGCTTTTGGTATTGTGGTTGGCATCGTTATTTGTGATCGCGGCGTGGGCCGATTGGAGGAATAAATGAGGATGAGAAGATGCCGATTCAACTAGTGCGGTACAAAGTGACGGGGAATAAGGGCGATGATTTCTTCTCGCGGGAATTATCCGGGGCGGTCGAGGCTCTGATCTATGGCCTCTATAAACGTGCTCGCGGTTATGCCGTGAATTGTGAAGAGGTTGTCGTTAAACAGTGGGGATAAATGAGGACGTGAACGTGAAAGTATACGCCAAAATTCGAGAAAGCCTAAGGGAATTGACCTATGAAGAATGGGCGGCTACCGGATTCAGATTCAATCCGTATAAAACATACTGGCCGATTACGCTTGTATTTGTATTCGGTTTGCTATTTGGCTTTGTATTGATGGAGTTATCCCCATAAATGATTCCGGGAGCTATCGAAATGAAATCATGTGAGGAAATCGAGCAGGAGATCAAAAGAGTAACCGGCACGGTGAAGCCAGCCGATGATGAGGAGGTTCGTATTCTCATTGCTGTACGGGTGTCGGCTTTACGATGGGTACTTGATCCCTAAATGAAGGTGATAATTTACGTCTGAAGTCATCAACATCAGAAACGCCCCGTGCGGTTGGCAGAAAGACTCAAAATATGTCTATATCGGGAGATTTCACCACTCCAAGAAATACGGCCTGATTCATAGATCCAAGTGGTTTAATCCTTTCACAGGAAACCGGGCGGGCTCTATCGAATCGTTCAAGGAGTATCTTTACGGGACGCGATTGATAAACGACATCGGAGAACTGGAGGATAAGATTCTCGTCTGTTGGTGCAAGCCCCTCCCCTGTCATGGAGATGTTTTGGTCGAGGCATTGACGTCTCTATCAAACAGAGCGGGAGATAGCAAATGCCGCGATAGGGCTCTGGGAAAAGAGGGTGATCGATATTGTCTTCGACAGGAGAGGGTATGCCATCGCGGTGTATCCCAACTGGCGAACTGCATGTCCGATCAAGAAGAGAATTAAGACCTTGACATAAGAGATTGGGGAATAACTCATGAAGACGAGAGAAGAGATTAAAGCGGAGATTAAGCGCATCGAAGAAATCAGGAATAGACGCGAGACTAGATCCGATGTGGCAGAGGCCATATTAGCAGAGCGACTTATGGCGCTCCGGTGGACCTTGACATAACGAGAGGGATTAAAATGGATGTAACTGTATTGGGTTCGGTTCGGGCATCGCTCGAAGAAGATTACAAAGAACAGCTAGTGATTATTTCAACCACTCCGGACAAATGGGGAAGGATTTACTTTGAGTCGGAGAGCGGCGTTGAGATAGGGATCGACATACCCGATCTGATGAAGGCAATCGGGGACACATTGAAAAATTCTTGACCTTGACATTTGAGGAGGCGGAAAACGTGGTGAACTTCGCACTATCAGAGCATGACAAATGGGCCATAGGAATGTTTCTTGCGACATTCGCAGCGGTAATCACGGTCATATGTCTCTTTAAATTTCCGCTATTCGCGGCGCTGTACGTACCGATATCGGGGATGATCACGATTGGGCTGCTCACCGGCCAATCGTAATTTGGAGTTGTGAACCCTTGAGTTTCAAAATGACAGCAAAATGCTCTAATTGCGGACACGAAGAAACATCTAAAGATTTCTTCGCGTTACCAGAGGAGTATGTTACCGAGTATGGATGCCAGATTCACCGATGCCCGGCCTGCCACAAGGCGCACGGGTGGACCTGGAGATAATCGATCTTGATTTAAGGAGGGATAACTCGCAATGAACGATGGATTGAGAGTTTTAGCATTCGATAGATGCAGCGGGATGTGGACCGAGGATTGTCTCGTTAAGACCGTCGAGGCGGGAGAAGAAGAGATTGCATCTCTCATGGAGGCAGATCCCGACCTATCGCGTGAGCAGTGTGTAATCATCCCGAACGATGGAGAATCGTATAAGAAATACCTCCCGCTGGATTGCGGCGATGTAATTTTCTATACTTGACATTTTGGAGTTGCGAAATGAAAACGAGAGAAGAGATTAAAGCTGAAATTAAGCGGGTCCAAGAGATACGGGACAAGGATAGAGAGAACAATTCTCACGAATTGGAAGTACAGCTGGCAGCCCGGATTATGGCGCTCCGGTGGACCATGACATAAGGAGATGGTGAAAATGGCATGGTTTAGAATTGAGGCAAAAATAAAAACAGATGGCGCACGGGGCGAGGAATTGTTTTACTATCTTGAGACTCTGATGAAAAACCATCTCCCGGTCGAAGAGATCAGAACGCTCGCCGTCAGCGTGGCAAAAGAGGGGTTTGCCGATACCTCGGAGTGATATTGACAAAAGGAAGTGAAAAACGTGCTGCATTTTATCAAACTGATATCTCGCGGCGATTTCCCGTCGGGGCTCGACGTCGAGGAGTACCAGGTATCGCAGGAGATATTCGATACGGTCGTGGACCTGGTGAGTTCGCACCGTTCATCGATCAATCTCTCACGAGGGAAGTGAGATGATGTGGCCCTCTCGATGTAAGTATTACAAGATGAGAAGGATTCGAGCGATACGATTTAGACCGGCGATGGTCGAACCTTGACCTTTCAGGAGCGCCCGTCATTCTACATTATTTTCACTGATTCATATTCGCCGCCGCGATGAATCGCCCGGTACACACGATACCTTCGCGGAGATTCCGCGCGGCTGATCTTACAGCGTGCTGTGCCCCACGATGGCGGCGTGTGGCAGGCCGACCGTCTGGCCGACGATCTGCTGCGCCTGGCGCATGGTGCGGTCGTGCTCCTCGAGGAGCGCATCGCGAAAGATGGTGCGGATGATGTGCTCGTGCTCTTTTCTGATTTTGATGCGGCGCGGCCTTGAAAGTGTTTGCATTTCTGGAAAGAGGGACACCAACGGGTCGCCCGCGGGATGGTCGGGCAGTTGCATGGACGATAGTTTTTCTTTCGACCGCGAGTATTAACCTTCCGATTTCGCGCCGCGAAAGTGTTATTTCTCCATGTTTTTCGCTTGCCGGTCGCGGACCATCTCCTCGAAGACCTGCCAGTAGACGTCGCGGGCGATCTGCTTCAGCTCCTCGCGGACGGTCGGGGCGTCGAGGTTTTCGCGAACCTTGCGGGAGATGCGGGCGTCCTCTTCTTCTTCGTCGATCAGCTTATTGACGGCGACCCGTATGAGCTCGGAGAGGTTGGGATAATTGTTCCCCTCCGCGAAACGGCTCCATCGCTCTTCGTCCTGCGGCCGTATCGAGATCGACTGTCGTTTGCTCTTGGGCATGGCTGCTAGCACTTACGCGATGTACTTTAATACGCTTTCATTTTATGTCGGTGTTTATAAGGTGTACCGCATCACTCTCGGTGTATCAAATCGAAAAGTATATCTCATACGCACCTAAAGAGGTGTATATGGGCTACTCAATACGAAGAACCCTGGAGATGACCGATCGGCACGATGCCATCCTTCAGCGGATGATCGACTGCCAGATCGCGTCGGATAAATCAAGCGCGATACGGTTTCTCATCGACCGTCAGGGCGAGATGATGAAGATTCCCTACGTGCCGATGATCCCGGTCGAAGTGAAGGAGGAGAACTAGATGCAACAGATCGTGAAAGAGGCCGACGTGGACCGCCTGATCCATTCGCGGGACTGGACGGAGCACCAGCAGGGCGTCGAGTTGTTCATGAAGATCGTGCGGGGGGAGATACGGTGCGAACCGGCAAAAGTGTGATTGGCGCCCCGTTCCTACCCCTGCAAGAGTCGGGAAAGGGAGACGCCACCACAAAAGAGGCGACCTATACTTATATGTTTGCTTCTTTTGCCGATGAAACTTTCGGCGCGTTGGCGGCGAGAGCGGCGCCCGGTGTGCAGCGCGTGAGGCCGTGGCCCGATGCAGCGGTACGTGAAACATGCTTCTGGTTCCGTGCGGATTGTCAGCACTTCGACACGAGCCTGTACTACTGCACCAAAGGCAAAGAGTGCGGGCGGTGCCGGGAGTACCGGCAGCGGGGGCGGGCGTGATGTCGTGGTGGTTATTCCGCGAGAAGCCGCCGGCCGATCCGAAGCCATTGCCGATCAATATCGTAGTTGATGCAGATTTATTCAAGTCGTGGATTTACGCGCTCTCGTCGATCGTTGTTGAGTGCAGGGTTCACTTCGAGCCAGATGTGATCCGTGTCACCGCGGTGGATACTGCGAACGTCGCACTTGTGCGAACGTCCATCACAAAATCGGCGTTGAAAAATTACGTCGGTGAACCGCGAGAATTTGGCCTCGATGTCAACAAAGTAAAAGAGATCGTCGAAGCGCTTTACCGCGAATCGTTGTGGAAGGGCTACATCGCCCTCGGTGTTGAAGGTAAGCGGCTCCTCATATCTGGCAACGGATTCGCGATTGATATCGAAGAGTTGGATCCGAACAGCATCAGAAGGGATCCTTCGCAACCAACGATCGAGCTCACGACCGATGCGGTAATCGACGGGTCTGCATTCCATCGGGCGTGTGTGATGGCTGCTGTGTTCTCGGACGGCATCGTTCTCAAGACCGTTGAGTGTGGCGGCCCGGTCTTCGCAATCGCCAAGGGAGATAAATCATCATTCAAGGCGGATCTTGGTGGTAAAGTCAATCACAAGTGTATGGCGCGGTCGAAGTTTTCACTTGACTCCCTTCGGGATTTCGCGAAGTGTGTGACGGGCCAGCCAGTCACCGTACAGCTCGGTAATGATCATCCGGCGATCTTCACGTGGAAACCTTTCGAGGGCGCGGAGTATCAATTCCTAATTGCGCCGCGCATTGAGAGCGAGGACGATCCGGAGAGTGATCCGTGATGCCCCGGCCCTATACCGCCACCGATGAGCCGCACGCCTGGCGCTGCGTGTGCCTGCCGTGCTCGCGCATCGGCCTCGCGCAGCACATCCGCTCGCACCGCATGGTGCAGCTCTGCGAGGTGACCGGCAAACGGCCCGGCTCGATGCGGTGCTGCCCGCTGGCGCAGGACGCGCCGTATCACGGCAATCGAGACGAGGTGGCGGCCATCGTCGGCGGCAGGGCGGTGGTGTGAATGGTTATTACAGAGATGGATATGCTGAAACAGCACCTCGCCGAGCGCATTGCAGACCTCACTGAAGTTAGGGATCGCGACCGTGCGAGGGGTGAGTCTACCGATTTTATTTCTGGTGTTATTCTTGGCCTCGAACAGTTGCAAGAATCCATCCGCGCCGGGACGTTCAAACGCATGGCGACGATTCGCAATAAAAAAGAGGGGCCGCTATGATCGCCGGCCTCCGTCAGCGGTCGCCGTGGCACCCGCTCGAATCGGAGCGCACCTGCGACGTGTGGATTCGCGACCGCGTGGAAGCGTGGTATAACGGGCAGATCACCGAGGAGAACTGGCAGGCGGCGCTCCGGCAGATGCGGCGCGAAGTGTGCTACTTCGCCATCACCAAGCACGGCATCCCACCGGCGATGTTCGTGGAGGTGGGGTGATGTCGAAATTCAGAAAGCAGCCCATCGACATCGAAGCGGTGCGGCTGACCGAGAAGACCGAGATCCGCACTCGTGAAGGTACGATCGTGGGCTACCCCGGAGACTGGTTGCTTACGGGCGTCGAGGGCGAGCAGTACCCATGTGGCGACGCGATCTTCAAGAAGACCTACCACCCGACCGGGCCTGATAAATGCACGTATTGTTTCTGGGGCGGTAAAGAGCGACGAGCGTGCGACGCCTACGAGGTGTGCGTCTTCAAGTGGAAAGAGGAGGCGGCCTGATGCAGCAGCACGAGAAGCCGCTGGCCCTGCATTGCCGGAAGTGTGGTCGCCTGTGGCGGCCGCTCGACCCCTCGAGTACGACGGCCTGCCCGTTCTGCGGCTCGACGGAATGGCGGACGGGAAAGCAGGCGGTGGGCTGAATGGTGATCTCTTTTAATTGGGACCTGGTTACGAAGGCGTTTCTCATCTGGCTCACACTCTCGTTGATCGTCGTCGGCATACAGGGCGTTCTCGGTATGAAAAGACCGGAACGATATACACTTTGGGAGACGCTATCGGCAATCCTCTGGCTCGTTGTTATCGCCGCGGGGGTGTTCTGCTGATGTGCATCGATAACCACGGCCATACCGTCCGCTGCCGGGAGTGCGGCGATACCGGCGAGTTCGAGGCGCTGTCGGGCGATACCGGCCCGTGCTCCTGTCCGGCAGGGCGTGAGCGTGCGGCGGCCCTCGCGATCGCCGCGAACAAGCGGCGGCGAAACGGTATCACCTACTCCGTGCCGTTCGCCACGTTCTGCGACGTGACCTGCGAGCACGGACGATCGGGCCGCTGCCGCTGTGCGATGCGACGAAAATATGCCATCTGCCCGAACGAGTGCGACCCTGACACCCGGAGGAGTTGCCGCGAAGGGTGGGGCGAGTGGCTGATGGGGTTCCCGCCAGAGTGGACCGCCTTGTCTGCCTCGGCAACGCCGTCGTCCCGCAGCAGGTCTTCCCGATCTTCGAAGCGATCGCGGCCATCGAAGGGGGTGTAGCGTGACCCGGAAGATTCCCGGCGCGCTGTGCAACCGCTGCGCCCACATGGAGCGCCGCGAGGTGGTCGAGACGGTGGAGCGGTTCGATATCGCGCACCCGAAGCGGACGGTGAAGGTGAAGGTGAGCCGCGGGGTGCTGCCGATCTGCCGCGCCCGGAACGACCGCGTGTGCCTGTTCGGGTTCTCCATCGAGGCTTTGCGGGCGATGAAGGATCGCCGAGGGTGGGTACGGCGCGGCCGGCCGAAGGGCTCGACCTCGGTTCTCGCGTACTGCCGTGCGTTCGTGCCGTCGCCCGATGCGTACCCGATGGTTGTCGTGCCGATGACGCGGCGCGGAGAGATGCGGCTGGAGGCGTTCGCGTGACACGGGATTGTCACTGGCAGCAAGGAGATAGGCGCTGCATCCATCCCGATACAGTCGGTTGGCACACCTGCACGTTTACGCTCCAAGCGGCGTGCGATCACTATCAGCCGGCGCTCAGTTGGAAAACCCATACGTCTGCAAGAGATAGCGCCGCAACCGAGGATAAGGCGCAGCGGAGGTTGTGCTGATGAAATCCGGTGTCGTTCTAGGTCATTTGAAGTATGAGGTCAACGAAGGCGTTATACTTAGGACAGCCGAAGCGTTCGGCATTAATAACGTATTCCTAGTCGGTGGTATTGACAAGTCCGGGGCCCAAGGCGCTGATAAACACCTTTTGTACCATCGTTTTGACACTTACAAAGAGGTGTGTGAGTTCCTTGTTGATAACGGATTTAATCTAGTTGTTATCGAGAACAACGATTATGCTCGCAACGTTGGCGCGATGAAGTATCCTATAAACCCAGTTTTTATCACCGGCCATGAAAATACGGGCATTCCACGAGAGTTCGTCGAGTACGCAAAAGCGTTTGTGAGAATCCCACAATCATCCGCCTGCTACGTGCGGTGTCTCAATACGTCGGTTGCGATGGGTATTGTGCTTCAAGATTTTCACGCTTCGCTGCGGAGGTTGTGCTGATGGCCCAGACGAAGCATGGGTTTCAGACGGCCCTCGAATGGCGCGGGGATGCGCCGCTTGAAGAGAAGATCGAGTTCGTGATGCGGCAGAACGCCCACATCCTGCGCGAGTTGCAGACGATGAAGGCTCTGATCCGCATGGAGATCAGCGATGGCCGATGAGAGGAGATGGTCGTGTCTGCAATAGCCACCTTTTACGCTTCGGTGTACTGTAACCTCCGGGCGAAGGCGGCAGCTGGGAAGCTCGACGACCGTGAGAAGACAGTCTTCCCGTTCATTGAGCGCGTATGCCAAGGCGAGCGGTTCCCCATACCTGATGATGTCTTTCGGTATGTTCAGGAGCAATATGAAGAGCCGTTAGTCGAACGTGAGAGACACGACTTCGAGAAGAACGGTCTCGCGAAACTTCGCACGAAGATCAGCGGGATAACCGGCGAAGGGCTCAACGACATCTCGGATGAGCGATACCAGAAAGAGATGGCCGCGCTCAAGGCGGAGTCGGACGAACGGGAAGAGCGGCGCAAGCAAATCAAACTGGCCGCGAACCTACCAGTGATCAGCGTTACCGGCGCCCGGCTCCGCGAGATGACAGCGACGGCCCTCGAGTGCATGATGGCGGCGAACGAGCCCCCCGAGCTCTTCGTGCGATCTGGCGATATTGTCAGGATCGACCGCACCGAGGAAGGGTTGCCCATCGTGCGCATCATGACCGAGTCGGCAGTCCGCGGTGTGTTGGACCGCTGCGCGAACTGGGTCGAGGTTCGCATGGTTGGCTCGAACGGTAAGTCGGCCCCGAAAGAACTGGTGACGATGCCGCCGCTCGCGGTCGTGCGGGACTTGATCGCCCTCGGCACATGGTCGCTGCCGACGCTCGCGGGTATTATCGAGACACCGACGATCCGCGAGGTGGATCGGAAGATCACGCCGGTCGGGTACGATCCGGAATCGAAGTTCTACTATGCACCCGAGCCGGCCTTCGCCGTGGCGCCCGTGCCGGACGCCCCGAGTGTCGCGGACCTCCGCGAGGCCGTGGCCCTGCTGCACGAGATCATCGAGGACTTTCCGTTCGCTGATGATGCCGGCAGGGCGAACACGCTCGCCGCGATGATCACGGCGATCATTCGTCCGCTTATCAAAGGGCCGGTGCCGATGATCCTTTTCGACAAGCCGCAGGCGGGCACCGGCGCGTCGCTGCTCGCTGAAGTGATCTCGATCGTCGCCACGGGCCGACCGGCTGCGATGATCTCCTCGCCGAAGGATGACGAGGAGTGGAACAAGCGCATCATCAGTATGCTCGTCGCCGGTCGCCTCGTGGTGACGGTGGATAATGTCGAGGGGAAGTTGTACGCCCCGGCGCTCGCGTCGCTCCTGACGGCGACGTTCTACCAGGGCAGGATCCTCGGGCAGTCCCGCGAGGTGACGCTGCCGCACCATTCGGTGTGGCTCGTGACGGGCAACAACATCCAGCTCGGCGGCGACCTACCGCGGCGGTGCTACTGGGTACGGATGGATGCGAAGATGGCCCGCCCCTGGCAGCGTGAGAACTTCAAGCACCCCGATCTCCGCGAGTGGGTCCGTGCCGAACGCGGGCGGATCGTCGCCGCGGTCCTGACCATCGTGAAGTCATGGATGCTGGCCGGGCGGCCGAAAGCGAAGAAAGAGCCGCTGGTCGGCAGTTTCGAGGAGTGGGCGAAGATGCTCGCGGGCATCCTCGAGTACGCCCAAGTGCCGGGGTTCCTCGCCAATAGCGAGGAGATGTACGAACAAGGGGATGTCGACACCGAGGCATGGGAGGGGTTTCTGCAAACGTGGTTCGCAAAGTGGCAGGATGCTTCCGTGACGGTGTCGGAGATCACGACGTTTCTGCAACTCTCTGAGAAAGACGCGATGGCCCAGTCATCGATCGGCGACAAGGTCCACGTCAAGCCGTCGGATATGTTCGCGACGCTGCCCGACGATCTGGCGAACGTGAAGATCGGAACGGCATCGTTTCCACGGAAGATGGGGAGGGCCCTCGCGAAGAAGGCCGGGGTCCGGTTCCCGTGTGGCTACATGTTGGTGAAGGGGGAGACCCAGCACCATGCCGTGACGTGGAGGGTTATCGAATATGAGAAGGTTGTCAAAAATGATGGAGGGAATTAAAGTATGGTTGCGTTAAGACAAGTAGACTATGTACAAAACCGGGGAGTTAGGGAGTCTAGGGAGTTACGCTTACCCCAATGTGTGATCCAGACCCTAGGGTATAGAAACTGGCTATGGGGGAAAATGGACTCACCGAACTCCCATAACTCCCTGCACCCAAATCTGATGAACAACGGTGGAGGCGTCTGATGTCCCGGCCATCCCCCGAACGCATCGAGGCCATCCGCCGCCGGCGACAGATCCTCCTGAACCACATCGCGGAGAACGCGAAGGGTGGCCGGGCCGCGTTCTACAAAACGAAGCACCTCGCCAAAGACGCCGGGCTCAGTTCCGTCGAGGTCGGCCACTATCTCACCGATCTCTCGCGAGGGTGCGCCGAGTACGACGTCGAACTCTGGAGCCGCGGCACGCACGTCTGGCGCGTCGCACCACGGGAGGCGTCACCATGATCTGGCGCTGCCGGGACTGTGGCCACGCGAACCCCGTCCACATCTCGTCACAACAGGCCGTGAAGTGCGGCGGGTGCGGCCGCATCATCTGCGACGCCAACCCGCGGGGCTGGTACGCGGTGAAGGTCGGGCGCTACACCGTGCGGGAGGCGGCATCGTGACCTCCCCCGCCACTATCCTCGCGGACCTCCGGGCCATCCGCACGCGCCTCGCCAACCACGAGGTCGATCTCGTCCTGGCCGGCAAAGGCCACGCGCTGCCCGAACCGCAGGCCCGGCGCATCCACGCGGCCCACGGCGATATCGCGAAGGCCAGCGACGCCATCACGCTCGCGATCCTCGAACTGGAGGGCGTGCGGCCATGAACAAGAAAAACCAGCGCCGCCTCTGCCAGTTCCGCACGGCGCTCGAAGAAGACCCAGAACAAGCCGCGAAAACTGCCGCGATGAAGGCCGCCTGCCTCCGGCACCACAACTACATGCTCTGGAGAGACGCCCGCAACGCCGCTGAAAAAATGACCCGGCTCCACCCGCCGTACATCTACGAGGCGTTCAAATGCCCGGTCTGCGGTTGGTGGCACGTCGGCCGGCCGAACAAACAGCAGCAGGTCAACGCCGTCAAGTGGATGGCGTTCGTCGAACGGCAGGGGGCCACGCCATGAAGATCCCCACCGCCGCCATCCTCTCCTTCGCCGTCTGCATCGCCGTGCTCGCCATCGCAGCGCCGCACCTCGAAGAACAGATGCAGATCGACCTCGAACGGGCCGAGGAGTTCTGCCAGGGCGGGTTCTGCGACTTCGAGGCCCCACCACCGATGCACTGGGAGAACCTTCTCCTCCTCATGGGCATCACCGGCGCAGCCGCGACGGTCATCACCCTGATCGTCGGCATGGAGCCCGACCACCACCCGCGGACGCCGAAAGGGGGCGACCTATGACCGCCGCCCCACCCTGCCGCTGGTGCGACCTCCCGATGGAAATCCAGTGGCCGACCTGGTGCTGCCCGCAGTGCGGCCGCAGGATCGGCATGTACAAACGCCGCGTGATCTTCGACGGCGACAAGCACCTCCGGCCGCAGGGGGCCGAAGCGTGATCCCCCTCCCGCCCATCATACCCGGGACCTGCATGGCCTGTGGCACGCCGATCCCCGCCGACCGCCAGCTCTGCTCCGCCTGTCTCGCGAATCTCCCGCCGGCATGGTTCGATCCCTACAGTACGCAGCTCCCGGAGATTCCATGACCCCGACGCTCGTCGAATGGATCAACAGGATCTATCTGGACGCCATGTGGTTCGTCAAGTTCCGCGCCAACGATCTCGCGTGGGCCATCCACGACCGGCGCAACCCACCCATACGGTGCCCGCATTGCGGGAGGCTGATCCCATGACCCCTATCGACCGCGAGATGCTGCTCACCCTCGTCGTCGGGTTTGCGTTCTGCGCCGTCGTGATCGTGGCGGTGCTGCCATGAGCCACGTCCTCGACCAAATCTGGTGGTCGTTCCAGTACCACGCCGGCGTGCCGATCTGCCCTGACTGCGGGGCGCCCGTGTGGGAATGCGGCCCGGCGAGCGACCGCATCACGCACTGGCGATGCCGGGGCTGCGGCAAGGACATGCCGCCGGGGTGGTCGGTATGAGCTCTATCATCGCCCTCGACGGCACGGTGCTCGACCCCGCCCGCATCCACCGCGCGTATGCTGACGGCCGCTGGTATGCCGCGAACATACGGGCGAAGCATCTCGAGCAGGCGATCCGCACGCTCACGTCGCTCAGGCTCGACGCCTACCAGGAGATGGCCGATCGCGAGCGCGAGATGTTCGGGGGGGGATCGCCCTGACCACCAGTATGCCACCAGGCGAAGCCTGTGCGATTCTGGTGCACTCAGGTCGTGCAGATGCACCTCGACATCGATCATGCACCACAAACGCACCGGGGGCGTTCTAGTGCGGCTCGTCCTCGACCTCGCCGTGCAGCCGGCACTCTTCGCCGCCGGCCTCTGGTGTATCGCCATCGGCCTCCTCTGCATGGTCCTCGGCCCGCCGCTCGCGCTGCCGCCCGATCTCACGGGGTCCTACTGTGTCGGCGCGATACCCGGCGCGTGGCTCGACTGGCACGAGTACGCGCTCCGGGTCTCGCTCGTGCCGATCGGCGCGATGCTCGCGCTGCTGGCACGGGCCGTCGGCTGTCGGGAGCACATTGCCGGCAGGCACCTCCGGGCCCTCGCGACGATGCCGCCGCACCAGGCGGGCATCACCCTCGAACCGTGGAACGAACGGGCGAGCCTGTGGATAGTGCGGCCGGTGCCGGAGGGCGCGGTATGAAAGTAATAACCTTGTGCGGATCAACGAGGTTTAAGGCGGCATATTTACAAGCGCAGCAAGATTTAACGCTGAAAGGGAATATCGTTATCTCCGTCGGCCTATTCGGTCACGCCGATTGCATCGACCTCACGCCGGAAACGAAAGCGATGTTGGACGAGATGCATTTACGAAAAATCGACATGGCCGATGAGATTTTCGTGATCAACCCTCGCGGCTATGTCGGGGAGAGCACGAAGCGGGAGATCGCGTATGCCAAAGGACATGGCAAGGCGGTGCGGTATCTCGAGGTGACCACATCATGATCTGGATCTGCCGCGAGTGCGGCCACCGCAACCCATTCGCCGCTGCGAACGCGAACCGGGCCGTCCGGTGCCAGGGATGCAACCGCACCATCTGCGAGCCCGTCGAGCCGCGGGGCTGCATCGTCAAGGTCGGCCGGTACACCGTGCGGGAGGCGGCATCGTGACCACCCCCTCCGCCATCCTCGCGGACCTCCGCCAGATCCGCACCCGCCTCGACAACCACGAGGTCGATCTCGTCAAGGCCGGCGAAACAAACGCCCTGCCAGACGGCCAGTTCGTGCGCCTGAAGCAGGCCCACGCCGACGTCGCCCGGGCCAGCGATGCGATCACGCTCGCCATACTCGAGCTGGAGGGCGTGCGATGACTCCCAACGAGATCACGATCCTCTCGATCGTCGCTATGGGCTGCATACTCATCGCCGCCTTCGGGTATGCAGCAGGGTATCTCGCCGGCAACAGCGACGGCATCCAGGCAAAACAAAACGAACGGCCCGAATGGATCGACGACGGCTGTAAGTACAAATGCTGGAACGAATCGATATCCTGCGAAACGCTGCACGACGTATGCGATCCGTACTTCGATCCGCGGTTCTGCACGAGGTGTGCGCCGTGACAGCCTTCGTCGAAGATCGCAGCATAACGCTGCCGGCATTCCTCATCACGGTCTGCGGCATCGTGACGGTCGTATGGTCGCAACTCACCCGCGACGCCTTTTACGCCGCACCGTGGGACGCCGACACGCTGTACAACGTCGTTACACCAAATGGCATGGCTGCAATGGGGATTCTGGCAATCGCTGCGGGGTTTACGCTCATCGCTATTGATAGCGCGATTTGCCGTCAGAAAGGGGGCGATCTCTGATGTCCTGGGAATCCCAGTACAACGGCCGCCTCGTCTGCTGCCTGCGGCACCGGAAGCACGCGACGAAAGAACAGGCCGGCATCGCCATGAAACGCCTTCAGCAGAAGCGGCCCGCCGACGAGTTCAGCATCTGGCATTGTTTCATCTGCGGCCGCTACCACGTCGGCAGACTGCATAAGGCAGAACGGGCGAACCGCGATGCGTGGGTCGCGTGGGTCGCGAAGCAGCAGGGGGCCACGGCATGACCGACGACGAACACCCTTCGGCACGAGAGGTCTTGGGCGCGAGTATGTTCGCCGCGGGAATCTACACGCTCGTCTTCACCGGGATCCTTCGCCTTGCAGAGCTAGTCACGAACACATCGTTCTTCGAGTGGGGTAGCGACGTGTACGGCGTTCTCTCGTTGATAGTCTTCACGACTATCATGGTGGCATTCTTTGCCTCCAACGGATTCAAAAACAGAACCATCCCGCCGCTCTATTGGCGAGCGGTCTTCTTCTGGAGGTATCGATGACCTGCTTCGGCTGCAAGCACCGCCTGCCCTGGCTCCGCTGCTGGCTGCACGAACGGCCGCGGTGGATCCATCTCGTCGTCCGGCCGTTCGGCTGCCTCGACTGGAGGGGGCAGCCATGATCTCCGAGGTCGGCGTGCTCTGGCTCGTCCTCGCCATCATCCTCGCGCTGCTGGCACTCGGGCCGGTCATCACCTTCTTCAAGTCGTGGAAGGCCGTGCTCGACGCCGCGGAGGTGCATCACCAGTGACCATCCACGATGCACCACAA
>Ga0265297_10006791_pt1 | contig 16313 bp, 14 predicted proteins | sample Munlanlwell13791_FD_192502 | JGI IMG/M metagenome (GOLD analysis project Ga0265297, IMG submission 192502) | Leachate microbial communities from a municipal landfill in Southern Ontario, Canada - Leachate well 137-91 | ecosystem: Engineered > Solid waste > Landfill > Unclassified | place... | reverse complement strand
AATTCATCTTTCATTTCGTGATCATCATTCATACAGCAGAAAGGATCTGTTGCGCATAAAATCGGCATTTGACTTGATTGACCATTCAGCCAAACTCATCCTGACCACACAAAAAGATGCCATACGGCTGAGAAAATTAATGCAGGATACGCAACTGGAAAGTCTTCCGTTTTATCTTATACCCATACATGTGGAGTTTTTAAACAATCAAAGTGAACAATTTATCAAAACCCTGATTTCTTATGTTGGAAAAAATTAAAGAAAGTGCCGCAAGCATCCGATCCAAAACTAATTTTATGCCCGATTTCGGGATCATTCTGGGCACCGGGTTGGGAGGACTTGTAAAGGAAATGCAGATTGAACTTAGCATCCCTTACACCGAAATACCGAATTTCCCTGTTTCCACTGTGGAAAGCCATGCCGGCAGGCTTGTTTTTGGTTTTTTGGGAGGCAAAAAAATAGTGGTTATGCAAGGACGTTTCCATTATTATGAAGGCTATTCCTTTCAGGAGATCACTTTTCCCATCCGTGTATTAAAATTGCTGGGTATTAAAAAACTCTTTGTTTCCAATGCCTGCGGTTCTGTCAATCCCTTGATGAAAACAGGCGAATTGATGATCATCAGCGATCACATCAACCTTCTTGGAGGCAATCCTTTGCGCGGAAGAAATCTGGATGAATTCGGGCCACGCTTTCCCGACATGAGTGAACCCTATTCCCGGGAAATGATTAAAATAGCCAAGGAAATTGCATCGGCACACAACATTAAAATCCACTCAGGAGTGTATGCCAGTGTGCAGGGCCCCAATCTCGAAACACAAGCCGAATACCACTACCTTCGTACCATTGGTGCTGATGTGGTAGGTATGTCCACCATACCGGAAATTCTGGTAGCCCGCCACATGGGAATCCCCTGTTTTGCCATCAGTGTCATTACCGATGAAGGTTTCCATGAGGTTTTGGAACCTGTAACTCTGGAAGATGTTCTCAGAGCTGCAGGTAAAGCAGAACCGGATATGACGCTCATCATGAAAGAACTAATTTCGTCTATTGATCGTTATTAGAACATGAAGTTGTTTTACTGCATACTGATTTTCCTTGCGTTGTTCGCCCATACGAGCTTTGCTCAAAAAGATACGGCAAAAGTAAAAATCAAAACCTCTTACTCAACCTTTGATCTGATGGGGAAGGATATAAACAGCATGAAAGAGGCGGACACCTCCGTGTATTGTTTTCATGAGTTTGATGCGGCTATCGGTCTTCATGTTTTTGGCATAAACACCGGGATTATCGGATCGCCTTTTTTGGATCTGAACAACTTCAGAACAACAAAAAGTGCTTTTGAAACCGGTATTTACAACTTTGATTTGTATTCAATCACACACGATTCCCTTCGTTTTTATAATACGCATACTCCTTTTACGGATCTCTACTATGTGCAGGGGGGTCAGGACCTTCAGATTTTACGGGCTATTCATTCCCGCAACATCAGACCGAACTGGAATATGACTGCCGATTTTAAAACAAGCGGTTCGGCAGCTTACTTTCTCAATCAAAAAACCAAGGTGAACAACCTGCAACTGACCACCAATTACCTCTCATCGGACAGCATTTATCGCCTGTATGCAGCCTATTTTACCGACAAATTCAACGAGCAGGTGAACGGGGGCATGGCCGATTCTCTTTTCTTTCAATACAGAAACAGCGAAAGGGCGGGTTTGGATGTGTGCCTCAATGAAGCAAAACAAGTGTATTTCAGCAGGAATATCCTTGCGAGGCAATATTTACAATTAGGCAGGAAAAGTGATTCCTTAAGTTCCTCCAAAAAAGGAAATATTTACCTGATGCATCAGCTGAAACTAAGTTTTCAGAAATATGCCTATACCGACAATAGCCCGAATTTGGATTATTATAAATCCGTATTTCTCGACAGTGCTAAGACACAGGACACTTTTGGTGCTCGATTCGTGACCAATGATTTCATGCTGATGAACTATCCTGCAGAGTGTAAAAGCACCAGCTTCAGGTTCGGTTTTTCGCACATGGGAGCCAAGATAACGCAGAACGATCACGATTCCTTGTTATCTTCCTTTTCGGCAAATGCCCTAATCAAAAACCGTATTGGCCCGATAAACAATCTTCTTTTTGCAAAATATGTTCTTTCGGGTGCCAATCAGGGCGATTACCAAGCCAGCGATATTTTGGCTTACCGCTTCAATTCGTATAACCGGCTTGCGCTATCGGTGGATTTCCGTAAAACGGCAGCTCCTTATTTTTACCAGTATGCGGCTACCAATCATCTGACATGGAGAAATGATTTTGATGCCGAAAAGCGCACCGAACTAAGTCTTTTATTTGACCAGGAAAAGTATCATTTTCATTTGTGCCTGAAATATGCCTCAATCGAAAACATGGTGTATATTGACCGGAATATCCTGCCGGTGCAATACAGTGACCCGCTTCGTTTCTGGGGAGCTGAGCTTTCAAAGAACACCAAAATATGGCGCTTTCGTTTTGACAATCATTTGTTGGTGCAGTTCACGCCCGGAACGGATGTCCTCCGCTTACCCCTGTGGAGATGGAACAGCCTGTTCTATTACAGTGGCAATATTGCCAAAGACGTGTTGCATATTAATCTTGGATTTGCATTACGCGTATCGGCAAGCGGCAAGGGCTACGCTTATTATGCGCCATTCAATCTTTTTTACCTGCATGACGATAACATACAGCAGCTATATCCCGTGGCCGACCTCTTTTTAAATGCCGCTCTGAAAAGTGTCACCTTTTTTGTGAAATATGAACATGTCAACCAGGGATTTCTCTTTGACGAGCAATTTGTTTTTTCAAATTACCCCATTTATCCCCGCACCTTCACTTTTGGGGTATCGTGGTTGTTTTTTGATTAGAACTGCCAATACAGGAGGAAGAATTAACCAAGGATTGATGTAAGATGAATCCTTTACTTTTAATTTCAGGGAGCAATTTTTTGTTTTGTACTTTCTCCAGCTTTAATGACTAAGCTTTCGTACTAATCCCTAAGAGGGTTTTTCATTTATATTTGTTTACTAAAACTACGTATTATCCCCTCTTTACGAAGTAGAGAGGGGTGCAGGGGTGAGTCATTTGGCCCGCCTTTCCGACTTCCCAACGCTGCTGCGTCTCCGGATTATTAATACGTTCACCCTTAAAACCTTTGTAAGAGCGACTTCACTGAAACTTTTGTACTACTCTCAGGCAGCAGCGTGGCATTGAAGAATTACGCCTGCTTTTCTTTCTGAGGATTTGAGCGGTGGGCTTTGCAGTAAGAAATGCACGAACGAGGAACTACAAAACTCAGAATATTTGTAATACCTTCAACCTCCGAGTGGCTTGCGTTTCGTGGACAATCCGAAGATTAGAAAAGCCAGTAATTATTCAAAGCCTTGAATTTTTGTTTCTTTTTGTTCAAGCAAAAAGAAAAATAAGCCCGCCCGGCTTAAGGGCCTTTTGTTGTTATTTTTTCTTTCCCTTAGATCTGAATCCTAAGCTTTCGTTCTTTTCCCTAAGCAGGTTTTTCATTTATATTTGTTTACTAAAACTACGTATTATCCCCTCTTTACGAAGTAGAGAGGGGTGCAAGGGTGAGTCATTTGGCCCGCCTTTCCGACTTCCCCACGCTGCTGCGTCTCCGGATTTTTAATACATTCACCCTTAAAACCTTCAGGAGTAGTCGTGACACAACTAAATGCACTCACTACTTCGGTATAAGTGAATAAATATTTCTTCCTGATATCCTTCATCTTTTTATACATTTGTAAGAGTATTAAACAGGCTGGATTTATTATATTTAAAAATTGCCAATATGCTTAAAAACAAACTGCTTACTGTAATCCTGTTGCTAATGATATTTTCTTCGGCACAGGCAAAAAATGGTGACGAAGAAGGTTCTATCTATATGGGCTATAATTTCGGGAAGTTTAGTCCCGGACTTGGAAATGTGCTTTCGACCGTGTATTTGTACAACCAACGGTACGGAGCCGACTTTAAGTATTACGGCTTATTGAATGGTCCTGTGTTTGGGGTAAGAGGTTATCAGAATCTTCTGGAATTTCGGTTCGAATGGATTTTCAGGCACGGCAAAACGGAATCCACTTTCATTGAACCCACATCCGGTACGGAGTGGAAATTGGGCATTAAAACCCGCTACAATACATGGCTTTTAGGAATGGGATTTCACTTCGGAGACATTTCCATTGGTGCCGGGGTAGATATCGGCAAATTCAAGCTTTTTACGAAAAGGACGCCAATAGACGATTACGAGGAGGAAAACTGGGAACAGGAAACCAATCTGTATGGTAAAAAAGTGGTTCTGATGGATGCCAATCTTTACGATATTGTTGGTGGTTGGATTTTTTACTTCGAATATGTTCCCGGCCGCTTCGGAATAAGGGCTTACCTGTCGCAGCCCATGACACCTGTGGAATACGGATCATACAGCACCATACTGACCTATTATAATTTCATGCCCACCAATTTCGGAATTACCTTACTGGTCAATTTAATTACAGATTAATGATGAAAAAGATTATACTTATCACTCTCCTGCTTCCTGTTATGCTGTTTAAAGGATACGGACAGGAAAGTATCGGATTCACTATACAGGTCAATCCTACCTTAAATTCGTACAAATTTGTTTCGGATGAAAGTCATTTCAAACCCAATATCGGGTTTAGCTCTGCCATGTATCTGATGAGTTTTTTGTATCTTGAATTGGGTTACAGCAGATATAGTTCTCATCTTTCCAGCCCCAACAGTACTAACTCTGAAAAATGCACAGACCTCACCTTCTCGAATTACATTTCGCATGTAGGGGTAAATATCGGCAATGAAATATGTTTTTCGCCCTATATCGTTTGGGGAATGACTGATATTCTGGAGGACAGATACACGCTTTATTTCGACAAGTATAAATCGTTCAAGGGATCGTGGAAAGGGCGGTGTTTGACTTACGGATTCGGAGCAAAAGTGAACATTTTTTCATTTGAGCCCTACTTCTTTTCAATAGGTTTTTCAAAAATGTATCCGTGGACATCTTTGGCTCTGGATATGTTCGACCCAAGCCGCATGCATGAGGACGAAGGGAGCGTACTCGCTTATAAAGCGGCATCGAAACAACTATGTTTTGAATTAGGGCTGGGTTTGTTTTTTGGCGAACTTGATTAAAAAATAAGACTTATGAAAATACTTAAATCTGCAATCCTGCTAAGTTTACCGATAGTTTTTACCTGGTGCCTTTCATCATGCGCAAGAGAGGAGTATGCCGAAAAACGAAGCGGTCCGTGGAAGGTAACCAAAGTGGAGCAGGCGTTTTATGCCACCTCAGATACCACCGAAGCCGATTCGATAGTGGTTTACGAAAGTGATACCTTAGGATCTTTTAACTTTTACAATACCCATCCTTACGGAAATGTCTATATCCTGATCAACTATCCTTCCTGCTTCCTCGGAAGGGATTTTGATGCTGAGTATGAAGTGCATCCGAACAATCGTGAAATTCTGACGTTTTTTGCCGGATATACCAACGATTCCTATATCAATTTCTCAGTGAAAGGGGAAAACAATAAGAAGCAGGTATGGACTACGATTGGCGAATATAAAGATGGGCTTGTGCGGGAAAGCATTTGGGTAAAAAAAATATCGAACATATATTAAATGAGCCATTTTAAGCAGAATAATGGACGCAGGGAGCTTGGTTGCTCAGAGAAGAAATAAGTAAGAATGATCTTACCACAAGCGGGGAAGTTTGCGGGAGCGGGGGGTAAAGTTATTTCTGTTAACTCCTGCCTACGTTATCTAAAAATACCGCAAAAGCCTTGTAAAAAGTATATTTCAGTATTGTAATTTCGACTGGTGAATAGACTTTTAGTGCATCATTCCAGTTAAACCAGAAATATTTATCGGTATCTATAATCTTGCCACGGTAATAATAAACAATATTGAAACTAAAAGCAGAAATGTCCATGGTGGCTAACATCTTTTCAGGATAATAACTCCATCTAAAAGCCACAGAATAATAATTTGCTCGTTCACCCCAATCCCATTTCTTTTCTGACTCAAAAGATTCAATAGATTCCCCGGTATCTTTTATTATTAGTTCTAGATAGATAAAATCTTCAAAGGCATAGGTTGTATCTAACTTATATGTTTTATATACATGGTATGATATCTGAGTGTCAGAGGATAATTGGAATGCTGAAATTACCATTTTACGATTTATATCATACCGAAAAGTGGAACCTAAGTATTCATCAACCCGGAAACTGAATGATGCAAGAAAATCCGATTTTGTTGTTGAATCGAAATTGATCGCATTATAAAAGGCTTTATAGCAACCTGAAAACAGATCGGTGGTTTTCTCTGAGCCAAATAGTTTCTTCAAGTCGGCCATTGAAACAAAATAAAGATTGATGTTAATATAATTATACCAAGAAAATTGTAAAGATAAACCAGTAAATTCGAGACTGAAATCATTATTGTAATCATAGATAATTTTATAACTAACACGATAAGTTGAAAGGATGTCTTTGGGATCAAAGGGAACAATGATATTTGAATCTATGAAGTTTTTCTTTGTAGGATCATTGGGATCTAATATTTCAATCATTTTCTCATAAATACCTATTTTCAAAACTTCCTCTTTTGATAAGAAAGAAGTAAGACTGTCATTCTTGTATGCTTTGATGATACCAACTTTAACAGCATAGTATATCTTAAGATTTAAATCAGTTAATTCGTTCTTGCTAAATACACTTTTTAGATCTAATTTAAAGCTAGAATACAAAGGTTCTACATTTGATCCAAACACTTGATTATTAAAGTGTGGTAAAAGCAGGTATATTTGTATTAAAATGATTATCCGAAAGAATATTGTTTTCATAGATCGTAATTTATATTGACAGTTTATATTTGAAAACGCTTTTTTGTAGTGTCCAAAACTTATTTATTGTCCAAATTAATATTCCCCAACAAATCTACAATTTATATATATAACATTTTCAAAAAAAAAGGCGCGGGTAGAAACCTGCGCCTGACATACCTATTAATTCATTTTTTAGAAACCGTGTCTTGGTGTAGTTTGCAACTACACCATTATATCAGATCAATTTCAATTAATCCCTCCATTTCAGCATAATTTCTTGCGCTACTATATAAATAATCTTCAGGAACACTGACCCAACCTGCTCTTACAGGATTATGATGTATATAAGTAATTCTGCTATCAATTAAATCGTTTGAATCTAATTCTACTGCATGATTTTCGTGTGTCCAGAATTGTAAGCTCTCGACCCGCTTATTAAACTTTGCTTGATATTCAAATATCATTTTCAACCATACTTTTCGACTTTCTTTTTCATCATTTAATATTGCTTTCAATATTTGTTTTGAGGTATATTTCTTAAAATCACGTACCAAAGCTGATAATTCACCGGATTCTGATTGCATGATTACATGAATATGATTGCTCATGATAACATAAGCATATAGCTTTAATCCTTTATTTCGTCTGATATAATCAAAACTTTCGATAATGATATCTCTGTATTCTTTTCTGGTAAACACATCTGCCCAGCCGACCACCTGAAAAGTTAAAAAATACAATGATTTTTGATCATTTATTTGATATGCTGTTCCCATGCTGTTTGTGAATTGTTTTTCAAATATATTGTTTTTTAATAATACGATATTGGGGTGTAGTTACAAACTACACCCAGACGAGGGAATTATCGTATACGGAAGGAGCACTTTGTACTTTTAGTGAGGGATTCTCCGTACACGGAGTGGTCAACCGCAAATTAAATATTGAAGGTGTAGTTATAAACTACACCTAGTTAGGGGTAAAATGGAGATATGCAGGAGGTAAATGGGGGAATTGGGAGATGGGTTAATGAAAAACACTTTGTTTCGAGCGTCATCATGAGCGATCCGCCTAGGCGGAGAAGTGTAGCGTGATGATCCCCCCGCAAATGCAGAGGAAGTAAATGGCTGTGGGCTTTGATTTATTTGAACCCACAGTGACACTTCATTTAACACTTGCGAAAACGGGGAGTGTCGTTTTTTTGTTAAGTTCTCATTATTAATACTCCTGAAACTCCATGAGAAATTAGAAAAGCAGAACATACATAAAATAACCAATTCTCTCCAACTGCTTGTCCGTTAATTATTAAATCAGAAAAATAAAAGGTGGCGACACTTGCTAATAAAGTTATCGCTGCTGTGTAGTTTCCTATTTTATTGAACAATTGACTCTCACGTTCATCAAGCTTTTTCTTTTTTGCTATAAACGGATGAATTGCCAATAGAGCAATAGTTGACATTCCTTTTTGCCCGAAAATTATAACGGCTACCAGAAGGATAATCCCAACTGTTAGTTCTAAAACAAATCTCTTATTCATGATTGATCCTCCTTTATTAAATAAAAAATATTTTCAACATTACATTCAAAAAAATCTGCCATTAATAATGCTAACTTTACAGATGGATTGAACTTGCCATTTTCAATCGCATTGATTGTTTGACGAGATACATCCATTTTCTTTGCCAGTTCATCTTGCGTTATTTGATTTTTATTAAAACGCATTATTTTCAAATCATTCGATAATTCCATATTCATAGAATATTAATAACGACACAAATGTATATAATAATTTACATAATGTAAAGTATTGTTTACATTAATTATTTTTTTAATCATGATCATCCTAAAATCCTTTAATCCTGTTCAGGCAATTATTTGCGGCAATGATGGAAAGGAACAAGCCGGGAAGAACTCGCCAGTTTGGAGGACTTTAGCTATTTCGCATTCCGTCCGCCTGAGGCGGATTCGCATTCCGCATTCCGCATTTCGTGGAGAGTGTCCATTGCGGGGGGATTGCCACACTTCGCTTCGTTTGCAATGACGGGAAGGGCGGAAGAAGCACTCGTTGCAAACGAGCGCTAACGGCATTACAAACTAGTGCTAAAGGAAGCAAATTTAATTTTCTTCAAACCATCCCTGCACCATCTTGCGTTCAAAATCCCAATTGCTTTTGTGGTAAAACTCATTGCTGATCTTATCATACTCATAATCTGCTGCCCATTCTTTGTGATTTCGGGCAAGGGCTTCTATGGCATCGCATATAAAACGGATTTCGTCATCGGTCATCAGGGGGTGTACCGACATGCGTATCATTCCGGGTTTTGCCGAAAGGTCTCCGAACAAAATCTGCTGTTGTATTTTGTCAGACAGTTCTTTGGTCAGCTCAAAAAGATAATGTCCGTAAGTGCCTGCACAAACACATCCCCCGCGGGTCTGAATCCCGTAGCGGTCGTTCAGCAGCTTTACACCCAGGTTGTAATGCAGGTCGTCTATATAAAACGAAATAATACCCAGACGATTGCGGTGTTTTCCCGCCAAAATATGCAGCTTGCCGATCTTTTCAAGCCTGTCGAAAACAATCTTCAGCATTTCCTCTTCTCTTAAACGCATGTTGCCCGTGCCCATTTCTTCTTTCAGCAAAACGGCAAAGGCAGCCTTAATGGTTTGCAGAAAAGAAGGGGTGCCTCCGTCTTCACGCATTTCGATATCGTCAAAATAAAAGCGGTCGCCCCAGGCATCGGTCCACGTAACGGTACCACCTCCGGGATGGTCGGGGATGCGGTTTTCATACAGGGCTTTGTTGAAAATAAGAATCCCTGCCGAGCCGGGTCCCCCCAGAAATTTGTGAGGCGAAAAGTAAATGGCATCATAGCTTTCCATAGGATCATCCGTATGCATAAGGATGTCAACGTAAGGAGCGCTGCAGGCATAATCCACAAAAACATAACCACCGGCTTCGTGCATCAGTTTGGCGATTTCGCGGCAGCAAGGTTCGAGCCCTGTAACATTCGAACAGGCAGTGATGGCTGCGTATTTCTTCTTTTTATGCCGGTATTGTTCAAGGAGCTGCCGGAATGCCTCCTTGCAAACAAGCCCCTCCTCACTTGGCGGAATCACCACCACCTCGGCAATGGTTTCCTGCCACGAAGTGTGGTTGGAATGATGCTCCATGTGGGTCACAAAAACCACAGGACGTTCTTCTTCGGGTATCCGGCAAAAAGCCGACAGCTTGTCGGACAATCGCAGGTTGAGTATGCGCTGAAACTTGTTGACCACACCGGTCATGCCCGCTCCCTCAGCGATAATGATGTCGTCAGCACCGGCATGCACATGCCGTTTAATGATCTTCCGTGCCTCACGGTACGCCAGGGTCATCAGTGTGCCTGTAGTGGATGTTTCGGTATGTGTGTTTGCCACATAAGGACCCAGTTCTTCGCAGATCTTTTGTTCAATGGGCTTGTATAAGCGTCCGCTTGCCGTCCAGTCGGCATACACCAGCTTTTTGCGGCCATAGGGCGTTTCGAACATGGTGTCGTACCCGATTACCTGCTCACGGAACCTGGCAAAGTATTGTTCAAGATTTGATGTCATTTCCTTTATTAAGCGATTTTTCGATGCGGCAAATATAGCAAGACGGATGCATTTGCACAGGTTTGTTTCTCTTCCAAGTTTTAATTTCATTTCTTTTTTGGGGGCAAAAAAGAAACGAAACAAAGAAAAAGCTCTTGCCGGAAAGATGCTCCCACCCTGTTAGGAACAAATGCGGAAAATTCTGTCAAAAGGGGTGATCTTTGCCATTGTCCTTATTCATTTCCTGATATTCCCGACTTTATAACTAACGTCCTTCTTCCATCAGATTTCTTCATGGCAAACATCAAATGCGAAGCACTTTTGACGAATTTTCACGCATTTGTTCCTAACCCCACCATTTGCCCGCCTTTCCTCCGCTCAGGCGGAAGCCCAACGCTGCTCCGTCTCCGGATTATCAATACCTTCACCCTTAAAAATTTTATAAGAGCTTGTTCCCTGATGCTTTCGTAATACTCTCAGGCAGAAGCGCGGCCTTGAAGAATTACGCCTGCTTTTCTTTCTGAGGATTTGTGCGGTTGGCTTTGCAGTAAGAAATGCACGAACGAGGAACTACAAAACTCAGGATATTTGTAATACCCTCAGCTTCCGAGTGGCTTGCGTTTCGTGGACAATCCGAAGATTAGAAAAGCCAGTAATTATTCACAGCCTTGAATTTTTGTTTCTTTTTGTTCAAGCAAAAAGATAAAAGCCCGCTCGCCTTAATGCTTAAACAATCGTTCTTTCTCCTAAGGGCAGTTTTCATTTCGTTTTTGAGGGCAAAAAAGAAACGAAACAAAGAAAAAGCCCTTGCCGGGAAAATGCTCCCACACCCTGTTATGTCAAAATGGGGGATGAAATATCTTCAATATTGCAATCCCTTATGGTACAAGATATTTCTCCCTCATCATGCATATATAGGATTTTACCTATTTTTGCCCTTCAAATAACAAAATCAACTTCATTGCAGTAATTATGCGCATCCCCAAAAACACCGGCATTATCCTGTCTTATCTTTCCGTGATCATCACTTTCCTGATTTTTAATCCTCCCCTTTATGTCATATTCAGCATCCAGCTGCTTGAATTGGTATGCTTGCTCCTGCTGTTAATCTGCTACCATATCAGGAATTATAAAAAACTGCGGGATCATAATCTGTTCGATATTTTTACCTATTCCATGATTTTCCTGTCCTTGCAGTTTGCTTTTTCTTACTTTATATTTACCGAAATTGGTAATGAGCATGATCATTTAAGCCTGGGAGATTATTTCAATATGGTGTTTTTAAAAGATCACTATCTGCACCTGTATTTTATTGTAATAGCCGGAACGTATATATTTGACCTGAGAAGATATACTGATGGTGTCGAAAGGTATTATTTCCTTCAGAACATCTATATTCTTAAAGCCATAGTGATTAATTTCAGCAGCATGGCGGGACTTGTCATGTTGTTTTTGCTTCCTGTTTTACCTGCAATTATTATTGTTAGTGTTGTTGTTTTTATCCGGCTTTTGTTTGAATACGTCTTTCTTAAAAAGTTTTATGATAACCTGTAACAGCATCATCACGGGAACAAAATGATTATACATTTGTTTATTAGTTTAAATTTGATTTATGAAAGATAAAATATGTATTGTCAGCGGAGCCACATCAGGAATCGGAAAAGTTACAGCAACTGCCCTCGCATCTCAGGGCGCCCAAATAATCATGCTTTGCCGAAACAAGGATAAAGGCGAACAGGTAAAAGAGGAGATCATCCATAAAACAGGAAATACTAACATAAGATTTTTCCTCGTGGATTTCAGTTCTCAGAAAGATATTCGTAAAGCAGCGGAAGAAATAAATGCTTCCGTTCCGCATATTGATCTGCTGGTAAACAATGCAGGTGCTTTTTATGACAAAAGAACAGTTACGGAGGATAATCTGGAACTTACCTTTGCCGTAAACCATATAGGCTATTTTCTCCTGACTCAGCTGCTTCTTGATAAAATCAAAAAAGCACCAAAAGCCCGGATTGTCAATGTGGCATCTCAGGCACAAATGATGGGCAGTATCTATTTCGATGATATTAATCTTGAAAAAGGATTCATGCCCATGAAAGCCTATGCTCAATCGAAACTGGCGAACATCATGTTTACTTTTGAATTGGCAGAAAAATTAAAAGATACCGGTATTACGGTAAACTGCCTGCATCCTGGCGTGGTAAATACGGGATTCTCAAAAAACGGGACAAGTCTTTTCACCACATTATTCAATTCGGCCTCCCGCTTTTTTATGACTCCGGAACAAGGAGCGCAAACATCCATCTGGCTGGCCACCTCCCCCGAAGTCGAGGGTATTTCCGGGAAATACTTTGCGCGTAAAAAAGAAATCAGGGCAAAGAAAATTGCTTACGACAAGCAGGCACGTAAACGCCTCTGGGAATTGAGCGAGCAAGTGGCAAAAATTAAATACAATCTATAGATTCATCCAAACAACTTTATACTTAATTTTTTCGTCAGAAAACTGTCAAATTAACTCATTAAAATCTGACGTATGAAAAAATCAGTAACTCTTATTCTTTTCGTTTACCTTTTTTTCACCATTTCCGCTCAGAATAGCGGCTGGAATTGTGGTGATCTGTTGAGCGACATCAGAGACGGAAAAAGCTATCAAACCTTACTTATCGGCAATCAATGCTGGATGGCGGAAAATCTGAATTACGGAACGATGATCAACAGCACCGCAGCAGGATTTCAGATGACTGAAAACAGTGTATTTGAAAAATACTGCTGGAATAATGAAGAAGATTATTGCAACGGAACCAATGGAAAAACAAAGCAAGGAGGCTTTTATGAATGGATGGAAGCCGTGCAAAATTACAACGGTCAACCGACTTTACCGGTTCAGGGAGTTTGTCCTTCCGGCTGGCACATCCCCACCCTTGCAGAATTTGAAACCTTGATCACTGAACTGGGAGGCAGTGCTGTTGCCGGTGGAAAAATGAAAGAAGGAGGAGCATCGGGCTTTAACGGTAAACTGACGGGCTACCGTTGTACCATGTCAGGAACTTTTCGGAAAAGTGCCTTGGGTGTTACCTGGAGCTCTTATTTTTGGGTTTCCGAACAATCCGATGCAGGCAATGCCTATTTCTATGAACTGACAGAGGACAATGCTTCCTTCGCTCAATGTGTCTACTCTCCGTTTTCCAAAGCCATCGGAAACAGCATCAGGTGCATCAAAGATGAAAGCTCATCCAATCAGGAATTAAAACAGGATGGTGCATTTTATCATTACTTACGCCAGGAAAACGAACAAAAAATTGTACTTGAACTTTTCAGTCCCCTTCAGGAAAATGTTGAAATCCGCCTTATTGATCTTCAGGGAAAAGTAATCAATGTGTATCCATTAAAAGTTTTAAGTGGTGACCAGCAAATAGAACTCAGCTGTTATCCTGAATTGAATGGTTTCTATATCGTGCAATATGTCAGCAACTCCTATCTGTTTTCCGCACCCTTTTATATCCGTTAATCCTTCTGTTTCGAAGATTTCAGAATCCATTCACGTGCATTGACAAAGGCTTCCATCCATGGAGTGATTTCATCACCGCTCCTTTCAGCAGGATAATGTGCCCATTGCCAGGGATAAAATGACCGCTCAAGGTGAGGCATAATAGCGAGATGTCTTCCGTCTTCCGAACAAATAGCAGCAGTATTGTAATCGGATCCGTTCGGATTTCCGGGGTATTCGTTATAGGTAAATTTAACAGGAATCATGTACTCACTTTCTTCATAGGGCAGGCTGAATTTTCCCTCCCCGTGGGCAACCCAAATTCCGAGAGAACTACCTGCCAGAGTAGAAAGCATAATCGAATTATTTTCCAGAACATCTACCGCCAGGAAAGCAGATTCGAATTTATGAGACCCGTTCAAATGCATCTCAGGTTTCTTCTTATGCTGCGGATTGATCAGTCCCAGTTCCACCATAACCTGACAACCATTACAAACACCCAGACTTAAGGTATCTTTTCGTGCATAAAAATTATCCAGAGCCATTTTCGCCTTTTCATTAAAGAGAAAAGCACCTGCCCAACCTTTTGCCGAACCCAGTACATCGGAATTGGAAAACCCACCCACAAAAACAATCAGGTTGATCTCTGACAAATCTTCACGCCCGTTTATAAGGTCAGTCATATGAACATCTTTAACGTCAAAACCAGCTAAGTAAAGCATATAGGCCATTTCACGATCACCATTGACCCCTTTTTCCCTGATGATGGCTGCTTTTATTCCTGTTTTTTTCCTTCGATGCAGATCAATCTTATAACTCGATGCCAAACCAGTGAAACGCTCAGGGAACTTGTATTTTAATGTTTGGTTTTTATAATTATTAAAACGATTCAGCGCATGTTCTTCGCCACATTGATGCCGGTCGAACAAGTATGATGTATGGTACCATATATCACGCATTTCATCAATATTTAACTCCATCTGATTTCCCTTGTGGGAAATAACAACCTGATTACCTGCCCTGACCTCCCCGATCATTTTGTAATCAAGATCAAGTCCGGAAAGGATACTCTCGTCTTCTATTTGCAGAATCAATCCCGGATTCTCAGCAAAAAGAAGTTTTACCAAGTCATTTTCTTCCAGGGCGCACAGGTCGATATCCATACCCATCTCTGTTTGCGGGAAACACATCTCAAGCAAGGTAACAATCATGCCTCCGGCAGAGATATCATGTCCTGCCAGAATTTTTCCTTCATCGATCAGCCTTTGAATAATCTCGAATTTTTTAATAAAGGTACAGGTGTTTTTTATTGAAGGCGTGTCGTTCCCGATGGCATTCAAAACTTGTCCAAAACTGCTTCCCCCGAGTTTCTTTTCATCCCCGGAAAAGTCAATATAAACCAATTTGGAAAAAGGAACTTTTTTCAAATCAGGAGAGATCACTTTTTTAAAGTCGCTAACTTCAGCAACAGCAGTAATAATAACCGTTCCCGGTGAAAAGACCTTGTCGCCATCCGGATATTTCTGAACCATTGAAAGTGAGTCTTTCCCTGTTGGAATATTTATTCCCAAATCAATGACAAAATCAGAAACCGCCTTAACCGCATCGAAAAGACGATGATCCTCTCCTTCATTTTTACAAGGCCACATCCAATTGGCACTTAAAGAAATGCCTTTAATCCCATGTGTTAAAGGTGCCCAAATCAGATTCGTTAAAGCTTCAGCAACAGAGAGGACGGAACCTTGCTCAGGTGAGATTAATGCAGCTACGGGAGCATGCCCCAAGGCAGTTGCAATACCCCTGTGGCCTTTATAATCAATTGAAACCACTCCCAAATTATTCAGAGGCAATTGAATGTTACCGCAACCTTGTTGTTTTGCAATTTTACCTGTCACCGAGCGATCCACTTTATTGGTCAACCAATCTTTACAAGCGACAGCCTCAAGTTGCATGACCATTTTTATGTATTCAATGATCTTTTCAGGATTATAAACAATTTCCCTGAATTCAAACATCATTTTACTATCCCTGATCACAGTTCCCGGGGGATTGCCAAACAAATAGGGTAAAGGTATGTCAATCGGGTTCTTGCCTTCCTTTGCTTTGAAAAGAAGATGCCGGTCATTCCGACACTCTCCTGCAACATACAAGGGTGCTCTTTCCCTTTCCGAAATCTCGTTGAAAAGGCTGATATCCTTAGGATGCAAAACAAGTCCCATGCGTTCCTGACTTTCATTCCCGATAATTTCGCGTGCAGAAAGTGTCGGATCACCCACAGGAAGCTTTGCTATGTCAATGTTTCCACCGGTTTCTTCGACCATTTCAGAAATGGAATTCAGATGTCCACCGGCACCGTGATCA
>Ga0265297_10006790_pt1 | contig 16314 bp, 16 predicted proteins | sample Munlanlwell13791_FD_192502 | JGI IMG/M metagenome (GOLD analysis project Ga0265297, IMG submission 192502) | Leachate microbial communities from a municipal landfill in Southern Ontario, Canada - Leachate well 137-91 | ecosystem: Engineered > Solid waste > Landfill > Unclassified | place... | reverse complement strand
CTTATGCGGTGCAGGAAGAAGCCGGCGGGATAGCCCAGGCGTTGAGTTTGTGCGAGGATTTTGCCGACGGAGAAAAAGTGGCGGTTATTTTGGGCGATAATATTTATCAAGAAGATTTTAAAGAAGTGGTTGCCGCATTTAACGGACGCGAGAAAGGTGCGCATATTTTTTTGAAAAATGTTCCGGATCCGGAACGCTTCGGAGTTCCTGAAATAGAGGATGGGAAGATATTAAGAATTGAAGAAAAGCCAAAAACTCCTAAAACTCCTTATGCCGTCACCGGATTTTATCTTTACGACGCCCGTGTTTGGGATGTCGTAAAAAAATTAAAACCCTCGGGACGAGGGGAGTTGGAAATAACGGATGTCAATAATTTTTATATTAATGATGGGACAATGAGTTTTTCTATTTTGAACGGCTGGTGGGCTGACGCGGGTACCTTTCCTTCTCTTGAGAAAGCCAGCGCGCTGGTCGCTAAAGACAAGAAGGATTTACAATTCTAATTTATATATTCCGGACGCCTTATTCATTTTTCCCGTAAAATAAAGATTATATTTTTTGTTTAATATAAATTCATCTATTTCTTCAAATTTTGGGAAAGTGAATATTTGCCGATAGTCCCGGCTATCAACCTCAATTACCTTAATTTGGTTTGATGAATTAAAAACTACGTAATCGGCGCTAGGCAATAACTGCGCCTTTTTTATTTCTTCGCCTATTCTCGTTATAAGTTCTTTTGTGCCTGAATTAAAATTATAAAGCCAAATTTCAAAATCGTTATAGTATAGCAGCTCATTATCCGATATTTCAAAGCTTTTTGCGTTTGCGAATAATTCAGGGGTCGAGGTTTTGACTAACGGCAAACTAAATACCTGAAGATGGCCTTTTTCGTCCAGAAGGAACATTTTTTTATCGGATATTTTTTTTATTTTATATCCCGCCCTTTCAAAAGGTATAAAAATTGTTTCTTTGCCATTGGTGTCAGTTTGTTTTATTCCCGAGGAGTCTGTGGTATATATGTAATTTTGAAAAGCCGCAAAATCATTTACCTCTTTTTCAAGCGACAGAAGCCTGGAAACATCGCCAAAAAGAAGGTCTATTTTATATATCCCATCCGCGGTTTTCGCCAAAAGATCATTTTTTTCATTCCAGCGCAGCGCTGTGGCTTTGAGCTGCTGTGGGAGGGCGATTGCGGCGCCGTCGGCATTTGCCAGTTTAAATCCGCTTTGCGTTTTTATAATTATTTTTTCATTATTCGGCGACCAAATTATGTCTGTTGCCGGCTCATTTGAAATTAAAATATTTTTTTCCTGGTCATTTTCACTATTAAAAATGATAAAAGAGTATTTGCCATTATCTCTTTGCGAGTATATGAATTTTGAGTTGTCTTCAGCTGGATAAATTTTTCCGATTGACTTTGAAGTTATGTTCATCGGCAAGCCGTTTCCTATTAACCGCAAATCTTTTATAAAAGTAGTGAGTTGGCTCGTAACCGATAATTTTTTATGCCATTCAAAAAAGCCTGATTTTACAAATTTTATATCGTATTCGCCTGGTAGGAGATCCGGGACTCTAAATTCATTTTTATTGCTATACAAAACTCCGTCCAGATAAAGGGCAGTATCTTTTGTCAGGGTATTTACAAAGAGGGCGCCGGTTTTTTCAAATTTATTTTTTTTAAAGTTATAGCGGTAGCCGTTGGTATAAAGCAATAAAAAAGGCACGCTTAGGATAAAAAGCGAGGCGAATACATAAAAAATCAATCGGCGGTATTTTTTTTGCATAGCACTTTAATTTGGTTGACCAATCGTGCGCAAGTATATATAATTATAGTAGGTTTTAAGCTTTTCGTCAATTTAGAGAAAATGAAATATGTCCAAATTAATTATCAACGGAGGCAGAAAATTGGAGGGGAAAATCCGCATTGCCGGAATGAAAAATGCCGCTACTCCGATTTTGGCCGCTTGCCTTTTGGCGGATAAACCCTGTGTAATAAAAAATATTCCGGATATCGCGGATGTCAGGATAATGATTGAGATCTTAAAAAGCTTGGGCTTGGGAGTTTCTTTTGAAAATCACACGGTTACAACCCTTCCGGGCAAGATAAATTTAAAAAAAGTTGATGAACATTTGATAAAAAAATTGCGCTCGTCAATTTTGCTTTTGGGACCCTTAATTGCGAAACTGGGGAATGTTGTTTTGCCGGAACCCGGGGGGTGCATTATAGGGAAAAGGCCCATTGATACGCATCTTTACGCTTTGGAAGCTCTGGGAGCGTCCATAAAACATCAAAACGGAAAAATTATCTTAAAAGCCAGGGAACTTGTTGGAAAAACGATTATTTTGCCGGAATTTTCAGTAACCGCAACAGAAAATCTTTTAATGGCCGCTTCTTTGGCGCGCGGAAAAACAATAATTAAAATGGCCGCCATTGAACCTCATATAGAGGATTTAATAAAATTTTTAAATACCCTGGGGGCAAAAATAAAAATGTCCGCCGGGCATACCATTATAGTGGATGGCGTGAAAAAACTTGGCGGTGGAGAACACGCGGTAATTCCCGACAGTATTGAAGCCGGAACTTTGGCAGTCGCCGCTTTGGTAACTAAAGGAAAGATAACTCTGGAGGGGGTTAATCATGAACATATGGAAGCGGTTTATTCTTTACTGCAAAGGATGGGAGCAAAGATTGAAAAAAACAAGAGTAGCGTAACTATTTTCGGAGAAAATAGGCTTAATGAATTTAAATTGCAGGCTTTGCCTTACCCCGGATTTCCGACTGACTTGCAAGCGCCGTTTGGGCTTTTGGCAACCCAATGCCATGGCACAAGCTTAATTCATGATCCAATGTACGAGGGCAGGCTTTCTTACATTAACGAACTGATAAAAATGGGAGCCGTAGCAACAGTCTGCGATCCGCATAGGGTTTTAGTTTCCGGTCCGACCAAACTTTATGGAACGGAAATTAAGGGTTTGGATTTGCGGGCGGGCGCAACCCTGGTATTGGCCGGCTTAATAGCCAAGGGAAAAACAATGGTAGACGGCGCAGAGAATTTAGACAGGGGATATGAAAGATTTGATGAACGGTTAAGAAGCCTGGGGGCGGATATAGAAAGAGTAGAATAACAACTTGAGTTAATTATGTTTTGGAAAAAAGATTCATTTAAATTAAGATATAGGGCGCCTAATTTTTTTGTAAAAAATATAGGTTTGCTTTTATCAATTACGGTTCTTTTGGCGACTTTTTTTATTGGTTTTTATGTAGGAAAAAAGGTTGAATATTCAAAAACTAATAGCGCCAATATCCAAAATTTGGTAAATAAAGACGCTAAGCCCGGATTTGCTTTGGACAAAGAAGTCGATTTTAATTTATTTTGGTCAATTTGGAATAGAGTAAAGCAGGATTATGTAAAACAGCCCGTAGATGAAGTTAAGATGTTCTACGGCGCAATCAGCGGAATGGTTGCTTCTTTGGGCGACCCTTATTCAATTTTTTTAGAGCCAAAAATTGCAGAAGAATTTCAGCAGGAGCTTGCCGGGGAGTTTGAGGGCATAGGCGCGGAAATAGGAATAAAAAATAACGCTTTAACAATCGTGGCGCCACTTTTGGATTCTCCGTCGGAAAAAGCCGGTATTAAGGCAGGCGATGTCATTTTGACAATAGATGGAAAAGATACGACCGGTTTAGCTTTAGATGAAGCTGTCCAAATGATACGAGGAAAAAAGGGCACAAAAGTGAAGCTTTTGATAAATCGCGAAGGGTTTAAGGCTCCGCAAGAATTTCAGGTAACTCGCGATAAGATTGTCGTAAAAAGCGTTCAGTGGAGCATGCAAGGAGATTATGCCTATATAAAAGTTTTGCAATTCGGAAATGATACCGCCCGTGATTTCAACAAAGTTATCGGATCGGTAATTTTAAAAAACCCAAAAGGAATAATTTTAGATTTGCGCAATAATCCGGGCGGATATCTGGATGCCGCCATAGAAATGGCGGGCGAATGGATTCCTGATGATATCGTGGTATATGAAAAATATAAAGATCAGCAGGAAGGTTTCCGCGCACACGGAAAGGGAAGGTTAAAGGATTATAAAACTATAGTTTTGATAAATAAGGGTTCAGCCTCGGGTTCGGAAATTGTCGCCGGAGCTTTACAGGATTATAATAAAGCGATATTGGTCGGAGAAAAAAGCTTCGGAAAAGGATCCGTTCAAGATTATAAAGAATATGGTGATGGCTCGGCCTTAAAAATGACGATTGCCCTGTGGCTCACGCCTAATGGAAATTCGATTAACGGCCAGGGGATAGAGCCGAACTTTAAGGTTGAAATAACAGAAAAGGATGCTGCCGCGGGCGCCGACCCTCAACTTGAAAAAGCTAAAGAATTGTTATAAAAATAATATGAAAAAAGTTATTTCCGCCGGAGGAATAGTGATGAGGAAGAAAAAGGAGGAGGGTGTGGAAATAGCTTTTATAAAGGATTCGTACGGCAAATGGGCTTTTCCAAAGGGCCATTTGGAAAAAGGCGAAAACAAGGATGAGGCGGCGGTGAGGGAAGTCCAAGAAGAGATGGGCTGCAAAAGGGTGAAGGTACTGAAATATCTGGGAAAAATACAATATTTTTTTAAAGATGCGCACGGCCGTGATGGAGAAAAAAAAGAATTAATAAAAAAAGAAGTCCATTATCATTTGATGGAAATTCCTAAAAATGAGAAATGTTCCCCGCAGAGGAGTGAGGGAATAGAGGAAATAACCTGGATAAATCCGCCTCTGGCATTGGAACTTTCAGAATACAAAAATAATATTCCAATTATAAAAAAAGCTTTAAAAGAAATAAAAAACTTCTCTGGTTAGAGAAGTTTTTTATTATTTGGCCGGAACAACCGTTACGATTTTTACATCGCGTAGTTTGCCGGTAAAAGCGCGTTTTTTCTTCGTAGCAAATTTGACGATTCCGTTGATTTTTGCGTATAAAGTATCATCAGTCCCTTTTGCTACATTTGTTCCTGGGTGGAATTTGGTGCCGCGTTGCCTTACGATAATGGCGCCTTCTTTTGTGAATTGGCCGTCGGAAACTTTTACTCCTAGCCTTTTCGATTGCGATTCGCGGCCCAGCGCTGTAGACCCGCCCGCTTTCTTGTGTGCCATAGGGCTTCATTAGCCGGTTGCGATTAGCTTATTGCAAATAAACTAACGCTTGAGCTAAAGCGTTGTTAATAGTTTAAGATTATCATAGGAATAATGTATTGTCAATAGGCTTGTTTTATGGTAAAACTTAAGCATGGAAAAAGAAATTATAAAAATTATAAATAAAATTAGGCCCGCAATCAAAACCCATGGCGGAGATGTGGAATTTTTAGGATTAGATAAGAAGAATATGGCTGTTAAAGTTAAATTAAAAGGAGCCTGTTCCGGCTGCCCTTTGGCCGCTTTAACCCTGAAAGAAACGGTTTTATCGGCAATTAAAGAAAAGCTTCCTCAAATAAAAGATGTAATAAATTCAAAAAAATAACCCTCCAAAGGTTATTTTTTTGAATCAGGAGAGTTATTGCTTGTTTATCGATTTAAAGGGATTGTTTAATTTATCAAAGCTGATGGTTGAGAGCGGCAATTTTTTTTGTTCAAATTTTTTTATAATATTATCAAACTTTATTCGGTCTACTTTAGAAATCACGAGGTTTGATTTAAGGTTTGCTATAGCCGCTTCTTGTATGATTACGGCATAAAGATGCCGGTAAACAAACAAAAATATCCACGAAAAGAATATGGCCGCCAAAAGTAAAAATGTCCAAATAAAATAGTTTGTTATAGCCGCGAGTCCGATTTTTTTAGAAATTTTAGATTGAAAAGTAAACATAACCCTCAAGATAAGCTTTTACATCTCCGGAGGCTGCCGCTTTTATCGATTGGCCATCGCCGGAAGAGATGTTTACGCTGTTTATTATTATATATAAATCCGACACTTCAAGTTCGTTTATATAATTTAAAATTTTTTTAAAGTCGCCCGACAGGGTTATGGAGAGGTTTTGTTTTTCCGCAATTTTGTTATTTATTCCGGCCGGATTTATTTTTATTTTTTGGACGACGTCATTTTTTTGCGCTATTTTTTCTATACTGCTTATAAAGCCGACTTCGTTGCCTTTTTGGATAATTATTCTTTCGCTTAGCGGCAGGATTGCATCCGTCACGTATTTTAAATCGGCGACTATATTTTTTATATTGCGTCGCCCGGTGTATTTATTTTCCAGAGACACGCGCTCAATCTGGATTCTGTCATTAAAAGCGCCGATATCTTTTATGGTTGGCTGGATAATGAAAATAAATATAAAAAGGCTGGCGATGGCAAGGATGGCTATTGTTACCAAAGTTTTTTGCAAAATGCTCATATTGATATTTTGCCTTTTATATTGAAGCTTATGTCTTTAGACTCAAGCAGATTTTCTATCGGCAAGTCTATTGATTTTACCAGAGTTGAGTGTTCAAGATTTTGTTTTAACAAAAGCAAGTCTTCCCGCGATACTGCATAGCCCTGTATTTGCAGGTCTTTTGTAATATAGTTTATGTTCATCGAATAAACCGTGATGTTGGCTGGGATAAGCTCAGATATGGCCGCGAGCCTCGGTGACCATAAGATAAACTTATTTTGTATTTCTGCAAGCAAATCAATTTTTTGGTTTATCAAATGGACTTTTTGGTTCAGCGTGCCGTATTCCTGGGTAACCAATACGCTTTGCGCAACGGCTTGATTGAACGCGTTTTGCATATATAATTTAGTTGCCGAGAGAATTGCACCGGCGATGCAGATTGCAATGAGCACCCAAGAGATCAGATATTGCAGGGAAATAAAAATCATCTGATTTGAGACTTCTTTCTTTTTTTCGGGAGAAAGCAGATTTATTGAAATCATATATTATTTTGGCGCCAATACATCGCGCTCCGTTCCTTTTATGGCGAGCCCTATTGCCGTGGTATATTTTAAGAGCTCCTCGTTAGAGATTTTTAATTTTTTATCAATTAATATCTTTGACGCCGGATCGGCATGCCGGATTTTTACGCGCAACTTTTCTGATAAAGAATTCGAGAGTTTGGCCATTGAGGCGACTCCGCCGCAGATATAAATTTTGTCTATTTTGATTCTAAGGAGCCGGTTTATATAATTTATTCCCGTTTGAATTTTTTTAATTGAAGAATTGATTATCGAAGCTATAATTTTTTTTATTTCAACAGGGCATCTTTTTACATCAAAGCCGCACAAGAGTTTTAATTCTTCGGCTTTTTCAAAAGGTATTTTTTTTGATTTGGCGATTTCTTGGGTCATTCCGTCGCCGGAAAGGGGGATATTTAGGGTTAGAACGGGGTTATTATCGTAGGTCGCTATTATGGACGAGCGTGTCGCGCCCAAATCCATTATTATTTTGTATTTTTTTTCTAAAGAGCTGTCTCCCAAAAGAATGGCGCGGCTTATTGCCGTGCTTTCTATTTCCAATGAAAGCGGTATTAAATCAGCTTGTTCAATTACGGAGGTGAAAGAGTCAACTATATTTTTCGGCGCCACGCCGAGCATTATTTTGTCAGAATCTATAAATTGCCAGTCAAAATAAGACTTTGACGATTCGAGCGGAAAGTGCTGGCTCAATATTCCTTCTACAAAATCGCCGGTAATTTTATCCCGAGTTTTAGGTATGTTTATTATTTTTAAATAACTTTGCGATTCCGGCAAAGAAGCTATCACCGCTTTGGTTGAAAGAATGCGACCGTTAGCTCCTTTTACGCAATTTTTTATTATTTTTACGATTTCCGGAACATTTTTGATTTCCCCGTTAATTATAAAACCTTCAGGAACCGGAGTTTCATTAAAACAAGTGAGAACCAAATGCTCTTGGCTCCGCAAATTTTTGATTAACTTTACCTCCGCTAATTTAATGCTTTTATCACCTATATCCAAGCCAAAAGCAATATTTTTTTGGGAAAAAGGCATATGTTATTCAACTATCGTCCAACTTCCTTTAAGCTCGCTCCATCCGCCGGACGGACCTGACGAAAAATAAATTTCCGCCATGCCAAATTCGTAATCTAAGATCAGATCATTTCCAATAGTCAGCCCATATGCGCAAACTTCTTTAAAGTTGGAATTATTTCCTAAGCTTATTATACCATAGGGGGCATAAAAAATCGCTCCGTTAAATGTATTACCGACAGAAATTGCATTCTCTGTGCTGCTATTCATTGTGGAAATTGTCATAAGATAACTTCCATCGCCGGCTCCCGAGAAAAGAGTATTGTTTCCGATGGAAATTATTCCGTCCGCAATAATTACGCCCGAAGATGAGCCGTAAGAAGAATCCAGGACAATTCCGGCTCCGCCGCCGCTTATAATAATACTTCCCGTTACATAAACAGAACCGGTAAGCGTGAGTATTTTCCCCGTAGAAATTATAAGATTGCCATTAATTTTTTTGGGGCCCATGGAAGTATTTGTATTTATAGTTTGGCTGCCTATAATTCCGCCGGTTTCAGCATCGGATTTCCACTCGTTGATCAGCGAGTCTGAAATTGGCATTGTTGACGGTCCGGGGTCGGCCGGAGGATTAACGCTCGTGGGACAATATGTATGCCATCCTGTTGTTGTAAGACTGTGGTTTTGGCACCAAAGATCGTGCCCCACAGTTGAACCGAAAATATCAGTTGTGGAAGCCGATTCGCCAATAACTGAATTTTCTATATTATAAGCCAGGACATTTCCGTCCACATTGGAACTATATAAATTGTAAGCGGAAACATCGCCTCCTATTTCCGAATGGCTTATGTAATGAGCGTATGCATTTCCGCCGATTTCCATATGGTAAATTCCGGTCTCTACGCCTCCCAACCAAACTTTAAAGTTGGCGTCTCCTCCTGTGAGAGTCCAGGAGTCTGATGACCAATTTTGCGCGTATAACATTGTGCCGCTCGGAAATCCGTCAAAAGCGTCGGCGCCGATTGTGTAATATTTTGTGCTTGATTGCGAGATGTCCAGTATTATCCAATATTTATTTCCGGAATAAACCGGCGGGGGATTGGAAAAGTCTGCATCCACCCAGCCGTAACTCGAAGACACTAACGAGGCGGGTATTGTTGCGGAAGAGATTACTTCTGTTCCCGGAATTCCATCATTATCGTTTACTATTTTTATGTAGATATTCCCCGCGGATCCGGTTTTTTTTGCGTAAATGCTGATTTTATTCAAAACATTGGTTTCTGATGGGACAAAACTTTGGGCGATATCGATTTGAGGATTGGTTTTTCCAAATATAAAATCAGCATTTTTTACGGTCCATAATTGATTTGCTTGGAGGGCGGTACCCCCGGCAACATACGCATCGCCGGTTATTTCCGATCCATTCCCGCCTATGATATCTCCGTGGGAAAAGACACTGCCGTCTATCATTGCATTATTTCCCATAGTAATTCCGCCGTACCCAACCTGCATGCCATAATTAAAGCTGGTTATGTCGGTATTTATTGCCGCCTTTACCCTAACGGTGCTTTTGCTTAATTGCCTGGTTTTGTTTGGATAATATCCGGTGGATTCAATTAATTTTGTGCTGCCATTTACATCGCTTACCGTGGTATCAAAAATTCCGCCGCCAAAAGAAACATCGGCTTCTCCCGTATAATTTCCGCCAAAAGTTCCGCTACAGTTTGTTCCGGATGTTTGATTGAGGCACCAAAGCGCTTTTTGAATTCCGGATTCTGCAATTGCGTTTGAAATTACTTTAAAATTTTCTTTTTTTTCCGCATTTCCGGCATTTAAGGCCAGGCTTGCCAGACTTATGCTGTACAATAAAAGCACTGCCATTAAAACGCTTGTCGTGATAAGTATATAACCCCGGTTTTTGGGCATATTATTTATTTTTTAGTCGGGCGGAGGTTGAGATTTCTTCTTTAAACAGCGTGCCCCTTGTTAAAAAAAGGGAAACCCCGACAAGAGATGCGCTCGCCGGCGTTGCGGAGTTATATCTGAATACCAGGCTGTCAGCGGAATCGGATATTTTTTTCTTTATGTTTTTTCTGATCGAAGCGGGATCGGCTTCGGTTTCCATATAAAGGTTTTTATTGGATTTATAAAAAACCGAGTAGTCAAAAAGGTTGGTTAAGATATTTTTATTTTCATCTATTGAAGGAAGTTTAAAGATTACGGTAGACGAAGAAGATTGGTGCAAAATTCCATCTATGGATCTTTCCGCCTCTACCGCGATCGCTATTTCCGCGGTTTCTCTGAAATTTTTTATGAAAATAGTCTTCTGCATTTTTATATCTCCCGCCGCCTCTTCTATCCTGTATAGATTAGAGTGATAAATATAAAGAGAAGATATAACAACCGCCAAAATTGTAAAAATTGCCAGCACTATTACTACTTCTAAAAGCGTAAAGCCTCGTTTCATATTATTGTGTTTTTAGGGTGGAGACCGTTATTGTCTTATCCTGGCCCCGTTCAGTCCAGTATATATTTATGTCTATTTGTTTTATATTTGGAGAGCCGTACGCTTCTGATATGGAAAGGGTGCCTCTGCCCGCGGGCAAATTATTAACGCCCAAACGCCGCCAATCCGCGGGAATTTCTCCTTCCGGAGTTCCGTCAAAATTCCAAAAATAAGAGTTTGCGCCGCAAATTAACGAAACATCGTCAAAATTGCTGGCAGTATCCATATTTGCAAGGGCAAAGGAGCCTGAAGATAGGGAATTATCCGCAGCGATTCCTATATTAACATCGTCAAGATAAAGCGTTATGGAATCTCCGGTTGCGGAGATTTTTATTTTATACCATTGGTCTGCATTGAAAGCCTGGAAAGTTTGATAAAGGGTGGAGACAACTCCGTTGACTTTTTTTTCTAAGGTTAGCCTGTCTGATTTTAAATAAAAGAAATAATAATTGTTAATATCTTGCGCCTTGAAAATGAGGCCGATTTTTTGCGGCGTACTTGAGGATTTTACGTAAGACTCAAAGGAAAAATCACTAAAGCATTCGCAGGGGAGAACCGATAAACTTAAAGTTGAGCTTGCGGAAATATTCATTACATTCGGAGCGGATGGGGCATCATTATCATTTGCCGCCGCCATTCCTCCCTGGCTGTAAATTACGTTAATGAAATCAGAGTTTGTTCTGGGGGTAAGCGATTCTATCGGTAAGGTGCGCACCGCTTCTAATTCTTCTTGGGCTATTTTGTAAGCTAACGAATAAAGGGATCCGCTTTTATTTAATTTTATGATATTAAACAGCGTTGCAAAAACAAAAATAGCGCCGGAAACAAGAGCTACGGCGAGCAACGCCTGTATCAGTCCGAAGCCTTTTCTGGAAACCATAAAATTAAATTTAGAAAATAGTTTATAGTGTTCTATCTTCTATTTTCTAAATTTAATTTATATTCCTTGGCTTAAGCTATAGATGGGCGAGATAACCGCAAAAGCGATTAAGGCGACAATCCCTCCTAAAAAAACTATTAAAATCGGTTCGATAATAGACGATAAATTTTTTGTGATGTCGCTTACTTCTGATTCATAAAAATTAGCCAGCTCGGACAATAATTCATCCAGTGTCCCTGATTTTTCTCCTACGGAAACCATTTGAGTGACCAGGGGAGGAAAGAGTTTTGGAGCTTTTAAAAGGCAGGCTGTTACCGTGGCGCCTTGAGAAAGGTCTTCTGATGAATTTAGAGAAATTTTTTTGTAATACGTATTGCTTAAAACCGTTGATGTTATTTTAAAGCTTTCTATTACCGGAATATCGGTTTTTAAGAGCGAACTTAAGGTGCGGCTAAAGCGGGCAAGGTTTATTTTTTTTACAATCGGACCGATTATCCAAAGATTAAGGAGCAAAAAATGATTGATTGCTTTTCCTTTCGCCGTGCGGCTAAAAAGAATAAGCGCAGTTACCAAAGTAACTGCGGCAACAACTAAGAAAATGCCATTGGCATTTATAAATTTTGAAATGGCAATTAAAATTTTTGTCGCGAGGGGGAGGTCCAGACTCATCTCTTCAAAAATTGAAAGCATAGAGGGAATTACATAAACAAACATCATAACACCGATTCCGATTGTCGCAACAACTATGACCGCCGGATAAATCATTGCGCCTTTAACTTTTGATACTATCTCGTGATCTTTTTTCATTTGATTTGAAAGCTCGCCTAAGTTATTTTCAAGATTTCCGGAAAGCTCGCCGATTTTAATCATATTTATAAAATATTCCGGAAAAATTCTTGGATATTTTTCCAGCATTCCTCCCAATGTATTTCCTTCAAGAACTCCGGATCTGATGTCGTTTAGTACGGATGCGAATTTTTTGCTTCTTGTCTGAAGGGCTAAAGTTTCCATCGCTTCAGAAATTGATAAGCCGGCTTTTATCATAACTTTAAAATTTTCCGCAAAAAATATTTTTTCCGAAACCGGTATTGTCCCGATCTCTGCCAAAGACTTTGCAATTTTTTTCCAAAAAGAAATATTGCCGTCATTTTTTTGCGGTGATAATTGGGGAGCCTGCGCTTTTTTGGGCTTTATGGAGGATGGAAGTGGGGTATTCTTTTGAGTTTCCAGCTCCAATTCAAAAGTTTCCTCCGATATTTTTTTCGGAGCCTCCCTGGTTGCGGATTTTTTTTGTTTCCCCCTTGGCATAAATATCAATCTACTCTTTTGTTACCCTGATTATTTCTTCAAGAGAAGTTTGGCCGCTCAAAGCCTTTATAAATCCATCCAAAACAAGCGTAATCATTCCTCCTTGTTTGGCGGCTTCGGCAATCTGGATAGCATCGGCTTTTTTGTGTATAAGCTCTTTTATCGGTTGGGTGATTTCCATAATTTCGTATAGCCCAAGCCTTCCCTTATAGCCTGTATTTCTGCATTTGGCGCAACCGGCGGCGCGGTAAAAATTTACGGTCCTTAAGCTGTCTTTATTTTTTAAATATTTAAATTTTTGAAGCGATTTTATTATATCCTCAATATTGTAAAGTTTGCCCAACTCCGTTAAAGCCTCTTTGTCTAATTTATAACTTTGTTTGCATTCCGGACAAAGTTTTCTCGTGAGGCGTTGGGCGATAATCATATTTGTCGTGAAGGCGATTAAAAAGGGAGGAACGCCCATATCGGATAAGCGCGGCAAGGTGGTTGGGGCATCATTGGTGTGAAGCGTTGAGAGGACTAAATGTCCGGTTAAGGAGGCGTGAACGGCAATATCGGCAGTTTCATTATCGCGGATTTCACCAACCATAATTATATTTGGATCCTGGCGGAGCAGGGAACGAAGGCCTCCGGCAAAAGTGAAACCGATTTTGCTGTTTACTTGGCTTTGGTTTACGCCTTGCATTTTATATTCAACCGGATCTTCAATGGTTGAAATATTTACTTCGGGCTTATTTAATATTCCTAAAATAGAATAAAGCGTTGTAGTTTTTCCCGAACCGGTCGGACCCGTCGCCAAGATTATGCCGTGAGGCCTTTTGATATTTCTTTTCACAATTTCCAGCGGCCCGGGCAGAATCCCTAATTGTTCCAGGGTGAGCGCCACGTTAGTTTCGTTTAAAAGGCGCATAACAATTTTTTCTCCGTCAAAAATCGGCAGGACGGAAACACGCACCGAAAAACGATAATCTTTGGTTTCGATTTTAAATCTCCCGTCTTGAGGCAGGCGATGTTCGTCTATTTTTAAGTTGGACAAAATTTTTATTCTTGCCGTTATGCCCGGATGGATTGCTTTTGGCAAAGTCATTACTTTATGCAAGATTCCATCTACCCTATATCGGACCGTCAGTTCTTTTTCAGAGGGTTCAATATGGATATCGGATGCCCCTTCGAATATCGCGTGCTCAAGAAGGCTGTCTACAATCCGCACTATCGGCAAATTTTCAGCAAGTTCCTGCAATTTCTTTTTATCTTCTTCTTTTACCGGCTGTTCAGTTATTTTTTTAAACTCTGCGGATAATGAAAGGCGATATTGTTTTAGGGCTTCTTCCAGCATTACGGGAGTTGTAATGAAAATTTCCGGAGCAATTTCATTTTTTCTGCCTATGAATTCAAAAGTTTGGATATCATCGGGATTTATTACCGCCAGCTTCAAAGCGTCATCCTTTTTTTCAAAAGCAATTATCTTGTGGGTGCCCGCTATGACTTCCGGAACTAAAAAGAGGATATCTTTGCGGATGATCTTATCTTTTAAATCAACAAATGGCAGCTTAAGGTATTCGGCCGCGGTCTTATAGAGGTTTTCTTCGCTTAATATTTTTTTCTGTAACAGATAGGTCTCCAGGCTGAGTTTTTCCTTTCTGGCAGCGGCTTCATAAAGATCCAGGCTTTTTTTGGTTACCAATTTTTTACGCAGTAATATTTCTTTTAGGCGGGAAGTATAGAGCATAAGAGGAACTCAAATATAAGTTCAATAATAAATGCGCAAAAGCGTTTTTCATTATTATTATACCACTCTTGATATAAGTATAAAAATATGGTATAATTTTTTATATATAATTTAGTGCAAGTATGCGTTTTGAACGCCATAAAGAGGGGTTAGTGAAGTTGATTTGGAACAAGCAAGCCTGGCATGATTCTTTTTATATTTATAATTTTTTGGTTTCTTTTACCTTGTTTCTTTTCATTTGGGGCGAAGCTATCTGGGCTATGTTCGTTTTGCGCGGAGTAAATTTTTTAACTTTGCACTATTCAATATATTTTGGAGTTGATTGGGTCGGCGGAATTTACAATTTTCTTGTTTTTAGCGGAATAGCGACGGGAGTATTCGTTTTAAATTTTTGTTTGGCCAATATTTTTTATGGAAAAAAGAGGATTTTATCGCAATTTTTAGTGGTTTCGGCGCCTTTGATTTTACTTTTGATACTAATAGGGACTTCCATCATCTTATATATTAATTGGAACGGGCCGGGAATATAGATATGGCTTTATATGATGTTGTAAAAATATTTGTTTTAGCGACGTTGTCTTTCGGAATCGCCTTTTGGCTTACGCCGATTTTAACGCATTTTTTGTTTAAATATAAAATGGGCAAGACCATACGGGATAGCTCGGTGGCGCCAATTGCGTCTAACTTGCATAAAGCAAAATCGGGGACTCCGACGATGGGCGGAATTTTGATTTGGTTTACCGTTTTGCTTTTAGCCGTGCTATTTTATTACGGCGACCGATTGTTCGGCTGGGAGGTTTTTAAATTTTTAAATTTTCTTTCCCGATCGCAGACATTGCTGCCTTTGGGCGCATTGGTGGCTTCAGCTTTGGTTGGCCTTGTCGATGATTGGTTTAATGTGAAGAAGATCGGTCCGGCGGGGGGCGGGCTTTCTATCCGGCACAGGCTTTTAATTTATAGCGCGATTGCTGCCGTGGGAGCATGGTGGTTTTATTACAAACTGGAGTGGGATGTTATCCATGTGCCGTTTTTGGGGAATTTTAATATCGGCATTTGGTATATTCCTTTATTTATTTTCATAATCGCCGCGACATCTTTTTCCGTAAACGAAACCGATGGTTTGGACGGCCTTGCCGGCGGAACGCTTCTAGCGGCTTTTTCAGCTTATGTGGCCATTGCCCTGGTCCAGGGAAAAACGGATTTAGCGGTTTTTTGCGCGGCAATAGTCGGGGCGCTGTTGGCTTTTCTGTGGTTTAATATAAATCCGGCCAGATTTTTTATGGGCGACACGGGGGCAATGTCGTTGGGAGTTACCTTAGGCATTGTCGCCTTGCTTACAAATACGGTTATTTTATTGCCTTTATTCGGTTTTGTGTTTATGATGGAATCTTTTTCGGTTATTATCCAGATGACTTCAAAAAAAATTCGCAATAAAAAAGTTTTTTTATCTTCGCCGATTCACCACCATTTTGAAGCTTTGGGCTGGCCCGAGGCGAAAATAGTAATGCGTTTTTGGATTATTTCCGCCGTGACAACCGTTATCGGCCTTATAATGTTTTTGATCGATAAATAAAATTTAAGAGAAAATTTGTTGCGTAAAGATAACCCCGACCGAAAGTCGGGGATAAACTTTTAAAAATAACAAGTAAAATTTATGCTTGAAAAAATAACCAAATTAAAAAAAGCCGGTGATTTGGGAGGAGATTTGCCGCTGATTGTTTTAGCTGACGCGGTTCTTTTTCCGGAATTAACGATTCCTTTGGCAATCGGCGACGCCAGGTCGCTTCGGGCGCTTGATGCCGCGGTAAAAAATAACAGAACGGTTATATTTTCTTCCCTTAAAAGGGGCAGAGTTGACAGCGCGAAAGAAGGAGACGTGTTTAAGGTTGGGGTATTGGCTAAATTGCAAGAAGTCGCCAAAGAGCGAGATGGC
>Ga0265297_10006789_pt1 | contig 16317 bp, 11 predicted proteins | sample Munlanlwell13791_FD_192502 | JGI IMG/M metagenome (GOLD analysis project Ga0265297, IMG submission 192502) | Leachate microbial communities from a municipal landfill in Southern Ontario, Canada - Leachate well 137-91 | ecosystem: Engineered > Solid waste > Landfill > Unclassified | place... | reverse complement strand
AGGAACTTTGACACTAGCCTCTACTGATTCTGTGGTTGCGGCCATCGCAAGCTCGTTTAAGATTACCTCCGACGCTTCCTTCGGGTATCTTCCCACTGACTTTTGGGGATTGAAGGGGAAACCCTATATTGACGGGAAGGACTACACCTTGACCCCTCTGCCTTCCGTGGATGTTGAAATTGCCTACCCGTCGTCAGGAGAACCGAGGCATTACAAAATCAGAGGCACTAAGCTTTATGTAACGCCTCATACTTCTTCGGACTACACTATTAAGGCGGATTACTTTCAAAGGCCGACTTCCATCACAACCACAACCGCGACACTTCCCTTTAATGAACTCTTTGACGATTTGATTGCCGAATACGCAGTCAAGTATTACCGAGGGATTAAGACCGAGGGAGCCGTGGGGGAGAACCTTTTAAGCAAGATGGTGATTGAGAATGTTGATTTGATTGCCAACCGATATGACAGGCGAGCGCCGGTTGAATTTCCACAGGCCGTTGATTGGAACAATATTTAGGGGGACATAATGGCTGGCACATGGCCTAATTTAGACGCTTCTGACATGGAAGCAAGGGTAAGAACTTATCTCAATGAGGTGACGGCTGGGTTTTTTACTCAAGCTGAAATATACCGATGGTTGTCGTTAGCCCATAAAGACATTGCCCAAAAGACATTATGCGTCAGACGCATCTTGGACGCAAAGACCACAGCATCAACCAGAAATGTCACGACAAACTGCTATAAAGTCCTGCACGTTGAATACATCCCTTCGTCTGGAAGAGAAGTCATGTTGACCAAAATTGATCCTTTGCGGGCGGGGCATTATCCGACTTCCGGGACACAACCTCAATACTGGTATGAGTTTGGGAGCGCAATAGGCATAGACCCGATACCGGACGGAACCTATAACCTGCGCCTCTATGTCGCTGATATGCCGAAGATGTCCTATCTTTCGTTTGCTTCCTTTACCGAGGGAGTTGGCGCAACCAACTGGACAGATAGCGGAACAGGCTGGGCTTGCGGGGCAACGGCGGCGCACACAGGAACCGGGCCGGACACATTGACGTATAACACCGCTTTAGCAACGTCCAACTGCAATATTACGATTGTATTTACCGTATCTGGCGTTGGGACTGGCGGAAGTGTTACCCCGACTATTGGAACGGCAGGTGTGGCCGTCACCGCCAACGGTATTCACATGCAGACTATCGCCGCTACGACTCCGTGGACAATGGTGTTTTCCGGGGCGAATACAATCTCTATTGATAACTTGTATATTTACAAGGAAGCAGATTTCGCATCGGCAACAGACCAAACGGAACTGCCTTCTGCGTGGCAACATCTTATGGTTCTTTACGCAACCTACAATGGATTGCTGAAAGACAAAAGATACGCACCGGCGCAGATGATTGAAGGCATTTACAATAACGAGTTGGCTTATCTGAAGCAGAGTATTGTGGAAGTCATACCAGACGGACGAAACAGCCTTAAATATGTGTAGGGATTATGACCGTCACGGAAATGGAAGCCGCTGTGAGGGCGGCATTGAACGAACCATCGCAATCCATGATAACATCGGCGGAGATACTAAACGCCTTAAACGATGGATATAAGGATATTGCGGTCAAGGCTTTGTGTGTCGAGGGCGAAGTTCTCCATACTATTGATGAAGGCATTAAAATATCGCGGCTTAATTACCTGAAGCCAATATTTGTGCGGGTAGATGCAACCGTGACCAAGTTTTATGAGACGATTAGTTTAGCGGTGGCCGGGATGCCAACAATGGCAACCGGCACAGTTGTTTTATCTGAAACTCCGGTTTCCGACAGCGTGTCTTTGTCGGTATCAGGGATGCCAACCGTATCAATAGCCACGGCTGTAGCTTAGGAGCAACCATGTTAAACCCACAAGAAGAAGCGAAGAGAGAACAACTGAAATCCAAATGCAGGGAAATGAAAGTGGTTCCTCCACCGGATATTTTCATAGGTCTTCAGGTTCATAAGGACAACAAGCTTCTTTTTGATGATGTTCAAAGAGGGCATAGTTGGACAAGGATTTATTGGAATTATATTTTCGGTATGACCAGCGGATGCACCTTTGTTGATTCAAGTTTTGGGGCAGGGTATATATCAGCAAAAAGGTTCAATGATGGCTCGATGTCCTATCAGGGAAACATTATTTTTACTCATGGAAATATGCTAACTGGGGGTGAGGGTACACAACTAGGGATAATAGTTGGAATAGGCAGTACAGCTTTCAATGTTGACCAGTATCAGTTGGATACTGTTATTGTTAGTGGGAGTTCTGCTGGTAATCTTTATTATAACGCCAGTTCAGTTAAAAGCACTACCTATGATGCCGTTGGAAAGACATGGACGATTGTTGGAAGCAGGATATTTAATAATAACAGTGGAGGTAGTATTGTAGTAGCAGAAACAGGTCTAATACCAAGAGATAACAATGGTGGCGTCACTTGGCTTTTTGAACGCTCGCTGTTATCCCCAGCCGTCACAGTCCCTGATGGCGCACAGCTTACTATAACATATACTTTAGTTGATGATTTTAGTGCTATTGATTAGGAGGCAGTATGTTAGACCCAAGAGAAGAAGCCAAATTTGACGAACTGAAAGGAATGTTTAGAGACTTAAAACTTCCTCCACCTCCAGAAATATTTATCGGTCTGCAAGTCCACAAAGATGGTGAATTGATCTTTGACGACAAACAAAGAGGTCATAGCTGGACACGAAACTTTTACAACTACAAGTGCCTAATTGGAACCAATGCTGGATACACAAATGTGAACTTTGGCACTGGGTATCTATCTGGGAAAAACAACGAGGGTAGTGTTATATCATACCTGAGAAATATCGAAGCACTAACTACGGGAAGCGTAGCAACCACTTATGGTATCGTCGTTGGCACAAGTGACACAGCATTTAATGTTGAACAGTATGCCTTGGGTGCTTTGATTGCTCACGGAACTGGGGCTGGACAGCTTACATATCAAGCAAGTGGTTTTAACAGCAAGGCGTATGCCTTAAAAGTTTGGACAGCAACCAGCAAGAGAATATTCAACAATAACAGCGGTGGGGATATAACGGTAAAGGAAATTGGTTTGTATTCGGCTTACTACTCGCTTGCTTATCTTACCGAGCGCTCCGTCCTTTCGCCAACAGTATTAGTTCCAGACGGCGCACAATTAACGGCAACTTATGAAATAAGCATGGATTTCAGTTCGATTGATTAGGAAGTAAAATGGCTGACCCGACAATAACATTAACTGTATCGACGCTCCCAACCGCCACCCCGACGACTGCTAAGATTGAAGAGACTCCGATTGCTTTAGATACGGTATCTTTATCAGTCGTGACAATGCCTTCGGTTGAAGCCAGCGCGGTTGTTTACATAGAAAGACCGTTTAAATACGGCGTATTAAAAGCCTCACCGGGAATATTCGGGCATTCTGCGATTGATAACCAGACGCCTAAGTATTGGTTTCAATGGGGCGATATGCTTGCCATTGACCCCCTGCCTGATAGTGTCGCCAATTACCTGATGATTATACACAAGGCCGATTATCCGACAAGAGGCATGGACGCGACTTATCATCCAAGACCCACAGACTTGCCAGAAGAGTTCCAGCCATTGCTAATTGACTTCGCCTGCTATGTTTTGTCTTTAAAAATGAAAAAGTGGAAACAGGCGGCAGGGTATTACAACGCCTATATGCGGAATATGAGTTTAAGAAAACAGGAATACATCAGCCGGAAAGCGGAAAAGAAGGCATTAAGGGATTTACCTGCAAGCGTGAACAATCCATTGAGGAAAGAAGTGGACGACCGCAAGAAACAGTCCATACCGGCAAATGTGATTTATCAAAACGGGCAACAATGGCGACACTAAGGAGCCGCAATGGGGACTTTAACAGTAACAAATATTATCAATAACGTAAGAAGCGCCTTAAACGAAACCGCAACCACCATGTTGAGCGATGCGGAACTAACAATCCTTATCAACGATGGCTATAAAGATATTTGCGCCAAAGCATTAGCCTACGAAAAAAAGATAACCAAAGACAACATTTCTGCATCCCAAAAGGTAATCTCTTTAGTCGGCGAGAACATTGCCAGAATCAACTATGTTGAATACAAATCAGGAACGACCGAGGGCGGCAAGGGGATGATATGCGTTCTCCCGCAGGCAGTAGGGCATATTCCAATCAGCACCAATGCCCCGCAGTTCTGGTTTCAGTGGGGTGAGTATTTAGTGCTTGAGCCTTTGCCTGACGCGGCAACTTACGATTTGGCTGTGTATGCTACTTGTTATCCCAGTGCGGTTCTGGTGGCAACATCGGCGGATTTACCGGCGTCTGATTTACCGGCGGAGTTCCACGAAGATGTTTATTATTTCACGCTGGCTTTCGCCTCACTGAAATTAAAAAGATGGGCGGACGCGGCCACGGCCTACAACAGGTATATCGTGGATATTCAGACCAAGCGGGTTCAATACATTATGAAGCAAGCGGATATTAGAATGACTCACGAACTTCCCGAAAGTGTGACTATTGGAGCGCAATAATGGGTAAAGGCGGAGACTTAACCGTTAAAGATGGATTTCTTAATCCGGTTCAGCCAGTGGGGAATGAACCTGATGATAACTATGTTATCCCGGTGAGTGATATACAAAACGCCCAGCCAGTTGATGACGAGAAGGATGCGAAAGCCATTATTCCTTTGGGCGGGAAATTGATTACGTCAGAAGACCCGGTGCTGGTAGGAAAAAACTTCAAGACGCTGACCAATATGAGATACGGGTCAGCATCGCCACGCTCTATATCGGGAATGACTAAAATTAACTCCAGCGTCATTAACGGGACGTATCTGAAAACAAGAAATGCGTTCCAATTCAGAAAGACACAACCGGATTCAATAGAGTCGCACATATTAGCGCAATCTTATAACTCTGGAATAACCGCATCAAAGGTTTACGAAAATACAACTGTCCCTCCGTCGGCGGGAAATTTTACCGCTACCGAAGTTTGGTCAGACGATGCGGACGCCGGGTACGGTTATTTTTCCGATGCTCCCGACGGCAATGTTGTTTATTGCAACGGGGTGGAAACTTGTATCTGGGGCGGGGCAGAGTCAAGGTGTGTCAAGTTTTTGAACTTTGACCCTGCTGGAACATTCATGTATGACTACACGGACGCCGTAACCAACACCAAAACAGACACCCAAAACCTGGCTACCTTTGCATCCACAGGGAACGGCATTGATTCTGACGTTACCGTGATGTTGCATTTAGACAACAATGTTACCGATTCATCTCCAACGACAGCGCACACAGTTACAAACAACAATGTGACATTTTCCAATTCCGTTTATGTGTTCGGGTATTCGGCGGTATTTAACGGCACAACGGCTTATTTATCAATTCCCGATGATGATGACTTTGATTTGTCCGGCGGAATATGGACGTATGACCTTCGAGTAAGATGCACTAATTTCACCGCCAACAATCCTTTATATTACCAAAAGACAGATTTAACCAAGATTAGCTTTATTAATGGCGCACATGAACCTGTAACAGGCGAAACCATTACGGGGAACACTTCTTCCGCTACAGGCGTTGTGGATTCGGTTGTTCTGGACTCCGGCGATTGGGGCGGGACGGCGGCTGGAACGATCTATATGCACACCGTTACAGGGACGTGGCAAAATGCTGAAAACATCAAAGACCCCGACACTAATGTTATTGCTTTGAGTGATTCCACGGCTTCTGATGCCGGAGATAATTACACATCAATTTTCGTGGATACAGACGGAAAGGTGAATGTCCTTATTCACGAATGTTACGGGTCGGGAAGTGATGTAGTTGATATTACCTGCGGAACGGCGTTAGTGGCGGCGACATGGTATCACATAGAAATAGGCGAAAGCGCGGGAAACTGGTATATATTTATTGATGGTCAGCTAAAAAGCATTACATCTGATGCCAGCCGCGCCAAAAACTACATCGGTAATTTGCAGATCGGATACGACAATACAAATTACTTTGTCGGATATCTTGACGAAATAAGATTATCCAAAAACAAATTAAGGCATAGCAGCGGTTTCACTATTCCGGCGGCGGCTTACACAACCTCTACAGCCGACGTAAATGTTTACATCGGTTCGCTTAGGCCATTAAAGGGAGTTAAGTTTTACACCCATACAGAAAATACAGCCCCGGCCGTGGCGACTGGATACTACTGTGACGGTTCTAATTGGACGGCTTTAGTATTAACAGACGGAACGGCAACGGTCGGCGGGACTAAGACACTTGGACAGACAGGCTCGATAACCTTCCCAACGACTGTAGGTTCGGCAAAACAAAAATATATCGAGGGCGTTCCTCTGTATTATTACTGGTTTGTATTCAGCGGGATAGACACATCAACTTCTGTTTATTATGTGACGCTGGATGCGCCGTTTCAGGAGATGGTTGATTTTTGGGATGGCGAAGACAGGTTATGCGCGGCATTTTATAAATTCACAACAGCATATACCGACTACACCATTAACATAACCGAAGATAGTTACGACACGGCATACGCAGATACATACGCTGATTTCGGAAGTTTGGGCGCGTATAGCGCAGGTTGCAACGGTGCGATTGCCGGATTCTTTGAGCAGGTGACGGCGATCAATTTATCTATCCCATCAGACAGAAGAAACTCCACAGCAGCGACGGTTATGGCAATAGATTACTGGGATGGGAGTGATTGGAAATCGGTGGGTGTTGTCAGTGACGGTACTGCTGAAGGCGGCATATCACTATCAAAACCTGGGACGGCCAGCTTTAATGCACCCGATCCGTGGTTGGTATTTAAAAGAATAAGCTCATATAACAGTATGCCATTATATTACTACCGGATAAGATGGAACCAGACACTGGATGCGACAACGGGCATATATCATGTGTCCGGTATCCCAACTCAAAAACAAATCAAAGGATACAAATTCCCATTATATTCGCAAGATAGATTAATGCTTTGCGGGAATAAGGACGGCGCACAAAATACAGTCTTAATATCAGCATACGAAACGGCGCAGGTTTTTAACGGAAACGACAGCATGGAAATAACTTTCGGAAGTTCCACCGCGATTAACTGCGGCTGCACGTTATTTGCAATGTATGGCTCCATACTTTACAATATCACGGTATTGTTTAAGGATTCAGAAATGTGGGGTCTTGTTTACAGTGACAACGCATGGCGGAAATACCGTATCGCTGAAACAATCGGTTGCCCTGCTCCGATGACGTTGGCGACCTGCATCATCCCCCCCGAAGAAGGTCAGTCCCAAAACAACCGATCATTCGCTATTTGGATGGCGGCAGACGGAGTTTATACATCAGATGGGCGGCACCCTGTGTGCGTGTCATGGGACATTCGGGATTTATTCGACCAGAACTCATCTTCGCATATCAATCAATCTTACATTGAAAGTTTCAGCGGGTTCATTGATAAGAATTTAATGGAATATCACTTGATGGTTGCGCTGACTACCGGAACAGTAACGACGTTAGACGCTGAATACGTTTTGGATTTAAGGAAATGGAAGTGGTATAAAGTCGATAGAACATCCGGCGTTAGACTGCAATGCGGGATTAGTGTTCTTGATAGCTACGGCAATAATCACTCTTACGGATTTATTGATTCTGGATACATGGAAAGATTGGAGTATGGGACGACTTTTGACGGGCAGGCGATTGTCTCCACATTACATACCGGGGACTTCCCGCTGATTGATAAGGACTTCCTGGTTGAGACAAGCCTCCGTGGTCATGTTCTGGTGACGGCGGCAAAAACTTACGAAACAATGACATTGGACGTGGCTCCGGGTGGTGCGGGATGGTCGGTAGGTGAAACTGTTACGGGCGTGAGCAGCGGAAAAACTTGCAAGATAGCGGCTAAGGCATCTGGGACATCCTATACGGTATATCAAAGGTCTGGCGCTTATACCTTGGGTGAAGTCTTAACCAACGGAACCACCACGGCAGATCAGGGTGAAGATTATCCAACCTTTACAGCTTCAGTAACTGCTACTCATTACGTTGATTCTTCCACCACCGGAACGGATTACACTGTTGCGGCCAACAACGTAACAAAAAGGTTATCGTTCCCAGTGAATACAGCGAACTCAACGCCAGGTATTTTCCACAGCATTAAGTATGTATTCACATCATCTTACGAAACAGTAGGATTTGAACCGTTAGTTGTCGGGTTATATTATCACCCGATACGGGATTATGATTATGAATAACGGAGGGATTATGGACAAATATAATCTTAACACAGATGACTTAGGTGAAATCAGCAGATGGTTTCAATCAAGAAAAGCCGCTGGCATCGAACCGCAGCCGTGGGAACTTGAAAAGATTATCACGGAAAAATACAAGGATTTATATAATCAGCAGTCCCAAAACAGGGCTTTGGGTATCGCTGAACAGAGAGCTGCCTTGGGAAAAGAAGAACTGGCGGAAAGAATCAGGATGCAAAACGAAATGATCCGGCAGAACGCCTTAAACAGAGAGTCAATGGATAGGGCAGGTAAGTGGAATCTTGGTTCACAGTTAGCGTCCGCTGCTCTTGTTGCGCCTTATCTTAAACGAGGGGGTGTTTAAATGGCAACCGCAGACGAAGTATTGAGAGGGTTTTACACCAAAAAGGCTTCTGGCAAGACAGGCATCCCTTCACCAGCGGATTATTACAAAGGGCAGTTATTCGCAGAAGCCGGTAATGCTCAGAATAAAAGAAGAAACGAACTGGACAGGGCGAACCTAGCCACAGCCCAGCAAGCGGTTGAGGCGCAAAGAGCGTTTAATAATCAGTCCCTGGCTGACGCTGAATTGAACCGTCAGGCGCAAGAGAAAGCACAGCAGATGCAGACCTTGACCAATCTCGGAGGAACGGCGGCGACGGCTTACGGATTGTCTGACTCCCACGTTATTGGGGACACCATAAAGTCTGGGGTTAATCAAGCAGTTCCAAGCGTGGCGAAATACCTAGGAATCGACACTATGCCTACTGCGTCTTTAACTCCTTCTGCTCTTTCCGCAGCAACTAACGCGGGGGCGGTCAATGCCGGGATTGGTACGGCAACCGGGACGGGCTCGATAGCGACTACTCCATCTGCGTATGCTTCACAGGGGCTTGGTACTGGAGCAAAAATTATATCCGACCCTGCTTTAATGGCTGGAACTGAAAGCGCAACAACGCAACTTGCCCCCGCAAGTTCTTATGTGATGGGTGGAGGAGAAGGTGCAACTGGCGCAGCCATAGGGGAAGCTACCGGAACTGGGGCATCAACTGTTGGTTCTGGTGGGGGTGCTAGTATTGTTTCAAGGGCAGTCCCTATTGCTGCTATTATAGCCGGAGCTGAAATGGCAAGAAACCAATGGGGCGGGGCAGGCATACCATATAAAGAAAAAACAAAACAACAAAGAGTGGTAGATAGTCCGGGAACGGCCGGTGTAATGGCAAGCGTTCTTCCTGGTGCGTTGGCTGCTCCCGAAGGAACGGTGCTGGGAAGAGCTGGTGAAAATATGTCCGCTCTTGAAAGAACGGCAATGGCTCCGATAGATTATGTATTTGGCAATAAAGATGCTTTTAATAAAGAAACCTTAAATACGGCGACAAACGCTCTGCTCAATCCCTTTTCTGACGCAGATGATCCAAGCACCGCAGGACAAATAGCAAATGCTGTGTTTAACCCAATAGGAGCAATAGGGAATCTTTTCTGTTTCGCCTTCGACACGCCAATGCAGATGGCCGATGGAAAAGAAGTGCCTGTTCAAGACCTTGACCTGTTAGACACTATGCTCGAAGGCGGCAACGTCATGGCAACCGGGAAGGCATTGTCAGAAAACATTTATTCTTACAAAGGCATTTTAGTGGAAGGCCACCATGCTGTATTTTCTGACGGCGAATGGAAGAGAGTTCAGGATTGCCCGGATGCCAAGTTTCACGGTTCGGGTATTGTTTACCCGGTAGTCAACGAGCATCACTTAATCATAGTTGACGGGATTGTATTCGCGGATATGGTCGAAACGCCTTTAGGGTGGGATGTATCGGATAGGGAAAGAATAGATTGGCTGAACTCGCAAACCAAACGAAACGAACTGCTAAAGGAAAGATATGAAAATAGTTCCGTATCAGAAACAGAAGCACTACGAAACGATGTGCAGGTTATGGGATAGGTATGGATGGCTACCATGTCCGCAAGAAGCTATCCCATGTGCGGCTTTGGTTGCGGAAACGGTGGATGGCGAGTTTATAGCTTTTCTTGCTATGTATATTGAACCGGGCAAGATAGGGTTTATTGATTGGGCGCTTAAAGACAGAACACACGACAAGAAGATAAGCGACGAGGCAATAAAGACGATGTTTGATATGCTTGTGGAGACCGCCAAAAACAGCAAATGTGCTTTTATTTATTCGATTACAAAAACGAAATCATGGGGCGAAAAACTTTTATCCTATGGTATGATGACAGCAGAAACCGGAGCAACAACTTACATTCTCTCTTTGAACGGAACAGACGTAGGGTTTATCAGCGATTAGGGGGGCATTATGGACAGATATAAAAGCGCATGGCAGGGAGCAGCAGAAGGAATAAACAGCGGGATAGACAATGCCATTAAGTTATATTCCGCTAGAAATGCCCAAGAGGATCAGGCATATAAACAAACGCTCAGACAAAGAGAAGAAGCGGAATACGCAGAGAAAATGAAGCCGCTGGGGACAGTCGGGGACGTAGTAAGCCGTTACGAAGAGGGGCCGGAAAGTCGAAAGATAATGCTAACGACAATCCGAACAGTCTTGGGAAAAGGAGAAAACGACCCATTATTAAGACATGAGGGCGAAAAGATAATGGGCGTATTAGGCGTTGACCAGAAAAAAGCATTGTTTGATTCCACTGGAAAAGATGTAGCGAATAAAATAAAAACCATGACAGATGCGTACAGTAAAATGGATAAAAATGCACCAGAGGCGTTGGCGACGAAGCAAGAGATAGATAGCTTAAATCAAAGGCATTTGGCATACACCACTGAATCCAGGAAGTATCAACGTGAAATAGACGAAGAATTGCGGAAGCAGGCAGAAGAAAAACGCAAAGAAGAAATACACCCGCTGGAACAGAAAAAGCTAACAGCGGAAATTGGGAAATTAAACGCATTGGCGGCGCAGGCAAGGGCAAGGGGTAGCGCAGAAGGCGGGTTGACCCCAGCGCAAACCCAGAAAGAGCAAGCAAGTAAGAAAAGAGACGTTTTAAAATATGTTGACGGTGCTATAAAGGCATACGGAAAGATTGCAGCAGAGGCCAAAAAGAACGGCAGCCCGATTCCCCCTCAAATAATACAAGGAACGGCAATGGCGTGGGATGTGAAAAAAAAGATATTGTCAGGGGAACTTAATCCGGCGGATGTTGAATATCACGATATTAATAATCTGCCAGATAGGAACAACCCTGCTACACAGATTCAACCTCCGATAGCGGAGGGAGTTATTTACACAGACCCGCAAACAGGGGCAAGATATAAATTATCGCCAGATCAACCAGAAAACAAAACAAATGCTATGGAGTTTCGTGTTGGAGAAACAGGGTTAGGCGCAACTCCCGAAAAGAAAATATATTCACTGGAAGACCAGTTGCTTTACGGAACCAAACGTAAATAACGAGGACATAATGCCATTACCTAAACCGCCTGATGGTTATAAATGGATTCCGGTTGAAGAAAATCAGAACCAATCTTCTCTTCCACCTGCCCCAAAAGGATTCAAGTGGATTCCTGTTGATGACGAGCAACCGTCACGCCCAGGTGCGCCTTCTGCTCAACCTAGCGTTGGATATGACCGTGGCTTTTTGGGCGATGTCGCATCTAGAGTGGCAAGAGGCGGAGTCCAGGCATTAAAGGGTGTCGGCGGCGCATTGAGGATGTCCGATTTAGACCCGGAATCAGATACAGGCGCTATTGCTTCTTTCGGAAAGACAATAACAGACTTCACCGATGAAACAACGCAGAAGTATGATATTTTAAAGCCTGATATTGGAGAGGTTCAGCGAAAAGAGGGATTTGTCAAGCGTGGTTTCCTTGGTGGAGTTGAAAGCACACCGGCGTCGCTTTTGCCCATACTTGGTGGCGCGGCTACGGGCGCGGCTACTGGCGCGGCAGTAGGTTCTATTTTGGGGCCGGGTGGAGCGGTAGCAGGTGGAATCATCGGTGCAGGTGTAACCTTATTCGGGACATTCGGATTAGGTGAATACCAGAACACCTACGACGAAACAAAGAAAACGCTCCTTCAAAAAGGATATGGATTTAACGAAGCTAAAAACTTGGCGCATGACCATGCCTTAACTTCTGCAATAGCTGAAACTGGTGGTGAAGCAGTAGGCGATATAGCCGGAGCCGTTGTATTTAAGGCGATACTCAAGCAAGCAGTCACAAATGGCGTTAAGCAGACAATCAAGCAGTTGATCGGTGCAGGTGGGACGAAAGAGTTTGCTAAGAATCTAGGGAAATCCATGCCGTTTGAAGTAGGTTCCGAAATGGGAACGGCCTACGTCCAAGCAAAGAGCGCCAAGAAAACTGGTATTTCCGATATGTCCGAAACGGAAGCTATGGCAGAGGCCGTTCTTCCGGCTGCGTTTATGTCGTTGATGTTCGGCGCAAGCATCCGTGGCCTACAGGAAGTTCAGGCAAGGGGGCTATACAGTGACCTAAACGGCGATGACCCTGTTACCAGAGCGAAAGCGGCAATAGTGGTATCTAAGAGAATGGAAGATGCTGAATCAAGGCGCACTTGGTTAAACACCGCAAATCAATACATTAAGGACGGCAAACCAATACCACTTAACAAACCGATTATTGACTTTGCTATACAAAAAGCAGAACAAGATAGCGCACAGGACAATACTACTCAAAAACCCAGCGAACCGCCTCCCGGTGGCCAGACCTTCAACGGATTTGAGGACTTTGCCGGAGCCTATCAGGGCGGCGCTACTTACGATGACCTCAAAGGCGAAAGGGATAAATACTCCAAGCGACCAGACGCAGACCCAAATACCTTATCGGACGTTGACACTTTCTTGGGCGAAATCAAACCTCCGGTTGAGGACAAGATAGAAGAACTGAAATCAATTCACGAAGCGAATGGAATCACAGATAACGAACTGATTGCCCAAGCTGGTAAACTGATTGCCGAATATCCGAATGACAAAGACAAGATTAAATCAGCGTTCCCGAACGTCCTTGTTACCCTTACGGACGCCTTAAGGAAATCTGAAAGTGTAGCACCTTTTACTGATGAATCAGACGCACTTAATAAGTCTATTATTGAGAACTTACCGGCATTAAAGGCCAATGGGGAAATTTATAATGATATAATTACACCCAAAGAGAGTAGTTTTGAGGCTTATATCAACGAAAGAGGATACCAATTAAACGACCTTAAAAACGACAAAGAAACCCTTTATCGCCTCCGGGCTGATTATATAAAGGATAGCAAGAACGCTGAACCTGGAACAACGTCGCAAGCCGCCCCCGTGCCAGAAGAGAGTGCTCTTCTCGGAGAAGCGAAGAAATACAAAACGGCAGAAGAGTTTGAGAAAGCATTTTTGACGGAAATAAAACACGGTAGATACTGGCACATTACCGATAACCCAAATTTCACAATCGATCCAAGTCTTGGCCCAAGGGATATGAGTTCTCTGGCCAATGGTCGTATGTCTAAAGGGAAGTTTATGGTTACATCAGATTTAGAATACTGGGCAGAAGAATACCCCGAAAGGCAATACGTCGCTGAGATTGACATGAGCAATGTCAACCCAAAGGATTATTATCAAGTAAAAAGAGGGTTCGGAAATGAATTTTTCGTAGATAATCCGGCTAACGCAAGAGTAATAAAAGTAGTGCCATTAAAACAAGCTTTAAAGGATTCGGTTAAATACCAAAAGTGGTTAGAGAAAAATGTGCGAGGGTTTTCTGAAATTAAAGACATCTGGAATAAAGCACACCAAAAACCTGAGACAACCCCGAAGGCCGTGGAAGCCAAGCAACCGTGGCAAATGACGAAGGATGAGCTTGAAACAAAATATCAAAAGGCTGGCGATATTGTTGATGGGAGAAAAGTGAGAAGTGAAATACCAAACATGGATTCCATCGAAGCATCGCTTGAAAAACCCAACATTCTCCCTGGAATATATGAAATTCCGCTATCTGAATTTGGTGGGTTGACGGGGAAACATTATTCGTCAAGCGGAACAAAACGTATTTCTGAATTAGCAGATGAAATTTCCATAAACAAAGAAATCAATCCGCTCATTGTTGTTATTGATAAAGAAGGCCCGTATATCCTTGAAGGAGCAACGCGCGCAGAAGCCCTTTATAAGTTGGGAGCAAAATCATTACCAGCAAAGATTGTTCTTGACGAAGATTCGTTATCCGAAGGCAAAAAACTGGGGACGGTCAACATACCCGCTAAAGAACCCCCCAAGGTCGTTGCTGCCAAAGAACCGTGGATGATGACACGGGAGGGTACTTTATTATCAGATGAATTTACGCGGGTGGCCAAAGAACACATCGACGCCAGGGGAAAATTTTCCGACATAGAAAGAGAATATTATCGCTCAAACAAAACTGCACAAAAAAGAATGGATAAAAGTTTTTCTGATGCCCGAAAGAAAGCCTCTGAATTAGAGAATAAATGGAATAGACTGCGAGGGGCTATCCAAAACCTTAAGGAAGGCAAGCCCGTTTCCCCAGAAATCCTGAAAGAGTATCCTGCCCTTGTGCCCAAGAATGAAGAGACCGGAAAGACGGAAGAATCCAAAGTCATTCCCGCTACCAAGACAGCGGAAAACAATATCACTACGCCCAAAGAGCAGAAAGCGTATGTTTTGGATAAGCTCGATGGCTTAATTGTCAAGGCAAGACAGTATTGGCGAGAAATAAACGAAACACAAGAAAAAATAACCGATGCCGAGATAGACGAAATGGCATTAAATGGGAGATTTTCGCGTGAATCACCTGAAGGTGAGGCGACTGTCATTATCGAAGTCCCTAATGATGGCCGATATAAAGTTCCCAATACTTTAAACAATCTTCTTTTGTTTAAAAAGAAGTTTAAATCCATGTCAATCAACACAGCCCCTCCAGATATAAAGCCGCCGATGCCGTCCAAGAAGCCCACAGGGAAGCCATTGTCTGATATACAAAAGGAAATGTGGGAAGATTATATAAATTTATATCGTTACTACCAACAAGAAGGATACAGTGAAGAAGCCGCTAAAATGAAACTGGCCATGAAAGAGGAATATCCTGAATTATATGAAGAAGTCGAAAAACAAGAAGCCGCCGAGAAAGAAGCATTGGCCGAGCAATACAAGTTTTACAGCGACACCACAGAAGAAGAGGCAGAGGCCGCTATGTGGCATAAGATTGTGGCCGATGTAAAGAATAAAGAAATAACACTCAAGTCACTCAGCGATAAGTTTAATGGTAAAACACCTTCATTTGACGACGTTTCCCAGAAAAGTTTTTCAGTATATAACAAACTCAATCCTAAAATTGAACATGCGGAATCAACAAAAGAGGAAATCAAAACTAAGTATCCAGAACTTTATGAAAAGATGTTTGGTGCGCCGAAAGATGTTTCGTTTCAACGCGGCAAATCCGCCGGCCTCCAACAGTCCCAAGTCCAGTCTGTTGTTGACCAGGCGCTTAAATTAATCCCCAACCCCCCCAAAGTCAATGTCATTCAGTCTAACCAGGATTGCCCCGAAGCCGTCCAGAGGATCATGGAGCGAGACGGTATATACGATGCTATGGGATTTACCCATAATGGGGAAGTTTATCTGGTGTCCGACAACATAAGAAGCGAAGAGGAAACCATTAGAACCCTTGCCCATGAGTTGACCCATAGCGGATTGGGTAAGTTCTTCCAGAGACAGCGGATGCCGAGGACGTTACTGCCTGTCCGGGCGCAATACGAAACCTTGATGGACGCCATTTATCAGGCACACGGTGAAGAGGTAGAACAGTTAGTAAAGACTACTCACCGCCATTTAAAGATCAGAACTGTTCAGGGCAGAAGGCAGGCTTGCGAAGAATGGCTTTGCAACCAGTCTTATGATTCCCAACCCGAGTGGTATGATAAATTAGTTGCCATATTCAACGACCTTTTAAGGGCCCTTGGCCTGAATGTCAAGTTGTCCGATGCGGAAGTCCGGGTAGTATTACAGGATGCGTTCAAAGAGTTTGGGGGCGAAG